>Ga0116227_10003313_pt1 | contig 35989 bp, 29 predicted proteins | sample S1TSphgellanicum_FD_89693 | JGI IMG/M metagenome (GOLD analysis project Ga0116227, IMG submission 89693) | Host-associated microbial communities from peat moss isolated from Minnesota, USA - S1T2_Fb - Sphagnum magellanicum MG | ecosystem: Host-associated > Plants > Peat moss > Unclassified...
ACTAGCTAATTCCCAATCCAAAATCCAAAATCCAAAATCTAAAATTGGGACAGCCAGAAATCTAGGCATTGACCTAGTACGACTGGGTAGACGGCGTTTGACGGCCGTAGCGAGAGGATGGGTGAACCTCCTCTGTCCGCAGAATCTCATGGCTATAAGCCATGAGAGTGTTAATGGCTCTCCCCTGTGTATTTTTCCATAACTCCTTCCATTACCAGTCCACTGGGTAGGGGAAAGGATACCCAGATCCGGCAACCTGTCCCCTCCTGACTGTGGAGAGCAAACTTACCACCTAAGACTGTTGCCCTTTCTCGCATTCCCTGCAGTCCAAATCCCGTAGTGTTTTGGGTAGGGTTAAATCCTTTACCATTGTCCTCAATGCAAAGGTGAACTATTCCCTCTTCCTGCCGCATTGTGACAATTACCTCTGTTGCTTTAGCATGCTTGTAGATATTCGTTAAAGATTCTTGCATAATTCGGTATAGGGTTGTGTTCACTTCTGTAGGCAGGAGCAGTGGTAAATAGATATTACTGGAAAGTTTAATGCCTGCAGTATACTGAAAATCATTGAGTAGTTTTTCAATGGCTGATTCTAAGAATTGTCCCTGTAGGGGATTAGATCGCAGTACGGAAACCGAGCGGCGAATCTCCACCAGAGCCTCGGACCCCAATTGCTTGGCTTGTTTAAGGAAAGTTAAGGCTTTATCTTGATTTGACTGCCAGAATACCAGAGCATTATTAATTTGAATAGTTTGAGCAGCTAGGGTGTGTCCGAGTCCATCGTGAATTTCCCGAGCAATGCGGTTGCGTTCCTGTAGGGTTGCCTGGTCTTCAATTCGCAGAGCATACTGCCGTAGTTGCTCATGGGTAGTTTCTAGTTCCTGATGGACAATCTCTAACTGTTCCCGACTGTACCGTTCTGCTAATAAGGCGTTAATCAATAGTAGAGCAAATAGTAACGTCAAGCTAAATAATAGGACAGTGCTCAGTCGCCAGTCCCAAATAGCAGCTTTCAACCTCTCAGGGATAATAGGTCTTGACAGTTGCAGGATACCATAGATCAAAAAAGCTAAAGTTAGAACAATCCACTGACCTAAGCCTTTAAATATCAAGCAACTCCGCATCACCAATACCAGCGACATGAGGAAAACTGATCGGGTTGATAGGTAATTGAGAACAGCTGGCAGTAGAATTAGACCAAATTCAAAAGTAGTGTAAGATATTTTAACCTTTAGCTTTCGAGTTGGTAGCTTCAAACCCATTAAACCAAAAGCGGTGATCGCAATAACTCCTAGTAACAAAGGGTGGGGAAGGTAAAACGGTAACAGGATTTCAATTACCGTTGCGGTAGCTAACATTACCCACTCCAAATAAAGTAACAGAGGAAATGATGGGGAGGGGAGGGAAATCATAGGTACATCGGGAACAGATGGAGGAAAAATAAGACAGAATTTCAGGAGAATTGAATTAGCATGCTATTCTGATGATGAAAGCTAACGGCTCAATACCTATAAATATCTGTCTCTAGTATTATCTTCACTCCTAACTTATTCGTTGAGTACTAGGAAAAAAGTCATAGTTCCTTTAGTAATTTTTAACTAAATATCTCAGGAACTTTGGTCGATGTGCAATTTACGGACAATTTCTAAAATTGATCTCGCAACTAGATGCAAAATTTTCACTATAGAATTATTAACTTAGATTTATTGAGGGTTACTTATGGAAGAAAATATTCCGCCTGATGCTGCCTTAGAAAGCTACTTAGAATCAAAGCCTACTAGACGGACTATTGTAGTTATATTAGGTTTGCTGTTACTAGGTGTTGCTGGCTTCTTGGGTATTAGTGCGGTCGCTAAATCTAACAAACCTGATAAGTCTCATGCTAAGGGGCAAGAAGTAACGCATGTAACTGTCGCAGAGGTAACGCAGAAAACAGTTCCTGTCCAACTACAGGCCATTGGGAGTGTGCAAGCCTACTCTACAGTTTCAATCACACCTGAAGTAGGTGGAATTATTAGCGGAGTCTATTTTAAAAGGGGTCAGGTAGTAAAACAGGGACAGCTCCTATTTACTCTAGATGACCGGACAGAAATTGCTACTGTGGAGCAAGATGAAGGAAATTTAGCGCAAGCTAAGGCGCAGGTAGATCAAGCTAAAGCTAACTTAGCTAAAGACTTGGGAGCAGTAGAGCAAGCCAAAGCAACTCTAGCCAAGGATGAGGCCCAAGTTCGACAAAACGTAGAAACCTTGAATAGAGATAAGGCCCAAGCCAAATATGCAAAAGCCCAAGACCAACGCTACGGTCAGCTGTACTATGATGGCGCGATTAGTCTAGATGAGGCGCAGCAATTTACCACAAACAATGTTTCTGATGCAGCTACCTTGAAAGTAGACAAAGCAGCGATCGCTAATGCCGAGTCAGTTGTTAAGAGCGATCAAGTAGGGATTGTGAATGCCCAGGCAGTGGTGCAGGGAGATAGAGCGGCAATTGTCACTGCTGAGGCGGTGGTTAAATCAGATGAAGCGGCATTAAGAAATGCCCACGTTCAGCTATCCTATACGAAAATCTATGCCCCAATTACTGGTCGCGCTGGTAATATCCTGTTAACGCCAGGGAACGTAGTTCAAGCTAATAGCACCACTGCCATGCTGACTATTACCCAAATTCGCCCGATTCTAGTGTCGTTCTCGGTCCCGGAATTAGATTTACCGAATGTGGAAAGTTACAAAGCTAGAGGCAAACTAGAGGTGACGGTCACCTTCTCCAATGATCCTACCCATCCCATACCTGGTTTTTTAACCTTCATCAACAACACCGTGGACAACACCACCGGGACAATCCAACTGATTGGTGACTTTGATAATGCTCGGGGACACCTTTATCCTGGTGAATTTGTAAATACAACACTGACCTTAAAGGAAGAACCGAATGCTACCGTAGCTCCTGCCCAATCGGTGCAGAATGGACCCAATGGCCAGTTTGTCTTCCGAGTCAAGCCTGATAAGACAGTGGAAAATGTACCTGTTACTGTCAGCAGAACCGTTAAAGGGCTAGCAGTAATTGCCCAAGGACTACAACCAGGGGACGAAGTCGTCACTGATGGGCAAGGGAACCTAGTGCAAGGCAGCAAAATCTGTACTACTGACTGTAAAGCTGCAGATAGCAGTGGTCACAAATCCAGAAGACATAGTGATTGATAAATAATTTTATACCTCCCCCATGAACCCTTCTGAACTATTCATCCGTCGCCCGATTATGACAACCCTGGTGATGGCAGGGATTCTCATCTTCGGCTTCATGAGTTATCGCTTGCTACCTATTAGTGACCTGCCAAACGTTGACTATCCAACGATTCAGGTGACCGCTGCTAGACCAGGTGCCAGTCCGGAAACAATGGCGGCATCGGTAGCTCGTCCCTTAGAAAAGCAATTTTCCAGCATTGCGGGGTTGGATACTCTTGACTCCACCAGTACCTTGGGGGCGACTCAAATTACCCTTCAATTTGACCTCAGTCGGGATATTGATGATGCCTCTCAGGATGTGGAAGCAGCGATCAACGCAGCAGCGGGGATCATTCCCAATGACCTACCCAACCCTCCATCCTACAGCAAGGTTAACCCAGCGGACCAGCCGATTCTGTACCTTTACCTCCACTCTCCAACCCTCCCCCTTTCCCAGGTAGATAGCTTCGCGGAAACCTTTTTGGCAGAGAAACTATCCACCATCAACGGGGTAGCTCAGGTACAAGTTTATGGTTCCCAGAAGTATGCCACACGCATCCAGCTCGACCCCCAAAAGTTGGCAATTTGGCAGATCGGTTTAGACACGGTGCAGACAGCCGTCCAACAGGGTAATGTCAACCTACCCACCGGTAGTCTATCCGGAACCTACAAAAATTATACGGTGCAAGCTAACGGACAACTGGAAAATGCTGCTGCCTACGGGAAATTGATTGTGTCCTATAAAAACGGGGCACCAGTTTACCTAGAGCAACTAGGTCGGGTAATTGACAGTGTAGAAAATGACAAGGTAGCTAGTTGGTACAACGACACCAAAGCTATTATTCTCACAATCCGCAGACAGCCCGGAACCAACACCGTACAGATTGTAGACCAAATCAAAAAATTGCTGCCGAAATTGAAGGAACAAATACCCTCCTCCGTAGAGATTAACGTTCTCTACGATGCTTCCCAGTCCATTCGGGACTCAGTAGCTGATGTGCAGTTTACCCTGATGCTGACCATTGCCCTAGTAGTACTGGTGATTTTCCTATTTTTGCGGAACCTCTCAGCTACCGTAATTCCCAGTTTGGCCCTGCCAGTTTCCCTGGTGGGCACCTTTGCGGTGATGTATCTCCTCAGCTACTCCCTAGACAACCTCTCCTTGATGGCATTGACCCTATCCGTGGGTTTCGTGGTAGATGATGCGATCGTCATGTTAGAAAACATCGTCCGCCACATGGAAATGGGGGAGCGTCCCCTAGAAGCGGCGTTGAACGGGTCTAGGGAGATTGGGTTTACGATCCTATCCATGACCCTCTCGTTAGTGGCCGTATTCATCCCCATGTTATTCATGAGTGGACTGCTGGGGCGATTATTTCATGAATTTGCTGTCACCATCGCCGTGTCAATTTTAGTGTCAGGCTTTGTTTCCCTCAGCCTAACGCCAATGTTATGCAGTCGCTTCCTCCGACCACCAGACCATCACAACCAGAGTCGATTATACCAGGCATCGGAGTATGTATTTGATCGCTTCCTGGCTCTATACGATTGGACTTTGAAACTGGTTTTAAAATATCACCGCACAACGATGATCCTATCGCTGGTGATGTTAGTAGTAACAGTTGGACTATTTGTAGTCGTACCCAAAGGCTTCATCCCCAGCGAAGACACCGGACAAATCACTGCTATTACCCAAGCGGACCCAGATGCTTCCTTTGATTCTCTAGTCCGTCACCAGCAGGAAGTAGTCGATCTGATCCGTAAAGACCCCAATGTAGATGCAGTGAACTCCAACATCGGTGCCGGATCTAGCGCCAGTGGGAGTGGGTCAGCAGTCCCCGGTAATATGGGGAGTTTGTTTATCAGCCTCAAGCCCCGTTCCCAACGCCATGCTAGCGCCGATGAAATCATTCAAAACCTGCGACCGAAACTCGCCAATATCACCGGTATTCAGGTCTTCTTGCAAAACCCACCAGTGATCCCCATCGGTACCGAGCAAACCACAGGACTCTATCAAATCTCCCTCCAAAGTACAGATGACCAATCCTTGCAGAGATACGTCCCCCAACTGGTAGACAAGCTGAAGGCTCTGCCAGACATCCAAGATGTGAATAGCAATTTACAATTTACTTCCCAACTCAGGTTGCAAATAGACCGGAATAAAGCTTCAGCTTTAGGTCTCACCGCTCAGCAAATCGAAACTATCCTGAGAAATGCCTACGGTTCCTACCAAGTGTCCACTATCTATGCAGCCAGCGATGAATATCAGGTAATTATAGAACTGCAACCAGAAGATCAGGCGAACCCCAATGCCCTGTTACTGCTGTACGTTGACTCCCCCAACGGATCTGTACCGCTGAGGACCTTCGCCAAAATAGTCCCAGGCACAATGCCCTTGATGGTGAATCATCTGGGAAGGATGAACTCCGCCACCATTTCCTACAACCTCAGTCCTGGTGCTTCCTTGGGAACTGCCAACCAGAAGATTCAGCAACTAATTCAAACAGTTCTCCCCAGTAGTATTACCAGTAACTTCGAGGGTGCGAGTCAGGTATTCCAAGACTCACTGCCCAGTCTAGGTTTACTCCTAGGGATTGCTATCTTGGTAATTTACCTGATTCTAGGGATTCTGTATGAGGATTTTATCCACCCAATTACCATCCTCTCCGGTCTGCCTTCTGCTGGGTTTGGGGCATTATTAACCCTGATGTTCTTCAACGTCGAACTCAACGTTTACTCCTTCATCGGCATCATCTTGTTAGTTGGTATCGTGAAGAAAAACGGCATCATGATGGTGGACTTTGCCATAGAAAACCAACGCTTGGAGGGGAAAAAACCAGCAGAAGCAATCTATCAAGCTTGCCTAGTCCGCTTCCGCCCGATCATGATGACGACGATGGCAGCACTAATGGGGACCCTACCCATTGCCCTGGGACTAGGAGCTGGTTCCGAGTCTCGCCGTCCCTTGGGGATTGCAGTTGTGGGTGGCTTAGTATTTTCCCAAACCTTGACCCTGTATTTGACCCCTGTGTTCTACATATATATAGAAGCATGGCGAAAACAGTTAGCTCAGCTTAAGTTTAGACAGGTGCTGTCATTTATGGGGGCAGGTAAATGATTTTGGATTTTGGATTTTGGACTAGGGGAGAGATTAATCTATGCCCCTTCTCCTCAGTCCCCATCAGACTAGGAGCAAAAAACTCATGAACCTTTCCGAACTCTTCATCCGTCGTCCGGTCATGACTACCCTAGTGATGCTGGGTATTCTCTTCTTCGGTCTGATGAGTTATGTGCTGTTACCAATCAGCGCCCTGCCTAACGTTGACTATCCCTTTATTAACGTCTCTGCTAGCCTGCCTGGCGCTAACCCAGAAACTATGGCATCTTCAGTGGCTGCACCTTTAGAAAGGCAGTTCACGGAAATTGCTGGACTAAATTCCTTCAACTCTACCAGTTCTACTGGCACTACCAACATTTCCCTTCAATTTGACTTTAGTCGCCGGGTAGAGGATGCAGCCAAGGACGTACAAGCAGCTATCTCCGCAGCTGCTGGAGAACTACCACCAGGGATGCCTACACGACCTACTTATCGCAAGGTCAACCCGTCTGTTTCTTCCATCATCTACCTCTACTTATACTCAGATACGCAGCCAATTTATACTGTAGATGAATATGCGGAGGTGACCATCGGACAACCCATTTCCATGATTAATGGTGTCGCCCAGGTCACAGTTTATGGACAGCAACAATACGCGGTGCGGGTGCAGGTAGACCCCTATGCTGCCGCATCAAGGGGAATAGGACTAGATCAGATAAGTACTGCCCTGCAAAATGGTAACGTGGATCTTCCCACCGGCATTCTGTCTGGCAAAGACAAAGCCTACATGGTTGAGACCAACGGTCAACTCAATAGCGCGACGGACTATAGACCCCTGATTGTCGCTTACCAAAATGGGGCGCCAGTGCGGGTGCAGGATCTGGGGGATGTAATTGATAGTGTCCAAAATGACCAGATTTCTAACTTATTCAGCGACGAAAAAGTCTTCAACCATCGGTCAATAGTCCTAGCTGTGCAGCCTCAACCAGGAGCTAACACCGTCGAAATCGTCGATTCTGTGAATGCGCTTTTACCCGTACTACGGGAACAAGTACCAAAATCTATCGAGATGGGCGTTTTGTACGACCGCTCCCAATCCATCCGCGCTTCCATTGCCGATGTCAAGTTTTCCCTGATGCTATCAATTGCTTTGGTAGTTCTGGTCATCTTCTTATTCCTGCGTAATGTGAGAGCTACGGTAATTCCTAGCTTAGCCCTCCCAGTGGCTATCATTGGCACCTTTGCCGCCATGTATTTACTGGGCTACTCCTTGAACAACCTCTCATTAATGGCTTTGACCCTCTCCGTTGGCTTCGTGGTCGATGATGCCATTGTGGTACTAGAAAATATCGTCCGCCATCGGGAAATGGGTGAACCGATGCTGGAAGCGGCCTTGAATGGCTCAAGAGAAATCAGTTTTACGATTTTGTCCATGACACTCTCCCTTGTCGCCGTGTTTATCCCGATCATTTTCATGGGAGGGCTAATTGGGCGATTGTTTCATGAATTTGCCGTCACCATTGGCGTTGCTATTTTGATCTCCGGGTTTGTTTCCCTCAGTTTCACGCCGATGTTGTGCAGCCGCTTTCTAAGTTCCTCCCCCCATGAGCATCAGCAACAGCAAAATCGCTTCTATCAAATCACAGAGCAAGCATTTGATTTAATGTTGCGGGGTTATAAATGGACCCTTGAGCCTGCCTTGAAATACCACCAGTTGACGCTAATTGGCTCATTCATTATTCTCTTATTAACAGTATATTTATACATCCAAGTACCCAAGGGCTTCATTCCCACAGAAGACACCGGACAGCTAATGGTGAATACCAAAGCCGCCCAGGACATTTCTTTTCACGATATGCTGATCCACCAGGAGAAAGTGGTGGATATTATCCGTCGAGACCCCAATATTGGTGCACTCAATTCGACCGTAGGTGCCTCTGGACCTAATGCTTCACTCAACGCCGGACGGATTACTATCCGTTTAAAGCCCCGTTCTAAGCGGAAACTCAGCGCTGATCAAATTATCCATGAACTCAGTCCCAAGTTTAAGCATATTCCAGGAATTCAAGTGTTCATGCGCGCCCCTCCAGCTATTCCCATCGGTGGTCAACAAACCAACGCGCTGTATCAATTTACTTTGCAAAGCTTAAACCTGGATGACCTCCGCAAATACGCACCCATACTTTTGGAAAGAGTTAAAGCTATACCAGGACTACGGGATGTTGATAGCGACCTCCAACTTACTACACCCGTGGTGGAAGTTAAGGTTGACCATGAAAAAGCTTCGAGCCTGGGGATTTCAGCATCGGAAGTGGAGAGAGTCCTGGGTGATGCCTACGGAGCTACCGAGGTTTCAATTATGTATACCTCTGAGGACCAGTTCTATGTGATTTTAGAAGTCAAGCCAGAGTACCAGCGCGATCCTGATGCTCTCTCAACGCTCTATATTCACTCTAGTAATGGAACAAGTGTACCTCTGAATACGATCGCTAAAATCACCCAGGAAGTAGGACCGCTCACTGTTAATCACCTAGCTGAACTGCCCTCAGCTACCATTTCCTTTGATACTGCCCAGGGAGTGTCTTTGAGTCAAGCAACAGATGCAATCAAGGAAGTGGCTAAGGAAGTTTTACCTTCCAGCGTTACCCCCAGCTTTCAGGGTCCAGCTCAAGCATTCAGCGACTCCTTTAAGGACTTAGGCTTGCTGTTACTGGTCTCTATTTTGGTGATTTATTTAATTCTGGGTATCCTCTACGAAGATTTTATCCACCCGTTAACTATTCTTTCCGGGCTACCTTCAGCAGGTTTTGGGGCACTGTTAACACTGCTGGTGTTTCAGGTGGAGCTGAATCTCTACTCCTTCATCGGGATTATCTTGCTGGTGGGCATTGTGAAGAAAAACGGGATTATGCTGGTGGACTTTGCCATTGAGCAACAACGGATCGAAGGGAAAAGTCCCCTCCCTGCTATCTATGCAGCCTGTTTGGCACGGTTCCGCCCGATTATGATGACAACGATGGCAGCTTTAATTGGTACTCTACCCATTGCCTTAGGATCAGGGGTAGGTTCAGAAGCCCGTCGCCCCCTGGGGATTGCGGTTGTCGGGGGACTGCTGTTCTCTCAGGTGTTAACCCTCTACCTCACTCCTGTGTTCTACACCTATGCTGAAGCATGGCGCAAACAGGTCTTGAGGTTTTTCCGCAGTTCCGGGGAGAAGAACCCGGCGGTGTAAATTTTGGATTAGGGGACTAGGAATTTTGGATTTTGTGAAGCGTCTCCCATAGGAGATACTCGCAGGGGATTTTAGATTTTGGGAGTACAGATCAATACTCTCCCTGCCTAGTCAGCATCAACTCGCCCTTGTTAAGTTGGCCCAGATATTGATCAAGGTGTTAATTTAGTCTTAGCAAATTCTGCTTTCTGAGGACGGGTTCAGTCTCTATTTTGACAATAAAAATGGCGAAAAACCTAACCTGCTGTAAGGCTCTGCCTCTTTTTATCAGATTCTTTTACCACCTCAATTGGCGCACGCTGAAAAAGACCGTAAAGCGGACAGTTGAAAGACGACTTTTAGGGTTGGCATCGGAAATTGCTTTTCATGCCATGTTATCCCTATTCCCGGCAATTTTAGCTCTTCTCACCCCCATTAGCTTATTGGCAGAATCCTTACAGGACACATTTAAGCAGATGGTAATAGTATTAAGTCAATTTGTCCCCGCAGAAGTCCTGAGTTTGATTCGGAACTTTGTCAATGAAGAAATCACCAGTTCTCACAATCCCAGTCTATTTTCTCTCAGCTTTGCGATCGCTCTATGGACCGCATCTGGAGCTATCAGCACGGCAATGCAAGTACTTGATCAAATCCATCAAATCTCCCTGCCAAATATACGTCCCTTTTGGCGAGCTAAACTCGTTTCTCTCGAGTTATCCATGGGCACAATCTTGCTGTTGATGCTGGCTTCTTTCCTCGTATTTATCAGCGATCTACTATTAAAAATGGTGGTGAATGAAAATACCTCTTTAAATTTCTTGTTAGATATTTGGCAGCTGTTGCGCTGGCCTCTAGCTTTAGGTATAGTAGCTGCTGCTTTTGGCGTTATCTATCGCTACGGACCCAGTGTCTGGAGCCCAGGTACACCAATGATGCCGGGGGCATTTTTAGCTGCTATTTTCTGGGCTTTGCTGTCGGCCTTATTTCGACTTTATGTCACAAATTTTAGTAACTATAATAAGGTTTATGGTGCTGTGGGGACTGTAATAATTTTAATGCTGTGGCTCTGGTTGAGTGCCTTTGTTCTCCTTGTAGGCGACCAGTTAAATGTAATCGTCGGCGAAGATATGCGCTCCCATACTCGAAAAAGCCGAGCTTTTCTATAAGGGTGTGGTATACTTATCTAATTTATGGCTTACTATAGCTATCGTGAACAACCCCACTCCCTCTTCAAGAGACCAGAAGTGATAAATTAAATAGGATTTCTATAGGCATGAAAGATTGGTGGCAAGCTAATTTTCCCCAAGGACGGCAAAGCTTAGTTATTACAGATACAAATGGATATCCTGTAAAAATCGCCTACGGTCAAAAAGGAAAAGGGAAGACAATAATTTTTTTACATGGTATGGCCAGTTGGAGCTACAATTGGCGTCACAGTATTGCCCCCTTATCAAAATATTTTCGGGTAGTTTGTGTCGATGCTAAAGGCTACGGTTTTTCTGATAAACCTGTATCTCGGCGAGAACATAGTGGTCATCAAGTTATTGAACTAGAGCGAATTATCCAGGGTTTATCTGATGAGCCAGTAGCCATAGTCGGAGAATCTTTGGGTGCTTTAACTTCCCTGGCATTAGCGGAAAAAAATCCCCAACTAATTAGCCGATTGGTAGTAGTAAATGTGCCTATTTTTGCAGAAGATTTACCCCATTGGGCTATGTCCTTACTTGCCCAAATACCACTGGAAATAGTACATACAATAGATTCCTTGCGTCTAGCATATTTATTTGCTCCTCTTGTGAGAGAATTTGCTGCTGTAGAAAGACGCAAAGCACTCTTTGACCCTTCAATTCTGACACAGGAAGATGTATATTGGATAACCTACCCATTTATTGAACTTCCTGGTACTCTGGTGAAAGTTGCGGAAGAATTACAAATAGCAGCACAGGAAATAGAGAATTGGCACGCTAACAAACCAAATATACTCAGTAAAATCCAAAATAATCTGGGTGCTATTCAATGTCCCACACTAGTATTATGGGGAGACCAGGATAGTTGGTTTCCAGCTAGTCATGGTCAACGACTACATCAACACCTGCCTGACTCCCAATTACACATTCTGTCTAACTGTTGCCATGATGCTTCAACAGGTGCTCCTCAAGCAGTTAATGCCGCTATCTTAAAGTTTTTACAGGAAACAGCTTTTTGTTAAATTCCGCCAAAATAAAGAGTGGGAGCAGGCATACCAATCGCCTTCATGTCCCACTCTGCCATTTGCTGCTTGTAGCGTCCAGGAGTATGTATCAACGCTGTCAGTTACCTAGGGGGCTAATGTGCAGATCAACGATAACGCCTACATACGATTAAGATTCCTGTTGCAGCAAATGTCAAACTTTTAAACATCTAAATTTGAATTTTAATGGTACATCCTGATAACACTCTTGAAGTTTTTTCCTTACTCAAAATCTAACTTAGCTAATGGAATGGTAGTTGCCAATTTGGCAGTTTTTTGAGCTGAATTCTTCCACGTAAAAGTCTCGTAATCAAACGAGAAATTATCGCAGGGGCTTTCACTCCTCGCAAATTTGGGTGATTGACAAAGAATATTGCTAGTCAATATCTAGTAAGTCTGCTAAAGATTCAGTTTTTGAATCTGGAGGATGGTTTTCTTGTGGGGGCTTTTTTCCCTGGGAGCGTTTCTGACTTTTTCTGGACTCTTCAGGGTGTTTGAGTAATCGGAGAATTAACCAGCACCCAACACTACAACTGAGAGCAATGGTTGCTAGCATCCATAAAGGTGTGGGATTGTGATCCTTGGGTGGCATGGCTACGGGTTCTTCAATTACCTGATCTGGTTCTTCTAGTACAACGTCCCCAACTTGAATCAGGTTGTATGAAGCAAAGGCAGCAATTCCCAAAGAAATCAGTAATAACGCAGTTAATAAGAGCCAAGGATAATAGGGTAATTGCTTGTTAGCTTGCTTTGATGTAGCATCTTTCCGTCGGGTTGACTCGTGATTATTTCCCATAATTACCTTTTAAATCGACACCCCTCCAATCCATGATTGTACTGGAGGAGTCGAGGATCCAGTGACCGTATAAAAGTGGCAATTCTAGCTATTTTTAATTCCTACTTATGTCTGTTCGGGAGACTCAAACATAATATCGAAAACTCCATCAGGGATAAATCGGCGCAAAACTCGTAGGTGATCTTCTGCATCTTGTCTGTTAGCAAATTGGGCAACTGTATGGGTTTGGGTAATTACCACAGTTTGTATGATTATCCAGGGATGACTTTGGGGGTTATTTGGTTTTACCATAATTAGAGTCTCCTTTTGTGAGGGAGCCAAGAGCCAGCAGGAAGCCTCGGAAACTTGATTGCTGGCTTTTGACAAATTGTGATTCCTGATTCTCAATCCAAAGAACCTTCTCCCCTTCTAGTTGCAAAGGGAAAAGGACTGAATATTGAGAGTTACTTGACTATTACTAGAACCAAATGCTATTCTGACAATATAGTAAAAATTTTACTATATTGTCAACTAATTAATAGGAACTTTCTGATTCCTGCTCACCCTGGAATTCAGTTTCATACTTGAATTCGGCCCTCTCAGCTACTAGTCCCAGATGCTTGGCAGTAGCAAGGGGTGGGGTGTATAGATTATTTTCCCAATTGCTGACGGTTTTCTGGACTACCCCCAGAGTTGCAGCGAATTCTGCTTGAGTTAGGCCCAAATGAAGCCGCAAGGCTTTAATTAATTCAGAATTCCACATTACAGTGTCACCGACCATCTGTACTCGATATTTGTGAGGAGGTCTTTGGAATTCCACCTGCTGCTGATTAAAATCAACAGCCTTAACCCGATATCCTGCTTGTATCCAAGCGGAAGCTTGCAGCGCACCTTTGCTACGATTACTCCACCATGCCCGGTTACTTTTTGCTGAGTTGGGTAGGGTGTCGTTGATGAGAGTTTCAATTTCCGTAAAAGACAGGGTGATTTCACCCTGGTTGCTGCCACATAGAAACTCTCGGAGTGGCTGGTACTTGCTGCCCCCCTTCATGTTACATTTTCCTTTCCCAATATCATCCGCCCAATCCGAGCTTTGGAATGCATTTGAGGTTTTTACTCTTATATTACCCTAACTTCAAAGCCCACGAGATCAACTGAGCAGCCTTTATGTTGGTGGTTGCTTGAAGTAACCCAACTTCCAGTTACTGAGCTGCCTTAACTCATTTCCCTGTCCTTGGATAATTAACTGTATAGCAACTCGAGTTTCCAAAAACCCCTTGATGAGAAAATATCCTGGCTTGGCAGAGATGCCTGCAATTGAGTTTGTACTAGCATACTCAAGATGTCCACAGAGAATCCGACTCCCAGGTAAGGTGATTGTCATCGAATGGTCAGCTGTATATTGTTTTGGCATCATGAATATACCAAATACATGATGCCGACCAGACCAAGGTTCAACAATTACCTTTTCCGGGTTGAGGTAGTAAATTCTATCGGTTGTGAGTATAAAATCACTCTGTTGACAAGTCGTATTTAGGGAGTGATTCCAAAGGTAGGAGCAACTTAAGATAGAAATTAAACTTAGTGTGAATAATGAATAAAAAATTTGATTTTTTTGCACTTTAGTTGATCCAAAGCTACGTATTTTTGGTTATAGCTTGATTATGGACCATTGCCTAGGTCAGCGAAAGTGCAATTACCTACAATGTCACCTTAGGCTCATCAAATGAGTATAGAGGAATTACTTTTCCCCCAACAGAACACTAAAGATGGTATTAATGGTATTATTGGTTACATAAATGATTAACAGTGGATAGCTTAGCTAAAACAACTATTCACTGTTAACCTTGGAGAAAATATACACAACTTCAAAGCTTATGTATATTGTAGCTTATATAACCTTAGGTGAGATTTGAGGTGCCTAATTATTTTCCGATTCCGGGATGGTGCGTCCATATTCATCAATTAAATCATCTAGTTCTTCCAAAGCCTGATTGACATCAACTCTCAAGGTCCCCAGATTTGGTTGTTCTAGTAGACTCAGGAGGTATTCGCGTTTACTTTGAACTGCGGTAATTCTTGCTCTTATCGTCTGTAGGTCCATTGTTTTTTGACATTTCTAACTCTACTTAAGTTTAAAGTTAACCTAAAAAGGGGTGTAAAAGCAGGAAAAATAGTAACGGGTAAACTTTTACCCCTCTCCTACCTGCCTCGACAGACTTTTCATCCTTCATCTGCCCTAATCTGTAACTTGTTTCCTATCCCAATCTTTACCAAGGAATTTAATATGTTACGCCAAATTTCTTTAGGAACACTCGGTTTAACCCTTGGCAGTACATTGACGATTATCGGCTTCATTGCCTACGCTGCCAATAACGCCACCCTCAACCTTGTGGGATTTTTCTACGGGTTTCCTCTATTGCTGGGAGGACTGGCACTCAAAGCCAATGAAATCAAACCCATACCCTTCAGCCAGACTACCACACCCTCAGTGCTAACACTGCGAAAGCAGCAAGCTACAGAAACTCAAAATAAAATTCGCAAAGATATCACAAGATACTGTTACGGTCAGAACGCTCATTTAGACAGGACACTTACCTATTTGGGTCTTGATCCGAGTGACGAAGAACGACCCATAGTCACAGGTTTACGAGAAACAGAAATTAATGGGGCATACGCCTTAATTTTAGAATTTGATTCGCCACTCATCCCTATGAGTACTTGGCAGCAGAAGCAGGAGAAAATGACTAAGTATTTTGCTCCCCAAGTCGAAGTGATCATTACCCAACCGAGTGAAAAGAAAATTGAACTAGCATTAATTACCAGAGTTCTGACTAATGACCAATAACTACTTTTCTAAACGTACTGCATACCACTGGAAATATTTACCAGGACCAACATCTAACTCACAAGTGGTATCTAGTAAGTATTGAGCTTGAGCCTGGGGTGTATCCAACTTTTGGACATCGGGTGGCAAATCTTGAAGTTTGAGCTGTTCTAGCGTTACCTTCAGCTTTTCTAATAACTCCGATGCTGTGAGAAATTGTTCTGGCTGGTTTGTTTCAAGAATAACAAAGTTATCCTGCTGATAGATTAATGGATCTGGCATTGAAAAATTTGATAAGTACATTGTAAAGTGTAAAAATCGTTTACTATTAACACAAAAGTTACTTGCCCTGGTTATTGATTTAACACTCCCATACAATACAGCAACTATAGGGCAATATATAGGAATCCGGTTTGATGACTGAAAATACTTGTGTAGACTTTATAACTCTACACAGGGAAAAAGGAGGTAGAGATATACGGGCTTGTTTCTAAAATCAAATATGATTCATATAGTTCCAGCATTGAAAAATAGTGATCATTCTATAACTAACCTAGGAGATACCACCAAACATTCCCACTTAATCAAAATATACAACAACCTTCGGATATCAATGGATTTAGTAGCTACCATTTCCAATTATACCGTAAATGGGGTTAAAATTGGGCAAATTTCGCGGACAATATTGTTGTTACATAATTTTTGGTCATCATTCCCGTTAAGTAGGGCTTGCTGAATAAGGATAAAACCTATTTGTGTTAAGGGGTTCAATCGTTTTTAGCCCAAACAAGTGCAAGATTATGGCTTCAGGGATGCCCAAAATGCCTGCACTTGGGTGGAAAATCTGGGGTTGAATCGGAGAAATAACTTCCGTTGCTCCTATTTTTTGCACTGTGTGGCATCTAGATTCGCTTAGTGGAGTGTTTCAGCAGACCCTAAGTAGGATGAATGCTAATAGCTAGAAAAGATATTCCTTCACAGGTGATTTGACCCCATTGGGCAAGGTTCACCGAATTTTCCCCTACCCGATAATCTGATTTTCATTTTCTGTGGAACGCAACTCATGTCAGGCATAAGCCAATTCTCTCTTCCTAAGCCACTCCCTCCGCATCAGCCTCATCTGCAACCTCTGATTCTGATAGCTGATGATGATAATAATATGCGAGTCCAGTTCCGTGAAGCTATGGAAAAGCTAGAGTATCGAGTGGTTGCTGTTGCTGATGGTCAGCAGTGTTTAGATGTTTACAAGGATGTCAACCCAGATCTAGTATTGCTAGATGCTGTGATGCCTGTGATAGACGGCTTTACCTGCTGTGAACGTATACGTCAAATTTCTCGAGATAACTTGAGGTCAGTGTCAGTAGTTCAATTCTTTGACACTGACTTTGCCTTGGAGGGTTCTTTAAATTCTATTTTATGGAAGTGGAAGAGTACTCCCATCGTCATGATCACCAGCTTAAAAGATGAAGAATCAATCAATCAGGCATTTAAATCTGGAGCCACTGATTATATTACTAAGCCAATTAGTTGGGCCCTGCTGCGCCATAAATTGGAACAACTACTACAACAGGCAAAACTATATAAGCACTTAGAAAAAACAACCCAAACTTTACAGCAATTAGCCTATGTAGATGCTTTAACTGAGTTAGCCAATCGTCGCCAATTTGATTATTATCTCAATACTCAGTGGCTCAAATTAGAACAGGAGCAATTACCTTTATCATTGATTTTGTGTGATATAGACTTTTTCAAATACTATAACGATCAATATGGTCATCCAGCTGGAGATATCTGCTTAAAAAAGGTAGGTGATGTTTTAAATAGTAAAATCAAGAAAAAACATGATTTAGTAGCTCGTTATGGGGGTGAAGAGTTCGCCGTGATTATGCCAAATACCAAGTCATCTCGGGCTGTCAACATTGCTGCAACAATGCAAGCAGGTGTGAGAGATTTGCAAATTGTTCATCCTCGATCTGGTGTGAGTGAGTATGTCACCCTAAGTATGGGGATAGGAACTACTATTCCTACCGGGAACATATCACCCATAGATTTAGTCGTAGCAGCTGACAAAGCACTATACCAAGCAAAAGCACTGGGGCGCAACCGGATAATTGTGAATTGAGTCACTAAGACGGATAAACTGGTAGTGTAAAGTGGAACCAGGCACCACCGTTCGGAGAAGAGTCTACCCAAATTTGGCCATAGTGTGCTCTAATAATCCGTTGGCATAGACAAAGACCAATACCGTAACCTTCTGTTCCTTGATCCCGTTGTAGACGGAAGTGATTTTCAAAGATGCGATCGCGATTCTCCAAGGGTATACCAGGACCAGTGTCACTAATGCTGAATTGAACTTTTTGGGCAGTACGGTGTAAACCGGCAACACTAATCTTCCCACCCGCAGGGGTGTATTTAATCGCATTATCTAAAAGATTGATTAACACTTGACGAATACGTTCCGGATCGGCATATACACAGGGTAAGTCTTTGGGAATATCTGTTTCGAGATTTTGTAATTTAGCGGTGTAGCGATCGCGCAGTTCCTCAAGGATGGCAAGGCAAAGTTTACCTAGTTCCAATTTTTGGGGTGTGATTGGCAGTTCTGTATCATTGCCGCGACCTACCTGCAACAGATCCGCGATCATCCGGTCAATTATCCGCGTTTGGGAACGGGCTTGTTTTAATAAATGCAGTATCATCCCTGGTTTTAGGTGTCCAAATCCTCCTGTGTCCAGATTAAAGTTAGATTGGAGAGTCTCAATCGCGATCGCAGTAGCAGTGAGGGGATTGCGAAGGTCATGTGCTAGGATAGCAATCACCCGATCTTTGAATTGTAGCTGTTCTTGGAGTTGCTCTTTTTCTTGTTTCATCCGAAAAATTTCGTCTGACAAACGGATCAATTCAGCAGAAACAGCAACAGAACGGATTGTCGATTTAGGGGATGTCACCCGACCATTTTCTTCGATCCTATCTTGTAAGTCTTCCTGTAATTTTAAAAAAGCATCCACCCCAGCCTGCCAGCGGGGCCACCAGGTTTTTAACTGGGCAATAATATTGCTGCCAGCCAAGATCTGCCGTGGTTCCGGGTGGATTTTCACCAAAGCAGGTGTCGCTACTAGCTTAAAGTGTTCTGCTAAATAGGGTTGTTGCCCAACGTCAATAATTTGGAGTTCAAAACTATACTCAGTTTCTAAATCCTTTAAGTAAGCTCGGATTCGCTGTACCTGTTGTCGGGACTTAGGTCGTCCATCGACAAAAAGTAACAGTTGGAGTGGGGCCTCTGAATAGATAGGCTGATCCTGGGAAACTAGCATGTAATTGTGTTTCAGCACTGGTAACAACCCGGCGATGCTTTACAGAAAGTAAAATGGACTGACAGTTGTCGATGGCCGTTCTTTTTCTTAAATTTAATATCTATTTTAGATTTTTCTTACTCCTATCCGATCTGCCTTTTTGATCTGCGACAAATCTTTTTAGGACTTCATCTCGAGATTACATTCCCCAGCCTCTATTTCACCTAGCGGTAGCTTATAGAAGCTTTTATACTATAAAAGTACGGTGACAGACGTATTTAATTGCTGTCTTTGGGGGAGTAATCAAATTCGTCCAATGCTTTCCTTAGGGAACCAGATTTAATTAGCCAATAGCTAGAGACTTCCCTCGACATATCTTACTGACGACACAGATTCCCAAGAATCGGTGTACACAGAGACTTACCGTATCTTACCTGATTCAGCTTACCGTCGTCAGTTAAATAACAGATTAGTGATCACTATCCCTTCCCTTGTGAGTGAGGCTAAAGGAGGGCTTTTCTATATCGTACCACTTCAGACGATTAATGATCACACAAGGGAGGCGGAATTAGTCTTCTCCCCCTGTCTCCGTGCTAGGGTAGGGACAAACACCCAATTTGTGACTTCCTGTGTTGCCCCGCAAACCGCTACCTTTCCTTTTGAGTTTGGCTGTTTTACTCTCTTCATTAACTGCCTGTGCTAATGGTCCATCTGCTAAAAACCTCGAGAAGTCTTTAGCCGCAGATCCCACACTGCAAAACAACCATGTAGTTGTTGGACAACCGCAACCCCAGCCAACACCATCTACAGTCCAGTTACCGACTGATTTCCCCAAGGATATCCCTGTTTACCCCAATGCTAAACTTGAGGAGGTTAGACCTGCCAGTGGTACTGGGAACAACCTAGTAATACGTTGGGAAAGTCTTGATCCCAGCAATGTCATCACCAGTTATTACCGCACTCAACTTCAGGCAAATAACTGGCAAATCTTACCACAGCCCACGGATGATAGTGGAGACTCATTGACGGCACGTCGCCAGAGTTCGCTGCTTAAGGTGGATGTTCAAGCCAAATCAGTCACCAACACTCAACCCGGCCAACCTCAGACATCTACTGAATTATTACTCGAGTATATTCCCAACAGTAATACCGCTGATAATACTCCCCAGTCAGCCGATGGCAAGTTGATTGGTCCCTTGCCTACAACCCCCCCAACAAATACACCTAACCCTACAGTTGGATCTCCACCATTCGAGGATTTAACTCAACTAACTCCAGAATGGCAACAACATATACAAGACCTAGCGGCTAACGGTGTGTTTTTGGGGGATGGAAAAGCTAATAAAAATAACTTTGAACCCGGAAAAATCATCAGCCGTCGAGAGTATGCGCTTTGGTTACTTGCTGCGAACAACGCAATGTATGCTAACGACCCAGCTAAACAAATTCGCTTGGCATCAGCAGAAACTCAACCAGTTTTTCCAGATATCACCCCCAGAAACCCTGATTTTGCCTCAATTCAGGGGTTGGCCGAAGCTGGCATAATTCCTAGTTCCTTATCTGGGGATACTACAGCGGTTCTGTTTCGTCCTGATGCACCCCTAACACGGGAGCAGCTAGTCATGTGGAAGGTTCCCCTAGATATTCGCCAAGGTTTACCTGCTGCTAGTTTAGATACAATTAAGCAAACTTGGGGTTTTCAGGATGCAGGGAAAATAGACCCCCAAGCATTACGGGCAATCTTAGCTGATTTCCAAAATGGTGAACAGTCAAATATTCGGCGGGTATTTGGCTACACGACACTGTTTCAACCCAAAAAACCAGTAACTCGTGCGGAGGCAGCTGTAGCTTTGTGGTATTTCGGTACACAGGGGGAAGGGATCTCAGCAGCGGAAGCGTTGAAGTTAAAGAGTTCCCCTAGCAATTAAAATAAAATTTTACTAGTGTGATTCAGTTCTATGTGGAACTACGATGAGTTATTTAACATAATTGCCGAATTAGTCATGCACCATTCCCCCAGTGGTGCGGAGCAAGAAATTAATCAGTTGTTATGGCAGCGATTTGCTACCCTGGGTCTAGAAGTCTGGGGCGATCGCGCTGATAATATCATTGCCAAAATTCCCGGCAAAAATCCCCAGCGAGCGATCGCCATTACCGCCCATAAAGATGAAATTGGGGCAATTGTCAAATCTGTGGGTGATGCAGGTCGAGTTGAAGTCCGCAAGCTAGGTGGTTCTTACCCTTGGATTTATGGTGAAGGGGTTGTAGATTTACTGGGGGACCAGGAAACAATCAGCGGGATACTCAGTTTTGGTTCCCGTCACGTTTCCCATGAATCTCCCCAAAAAGTGCAACAGGAAGAGACTACAGTCAAATGGGAAAATGTCTGGGTTGAAACCAAGTACAGCAGTGCCGAACTCACAGCCGCAGGGATTCGACCCGGAACGAGAATGGTGGTCGGCAAGCATCGCAAGCGACCAGTCAGATTAAAAGATTATATTGCCAGTTATACCCTGGATAATAAAGCCTCTGTAGCGATCCTGCTAGCTTTGGCCCAAACCTTGAACCAACCAGCAGTAGATATTTATCTGGTGGCATCAGCTAAAGAGGAAGTGGGAGCTATTGGGGCATTGTTTTTTACTCAAAACCAATCCCTTGACGCTTTAATTGCTTTGGAAATTTGTCCCCTTTCCAGTGAATATCCCATTCAGGAAGGTAAAAACCCTGTCATCCTCAGTCAGGATGGATACGGTATTTACGATGAAACCTTGAACACACAACTGTGCCAAGTTGCTCAGCAAATAGGGATGCCAGTACAGTTAGCAATTCTGAATGGATTTGGTAGTGATGCTTCAATCGCCATGAAATTTGGTCACGTTGGCCGCGCCGCATGTTTGGCATTTCCTACCCAAAACACTCATGGCTATGAAATCGCTCATCTAGGAGCAATTGCCAATTGTATCAATTTATTAAAGGCCTTCTGCGAAGCCGATGACGGGATTTGAACCCGTGGCCTGCTGATTACGAATCAGCTGCTCTACCACTGAGCCACATCGGCATATACACCTTGATACTATAGCATTATCTAATTATGACAGACCCAAATTCCCAAAATCGTCTTCAACCTGAACAGTATGCCCGGCTAAAAGCAGAAATTGCCGCTCCCTATCGGGGTTTGCGCCAATTTATCTACATTGCTTTTGGCGCTTCTGGTTTTATTGGGGCATTCATTTTTTTATTCCGCCTACTTGCCGGCCGCAATCTGGAAAGTACTTTGCCTAATTTCGCCCTTCAATTGGGAATCGTGGTCTTGATGGTATTCCTGTGGCGGTGGGAGTACGAGCGACAAAAACGTCATTAATATGTCCTATGGTTGAATCTCCGACAATTTTCTCTTTTTTCAGTGGCTCTGGATTTTTGGATTTAGGTTTTGAACTAAGTGGATATAATATAGCTTTAGTTAATGAGATATTCCTCCCTTTTTTAGAAGCCTACAGATACTCCAGAATTAATCTTCAGTTACCCGGAGCAAAATATGGGTATGAGAACTGTAGTGTTGAAAATTATTTACTGTCTGATGGTCAAGCTAAACTAAGGGATTTTTTAAAAGATGCACGTAGGTCCTCTTCGGTAATCGGTTTTATAGGTGGTCCTCCCTGTCCAGATTTTTCAGTGGGAGGCAAAAATCGTGGATATGAAGGTGAAAAAGGAAAATTATCAGCAACTTTTGTAGAATTAATTTGTCAACAAAAACCTGATTTTTTTATCTTTGAAAATGTTAAAGGGTTGTGGAAGACTCACAAACATCGGCAATTTTATGAATTTCTAAAAACTAAACTCTCTAGTTCTGGATATATGATTACTGATCATTTGATTAACGCAATTGAGTACGGTACACCTCAAGATCGAGATAGAATCATTATGATTGGTTTCCTCTCCGACCTACTATCTAATAATACCCAAAATAGGTTCATGTTCCCTTGGGAAAAATATAAAAAATATTCTCAGCCAAATATTTTCCATTTAGGCTGGCCTACAGTTAATGAATTTAGAGAAAATTCCCATCTTAGCTGTCCTCATGGTATTCCTTTAGAGTTGACAGTTGAATTCTGGTTTATCAAAAATGATGTCTTAAATCATCCAAATGCCAAACACTGCTTTCTTCCTAGAAATGGAATCGAAAAGTTTACAACTATTCAGGAAGGTGATAATTCTCGTAAGTCATTTAAGCGGCTGCATCGATGGCGTTACTCTCCTACTGTTTGCTATGGCAATAATGAAGTACACCTCCATCCATATAAAATACGCAGAATTTCTGTCGCCGAAGCACTGGCCTTACAATCCTTACCTAAAAAATACTTTTTCCCTCAAGATATGACACTGACAAATATGTTTAAAGCTATTGGCAATGGGGTTCCTTATTTAACTTCTTTTGGGATTGCTCAAAGTATTTTAGATTTTCTCAGTAGCTTGAATTGCTATAAACCGCAACAAACTTGCTCAGATTAAGTAAAACTTTTGTAGTTTATTTTCGTAGTTCCTGTTGTATAATTACAGCAAGTCAAGCCCATAATATAGTCAAGCACCCAATCGGCAAGAGTGTCAAAGTCCCTCGTACTTCCCTAGACTCCTTTAGGGGATATGGTAGCAATATCACTACTTAGATTATGATACTTAAACTTGAAAGAACAATCTATAAAGTCCCCCTAAGGGAAGCAACCCAGAAAAAAGCTACCATAGTTAAAACAGAACCAATACGGCAGGTTTTTCGCCGGGGAGATAACATAAATATCAATATTGAAGATGTTGACTATCCTGGTAAGCCTGACTCCTCAGGTGGTAACCATGACACTTGGCGCTTCCGTCATCGCGACGATCAAAATCAAACTTTTGAGTTTACGATTAACGACTGTATATTAGAATTGATCCTATTTGAATCAGAGCGTGAGGTATTAGGAGAAGCCCTAGTTAAGGCACCATTTAGCATAGGTGCAAAGCGCAGAAGCGAGGCATAATGCGAACTAATTTGTATACCCGTTTTGTTGAGAAAGATGTGATTTGATGCTGAGCTTGAGTAATCGGGCGTATTTGTGCTGCAACTCTAGATAATTAGCCTTAGATATTTTGAGTGCTTCTTCTTTCTGCTGTAGTAGGTTAAGAATTAATATTTGAATTTGGGAATAAGCTATGAGCAACTCGTGGAAATCAATAAGTCCATACTTTAAAGAAGCAGTTTTGATCACAATTGGGTCATAGGCATACTCAGGCGATCGCTTTAGGGCTGTTTGAGTTGCTTCGATAATTGTCGTTTCTTCAGTAACTACAGACACCTGTGGTTGGAGAAATTCGTACAGACTTTGGACAGGTCGCCCTGCAAACAACCCTAGACCGTAGGTATGACTCATTTGCTCAAAAAATAACCGTTTGGCAATCATCCCCTCATATTGCTGATTCTGAGTCAAGATCACTCCAGGTAAGAAAGGCTCTTGCTCAAAAAGTGTAGCTAATTCCTGTGCTGGCTGATCAAGTTCGAGGTAAACTGACCACATTGGTAGTTCCTGCAAAGTTGAATCGAGTTGCAGTCCAATCTCGTTGGCACTGGTAACGCTATGCATACCTCTATTTCCTGAGCTTTAAGTATTACTCCTAGATATTAGAGTATTTTTTGACTATTAACACTACTGATAGTTAGCTTTGCCTCTGCCACAACTTATTATACAAAACATAACAGTAAAAAGATCAAATTTACCCTCTGTCTAGGGATAGACTGATGAGTTCCATTTAGTCAGATTGAGCAAATCTAAGTAAATACGGCATAAGTGTTATTACGATTAAGTACTTGAGCAGAACTAATTACACAAACTCTCGGCTGGAATCCTTTATCCAGTCTAGATCAGACTAGATATTAGTTTGTAAATATTTCTGCTCGGTTACTTATGACAGCACCAGGCTGATAAATTTCCATCTGGCGCTGCTCATTGTAAACTATTCAAACAGACTTTAAGGCGCTTTTACCAAATAGGGAGAAGAAACTGCTTGGACCCGTCCGGCGTTGACGAGTGCCTGGTAAACAAAAGCTGCAACTTCCGCCCTAGTAGCTTGACGATTGGGATCGAGTTGTTTAACGTTAGGGTAATCAATGACTAATTGCTTTATAGTTGCTGCTGCTACTGAACTGTCCGCATATGACGGAATTTGGGCTGCATCCGTATAAAAGCCTAGAATCTCTTGATTGTCAGCAGTTAGGCCTAGGCCATTGGCAAGGGAAACTAACACCTGTACCCTGGGAATTTCCTGGTTTGGATTAAATGTACCATCAGGATAGCCTGAGACAAATTGACTCTGATAAGCTGACTCAATGGCCTTGCGGGCCCAAAAATTCCCACTGACATCCCGGAACTCAATAGCTGGACGTTTAGGGGCAGGTGCCAAAGCTTTGGTGACAATGGTGGCAAATTGGGCACGGGTGACGGGTTCATCGGGTTTGAAGTTGCCGTCAGGAAAGCCAGCAATAATATTTTTGGCTGCTAAGGCTTCGATGTAGGCTTTTGCCCAATAACCTGGTGGCACATCTTGGAAGGCAACAGCTGCATTAACAGTTGCAGCGACAAAATCTACTGCACCGAAAATGTGCTTTCGATTGATATCGTTACCAATAGCCACAATCCGATTGGATTTAGTGGCATTGTCCAAGTCGTAGTGAGCGTTATTGCGGAGGATATTGCTCCCAGGATTACTATTAGTCCCCAGATCAGGGAGGGCATTAACGGTTGCGACTAAACCATCGTGTTTGTTGTTCTCAATTACGTTTTGACGGAGTATGGGCCTGGCTGATTCGGAGATATAAAGACCGTCTTGATTGTTCATGATTTGGTTATCTACTACCAAGGGTGTGGAACTCCCACCAATAGCCAGACCAAAACCTGTGTCCTGAAAGATATTATTGCGGATCTCCCCTTGAGCCGACTTAGCTATGGAAACCCCGTTGCCTTGATTTTGGACAAAGACGTTGTTGATAATTTTCGGATTTCCTGTGCCTGTAACAAAGATCCCCTCTCTAAGACTGTTAGTAAAAGTACAGTTTTCGATAGTGGGATTAGTTGATTCTACCCATACACCTGTACCCCGTTGATTGGGATTGGTGACAGTGACACCTGAGATTACTATATCGTTATCAGCCAAGATAGTGATGTTCTGTCTAGCAAAGGTAGGACTGATATAAACACCGCCACCTGTAATTAAAATTCCCTGCCCCTTGCTGGATTCGTCTCCCTGAAGTGTTACCCCTTGTTTGAGCATAATTGGGAAACTTTCACCACTATTGCTGTTATAAGTCCCCGATGCTAGCTGAATAGTAGTACCTGGAGCAGCTTGAGTAATAGCGTAGGTAATTGTTTTATAAGGTATGGCTGTTGTACCAGCATTAGCTTGATTTGTACCTGTAGCTGGGTTAACGTAAACTATTTTTGCGCCTATGGGTACTTGGGCTGTTACGGTAGGGAGAATACCAGCATTAACCTCACGAGGAAGTAATACAGAACCACCAGAAAGGACTAACAAAGTCGCTAGACTAGCTGGTAAGCGGAAAGTAGAGATTTGAATTCCCCAAGATTTCATTTTTTTGTGCTCTGTTAAGTTAGTGTAGTTTTAACCAAGACTAAGTTAGCAGATGTTGAGCTAGTTCGAGATGAATTTATACTCTCTTTACCTTATGCCTAAGATTATGCTATGCAACTGCTGAGGAACTGGGGAATTGAATTATTCTGGAAGTCTTTGTTTGATTTACCAGCTTTGGGGACCGTTAGTTTGAGGATAGGCCTTGTCGATTTGATCTAAACAACTATGTAAAGTTTTGGTTTGTAACTCGAAATCTTTCACTTATAGTGCTCTAAGAGCAGTCTTTATTACCTTAATAGGCTAAAGTTTCTAAAGTTTCTCGTAAATACCGCTGCAATCGTTGTTCTAAACGCAGTCCCTGTAATTGAGCGTTACACTCTAACTGCCAGCGTTGAAAGCCGGAACTAGCGGAAATTGCATATTTGAGGTCATGCCAGATGTGAGCCTCAAGGGAAAGGTGGCGATCGCTAGAAGTGGGAATTTGCTCCATAGTTTCTCGTTCCTCGGTTTTAACTTCCAGATTAAATAAGGGGACGGATTCCGATTTCAACCTACCCCTAAAATTGGGGAGGGGATGATCTGTTGAATCTTTTGTCTAGGTTATGATTATGTCGCCGTAAATTCTGTGTTATTCGTCACTAAAAACTGAGCTACTTCACTGGGTAAAGGTGGAGATATTCTTCATCCTCTTCCAAGTTACTCAATATTGGATTTGACGCTCCCCTCTGTACTAAATCGTGGTAACAGTATTGAGTGTTGACGGTAGCAGTTCTTGGCTTCAGCTTTTTAACTTTCAATCAACACTCAGTACTGTGTATTCACCTTCATTTTGTCAAACTCAGGGTACGACGCTTAGTTACCATCTGGTAGGCTTCAATGATGTCACCTTCGACCCAATCGTGGAATTTCTCGACACCGATACCACATTCATAGCCAGCATTTACCTCACGGACATCATCTTTAATCCGTTTGAGGGAGTCAAGAACGCCTTCATAGATCACCTTACCAGAGCGACGCACCCGCAGTTTGCAGTTGCGAACCAGCTTGCCTGATTGAACATAACAACCGGCCACAGCACCCCGACCGACGGGGAAAACGGCACGGACTTCTGTTTGGCCTAGCGATTCTTCGACTAACTCTGGTTCTAATAAACCTTCTAAAGCATCTTGGATATCTTCTAGGAGTTTGTAGATGATGTTGTATTCCCGCACGTCTACACCAGCTTCGTCAGCAGCTTGTCTAGCTCCACTGGCGTAAGTAGTATTGAAGCCGATAATCACGGCATTACTAGCAGATGCTAAATCGATATCTGTTTCAGTTATCTCCCCAGCGGTAGCTAAGAGCATCCGAATTTGGACTTCGTTTTGCGGGATTTGCTTGAGAGCGCCAACAATAGCTTCTACGGAACCTTGAACATCTGCCTTGAGGATCAAGTTGAGTTCTTTCAACTCGCCTTCTTGAGCTTGAGTTGAAAGGGTTGTCAGGGTAACACGTCCTTGCATGAGACGGGATAGGCGTTGTCTATCAGCGCGATCCCCAGCTATTGAGCGGGCTTCTTTTTCGTTCTGGAAGACCTCAAAATCATCACCTGCTGCAGGGACATCGCTTAAACCCAGAACTTCGACGGCAAAAGAGGGACCAGCAACTTCGACTCTTCGTCCTCGATCATCTACCATTGCTCGGACTTTGCCAAATACTGAACCAGCTACCAGCATATCTCCAATATGGAGGGTGCCGTTCTGAATCAGCAAGGTGGCGACTGCACCCTTCGCTTTATCTAGATGTGCCTCAATTACAGTACCTTTGGCTGTCCGGTCTGGGTTGGCAGAAAGTTCAGCTACCTCAGCTACTAGGAGGATCATTTCCAGAAGGGTGTCTAGGTTTTCACCTCTGATGGCACTCACTGGAACCATAATTGTCTCACCACCCCAATCTTCGGCTGTCAAACCATAATTGGTCAGTTCTTGCTTGACGCGCTCTGGTTGTGCCCCTTCTTTATCAATTTTGTTAATGGCTACAACTATGGGGACTCCCGCAGCTTTGGCATGGCTGATGGCTTCAATGGTTTGAGGACGGACACCGTCGTCTGCTGCTACTACCAAAACGGCAATATCTGTCACCCTAGCTCCTCTAGCCCGCATGGCAGTGAAGGCTTCGTGACCAGGGGTGTCTAGGAAGACGATTTGCTGCTTCTTGCCTTCATGTTCTATATCTACGTGGTATGCGCCAATGTGCTGGGTGATCCCCCCAGCTTCGCCGGCAGCTACTTTGGTTTTGCGAATTGAGTCAAGGAGAGTCGTTTTACCGTGGTCTACGTGACCCATAATTGTCACCACTGGTGGACGACGATGGAGGTTTTCCAAGTCTCCTATATCCAGCATTTCTGTGATTTTGCGGGCTTGTTCTTCGGGTTCTGCGGTTTCGACTTCTACTTCTAGCTCTTTGGCTACTAGGTTAATTGTGGGAATATCCAGATTTTGGGTGATACTCACCGCCATGCCTTTGAGAAACAGGATTTTGACGATTTCTGTATCAGCAATAGCTAGGGCATCGGCTAATTCTTGCACTGTCATTGGCCCTGTGATGACTATTTTTTCGGGACGCTCCTGTTTTAGCTCTGTTTCTTGACGACGGTTTTGGTCACGGGTAGAGGTGGATTTTTTAGCTCTTGCTGCAGGTGCGGCAGTAACTAGGGCTGGTTGTTGAGTTAGTCGTGTGGCTTTGGGCTTAGGTGGACGGGCAATGGAGAGACTAACTTGGATGGTAGCTGGAATTTCCAACCCTTCACTATCTAGGAGATCCTCTTCTTCAAAGTCATCATCCAGGATGGGCTTGACCCGTTTGCCTTTGTTTCCGACCTTACTCTTTTCTTTAATTTCGTCAATTATTTCCTCTTCCTGCCACTTTTTGCCGCCTTTGGCTGGACGAGGTGGTGTTGGACGTTTTAAATCGAGTAGATCGGGGGTTATTGGTTCCTCATCTAACCCATCTTTTTTCGCTGTTGCACCAGACATGGATCTGGGTGGAGTTGCCACGGGCATGGCTGGTGATTCCCCAGGGCGTGAAGGTCTGGGTCGCCCGTCTGCCGGTAGTGTAGATGGTCTGCTCCCTCTTTGTTCGGGTCTAACTGGTCCTGGAGTAGGACGAGCTTGTTTTTGGGGAGCTACCTGTGGTGAATGGTCAGTAGTTGATGGCTTGCTAACTCTGGGCTTAGCTGGCTCCCGTTCTTCTTCGACTCGCTTGATGCGTTCGCGTTTAAGGATGGGCTTCTCTGCTGGGGATAGCAGCTCATCAGCCGCTTTTTCCTCAGCCGGTCTTGCGGCTGGGGCAACCAGTTGCGGTTTTTGCGGTTTTGTTCTGGCTGGAACTACTTTTTCCGGTTTTTCCGCTGCTAGATTGGGGTTAGGTGTTTGATCCGGGTCTGCGACTGCTGGTTGCTGTGAGGTCTCAGAGTGATTCCGGGGTACAGGTCGAGTTGGTGCCGTCGGCTTCATGGGTGAGACTGGTGTGGCGAAAGGTCGTGGAGGTGAAGGATGATTGTCTTCAGAGGAAGCAACTGGGTTATTGGTAGCAACTGACGCATCTGGGGCGTTGGAGTTAGGGTTTCTCAATATTTTGGGTTTGCGAATTTCCAAAATTTGTTGTTTGTGAGGTGCAGTAGGTCGGTTTCGGGAGCCAGCTTGGGGTGAGTTTGGTTTATGGCTGGTTGTACCTAGTTCCTTTTTGGCCGTTACGTTCGTAGCTGCGAGCTTTTCGGCAGCTATGCGGATTTGTTCGGCCTCTGATTCTGAAATTGTGCTGCTATGACTTTTGACCGCAATGTTGAGCTGGTCGCAAATTGCTAATAGCTCTTTGTTATCCAAATTCAATTCCTTTGATAATTCGTAAATTCTAACTTTGCCGTTGTTCATCCACATCTTTCCCCTTTAATTTACAGTTTTAGCGGATGGTTGCCTGGACTTTATGACATCTCCATCCTTTAATCACTGTTTTGAGGTTGCCCTTGGTGATTTTGTTGGTGCCTCCAATTAGGAAAGAGAGATGTTTCGGTTTAATGCTGGCATCCCCACCAAGGTAGATGGTTGAGGGGTATCCATAAAAATCTTTGCTTTAAAAAATTCTTATAGGAACCCTTGACGCCGCCGAACTGCGCTTTTGCGCTACCAGGTTGCCATTTTGTTGGTTCTTGTTTTGTTGATTCTGAGTCTTCCACAACACAATCGATTAAAACTTATTGGGGGTTGAGCTTCTTGTCTAGTTGAAAATTTGGCAACCAGATGTTTGCTTTTTCCACCCTTTTACTATTTTGACACCCCCAGTAATTGAGGGAAGTGTGGGCAGAACTTGAATAATCAGCTTCTTAGCACAATTCCTCTGGGTATTCCCACCACAAGGCTCAATTAAATCTGATTTTGGGGACTGCTTTGGGCTAACCGCTGCCACAGTGTTTGATACAGTGCTTCTGGCACTGTTGTATGCAGTGATCGCCCTAGTCTATCTTTTTTTTGAGCTGCTTGCAGGCAACTCGGTTGTGGACAAATGTAGGCTGAACGCCCTATGCCCTGATCTAATTGTACCTTTCTCGATGGAAAGACGCGGATAATCCTCCAAAACTCTTCTTTCAAACCTACTCTGCGGCAGCTGATACATCGCCGAAAGTTCGGTTTCATCTTAAACCCCCCAGGATATCTCTACCATAGCTGTGGTGGTGTCCGGAATGGGGAGTTAATTGTGAGGCACACCCTGAGTAATTTTTGGCTTGAGCAAATGGAATGGGGATAGCCGGACAATTAACAAATACCTGAGTGGACATCAGAGTAACCATTTTGGTGTAAATGTGTTTACACAAGCATATTGCCTATGTAAAGTTCTCCTTCGGGGTAGTTTGACCTGTGACAAACTCACAGAGTTAATGGTATATGGTTGAGGCTATTTGGGACTATTAGACATCTCCAGTATCAAAATTATCTTCCTCTAATTCTAGTTCTTCTTGATTTTCATACTCTAGTTCATCCACTTCGCTGTCATCTTCCTCCGGTTGGTATTTTGCTCGTGCATCTCTAAACTTAGCGTCTTCTCCTAGATGGTCATACTTAGCTTTATCTTTGATGTCAATTTTCCATCCTGTCAACCGAGCCGCTAGCCGCACATTTTGACCTTCTTTGCCAATTGCTAAACTTAGTTGGTCTTCAGCAACTAGTACGTGGGTTTGGCGAGTTTCTGGGTCCATTAGACGGACTTCGTCTACTCGTGCCGGACTTAAGGCGTTGGCAATATATGTGGCTGGGTCTGGGGACCAGCGGATTACATCTATTTTTTCCCCGCGTAGTTCGTTGACTACTACTTGAATTCGTGATCCCCTAGCGCCAATACAAGCTCCCACTGGGTCTACATCGCGCTCAAGGGTATCAACTGCGATTTTAGTTCTTGGACCTACGTAACGAGAAGGGGGATTCGCTTCCCTTGCTACGGCAACTATTCGCACAACTTCATCTTCGATCTCTGGGACTTCGTTAGCGAATAGATAAACTACTAAACCGGCATCAGCACGGGATACTAGTAGCTGTGGTCCCCGCTGCTGCCCTTGAGAAACTTTTTTTAGATATACCTTGAAAGTGGCGTTGGCACGATAATTATCGTTGGGCAGTTGTTCTCTTTTCGGTAACTCAGCTTCTACTTCCGGCTGACCAAAGCCGCTACTAACTGCCAATATCACTGACTGTCTTTCAAAACGTAGGACTCTGGCTTGGAGAACTGTTCCTTCTAGGTCTTGGAACTCTTCTTGCACCATCTGCCGTTGTTGATCCCGGAGTTTTTGTGCCAGTACTTGTTTCGTTTGCATGGCCGCCATCCGCCCAAATTCCCCTTGGTCTGGGGTAACATCCAGTACCACTGAATCTCCTAACTGGGCCTCAGGTGCTACTAATTGGACTTCTTCTAGGGAAATTTGATGGTCGGAATTGCTCACCTCTTGGACGATGGTTTTAGTAGAGAGAACCCGAAATCCTTCGTCTTCAATATCTAGTTCTACTTCAAAGTTATCAAAATATTCTTCATCAAAGTGTTTGCGTTCTAAATTTTGGGCGCGACGAAACCGTTCATAACCCTTGAGTAGTGCTTCTCTAATAGCTGATTGAACTGCTAACCGAGGTAAATTGCGATCGCGACTTATACTTTCAATTAATTCTTTTAATCCTGGTAAACTAACCATTGACATAAGTAATCTCCTTAAGTTTTATGTGAAACCTAAGATCAGCCCTCCACAGCCAATTTAGGTATAATTAGTGACATTTAATTTGAGATTTTAGCTTAGCAACGGAGGATAGCTGATGAGTAGTATTACCTTATTTCCTCTCACCAGTGCCTGGGGAGCAATTCTCAATCTAAAATCCCAAGTCAATTACCGATGCTCATCTAATTGCACCTTAGTAATACAGTCACGGGGAATTTCGACTACACGACCTTTTTGGTTCAAGTAAACTTTTGTTTCATCCCGGCGAATCAACTGACCAGTCCACTCTTGCTGTCCGTCGTGGGGTGGGGAAGTAGAAATAATTATGGGAAATCCTTTAAAGGATATAAACTCCCTATCAGTAACCAGCTGACGTGAAATACCTGGGCTGGATACTTCTAAAACATAAGCATCTGGAATGATCTCCGCCGTATCCAGGGAGGCTTCTAAGGCACGGCTCATCCGTTCACAATCATCCAAACCAGTATTCTGTTGAGGATTACAGATTTCTAATCGTAAAACTGGCGGACGTTGGTTAGTATGAAAAACTACCCCAACAATTTCTAATCCCAGTTCTTCTGCTACTGGTGTCGCCAAGTTAATAATTTGTGGAACCAAGGGATGAGTCATGAGAGAATTCAATAAAAAAAGTGGGCATCGACCCACTTCCTGCGATAGGGATATCTTCCAAGAAGTCTTGTGACGAACCGACTTTGGTTCGCCCCTAACTTGAGTGTAGCGCATTTGTGAGATTATTCATTGGCAACCAGATTTAATGCTAGGAATTTAGATTTCAGGGTTCCCTACTTTTTAGCCGGTGATTGTGTTCGCATTTGTCTGGTCTGGTCAATAATTTGCTCAATATCCTCTTGGGATAAGTGCTGGATGTAGTTGAGTTTGATTTCTTCGAGGAATTGTGCTAACAAGGTTTGGACTTCTAAATTGATCTGTTTTTGCTGAAACTCACTGGCCAAAACAGTGTTAAATTTTTTTACTAGTTGACTAATAAGTTCTGCAGACCGAGAATCTTTGGCAGCAGCAAATAAAAAACTATATAGTTCAGTGGTGATTTGGGTAGCTAGTTGCTCACTTAGTTGATTCTGTACTTGTCCTACTCCGGGCAAAGTCAGCAGGTTGTTGGAGATTGGGAGTTGTCGGCAGACCTTCTCAATGTTGTAGCGGATGATAGCAATAATCTCTGGTTGGATTTTCGGTAATATTTGATATATGAGTGCATTTAGGAAAAGATTGGCGATCGCTTCCACTTCATTGGCGTTATTAAGATGTATGTATGGGCGGAGGTTCTCTTGTTGTCGCAGCCAACCTGTTAGCTCTCCCCGTTTGATTGAACCCTGGATCTGGTTGATGACTCGGACAACTACAATTTCTGTAATTTCACCAGCCAAATTAGCGATAATTCCTCGATGAAGTTGTTGCCGTACTACTTGAAAATCCAACAACTGCGCTTGATCTAACCGTACTAACACGGGTATAACTCGCAGCCAACGCCAAAAGGGGAGCAACAAAAATAGATCATACCACCGCCACAACACTGTTTCTAACCAGCTAAGATGGTGGTGCTGACGTTTGATGGAGAAGATCCGCACCAGAAACTCTAAGGCGAATAAAGTGATAAAAACTAGGTCCAATTCCCAGAATTTATCCAGTGGTGCCCCATTTTCGCCAATTTTACGGTAGTAATTGGTTGCCATCAAGGGTCGGATTTTTTGGTCAAAAAAATTAATTTCTTGCTTCCAGCCATGTGCCAATAGGTATGGCTGACTCCAGAAAATCCCAAAGGATTGGGTTGCCGACTCCTGTCCAAGGTGATACCTCATCAAGTCTTTGATCTTTTCTAGCGTTCCACTCTTACCCGCAATTACAAACGGGTTGGAGATAATCATCTTAGCGCTAAGGCTACGGAGTTCACTTAGCTGAGTTTCTACCTTGGGAGAGGTCAATCCCGTCACGCTTACCTGTTTTTCTAACTTAGCTACTGTGTTCAGATACTTCTGGGTATCTCGATGCGCTTCAATACCTTTAATAGGATCATAGATATGGGTGATTTTGGGCAACTTTTGTAAGTAGACATCTCGCCAAGGCACGTAACTTAAATCAAATGCGACTAAGCCTAAATTCACAGTAGCAGTAATCGCTAAAAATCTTTCAACCCAAAGGTTACAACGTTTTGGTGTTTTTAATTTAGACATTTTGGTTGCTAATTATACATTTATTAGGCAGTATTAATTGCTTACTACCGTTGCCAATTCACAATAAGTCTATTGCCGACTGACTCCAAATAAATTTTTTTATATTAGTTAATCATCAATAGGATACAATTCAGCAAAAATCGTCAATAATCAAAACAGAAGAGGTTAAAAAAACTTAAAACTAGCGTAATAACCTCTTTATCTTGCTGATTTGATCCAAAGGAGCTTTAGATTATGTGGTGTGGGTTTGGAAAATCAAGGGCAGCTGTGGCAATTACTTGCCTGGTAACTGCTAGCGTAGTCATCTCAGATACAACACTTGCTGCACATCAGCACATTTATACTCCCCAGCAATTCCGTGAAGTGCTGCGAGGACTAGGATACAAAGTCAAGGTGAAACATACACCTTCGACCGAAGAGGAAACGAAAAAGGCAATTGCTGAATTTCAGAAAGGTTACAGGCTGAAAGCGGACGAGAACACCGAAGCTTACGCTGCTAACATCGTTAAAATCCTCAAGGGCAATTTAAACCTAGTGCTTAAGCCTAGCTCTAGTCTGCATAAAAACCCATTTTACGGAGCCGAGACCGAAGCAGCAGTGAAGGAGTATCAGAAAAAAAATCAACTCCAAGAAACTGGAATTGCTGACTTAGCACTTCGTCAGAAATTAGATGCAGATGCTAAGGCAATTCTCACCGGTCAGCCGACGACTACTGAGCATAAGCATAAGCATAAGCATAAGCCAATGGCCTCACCAACATCTGAGCCAAAACCAACAGCCTCACCAACGGCCTCACCAAAACCAACATCCAAGCGAAAACCAATGGCTTCGCCAAAACCAACATCTACACCTTAGAGTTCCTCTAAAGGTCTACCCTTAGCTAAAACAAAAATTCATCCCACACTGCCCTTCTCCTAGCGGAGACGCTGCGCGAACGGGTCAGATGTGGGATGGATTTTTGGGCGATAACGAATTGACCTCTAACCGAATCAAGCCATAGGCTGGAAAGGGCGAGGGGTCAATGAGGAATCGCCATCTTTTATGCTATGAATAACTAGGGCTTGCTGAATAAGGATAAAACCTATTTAGGGTCAGGGTTTCAATCGTTTTTAGCCCAGGCAAGTGCAACCCACAGGCAAATGGATGCCCAAAATGCTTGCACTTGGGTGGAAAATCTGGGGTTGAATCGGAGCAAATTTCCTCCGAAGCCATCATTTTTAGGTCTGTGTGGCATCTAGATTCGCAATAGGAGAGTTTTTCAGCAGACCCTAAGTA
>Ga0116227_10003314_pt1 | contig 35981 bp, 26 predicted proteins | sample S1TSphgellanicum_FD_89693 | JGI IMG/M metagenome (GOLD analysis project Ga0116227, IMG submission 89693) | Host-associated microbial communities from peat moss isolated from Minnesota, USA - S1T2_Fb - Sphagnum magellanicum MG | ecosystem: Host-associated > Plants > Peat moss > Unclassified...
GACTGGCACTTTTGTTCATACCGGTGTGTGTTTTTTTGTTTTTTGTTTTGTTTTTTGTCTCCCCTTGTTTGGTTCTTTCTGTGGCTTCCTGAGGAAGTGTTAGCCTTGCTGTTTCTTCTTCATTGTGAGAACTGAGATTTCTCTATTCTTATGAAAGATATTCAATAATATGCCAGTCTCTTTCATTTAGATCAGTCCTTGCTTGACAACAAGTATCTTGCTTTAACAGTGTGTCCTTTATCCATGTATGTTGCCACTGTGCATGCTGAAGCTTCAATCTGCTATTTCTAAATGTCTCCTCATGTTTCTCAAAATTTCTCACTTTATTACCATATTGGAATGTGTGTAGCCACCCAGAAGACAGTTGATGGACCGTCAGGAAAGGATTGGAGAGGAGGTCGGGGTGCGGGCCAAAACATCATTCCCAGTTCAACAGGTGCTGCCAAGGTGTCTAATTATCTTCCCCCTTGAATCTTCTCACAGCCTCTCTGTCCAGTTGGCCTTTTGCAGCTAATGCACTGAGGCAGACCCACCTTGCATTGAGTTAATTATTTTTGTGCCTGATATAAATCTTCATGCTGGACTTTCCCACTCCCATGGAGACTCCTCTCCTGAAGTGTCAGTGGTGTTTATTCATCACAAGATGCCACAGTAGGAAGTGCATAAGGGTCATTGGTGGAAGGAATTGTGATCCCCAGCAAGTGTTTTTAATCCTGGAATTGATCTCATTTTGATTTTTCATTACGATTATGAGCTGAGATTCTGAATAGTGACTGACTAGGTCTATCATGAAGTGGGTACCTCGTTTGGATTCTTCTCATATTGAACCAACTATCGTTCTTCAGGCTGTTGGCAAAGTGTTGCCAGAACTGAATGGAAAGCTCACAGGAATGGCATTCCGTGTTCCAACTCCAAATGTGTCAGTTGTGGATCTGACTTGTCGAATTGAGAAAGCAGCTTCCTATGATGAGATCAAAGTGGCAATCAAGTGAGTATCTTAACTCACTTTCACATCACTGCCATCTGTGTTGTGCTGCTTTGTTTGTCCAGAGTGTGAAATTACAGTTGTATTATTGTGGAAAGCATTTTTGGAGTTGAACCAAGAACTGAAGATATCTTGTACATAATCTATGTTATGTGCTTGATGAGTCATAGTCTTCATGTTGCATGGACATCTTAGCTCCCAGTGGGGGATAGCATTGTCTTACCATCAAATAAGTGAGACATAGTTTAAATATGATGTGTTGCCATGGTTTCTACAGAGCAGCTTCTGAAGGACCCATGTATGGTTACTTGGGTTACACAGAAGATGATGTTGTCTCAACTGATTTCGTGGGTGACAGAAGGTACTTCACACGTTGACCTGAAGCAGATGTTCCTGATGTCTGTTCATCATTGTGCTCACATGCCTTTCATCATTGCTGTAAAAGGTGGTGTCGGTGTTTGACAGTCCTAAATCACAACATTTGGACTTTGCAGATCAAGCATCTTTGATGCTAAGGCAGGAATTGCATTGAATGATCACTTTGTGAAGCTAGTTGCATGGTATGACAACGAGTGGGGTTACAGGTACTTCACCGTCTTCTGCAGCCAAATTCGTTGATGACTTGCACACTTCAGTGGGAATTAGCTTGTACAATAATTTCCATGTGCCCAATGTTCCTTTGACCTTGTGTCTTGCCTTGTTTGTCAAGACTCTTTGCTAATGTATGGTCTTTTTTGTTGGGCAGCAACCGCGTGGTGGACTTGATCAAGCACATGGCTGGGGTCACAGCCAATGTCAACTAGCCTCCGTTTTCAAATTAAAAATCCTGCAGTTGAAACCTTAGCACAGATGGAACTGGATTTTGCAAATTATTTGCTTCCAGTATTGCACTGAAGTGACCTTGGTACATGATTAGAAGGATGGAAATGATTATGAACAGTAAGGTTTGCTAAGACTAGACAGAGAGGTGAGAAGAGAATAGCTTTTTGATGAAGGTGATTTAAATTGTCAAATTTTGGCCCACATACCTCAGATTTACTCACCCAGACATTTCAGATTTTGAGTGGAATGCTGAAATACCGGTATGCACTTTTAGCAGGACAAATAGAGAAGATAACACCTCGTAGTAATGGAATATGCCTGCAATTGTATGTCTTTTGCTACATGTTCCTAGATATTGTAGTCAAAAGGAACAGTTAATTTGAGTGTTATAAGGGTGTTGATTTTAAATGATTAATCCATTCTGCATGGTTTCACAGTAGTTGAGCTCAGCTGAGTCTATAGCTGCAATTTGGTGAAGTTTTTGGCGGCAGTTTTGTTCCTGGGAATGTGGTACACCAGAATCACAGAAGTTGATAGACTAAGAGTTAGGATGGGTACAAATTGGTGAGCTCAGGATATATAGTAATGCAGATTAGCAGATTGTCTTGGTCACAACCGATGAGCCCAGGTGTTGCAATGATAATGGGGATTTTACTGTTTGATACTGATGCTAGTTTTGTTCTTGTGGTGCTCGTGCAGAGATGCCCACATGGTGAGGTCAGGATAGAAAACTTAAGAGGGATGGGAGTCCATGGAACTGATGAGTGTGGGCACTGGTTTTGCAGGGAATGACTATGTGTTTCTCACTGATTGATGTTGCTCTGGTGGTGTAGCAATTGTATAGAATTTCATGTTTGTAAGTGGGTTGGGTGTATAAATTTGTTATAAGATTGTTCATAAATCAGAATTTGTATAAATTAGTGTGATTTTTTGTAATTATATAAATATTAAGTGGGCCTTATATGCACAAAAGGCAAGAGGGAGCAAATGTGAAAGCACAATATAAGATTTTTAATGATTCAATGATATGTGGTTTAAACACAAAACAAGAATGAAGGTTATTCATCGAATTAATGATATTATAATTATGTGAAAAAAAAAATTATTATGTAAATTTTGATTTTTGAAGTGTCTTTTTTTGTCACAAATAATTTGTGTTTGTGCATTGACACTTTTTTTTGGTTTCATTGTAGGTTGCATTCACTTAAAATGCTAAACAAGTGATTTTTATCTCATTATGTGTGCACTATGAGAAAGAAATGATTGAGAAAACTTAATGGACCAAAAAAAAAAGGATATCTTATTCTGCTCAATGTTTTTTTAATGTTTTTTTTGTTTGTTAAAAGCATTTTTTTATTTGTTTTGATAATTTGATTAGGTTTTGTGCATTACATCATTATTATATAGCACAAGCCATATGATATCAATACATTTATGTTGATGTGTTCAAAAAGGATGAATTGAAAATTGCAAGTTTGGATATCAGTTTTTGTCACATATTATTGAAATCAAATCTTTTTTCAGTTCAAAAAAAATTAAAATGAGAATATTATAAACCACAATATGATAATCAAAATGTTATTTCATATCATCCAACATTATTATTACTATGGGAAGCACATTCGAATATACTATGTATCACATCTTCATGTTCAAAATTTTATCTTTTGAAATATGCAATGAAATGTGAATCACATAGAACATTGAATTTGAATACAGAAAATTTAGAATGATTTGGTTTACGTGATGCATAAAAAACACAGTTACAACTAATATTTAATTTAATCATATCAAAACATGTATCACTTACAAAAGTAGCACTAGTGTGTTTACAAATACCAATTTTACAAAAGAGTTGAGGTGTTCAATATATTGATTCAAAACCAACTTTTACTTCATACGAAATTACTTACAAAATCAAGAATTTAGGGTTTTCGTCCAATAGATATTTATATTTCTAGACCAATTGCATTTGAAGAATTAACTTTTATGCAATATTTCAAAGAATATACACATGATTGTAAATTATATCTTACCTATCACCATTTCAAAAAAGATGATATTGGTTTTGTTATTTATGAAAATAAAAAATTAGTACAATTCACTAATTTTCATCTTGTTTATGACGGTTTTTCCTTTAATATTTTATTACAAAAAGTCATTTTGTAATAAAAAAATTACTTTCTAAAAGTAATGTTCAATTCTTATATATACATGGATGTCAAATAAGAGGATTTTTCTATAATATCGAATCTTTACACATATATATTTAATGAAATATGATAATCAAAATTTGTTTGAAAATGAAAAACAAACTCAACTTTTTCAAATGTTTTTGGAAAAATATCCATATTTAAATCCGAATTTTGAAATTGAAGAAATTATGTTTACATGTTCATCAAATGTGAATGAAAATATATCAAATTTTACAAAATACACTCAACGTGATGTCAAAGATGAAATACAAAATTGCATATTTAATTATGTTCAATTGCATGTGTTAAATATCTTAATTAATCAATTAACAAGATTACCCATATCAAAAGGAATGCTTGGAAGTGAGAAAACGTTTTTTAACACATATTTCACACATATCTTCAAATGCAAGCTAAAATGTATTATTAACAACAACTAAAGTTGTTGTTTTATGATTATCACAACATGCTTGCTTACACATACTCAATTTAGAACACTAGTTCGTGGTTATCTTTATGTTTTACCATTGTGTTTTACGTCAATCAAATGATGTGTTACAAATATTCAAACATGTGGATGTAATTATCATTGATGAAATGTCAATGATGACTAGTACTATGCTATTGCAAGAGAACAATGTTTAAAGTAAGCTCAAAGTACCACAAATCTATTTACAAATGTGTTTGTATTATTAATAGGTGATTTGGAAGAATTATCTACAATATGTATACATTCTTTTAAGAAAGCTGAATTGTATTGTAAAATTTGTCATATTTCAATGGCCCCATGTTGGTCTATAGCCACTCATCATATTTTAACAAGTTCTATTAGGGATACTATAAATCCTATTTTTCTTGAATTTTTAAATGTTATTTGTATTTTAAAAACCCACACAAATAGAAATCAATTGTGTACTTTCATGTTGTTATATTTCAAAAACAAAGTTTTGGTCACACTTTGATGACCAATATTATTATTATATGTTCACATTGAGAAGATGTCAAAGTATAATGATTTGGTTATCGATAAAATATTTGATATTAATGATACTTTTAATGTGACAATGGAAATTAATGCTACAAGTATTTAAAATGAAAAAATTTAGTTACATGATCCAAAATTTGATCACATTAAATATGTAGCTATGGGGACATTTGTAATTCTTATACATAAATATTTCAAAAGGAGCTATAAATGGAACTATTACTATAATAACATATCCACATTTCAATAATGATTATGGTAAAACAAGATACAAGTATTATCATAAAAATTATCAATACAAATACATTTACATGGGTGCAAATATGTATCTAGATATTAAAAACCATGTTGAATAGTGGTGAAAACTATAATTTTTTTTACATATGTTTTTGTCTTGACATTTTAAAGTTGTGTTTATTCCAAATGACTAATATTTATGTTGAAGAATTCAAATTAAAAATTTATTAAATTTCATTTTGGATTTTGGTTTTAATGAAGGACTTTTGGAACTTGAACAATAGTTGCATAAAATGTAATCAATTTTGCAAAGGATTGGTAAAGGACTCTTTTAATGAAATAATTTTGATGATAAAAGAATTTAAATGATAATAACTTACTACTCACATTCAAAAACACTCACAAGTTAAAAGTTATGGAATTTGAAAGTTTTAGAAATTCAAATTATGTTTCAAATTTTCAAAAGTCCATTACCACATGTAAATAGGGTGTAATGTGCATGAAATATTTTTAAAAGTTGTAGTTTATAAACAAGAAATTAAAACCTAAAATAGATAACATATTTTGGTATGATTCAAAATTATGGTAAATTTTCAAAACAAAACTTAAAATTGACAAAATTTGCACACTTTGAAAAACTCATATTTATTCAATGAGATTAATACAAAACATGTGATCTATTGAGGCATCTATAACAAGTTGCCAAAAAATTCATTCAAAAAAAAATTTCATATGAAAAAATCAAAAGGATTAAAAAAAATTCACATTCTTTTTATAAAGTAATCATGTTGGCTCCTATATATGTACTTGCACATTATGGTTTGTACGATGACAATTTGTATAATATATTTTCAGCTTTGCAACTGGTTGGTTTCTCATAGTTACAATCGTTACACTTGAAATTTGTGCTACAATTAATGGATTTTATGCTTTTGGCACAAAAATGCTTTCTTCACACATCAATGTAGATTCCTTGTATTGTTGTAGAGGGTTTCAATTCATCCCTCTTGATAAGATTGTAGTCCAAATTCAAACACTATTGTCAAAGAACTTGTCAAATAATTAATTAATTTTTAAAATATCATTTTCAACAAGCAAAATATTTAAAAGGATTCCTCATTTTCCTTCACAAAGTTATTTTTTGAGAAAACCATTTTCTAATTTTTTTTTGAATTCTCAAAATAATATAATTAATGTGAAAGGTGAAAATATTATATCCAACTTTCTTAGTGTGTTAGTCTTTTAACTCCCTCTGCATGCAAGTAAGAAAAGTGTAGGGCAAGGACTATGGAACTGTGTTTTATGAATTTTTGAAATGTGGGTTGTATAATACGTATAATATGTATAATACATTTTGTTTAATACGGTGAACAAATCAGGAGCAGCAGCCCGTATTGATGACAGATGATCAGTCCAAACGTCTCTTAGGACATTCACAGAATTTGAATTACAACCTGAGCAATGTTGCAATTAGCTGCAGCGGTGATCAATCTGGCAAATCTTCGACATACACTAGCACTGATCATAATGGGTCCCAGATTTTCATACCCTCAGCAGGGCAGGAGCAGCACCTGGATCAAGCAGACAATAGCACGAATGGTGGACTTCAGCTTGTGCATCTGTTGTTGGGCTGTGCGGAGGCAATCGATGCTAGTGAGTACGAGCGAGCCGGAGATTTGCTTTGCCACTTGAGAGCAATCTCGTCACCACAAGGAGATCCCATGCAACGAATTGCGTTCCACTTCGCGGAAGCTTTGAGTGATCGCAGACAGCGACACAACAACAACACCAACATGTCGAATTTTCAATATGATCAGTATCGTCACAAAGCCTCGTATTGTGATCTTGTTAGGCCCGCAACAAACAGCACTAGTAGAAATGCGGCGGCCTCTACATGCAACAGGCCAACAGCTGCAGCAGCCCTAGTACAGCAGCTACATGTGAGTTGTGTTCATTGTTGGGGGCGCATCACGATTCACGATACCCTCGTCCATGATCTCGTTGGTATCAAACAGCATTTCGTCACTGAAACGATTCAGGCCATCCGACAAGTCGATCTCGTTGAACTCATCGAGGTGGTCGTCCAGGTTGCTTTGTTGAGCATCTTCTTCACGGTCCTCCTGCTCATCATTCTCCTCATTGATCCGGGCCGCATCAGCGGCATCAGCGCCGAGCTTCTTCAGCCATCGAACGAACGGGCCGTTGCGTCCAACACTCGCGCGTCGTGTAAGCTGCTGCGCATCGAAAACGATGGTCGTGCTGGCCTCGACCTTGCCCGCCGCAACTCAAGACCGGTTGCGTGAATGTACTCGGTTGGCCGACTTGTGATTACGCTCACCAGCGCTGGCCCCGGTCGGCATCTTGTGAATGGCCAAGAGCGGCTTCTTCAGATGTGAGTACACCGAGTCGTCCGCCAACGCCCACATATGTTGCGGCATGGAGAATATGTCAGCGAAATCGTCGTCATTGTCTTCGACACGGATGGTGTAGAGGCCGAACTCGGATTGCATTAATCTATTCAACAAGATGTCGATAGCGACCATTCGCTTGATTGCCTTTTTGCACTCTTGCAGGATGGTCAGGTCGCCCAGATTGAGGAAAGCATCCATGTGTAGCTTGGCTAGATTGTCGCGCAGGTCATCAAATAGAGGGTCGGTGCGGAAAGCCAGAGCGTGCGTCGGCAAGAAGATCGTCTTGAGGCAATGGCAAACCAACGTATGCATTTTGTCGACATCGGCATTGCTAAGGTCCAGGGCGGCCCTGACATCCGGCGGCAACGTGCGAAAGTGGTGCGCAACGGCCAGAAAGCAGGCGTAGACGCTAGAAAATGTCGATTCGTCACCCTCCAAGTATGACAGACAAGAATAAACAACACTGAGTAGCACTTCCACAGCTGCGACACCCTTCTAGAAGGATGCCGTCAAGATCAGGTCCTTCAGATCATTAGGCAGATCAACGTCTAGGTCGTTCGACATGATTTCGGTCGGCAGCTGGCACATCGCCGTCCACACTCGATTCAGGCGCTTGGCGGCGTCTCGGACCGTTCCCCAACGCGTTTTCGTGAATAGGATGAACACGAGCGTGATTCCATACTTCTCCTTGCAAATTTTGTCGAACAGCTGCTGGATAAGATGAATCTTACATACGCTTTTCACGAGGAATACGATCTGTTTGACAATCAGCTTGACAACCGGAAATTCCTTCACCAAGTCCATGCACAGATTATGCAGCACATGCGGCGAGCAGCCGAACGCAAACAGAAACTCGGTGTCCTGGATACACAGGCGGCGCAGCTTGATCATGACCGACGGCGAATCAGAGTAGAAAGTGAACATCGGCGCTCCCACAAAATGCTCGTTCATAGTGGCAACCTGCTACGGATTAACATCGCCATCACCAGCATCGGAACTAACAACGTGGCTGACAAAGCCAAGTGCAAGCTCGCGAATTGTGAGCAACAGGCGGCGCTTGGAATCGATCAGCTTCTCGTACAAATTTTCGGCGCTCTCTCGGCGTAGCTCCATGGAGAAGTGTTCCAAGAAAAACGCCATCGGCCCGCAAGCCATTAGGTTAATGATCTGCTTACCCTGAACGTTTATGGCGCCGTCCAGGGTCAGGCAAATCATGACGAACTGCTTCAAGTTACGCACGACCTCGGCCATGATGTTCGTGTACTCCAGGCGCAACAAGTCGCCACCGATCATTTCTGTTGAAGGGATGTGGAAGGCGCCATGCAGAGCATGGAAAAATTGTTGCCAGGTGTGATGCTCGAACGCCTTAAACGGCATTGCCGTTTGGTGAATGGCGCGAGCAAACATTTTGCGTAGGCGTTCGTTTTCTTCTTTAGTCAAATAGTCGAAATGTGCACGACCATTGCTGAATGTGGACGATGAGGCCATGATGTTACCGTTGTGTTCTGCTGCTTCTGCAGTGGAAGGATCGCCCGAGGATGACGTCGTCATTTTGGTCTTCTTGCGGGGCGGCGCTGCGAAGCCCAAGTTAAGCTACCCAATGGAGCAAGCGCGCTTCGAGCAGGCACTAATATGGCTTCGGAGACGAGCAGTTACCGCTCCGACAACCGCTGAGCAGTTTCTGCAAACTACCTTCGTCGCTTTGGACCCGTCCGGGACATAAGGTTCGTGAAACTCGTCCCACACTGCGTCCTTCTTCGGACCCATGATGGACGATGGTGCAATGGACAATGGTGCAAGAATCAGGATGGTGTCGACTGCGAACTAACAATTCAATGTGGGCTGCGTAGTGCGCAGCCTGCAATTCAATGCGGGCTGTGCAGTGCGTAGCCTGCAATTCAATGCTGCGAGCTGTGCAGTGCGCAGCCTGCAATTCAATGCGGGCTGCGTAGTGCGCAGTCTGCAGCTAGCACTACAAGTTGTAGCCTACAACACGCGCAGTTGTATAGTTGTACACATGGCCGTGTATTATACATTGTATTATACATATGTATTATACAGACGTTCTATACACACAGTTCTATAGCAAGGACTAATGAAACTGAGAATGGGGCTGTTCTGGGAATGAAGGTTCTTTGTTCTTTCTTACCCCTACACTTTTTTACGTGCGGGCGGAGGTGGTAAAAATGGTGTAAAAGAGCCGGCAGGAAAGGGCAGGTGAAAGGGGGCAGGAAAAAAAAAAGACGCCTGACTCAAATGAAGGGAAAGACGAGGAGGAGAGAATGGAAAGAAATATGCCTGGGGCAAAAGACGAGCAGGGAAAGACGAGGAGGAGAGAAGGGAAAGAAATATGCCTGGTGCAAAAGAATTGCGTAGAACGAGCGGGGTTACGAAAGGGACGAGCACGAGGAGGAGAACAGGAAATGGGAAGATCCGTGATTCTTGTGCAAATGGCGGAGAGAGGATTAGAACAGCAGCAATCGCAATCCAGTGCATAGAACAATAGCCAAAAGAAAACTGTGAACACGAATGAGAGACACAGAGAGAGACAGAGAGAGAAAAAAAAGTGTTGTCGTTTAGGCCGCAGGAGGGGATACCACAAGCTGCTTGTTGCAATTTGGGAGCTACCGACGGATTTTGTTGCCGCACAGATCTGAGATTGTGGTGAAGGGGGAGTTGGGATTTAAGCTTTTTCAATGTAGTGTGGCCGCTTGTTGGGATTTCTGGGAGACCCATCGTCACGTTTTTGAGGTTTTGCTATCTCTTGAGGTGTATTTGGTGGCTGGCTAGCTGGCTGGCTGGCTTGGTCGCTCCCTGTGGGTGTGTGTCTCTTTCCGGCCCCCATCCCACCAGAACATTTTCTAGGGTTTTATAGGATCCAAACTGGAAGGATCAGGCTGTTGGGTTTTGATATAATCTCATCATATCTTGTACCCCTTGTTTCCAGATGGCTTGATGGTGGCATAGAGAAGGATTGTGGAGAACCCATGATCAAAACTTGCCTCTGCTTTTTGGGTTTTATTGTAGTGTGTTTATAGCTGTTCTTTTTTTTGGTGGGGGGGGGGAGGGGGTCTTGGGGGGAGCTATGGCGGCATCCGATGGGGAAGAGCGGGTGCTATTAACTGCACAGCGGATTGTTAAATCCCTAGGCACCAATGATACCATGACAGATGACATGCTCCAAATCCTTTCGAAATTTGATCACCGGTTTTCCAGCATGAATGACAAGTCGAAAAAGCATGAGTCAACAAGCTCGCAGGAATCAGATGAGCTCGAAAGTATACCACCTTCTTCAAGGACAACCCTAGCTTCAAACCCTACACCACTGCCTCCTCGAAAACCAAGCAGAAAAACCAGCAAATCAAGCCTTGATAGAGCAGAAGATGTCATAATTCATTGGGATAAGGCATACTCAGAGGAAGCCCGAGAAAGTATGATTTTTGAATCTCCTACTGAAGATGCCTTGGCGTACCTTGGAGCTGTTGACAAGGTTCAGAATGTGCTGGAGTCACTCACAGTTCATGACACTGATCCTGGAATGCTGGAGAGAGTGCAGAACCTGTTGCAATTGGCCATGGTGAGACTAGAAGAGGAATTCCGCAATATGCTCGACAAGCATAGTGAATCTGTTGACCCTGACTGGTTACTAGATTGTTTGTCGGCAGGGTCATTTGCAAATATCCAAGATAATGCAGTCAGAGCTGCACCAGAAAGCTCTGGAGAAGATGATGACGACGAAGATGATGATGATGATGATATCCCTGTGGCAGAACCTGTGGGAGATTTACCATCTATTGTGGACCTAGTTCTCCCAGAAGTTGCCCTTGACTTGCAGAACATAGCACAGCGCATGGTTACAGCAGGATTCAGTCATGAGTGCTGCAACGTGTATGTGGATGTCAGGAAGAGAGTTCTGGAAGACAGTCTGTACAGATTGGGTGTTGAGAGGCTCAGCATTGATGAGGTGCAGAAGTTGCCATGGGAGACACAGGAAGACACAATCAAGAAATGGAACCAGGCCATGAAAATTGGTGTCAAGGTTCTTTTTGCAAGTGAAAAGCAGCTGTGTGATCAGGTACATACTGCTCACCCATTCTTTGGATCTCTGATTAAAAGGTTACATTTTTCTGCGGAAACAAAGAGTGAGCAGGGTTACATTCTGCAAATCTCTATCCCAGGGTGCATGCTCCTGCACACCCAGTTGTTGGAGCAGACATTCCTAAAATTGCATGGCAGCAACTGTCTCAAAGTGGACCATGTAGCCCAAATTCTCACTTCTGAGTCCCTATTGATGGAGATTAAAGTTGAACACCATGTTAAATTGGTGATGGAATAATGTGCATATCACTCCCCTCAACTGATTGCTAAGCTGCAAATTAGCTGAACAAGAGAATCTCCTCATTCGTGTTATGTTTCAGTTTCTGCTCTGTATAATGTCGTCCACAGACCACTGCTCTTTCTCTTAACGTTGCTCCTCAACCATATTGAGTTATGATTTGAAAAGGCAATCATTTCTGAAATAGGCACTAGAATGTTTTGCAAGTTTTCTTCTGGTTTTCCATTAAGTTTATACTTTTGAGTTGCCTTTAGCTGTCTCTGAATTTTTATCTGTTTCCTTTCACCTCCTCACTTTTGTTTTTTTAGAATTTTCCTGGACTGAGACTCACCCCATTCCTCCAATTCCTCCCATAGCTCAGGGGACACATATCTTACATTGTATCCTTGCCTTTCAACTTCATGCTTGACTGTGGTGGTTGGAAAAACCGTGTCATGATGTAGCTCAAGAAATCTGAGAGAAATACAGAGCACATCCTGCAAACTGTTTATATACAAACATCTTGAGTGAATTAGAAGATGATGCTTTCGATCATGATTAGTAGATTGTTTGTGTTGGTGGACTGGTTTCGAGAGATACATCATTTTGTGAAAACAGGTGTTCTCTATGTACATGTTTATGATTACTACCAGAACATTAGTCTTGGTCACATCAGGTATCAAAGGTAAGAATTTGATGAGATGTTGAACTCATTCTGTCAAACTGTCTGTTGATCAGGTTTTTCCAGTGAATTCCGACTCCTTGTTCTGCGAAATCTCTAAAGGGATAATGATGCAGATGCTGAGCTTTGGAGAAGCTATAGCCATTTCACGGAGGTCCCCAGAGAAGCTTTTTAAAATCCTGGACATGTATGAGACACTGCGGGATCTTATCCCAGACATTGATTCAATATTCTCTGGAAGTTCTGGCACAAGTGTGAGGTTAGAGGCATCAGGCATTTTGATGCGCCTGGGAGAGGCAGCACGAGGGACATTTGCTGAGTTTGAAAATGCGATTCAGCGAGATGGATCAAAGACGCCTGTGCCTGGGGGTACAGTTCATCCTCTGACTCGTTATGTGATGAATTACATCAAGTTGTTGTGTGATTACACAGTAACTCTGAAGCAACTCTTTGGGGAGAACAAGAAGGAGGTACGAATGCTTTTGGGTGACCGCAATGGAACCCCAGTTGCTTATGGTGGTGATGATGCTCGAGATGGAAAAGAGGAGCTGTCACCATTGGCCGTGCAAATAAACTGGCTAACCCATGTGCTTCGGAACAACTTAGAGGGTAAGTCCAAGCTCTACAAAGATGTGGCTCTCACTCATCTCTTTCTCATGAACAATGTGCACTACACAGTCCAGAAAGTGAAAGGCTCAGAGGTGCGAGCACTAATAGGTGATGACTGGGTGCGGAAGCACACTAGCCTTGTGCGGCAGTATGCAACTAGTTACCAAAGAGCTGCTTGGAGCAAGGTCTTGGGCTTCTTGCGGGATGAAGGCATTCACAGCTCTGTCAGCTTGTCAACTGGGGTGTCACGGGTGGTGCTGAAGGATCGCTTCAAGAACTTCAACCTTGCATTTGATGAGGTTCACAAAGCACAGTCAACATGGGTGGTGGTGGATCCAGAGCTCCGTGACGAACTTCGCATCTACATTGCTGACAAGATTCTCCCTGCCTACCGTGCCTTTGTAGGACGGTATGGCCAGTTCCTTGAGACTGGCAGGCACCCTGATAAGTACATCAAATATCAACCTGAAGACTTGGAGGCTGCTATTGGTGATTTCTTTGAGGGTTCATCATCCAACTCAATGGCTGTGAGACGAAAATCATTGCCACATCAGTGAGCTTTGTCAAAAGTGTATGAACATCTGAATTCCTTTATAGAGCATGAAAGGCCTGACTTCAAATAACATCTGCTTAACATAAGCTGAGTTCTGCGTAATGTAAGCTGAGTTCTTGTTGATGTTGGAAAACTTGGTTTGATACTGTAGTTGTATGTTCAGTGCAATCTTCCAAGCTCCACAACTCCTTTTGTTCTTCTAGATGTTAGGAGATGCAAAAGAACCTGCCAAACTTGGGTTCCTGGAGCTTTCTTTAGTTTTCTTGTATTGACCCCACTCTCGTCCATTGAGAAGTCAACCCATTTAAAGATGAAAATGTCTTAAGCTGACTTTGCTCTGATGGATCCACAAGACTAAGCAGAGAGCTCACCAGGTAGGTGGTGCTGATATTCCCCCTTAAACCTGATCTTAAGCTTTTGCTCAATTGGAACCTCGCTCTGTGCATCTATGCTTCATTTCATCTTTCCTAGACTTGGCTCTCAGGGAAGAAATGACAAATGTTTGCAACTGAGTGAAAATTTCACAACTAAGCATGATTAATGATCTCTTCTCTTGGCACGTTGTGCACTTGTTCCATTCAGAGGTTGACATTTTTCTAATACCAGAACAGCGGCACAAGATGTGGACTCTTTACCTGTTGGCCTACTTGTTGAGGACGAGGCTATAAACACTGTCCAAAAATACTGGAGATGCTGGTGAGGCCACATCATGCCATCCTTTTGACTATTGCAGTTGGAGGTGAACCCTTTCTAATTACAATAGTAATGCAACATCAGAGTGATCTGTTCAGTACCCGAATTGCCACTACTAGGCCCTAGTTTCTGCAGAACTGAGGATGAAATGAGAAGTCAGGATGAAAACAGTCCATGGGAAAAAAAAATCATCGGATCAAATTAGTCTCATCACCTAAATTGATCCTCAGGGGAGTTCCATACACAGTTCTGGATTTGCATTAACTTTCCCTGCTGCTCATATTCTTCATTAAATTGATGCTTATGTTTTACACCCTTGGGAGAGTTGTAAGCTCCTTGGGAATTGTTGTACGAACCCTGGATTATGTCCACATCTTTCTAGGGTACATTTTTTTTAAAATCAACCTACAAGATTTCTTTCATTCTGAACTTTTGATTTGTTTCAATAGTGAACATCTATCTGTGAAGGAAGTTAGTTTGTTTTGTTTTGTAGTTATGAGATCCACTGAACCAGGATGCTTTAGATCATGTTCTTGGTATCTTTGGAAAGCTCTCGATGAGGAGGGGTGCATGGGCTTGGTTCCATGACGTTTGGACTTGCAGTGCAAAAGTTCTTGAATATTGAATGATTTCTTCACTGAAAATTAAAATAAATCATAGCTAAAATTTTTGGAGGAAATGGAATGTGCCTTCGGTGTTGTTGGAAAGATCTTGATGAGTGAGGATTTAATGGAATTTATTTGGTAAGATTTGGATTCAGAATGTGGGAGATATTGATTTTAAAGTGATTTCTACTGCTGAAAATTTCAAATAAATTCCCAAAAAACAGGTTTTGGAAGGAAAAATCAGTTGAGGACGTGGTAACACTTGGGCCAACGGCACAGGCCACACTAGTGTGAATGAAAATGAGAAATATGGGAACCAAGCTCCTTTTCTAAAACATTGTTTCCAAAAGTGTGCACATAGTGACAAAAAAAGTCCATGGTATTTATCTCAAAGTTTGAAAATGTTGTCTCAATGTGAGAATGCACAGAAAGAATGAACTTGAAAACTACATGCAATTGAAACTTGCAAGATCTCTCTGACTTTGAAGGAAACAACTACTAATTCACTGTAAGCTAGATCATGTGACAATTATGTTGCAAATCTGAAACTACTCTGGGATTCATGTAAGCTCTTCAAATTTTACAATAGGAACTTCAATATCATGAAGAAGTTCTACAATAAGTAAGGGATCAACAACTAGAAAGTTTTACATTGTGGGAATTGTTAAATTGATTCCCAACATGGGGACTAGAACCTCATGTAAAGGGGTCCAGTCATAATAAAAGGAGCTAGTTGAACCATGCATTGAGACCTTTCTAAGGATTGCATTTTACATGTGACTTTCTTGCATTGATATAATATACCAAATCTGATAGTTTTTATACAACTTTTTAGATTGGATATCAGTATTGAAACCGCATATGACCCATACGATAATAAATATATGAAAATTTTATAGCCTTATAGTATAATCAAAATTTTCAACTTTCTTTTAACCATAACCATCAATTTTGAACTATATTAGTCATTCAAGACATTTGAACATTAGAATCCAATATAAAATAACTACAAAATTCAAAAGAATTTTTGAATAGTTCACCATATGTGGCCCTTTTTATGAAACATATTAAACCATATAAAAATTTGAAAACATTTTGTGATGGCTTGAATAACATTTTTAAATGTGCTTAAAAACAGTATACAACAAGTTTTTTTTAATGTAAAAAGATTGTTCCAACACAATGAAATCATTCCAAATTCATGGGATTCCAACTTCATGGGTATGCGTTTTCCAGAACATGGACAAAAAAATCATTAAATATAATTAATGGTGATTTTTCAAAATAATGAGAGTACAATTTTTCACTACACTTAACAATTACTTTGGTTCTTTTTATTGTGACTACACCAAAGAAGTTCCAACTTTCCTTTTAACTATTTGGCCTCATGCAATCATTGCCTTCTATGTTATTGGAAATTCCCAAAATTCATCATTAATAAAAATAGGAATTGGTATGATAGCTTTGTGTTCATCCTTATTACACAAAGCAATTAGCTTCAATGGTTCAATAGGTGCATCGACCTTCAAAATTCCAACCCCTTGCACCACTTCATGCTTCCTTTTCTCATTGTCATAAGCTTCCTAAAACATAATAATCGCGCAATTCATAGTCTCATTAGCAATAATCTGTTAAATAACACAATCTTTACAGCTTTTTATGTGTGATTAAATTTGTTTTATGATTTAACATCCCTATGGCATGTTTATTCCATTCCATATGCATGTCTCAACAATTTGAAATTGTTGTTGAACCCATATGATGTGCCCTATGGCACGAATGAAGCTTTGCAAAGTCATTCAAGAATACAAGCTATCATTTGGTTTAGTAACTTGTTGGTTATAACATGAAAAGACACAACATATTGACAAATGGTTTAAGATCCACTTCTTCAAATGGATCCTCAATGTTGTTATCTATAGGATAATCCTTAAACTTTTAAAAGAGTTCAGCCCAAATTTTTACATGTTTTCATTTCTAACAACTTCCACATGTAACAATCTCCATTTCACAAATGTCCAATTCATCAAATCTTTTTGGCTCACTACACTATTTATTAACCTTAAAACATTGGGTCAAAGGTTTGTTGTCATCATCAAAAGAGTTAACAATATCCTTTGGGGCATGTTTGTGAAAATGTGATTATGATTCATCAACCTTCATGTTCATAATTGCTTCATGAGACTTCATGTACATAATTTCATCCCAGTGAAACCCCAAAAAAAAAATCAATCTCAAAAGCATGAAGAACCTTAAAACAAGAATTGATAACATGACCATTAGGAATATAAAAATTATTGATATCTTGTGCATGAGAAACTTCAAAAAAATTTGAAAATCAAAAACTTCAATTTTCAATTCCTCAAAATCATGAGGAAAAACATGTAAGGAAGAAATCATAAAATTCATCTCCTCAAAAGATTTCAAAGACTCTTTAAAAGGATAAAATAATTCTTCCATTTTAAGATCAAAAGTTTTGTTTTTTCCACCTCAAATGGAATAAGATTGTTAAAGACAAAAATTGTGGCCCCAATCATTACCATCCTCTAGGGGATAGGACGAGGGGACAAAATTGATAACCTTATTTCTCCATGTAAAGAATTACCTTCCCTATTTTACTTTATTACAACTACTCAAGTAAGAAGTAAAAGGTCATACTAAAAATTAAAAAAATAAGAGTCTATTATCCATGACTAGACCTACCTTTAAGTAATCTCAACTAGGGAATAGGGAATGGAAAGTAAGGAAGGGAGCAATATGAGAAAGGGGGAGAGAACTTGGGAATAATTACTCTCCCTAGTTTTGATATACCTTCAACACCCCCGAAATATTGCCTAGGGGGGTTTTACAAACCTTTCTACCACTACTGTCCCTCCTTCCCCATGCTTGCAAGTTCTCTAGTGGCTATGCTTGCCACCTACAACCTTCAAAAAATCACTCCTCTATTCTATACCTTCTGCAACTAGTTGTCTTCCCTTTGAATTCATGCATGTTGCTTAAACACAATGCCTTCTTACCTGCAAGGGGGTAATTTGACAGTCTAGTCTTCCTTTGATTCCCACCGCCCAAGGACCGATTGCTAACCTCCTATGGCAACCAATAGTTTGGTGTTCCAAGGACTACCCATGGTCAACCCATTACTTTCTGTCCTAGATAAATGCAAAGATCAACTCCAAGAAACATCTTGCTTACATAACATATTTTACTCTACCTTCCACACTTAATACAACAACAACACAACATAAGATACTCGAGTCCTTCAACCATCTTTCATTAAAATCATATACCAAATATGTACATCTTTTTCCATTCTTCACATCACCGTCCAAAGAGAGTATTCCATATCCCACACATATATCTAATGTTTTTCCTCATCCTCTCCCACTTCCTCTATCCCCTTTCCCCACATACCACACACACGGCCCACATTGACCCCTAAAAAATAAGGTTATTATCCTAATCCCTTCCTAGAAATCTCCTAGATTACCCCAACCATTCACTGACCCAAGCTACCTAATCCCATTAACTTCACCCCTTGGATAAGGGACAGTAAGTTTACCACTAGTAACTAGTAGTCATTATGAGACCTATGGAACAAAATAGTTTAGAGATTTCTACCTATTAACAAAGATTTTGTGAAATCCTGAAATGAATATATCCAAGCATGTAACCTTTGTTGCACATGACAATCTTGAACTTGAAACAATGTACATATTTTTGTGAAGGCAAAAACACAAACCTTTGTGATTGCTTCCCAACACTCATAACAACATTTGTGATATCATCCATTGTTGTTCCAAGTGAAAACTATATCTATAAGAAAAATGCTCATGAAAGCAATAAATTATAACAAGCCATTTTTAAAAATAAAAATTACGCCATTAATTAAATTTTAAACAAAGATCACCACTAAACCATTGATTACTAAAGAAAAAAAATAGGAGAAAATAATTTGGAAGTTTTTACATAAAGGAAGTCTTCCTCCCATTAAAACTTCCTAGAATTTGGCCCCATCTTCATAGTTGGGGCCCCATGTTCCAAGAAGTCTTTCAAAAGGACTTCCCCTATGCATATAAACATATTAATTTTTTCCTTTGTTACTTAGGGCAATTGTGATATGTAATTTTAGCTCAATTTAAACATTGCCCAAATTTGGGGGGGGGGCACATTATGCTATGTGAGGGCCTTGTTTGGGGGGCATTATACTTGTAAAACCCTTTGACAATTGGCTTTAATATTTTTTTATTAGTTTCAACAAGTTTTTATGCAAAGTAACTTTCCCCAATTTAGGTATTATGATTATGAGCTCCAAGGGGTGTTCATGTTCCCTTGGGTATAGGCAAGTTCCAATCATAACACCCTCAATAAGGAGCCCTACCTTAAACATAAGATGTTCTTCAATTTGAGTTTCAAAGGGTTTCAAATGAAAGAATATTTTGTTGTCAAGACCACCTTCAATGAATAGCACAATTTCTCATTTTGGTGCAATAGGGTTTTTTCTTGAAGAACAAGGTTGAAGTGTAGGCTAAGGCCCCTAATTGGGGGCATTCCCCAGAATAAGGTGCCTAGAATGAAGCTACCCAAACTCAAATTGAAGATGAAGAAAATAAAAAATAAAAAATTATATATATATATATATCAAAACAATTTTCTTAAAATGTGAAAGCATTGGTTTTTTTATTGAGGAAAAAAAATTGTTTGAACCATTTGAATAATATGTTTATTTAGCAATCTATTCCAATCAATGGACAATATAAAAATATTTATTTTTTCTGGGTCATCATGTAGATGACAAAATCAAAAATCAATTCATTAGTATCATGATGGACCTAAATGGGTTAGATGAAAGCAAAACACACATTTACATATTAACTCTTTGAGTGGCAGTATTAGTTGGACTATATGTTTATGATGATATTCAATTTGTAGTATCGAATATACACACTACACACAATATGCATGGGATTGACTATTTCTAAATCACTAAATCCTAAACCTCTTATTTTGGGAATGTCCTCATGGTCCTTACCCATGACAAAACATGAAGTGAATGTTATCATAAGTCAAAACCTACATAATAGATCATGAGGCAATAGGAGCCATAAGCACCTTACACCTCCAAGAGAAATAAATGTAGGAGGCCTCTTATAGATATGAGTTGCATCTTGTTTTTGAAGATGCATTATTAAAATGTATAATCCTATCTATTAAGGAAGATTATTTGTTTGTTGGCTTTGTCCATAGGGAAATGACTTTGCATTGGTGTATGATATGGGCACAAAAAATTGGTTGTAATTTGATCCAATGTGTGAATAACATCTAAAATACAATGTGTGTATATGATGGATGGGCATGTTCTATAGAATTTGTTTAAACAAGTTCTAGGTCAAAAAAAGAAGTTTTTAGTTTGAATGTGTCATCTTGACACAATCACTACATGACAAACTCCTTGTTTTCTTGTGTCAAGATCTCCCATCTCCCAAAACATGGAACACTAGTTGTATTTTTCGCACTATTGGGAATCATGTTATACTGCAATGACCTACCGGAAGTTGGAACATATTGTCTAAATATGGTGATTTCATAAGTTTTTTCCACAAAATCTTGTGAGACTTTGGCACATTTATTTCACAAGTTCTTTTTTATGAGTAGCATTGGAATGTTTTTGGGTTGCCAAGTGGCGAAAACTTAAAGTGAATTTGTCATGTTTTAATTGTTGTGGGTATCCAATTTGAAAGGTTAGAGCCATTATTTCCAACTTTTTCTAGTAAAACCCAATTTGGAATAAAGTCAATTTTTTGGAATTGGGTTTAGAACTAAAACCAAGTTCCCAATTTTAAGAATTGGAATTGGAATCAAGATTTTTGAAAAAAAGAGTAGAATTTGGGGTTGATTGGATGTTAAACAATAATTAACCACCAAATTTGATCCAAATTATTAGAACCATACTAGAACTAGGTCTAATTTTTAGAATCAAAACCAAGATTATTTTTTGAAGGTTTGGACCTAAAACTAGATTCCAAATTCCATTTATTTAAACTAGAACTAGAATCATTCTAAGTAGTTCTTGAATTGGAATTAATGTTTTTCATAAAAATCAAGAATTGCCCAACACGAGTTTAGACTTGCAATGCAAGAGCTATTGAATTTTGAGTGTTTTCATCATTGAAAATTCAATTAATTTTTTAAAAAAAATTCTAAGGAAATTAGGGTTATGGTCTTGGTACAATTGAAAAACCTTGGATGAATACAAGTGCATCAAAGTGATTTTATATTTTCAAATCTATTGTGCAAGAGTTATTGATTTTTAAATAATTATTATCAAAAAAAATTCAATAAAAACCCAATTTTCTTTTAATGAAATTGAATTTCATGCAAACATATATATTTTTAAAAATTGTGTTCAATAACAAGCCACACTAGTGTGTATACTGTATAGGGGAAGAGCCTATTGTCGAGGCATTACACCCTAAAAAGCAAGGGCAACAATCAAGGAGCTTTGTGGGTTTTGGGTGTGCAGTATTACGATAAAGTTTGGTAGCATTTTTATAAAGAAAAAGGTTTCATTAGGGTTGAAAATTGATTTGTAAGGCAATACGACAAAGCATCTTTGCAACCAAATTTTATTTTTGATTATATATTTAGCTTTTGCATATCTTTTACAATTGAATGTATAGGGGAAGGTGTTGTTGTTAAAGCATCATGCTTTAATGCTTTAACAACAACACCTTTTTATGCTTTGGGAAGTTAGGGGGGAGTTCAAAGTCTTGGGACATAATGGTTTGACAACAACGCCTTCCTTGGCACAATCAAAGAGTGGCCACAATCCACATCCATGGTTCTTCCTCACCTATGATGCATGTGTTAGTGCGATCTCTCACACTATAAAGCTTGTTCATGTAAAAAATTATGTGAAAATGAATGGCAACCCTACAAACAAAAAAAGGGGATTTTCCCCATAGGTGGTTACAAATAGGGGATGGTTGTTACAAATAGGGGAAGGTTGCCTTGTGAAAGCATTATTCCTTGGTAACCAAGGGTGAAACCCAAGGTTTGAGGTGTGATGTAATCATACTAACCATTGGTAATGTAACAATGTGGACCATAGGTAATCTCATCCAGGGTCAAAGTTCTTTGCCAAGGAAACACCCCTCCCCAAGGGATAAAACATAAAATGTGAAACTTGCTTGCACCAACTTGAAGTGGGAAATTGAACTTGTGGAAGGTCCCCAAAATAACAAAGGGAATTCCTGCTGAAGTTGTTACATATTCAAGTTGTTTTATGTGAAATAATTTTGTAAGAAAGAAGTTTGTGAAATTTTGTTGGGTTTGGAAATTTATTGTCAAATCCATACATGTGAGCAAAGGATTCAAGGGTTTTGGGATCATGGGTATGGTACATTCCACCTTGTCCTAATACTCCAATAACCTAATGAATGATGCACATCCTTTGTCAAATTTTCAACTATTGAAACTAGATGTGGTGTGGTATGTTGTATCTCATATTTTTTAAGGAGACATGATATGTGGGTTTAACTTTGGTTTTTGAGTTCCACTTCTAATTCTACTTAATTTTAAAAGATTATGTTTTAAATCATTAATCAAGGTGGAAACATTGGTTACATCAAATGTTGTGCATTTTAAACCTTTTTTTTATTAACCACGTTCAACTCTTCAAAAGAAATCAAAGATTTGTTGACATAATGAATTCTATGAAGTTACAAATACCCTTGAAAGGTCTTGGGTTTTTCAAACATATTTGTAAACAGTTCTTTCATAACTAGTTTGTACTTTTGTCATACTAATCAACTATATGCAAAAAATTATTTAAATTGGAAAATTTTAATGAATTTTTTTTAAGATCAATTATTATTCCTTATATTCATAAAAATTAAATATTAAAAAAATTATTCAATTGAACAATATGATAATAATAATAATAAAAAAATAAAGTTTTCAAATATTACAATAATAATAATAATAATAAATCATGTGTTTATAAATTGGTCGCATTCAAATGAACCTTCAAATTTCTTTAATTTATTTTTTAAGTTGACTTTGGTCTCAATTAATTAAATGAAATTAGAAAAAGATTTACAATCAATCCTCAAATTAGTAAATCAAATTCTATTCATAAAGATTAATTTTCCAAGGTTATCTAATTGGAAGCATCCTTAATTTAGTTAATATGTCAACAAGGAAATGATTATTTCAATTTCAATTTGTGATCCCACAATGCTCAAAATTTTAGTGACAATTTTTTTTGAAAAATTGATATGTGGGTGATTTTTTGGAATCTTTCATATGGTTCTCTATGGACAATTCCAAAGATAATTCCTATTGTATGGTCATCCTGGAACATTTCACGAAACAATTACTTCATTTCCAAGTTTAACTACCTTTTTTTTCCTTTCTAATAATTACTTTTTTTTTCTTGTTAACTTTCCTAATAACTATTTCCATCCTTATAATTACCTCATTCCTTTTCCCTCCTCATCAACATGGATATGAAAAAACAAATTAACATGTGCTTTTTCATGTCCATGAAACTTAGATTTGTTCAAATTAAATTTGACATTGACATAAATCGTGATTAGTTATTGGAAACCATATGAAAACATAAGGGGAAAAAAAAAGTTAAATGTCATTGGTAGTGCACATCCATGCAAAGCCCAAATTCGATAAGCAAGACAACCCCTTAGATATAAATTCATATTTGCCACACCACTAGAAAAGACATTTACTATCCTTAAATATTCAATTGATATTGTCAAAGTATGCTCCTTGGTTGGGTCACTAGTGCTTGTACCATCATAGTACCTTTTCAAATTTGGCACAAATTATATTATTTTCATTTTTGCCTAATTTTTCAAAAAAAACAATATTGAATATAGAAAATCTCAAAAATTCAATCAAGGCGGCCAAATTTGAACCCACGACTAGTTGTACAAAATAATGAAACCTTTCATTCAGTTTAACCAAAAGCAAAACAAGAAACTAATGAAAACATTAACAATATTATTGAATTTATTCTTTATATGTATATATTGTCAAAATCATAAACTCAAGTACCAAATCAAAATCTTCAAATTATATTAATTATTCAGCACATTAATGCCAAAGCTGAAAAGATACTACAATAGTCATTTCAAAAAACTAAACTACAATGTTTATCATTTCCTTGGTTTGTAGAATAATTTTCAGCTTACAATTCATGGATGGAGATGTTGATGACATTTTAAGAACATAAGTAATAAGGATTCTTTTATCATATACTATCCAACAATTGCCACACCTTGTTCATGGTCAAGGAATGAAGACATGCACTAGATGAAAGCTTTTGTATCTTTGTCTTGATTTTCCTTTAGTGTGTTTATATTTGCTTCAACATGCCTTTGTACTTTTCGTGGACGGATTTCCATCCTTGTATATACATATATACATAGGGTTCCCCATTTCGTGTCTAGGGTCTAACATCAATGAAAACGAATTATGAAAAAAAATAAAAATCACAATTGATTAATTTTCTGTCATTTAAATTGTGGAAATAATTAAGGACAAAAACATACATCGTTCATGATGTTCAAAGCAATAAACCTCAAACTCAATATCAACTATTGAATCTTCTATCAAATTCTTTAAAAAAGGTAGACTACTAGCTACTTCCCCCAAGGTTTAAGCTCATTACAATGGTTGGATGTAATGGCATCAATCACCAACCAATGTCATCATGATCAGTTCAAAACACAAGTTGTCACAACTAGGGAAAGAGAATTCATAATAATTTAAGAGATTTGTGGTGTGAAAGGAAGTGACACAACCAATAACTCTGATGACTATCTACCTACTCTAATAAAAAAATGATTTTCTTTCTGAATCGCATAGCTTCCTAAAACATGAATATTTCGCTCATAAATTTGTTAAACAATAATAGTAAGCAAACTTCAATGTTTTAAACAGTGAGAGATGTCATCAGGAGTAATATGTAATATACTTGCCCCTCCTACATCTCATGATTTCCAAGTATATATAGGTTCATGATAAGCTTCACCTCGTGCTTCTGCTGGACATACTTGGGGGTACTGCTTCATTCGAGACCCCTTATTTTGGCAGGGCATGCCCTCACCAGAAGGCTTTTACTCTACAATCCACACTTGCCCACAACAACTCTCTGTAACACTCAACAGACATGCCCATAAGAACTCCCGGTAACACTGACTTGCCCATAACAACTCTCTGTAGCATTCAACAGACTTGCTCATAACAACTCTGTGTAACACTCAACAGACTTGCTCATAACAACTCTTTGTAACACATGATGCAACCCTGTCTAAGATCCCAAGGTGCTTTGCTCCACAAGATTTAACACAAAAGTTGTCATACTTGAATTGTCTATTGTATATAGTAGAAAGCCCTCGCAGCAGGACATTACACATGCCAACCAGCAGGTGAAATGCCCTGCATAGCCAGGGATTTCTCTCTCCAGCAATGAAGCTGGACAGAGCATTCTCACGAGTAAACGTATTGCCCACTGGACTAGTGGGAATGCTTGCTGTGGTTTTGAAAAAAAGTAAATGACTTGACTGCTCCACTGACCAGGTTTTTATGTATACAGGAGGGGCAGGTGAAAAGGAGCTTCCAATGTTAGAGGGAGACAGACTCAAGGAACATAGGAAAATGAACAAGAATAACGGAAGCCCCTCTGGACCTGCACTTCCACATCAATGTAAAACCCTAAACAAAGGAAAATTACAGCAGCCCATCAGAATCTTGAAAACCTAAAACAAGAAGACAGTAATCTCCATACCTATGACACTAAACTTTCACAGATACATGGTTTCAAAACATTATGAATTGTCAATTGTGTCACCATAGACAAACTGAAGTTGGGAAGAAAATATTCCTACACTTCTGTGATGGTGTCACTGAACCAGTTAAGCAAACCACAGATATGCACATTGCATACATGAAAAATTCTGTGCAAAGAGATACTGCAAAGGTGCAGCAAATGGTTCAGCAATGACTGCTACAAAATCCTTCAAGGTCACATACTAATAATCTTCACAAGTATGAGTACAACTATAAAGACCACTGTATATTAGCAATCACAGTTTACCAACTTTTAAGACATGGAGACTTCTCAAAAGATGTACAAAGACACTCACACCTCCAGAGAACCTCCTATAAATTGGCATTTACAGATCATACCCCCATTATCAGCTCCAAAAACCTCTTCACACAATCTCCACCCCCACCTACAGTACCTTCTTCTCCTTTGCAGGTGCCCTTGGGATTTTGCTCAGAACTGCAGCATCAAACTTATTGTAATGCTTCTGAGCTTCATTGCCTGCTCTTATCAGATGGTCATCAATCACATCCTCATATGTATCATATATGAATGGAATCGTGTGTGCCAAGATAACACCTGTTGCAACATATTGGAGAAAAGAAAAGAGTCAGTGCAATGAATAAGACTTGAAGACATCTGGTAATACAAAATCACATGCGGAAAGCATTGAAATATAAGTGCTCACTCTACAGAAATGTAGCTTTCTTTCATATGCTCTTTAACAGCAAGGTTTAGTGCAGGATGTAGCTCTACACAAGATTTTATCTGGAAGCCTACTTCCTCCTGTAAGTACTGTACTTGAAGGCTGTTGTGAAGATAATTCTGCAGATTTTAACTAATGAATTGAAATAGGTTAACATCAGTAGCAACTCCATAATTTGGTGAAGGCACACCCCATTGTATAAACAGAACAAAGAAACATTTCATATTTTCCTGCTAAAAATATGATATATTTCATACCTCATGCGCAGATCCACCATTTGAACCACAGAATTGGAGACTAACAATCTATGCTCACTCAGAGAAAGACTGGTGGTATCCAAGGCAGTGCTTTCTTACCAATCCACAGAGCAGTCAGGAAATTGACCCATGAACCCACAGTTGAGATAATCCATAGCAGTGCAACTACCTGCAAGCATCAAATAAGTGGTCAAAAACTGTTGGTTGCAGAAATAAAAGAAACAAAAGCAGGCCATTCAGCAGGAGAAGTGTGTACCTTCAAGAAAAGCTTGAAATCCTTGCCTAGAGCTACATCCCGGACAACTTCCAAAACCTTGTTGAGTTCCACACGAAGGACACTTGCTGTGCTCAGGACATCGTCTTCAGAGAGAGTCAGATCAGGCACAGGTGGACCAGGCCTGTAAAGCACACACAGGCACAAGTTTGCAGATGATACAGAGAATGTGCTGCAACCCAAAGATCTGTAACACAGCAGACTGAGCAGTCTCCAGAAAAGACATACACCTTGGTGGAAGTAGAGGAAAACCAGTTCCTGATGATGATAACATCAGCAAAAATATCAGTGGCAACTTAGAGAACCTCAAATTTACAGTGCCCTTGTAACTGGTCAAACCAAGTAGGCACACCTGTTCAGAAGAGATGCCAGATTTGCCCAGACAAAAAGGACAACGATGGCAAAGATGAGGATGTTGGAGACGAGTGCAACCAAAGTGTATTGAGACTTCTCTAGCAGGAACCAAATGACTGTTGATCCAATAAGGAAGGCTGCAGAGAGGTGTTTCTGCTTCCAAAGAAGCACGTCCGCAACTGCAGTAGTCAAAATTGCCATTCAGAAATGCCAGAAGTGAAAGGACCACAATGATTGAGAAACTGGTTCTAAAGAAATGGCAGTGCCAAAGGAACAATGGAGACACACACACAAATTCAGCTGCATCACCTGACTCCAAACCAGTATCATTAAGGCAACCAAAATCTCACCTTGTCCTCCACCAAGAAGCTGGTGGACAGATTTATCTCGGTTAAAGAGACGGTGTGGTGCAGATAGATGTCTGTCCGAAGGAGCTGACGAAGAAGCTGGAAGCTTCGATGCATTGTCCACTGCACTGTGCAAGGCATCAGCTGCCACATCTGCAACATCTGTGTTCTCTGACATGGTGCTCTGTACCCAACTGCAATGATAAGACCTCCAAAGAGTCCTTGATAGCAAGGTATCTGATACACACAAAAAACAGCAAAATAATAAGTAACAAAATAGAGTCACACAAAACTATGCTTGCAACTCCAAGTGCAGGTTAAGAAATCAGTCTCACAATACAACAGAAATGAGGAATTGCACAAAACTTGTTTCAACAATGATCACAGAACAAAGACATTATATGTGGCCCTAGGAAGACCCTTCATCCCTTTGGTTGCAGATTGAACATCGAAAATTCACCTTCTGACATGCAAAGCTTCTGAAAGTCAAGAGATACCCTAACCCTCATGTCTCCAACAATGAAATCCGACTGAAAGCTATCAGCTCTGACTAGCTACAAACATCAATTTAACCAAAAACCATGCAAAAAGTGCTCAAACTCTTGCAAAAGAGTAAGTACTTTGCAAGAATCAGTCAAATTTTGACATATGTAAACATAAGGCTGCATTACACTAGGCTTAAATACAGTATCTTTATCTCAGTCAGATTTAAACCAGGTCTCCAGCAACAAGAACATCAGACTGCTCCTCATGTAGGTACTGAAAGCCATTCCATCCTCTTGAGGAGTTTACCCTCATAGGAGACAATTTCTTCCTTCATAATGAGGATAACGAATTGTTTTCACACACTTACAAGCAAGACCTCATGTTTGCATCCAGTAACTCATGTTCAAAGACACAAAAGACGCTGTCTTTGTGCAGCCGATAGACTCAAATCGCATCAATTTGCAGAAGAAAAATCGGCGCTCGAGTACTTACCCGGATTCAAACTACGGAAGGCAGACAGACACCTAGGAGAAAATGTTGTTCGTAGCAAGCCATGCAAAAGTAGATATACACGCCTTCAGACAAGAACAGACTGCAAACGTTTTTCCCAGCTCAAGCCTCTATGCCGCCAAGAAACCCCGATACAGAAGCCAAAAGGAAAGGAAGGTACCAAAGGATGTCGAGTGCAATACTATCATAAACGTCACGAGCAAGAGGAATGCCATACATCAAGCGAGAACAAGTTCTAACACAAGTCAGAAATCCATGACAGAAAAAGAGGTTCAACAAACAAACCAGTTCATTAACCCAAACCCCCCCCCCCCTTCCTGGAAGGACACGGAACTGTGAATCCAGCAAAACGGGTCGCAAACAGGGTACAACGGTAAGATTTGAAGCAAGCTAGACCAGGGTCGACCAGAACAGGAAGACGAAACACGTAGAAACACTCGCCTAAAGATCGCCATGGCCAGGCGCGAGATGACGTGCGAACGGGAAGCTAACCCCAAAATAAGTCACAGACCAAAACGAAATACCACGAAGTCATCTTACAGGAAAACAAAACCATCTTTTCGGTAACGGAAACAGAAAAATAGAAGAGCGCCACCACCACAACAGGCAAGAAAGAAAAGCAAGGCAAAAGAAAGCAAACAGACACATCAACCGGAGGTCCAAAAGACAGCAGGAGTTCAAGAAAAACAGATTAAGGACAGAGAAAAATTTAAAAAACTCGTGCCGAGGATCCAAACTCACCTTGTTTGCAGACCAAAGAGCCGATGCAGAGGAAAACCTTGCGTGCAGGAAGGAATGAGGGAATGAAGGAAAGAAGAGCGAACAAAGAAACGAAACGAGAGAGACGAAGACTTTGCACTAGAGAACCCCCAGCGCCCTCGACCGCTCATGACCGTCGATTTGAACACCAGCGTCACGTCTTCACGGTCCGATGTTAGCACCCACTTTGGCCCCTCGTTTTCAAGTGCTAACTTTAACGAACGCCTTCTTTCTAAGGCTTCGGGACTTCGTTTTGAGACAAGGAGCCAATCCATACGGCACACACAAATTCAGCCTTTTTTTCACTGGCTATATCTCGCCAAAAAAGCGAAATTAGAAATTAAAAATTCGAAAAAGAACTGATTGTGGAGGTTTTCAGTTGCCAAAAACTAAAATCGCCATATTTCGAATATTCAGCGTGTAGCCCAAAAATATAGAATGATGATTAAAGATTTGTACTTGGTGTCTGGTTTATAGCCAGAATTTGGCTAAATATTCCTAGGGATGATCGCCACTTTGGCTTACAAACAGAAAATTTCCTTTACAGAAAACACTGTACACAGCTGTTCTATTGGGACTTCAATGACATCCCCAACCACGTGGACGACCTTAATTAAAGTAGTTGTCGAAAATAGTACGAGGTCCCAAAATGAGGGTCCATCCCTGCCACGTATGCGACCACTTTCTAAGGGGATCTGTAATCAAGATCCACCCCCCCTGGACATCCAGCTGTCGATACATCATTCGCAGTACTCCATTCACAATGACGAGATCTCGTTTTGGACTTTCGTTTAATCCACGTGGCTGGTCTCCATTCACATAGAAACGTGACAGTAGTCACGCAGTCGGCCATCTAATCGGGGGTTAACTTATTAAACCCTAGGTTTACTTGTGCCTAGGACAGTTCACTCTAGACCAGGGACCTTTTTTTTTTTGGTGAGATAGGTGGATTGGCAATAATCATTAGCCAAATTTGGCTACAAGTTGGAGAGGAAAGTTGGAGAAGACCCACTAAATTAATTATTTAAAATATTTAAAATATATTTTATTTAAAATTTTTAAATATTTTTAAAAATTAAAATAAAAAACTCCTCTTGCAGAAGCAGACAAGTCATGCATTCCAATAGTATTCTTGCCAGTGGTAGTAGTGGGCTACTACCACCCTTGCTTGACATATTCAATGTCAACTCCTCCCTATTTATTTATGTATTTATTTATTTATTTATTTATTCATTTTCTACAAAAGTAAATGATTAAAGACCTAGACAAATTTTTTTCTAGTGTCAAGGGGAGTTTTTCTTTTTTTCTTTTTTTCTTTTTTGTTTCTTTTTTTTAGCTGTTGTTCTACGAAAAGCAATTCATTTTATTTTTTTAGCATTTCAAAAAATGGAATGCCCACTGCACCTGGTGTTTTTTTTTTCCAAAATGCCTTGCAATTTTTTATTTTCTTTTTATTTTCTTTTGATACCCATTAGATACCTATCAAGTAGAGGGGGAAATTAATAATAATAATAAAATAATAAATAATTTGATACATGTGTTTAGTAGTGTTGTCCAGTTCTTACTTTTCAAGAGAACCTCGGCTGTTCCCAGTTTCAAGTTCTTTTATTACCATAGTACATAATGGTTTTGAAATAAATTAAAATTATTATTTTTGTTTTTGCAAAAAAAATTACTTGATTTATTACTTGTGCTGAATTTTTTATAATTTTTATGAAATTAAGAATTTGCAAGTTTTCGACTGTCAGGTTTGAATTACAGACCTTGAAGTTCAAGAATTTAAGACTCAGACACACTAAATTGTCCCCTAAACATAACAAGATTGTGTTCATTATTTTTAATAGCCATTATTTTTCATGCCTATTGAAAATTTTCAGAATTAAAAAATCAAGTGCCAAAGTTAGATTTAAATTTAAATTAATTATTTGGCAGTTTGTTGCCGAATCCAATCAGGGAATATGGTATTTGAAATAACCCGTGGTTCTGGTTCAAGGATTTTATTTTATTTATTTCTAATTATTTGATAGAATTTGGGGACTAGTTCTTGACCTAGTTATTCAAAGTTCAAGGCTCCTGATTCTTGGATTTTGGAAAATAATTTTTAGGCGGGTTTGGTTTCAAAATCGATGTAGTTCAACCTACCTACACATTACAGTTTTTTTGAGTGAATTTTTGCATGGTCATGGAATTTTTTCAACAAGGTTCTTATTTTTTGGGGAAAAAATTTGTTAAAAGATGAACAATTTTGTGTCAAGTTCACCACATATTTATTCTTGAGTATAAGAAATAGTTAGCTATATAGTCTAGGAAGATTTTTTTTTATAGGTCTTGAAGACTAGCTATCATTTAACATTGTAGTACAAGAGAAACTTTGACATTAATTACATTATTCATTTTAAAAATTAAAATTTTAAATAAATATCTCAAGGTAATGTTGAAAATTCCCAAAAAATGACCACTCATAGTCAAAATTTGTGAAAACCCTAGAATTGAGCTTGCAATTATTCATATAACAAATGTAAAGACTCAAAAGTTCTTTTTAAGATGACATCACAACAATCAAGAAATCACTTGTTAATCATGGGCACTTAGATGCTTCGACATTCAAACACCATGATCTACCACAATATGTTTTCACAATTCCTATTGTAGTTAACACAATACACAAGTTCATATACCTTAAGGCTAATGGCTTTGATAATGGGTGTTATCACATGTTGTTTTTTATTACATTAATCTAATTATGGACAAGCTATTCATGCTTACATTGTTTGGTGAAAAAACATCCATGCATGTTGTAATGAGTTTGAACAAGTCAATGACAATTTTCACTTGTACATTTTTTTTTACTCATGTTACATTTTTTGTTGTTGTCGAATCCACTACAAGCTATTATGGTTTATGTTAAATTCATTATTTGAGTGTTTCTTGTTATTGCATGATTTTTTTGTGCAAGGATTAGTTGCCAAGGTCGTATTACAGTTATTCATAGTTGAATTTTTTTGTGAAAGCTTTAAAAGTAGGGGAATGGTGAAAAACTTCTAAAGGAAAACGATGGTGGTTTTCTCGCTTGTGAAAAAGGTGGTAGAACATGGGAGGTATGATTTATAGGTTAATGGCAATGCAATGTAATTAGGTCACCATGCTTGGACATCATTAAGTGTTAAAAATTGCAAGATCTATGTGTTCTTCATTTGTCAAAAACAATCTTGTAATGACCTTTCATAGCAACTATATTTGCCTCCATTATTTGAGAAAAGAAAAACATGGTGATGTTTTCTCTAAAAAAAGGTTGGCTTGTGAAAGTTTTCATTTTGAAGGTTTAAGTTCATAGAGGTTCTAAAAAAAATTATTGGAAATAGGAGTAGGAACTAATGAACTTATGGTCAATCATGTGTAGGTGTAATGTGGTATACTAAAATCCTAAGAAATGTGGCACTTGAAGTAAAACTCCAAGCAACCAACTTGAGGAGTCCAAACAACTTTGCCATCAAGCAATTCAAAATAATTGGCATTCAAGTGGTTCCCAATATTGGAAGACTCTAAATGCCCTTATACATCAAATGCACTTAAAACACTTAACATCAAAGTGTTCCTTGAACACCTAATGTTAACAAATGAAGGTAACACATTCATGTTCATACACTAAATCAATTTCAAATGCAATTTCAAGTTTCTTTAATCACAAAATAGTGAATACAATTAATCAAAATCACTTAAATAATGTCAATTTGGTAACAAGTGCATGGAAGATTTAATTATTAAAAGCTCTAACTCACATAAAAGATTGATGTTTCTGTTGCATGTTTATAATATGTGAAACTTGGATTTTCTTTTCAACTCTAACTAGATCTTTTAGTATTGGTGTGTTGGTACTAATGACTTACAAACATTCTTCCATGATAGTTCAAATGTCTTTTGTAGGGTCAAATTGGACATCAATGTTTATAATGTCCTCAACACTAGTTGCTATTGCAAACAATGGTTTTGTTGTATTTCTTCCATGGTAGCCATTTGGAAATCCACCTTCCAAGCCTTAATCATTTTAGTCTTTTCCCACCCTTTCACCATCATGAGTTTTTTATCCTTCATTTTTAACCAAGCATGATGCAACCACTCATAAATTAGAGGTTTCAAATCATTCATTATGAAATCAGCTTTTGAATCCATTCCATTGTCAACTTGTTCCTTGATCATTTTTCCCATCCAAGTCTTGAAAATCATTTTTAATGCACGTTGGATTCGATACTACATGTTGATCAATTGGTTGAAAGGCATTTGTAGAATTGGCAAGTATAAAAACCACCAAAATGTTAGAATGTTTATCCTTCATCCATTTCAAAAAGTCTTTGTTCTTGTGGACAACCCAATAGTCAAGCAATCACACCATCTTTTGATTTTTTGTGGCTTCAATTTATTGGATTTGACACTTGAGATAAATCACCATGATTTTTTCCACAAATTGCTTGGTAGTTTGCAAACTGAACCAATGGTTTCCATTGTAGGTAAGGTCCCACCCATTTGCCATGCATGTTGCTTTCCTTTGATGATTCGATGGCAATGTCCTTGATGTAATTCTTGTAAAAGCAACTTGAAATGGAAACAAGATTCCATTTGCAAATGAGGAGACCATTACAATGATTTACCTCTTATCTTCAACTCCAAGTACATGGCCATGCTTACTGACTTTGCTTTCTCACATGTATTCTTTGGTTGTAAGTAACCAATGTATCCCAATCTAATCACTATTTACAAAAATTGTAAGGGGGATGTTGTATGATTTTGCAAGGTACACAACATGGTAAACCATGAATTGTTTTTGCTTTGTCCAATTCACCAGTAATTTGTTGAATGTTGTTGTGTAAGCTTGAAAAATCTATTTCACATAATCTTTCATGAAGTGATGGGCCCAATGTCTTGTGACTTTGAACCCACCAAGTGTATCATGGAACACATTACACGAGCAAGTGATTTGATCATTTTACATAATATGAGTTGTATTATGAATGTTGTTAAAAGTTGATTAGCTACTCTCATTTTTTAAAAGCATGTTAATAATAAAATCCCTAATTGCACGATAATTTTCTAGTACATCCACATGCTAGATTTTTTTGAAATGTTGAACCTAACTTTACAACATGATTTTAAGTGGGTTTGAGCTTTTGTGTTGTTGTGAACCAATCATAAAACTTGATTTGCCAAGGTTTTCATAAACACAAAGACAATTTGGCTTATTGTAAATAATCTTTAAAACAATAGATTTTTTACCATGATATTTTTTCATAATAGCAATGATAGGCAACCATAAGTGTGGTTGAAACCAATTTTGGTAATGACCACCTTATATCATGTATGGTTGATTTTAGCCCCTTGTGTGGATGTTCGTATTCCTTTTGCTTGATGGCTTGGTTTGAACCTAACATTCTTAGACACTTTCTTGGTCATCCAACATGTCATTTGTGCATTAAAACTTCTTTTTCCCTACTTTTTTTACAATTGCATTCAACAAATTAATCTCATATTTTAATACAACCTCATGTTCCTCTTTTGGAATAGGTCGAAAAGGCTTGTCAACAATCTTTAATTTTTGTTGTCACAATCCATGGCAAGCCAAATTATAAGTATTGTTTCATTCACAATCCATTGCCATGCAAGCCAAGGAAATGAAATATGAATATGAATCATCAAGTTTTTTCATGAATAATTCTAACATATCAAAGATAAACCTTGTTTGTTATAAATGAAATGAACATGCTTGAAAAATTATTAATTGAGCATACACAATTGTTGTAAATCATAAAAATTTAAAACCCTAATTGTTGTAAATGAAACCAACATTGCAAAGATCAAGAAAAGTAGGTGCCAAGTTTTGATAATAGGTAGATATCGAAGATTTGAACAAATATAATTTGAGGATGAAAATATGCATTCTTTCATTCAAGTTGAAAAGAAATATATTACCATGTAATACCATTTAAATATTTGTAATTTTTTTAATTATCAAATTTCAATTTAAAACAATTATTTTATATGTGATTGTCGAAGTCACCCATGTACTACTACAATAGTATGTCCCTCTATGGATGTTTGCTGGTGACACAAAAGTAGAAACTTGAAAAAAAAATTTAAAAAATTGCTATACATAATACAAAATTGAATTTTTTTGTCTATTACTAGCATTGTACAACCAACAATAAGTGACCACTTATTACATGCCTAAAACCCCAAAAACATATAAAATTGCATACTTGAAACATGTTCTAAAAGTAACAACTACTACTAAAAGCAAATTTGCACCCAACACATCCCCCCACACCACACACCAACACCCCCAAAAACAACACAAACAA
>Ga0116227_10003315_pt1 | contig 35968 bp, 24 predicted proteins | sample S1TSphgellanicum_FD_89693 | JGI IMG/M metagenome (GOLD analysis project Ga0116227, IMG submission 89693) | Host-associated microbial communities from peat moss isolated from Minnesota, USA - S1T2_Fb - Sphagnum magellanicum MG | ecosystem: Host-associated > Plants > Peat moss > Unclassified...
AACTTGAGGCCCCCAATTCTTTCACCAAAAAAAAAAAAAAAAACAAGGGAGGAAAGGGAATACTAGCTAACACAAGGCAAGGAGTAGGTAGCGAAACGTGAAATAGCAAGCAATAAAATAATAAGGGGAAGGAGTGGCATTAGGTACCTTAGACTTTAAACAAGAAGCACAAAGAAATGCGAGTAGCAAGTAGAAGCCCAAAGCAATATCGTGGTAGCAAGTGGGAGTGTGAAGAAAAACACGTAGTGCAAAACAAGGTAGTAGGCAATGTACACGAGGTAGCAGATGAAGCATTAGGTGATGATGGCAAAGGCAAGCATAAGAGCAAGGGGGAAATACAAGAAAGAAAGAAAGAAAGGAGGGAAAGAAAAGGGAAAAAAAAGGAAAAAAGAGAGGAGGCAAGGAGAGGAGGAAAAAAATTTCAAAGAAAGAGAAAGGAGGTGGGAAATACAAGAAAGAAAGAAAGAAAGGAGGGAAGGAAAGGGGAAAGAAAAGAAAAAAAAGACAGTAGGTAAGGAGAGGACAACAGGGGCCTTGGAGGTGCAATACTCCACAAGGGGTGCCTTACAAGTTTAACGCCTCCCTCCCTGGGGCAGTGCTCAAAACGGAGCAAAATTCTGCACCACAATTGCCATAAAGAACAAAGGCAAAACACGAACAGGTCTTTTGGGATATATGTGAGTTGACTATCACAAAAGCAGCTCAAATCCAATATGTAAAGCAAGTGGTCATGGGTTTTAGTTCACTGGCGCTGACATGCACCTGTGGTCACTGCATGAGAGAGAAAACAAATAAGATGGAAACAAAAGGGATACAATGATCTCAACATTTGCTACAAAACACCCCAAGTACATCTGATCTGCAAGTGAAATGAAGCCAACTGTAAACTAATAGTATGGTTTGATACTCTTATATCTGATGTGAGTACAATTGGCACGATAACAAAGAGATAAAACATGTCAAATTCAGCAATGTGGATATCACCACATTGCAGATTCCTGATAAGGACAAGCTAGAGCCACTAGAGAAACTAAGAGCAGGATGGGGTACCCTTCTTCAAGTCATCCCATACAGGACTTTGTTATACCTATAGTACTTTCTGAAAATTGCATGATAGGAATGTACCATCAAATCCTTAAGGCGAGGTCAATCTTACTTCCTGCATGAATGTAGTCCACTCCCACCTACACTGGAACATGAATAGAACCACCTATAGAGGAGTAGGGCACAAAAAAAAAGAGGATAAACTGAGCTCCAAGAGAAGACCTTTCTTCTCTCCCAGAAAAGACGCCTCTCTCCAAGAAGAGCCTACCAATAACTGTGTAACTTTTCAGATATTCCACAACATGGTGGAAGAAAATGCATGGAGTCTATTTCTGATGTTGACAGTGGTGGTTTCCTGCAAGAACAGAACATGAAATAATCAGAGATCTCCTCAATTTCATCCCTAAGGCTTTGACAGAAGGGGCCGTGCATATACTGAAAGTAAGATAATTCCAATCCAGGGGGTTTGTGTTAAAGGTGATAAACTCAGATGCCACTTAAAAGAAATGTACTGTGCTTGTACAGATCCTAAATATCTACATGGGCTATCCAGTAAGATTTGTGGACAAGAGAGCTAGCTAGCCTATGATCATCCACAAGATGGAACCTACTGTCTGTGATTTGAAGCATGGAAGCCTCATGACTTCAATGGCACACACTGCTAACAGTTTTCAAAGTGTCTTTGGACGCTTTTAGCAATCACCAGAGAACTTTGAGATGGACATTATACACTTAATTTGCCCTTTTTACTGTGAATCTCCAATTAAAGGGTCATGATAGGAGTCAGGTTAAGTAGTAGTGTACTTTTACATCCACTGAGAGGTATGCATCCCAACACTGCTACCTTCTGGCTCCGCTGAACTGTGGTGAGACAGTTGTCTGCTGGACCTCTGAGGGAATGCCTCTGAAAATAGCCTGTTTCATATCTATAATGTGTCAAAAACAGGACACCTTCGCACTGAGCACATGGCTACTACTAGCTATCAATCAATTCTTCAGCATACTGGCTAGTAGCATGCTGACAACTAGGACAGCTGAGTCTTTCACTCTAACAGCTCAATAAGACTACAGACTGAATAACCCCAAGTCTTGGCAGCATACTCTCCACTGAAAACACAGACAGTTCCTTCACATAATGATCACAAGTGTGATACGTACCCCAAATGTAGTGAAGTCTGTGAAGTCTGTGGATCTTGTAAGTTTGGATGAGTTGGGTACACTGTTGGTGTTTGTGAGCTCCCTCCAGGCTCACAAGATGACAAACGGGTGATTTGCCCTTGACCCACTGAAGGAATAGCCCTGGCTACTGGTTCTACCATTGCACTGGTGTCTGCAAGCTATGAACACAGACAGACTGAGTTACAGATAAGAAGGTAAATAAGAGAGAGGGCCTCTGCACATGTAACTAATTGCAGTGTAGTGAACTGGGAACTACTGAAATATGATGAGCTAACAACATTGCGAACATAAATTCAGAAAGTTTAGGGGTGAATGATTACTTCATGTTCTTGATGCAATGTTGATGCCTTCTTTCGCAAATCTTCATTCACCTGCTGCAAATCATGTTCCTGCAACACAACCATCAACTAAGCTAATCTCAATCATTCCACAGGGAGAAGAAAAGTGCTGAAAGCAACACTAGAACACAACTTAGGGCTGTAAGCAGGAATCAGTGTAGTAACAGAAAATTCACCAGCTGCAAACATGTGCACGCTTGCTGTTCCCTGGAGGAGACCTCAGTTCAATTTGCATGGCACATTTCTAATAATAAGCCAAGTCAAGAGCTCAATCAGAGACAAATACCTTCCTCCGAAGATCATCAATTTCTTCAAGCAGGAGTTGATTCTGAAGAGACCAGCCCAAAGAGATGCCAAGGTGAGCTCTTGTGCTGCTTAGAACATGCATTGTAGATGAATCAATTGAAACATGTGCATGCTCTTATAAGCTGCAGAAAAATAGAATGTATCCAGAAAACTATTGCATTTGTCCAGGAAACACCTAAACTGGATACAATAACACAAAGGCCAGTTGTGGCTTTTTGACCCTTGCAGAGTATCAAGGCTTCACCTATGTCACGTATGGCAGGGTCAAGCTGCCACTACTCTTGTCTGACTTCATCAGATCCCACAGTGGATGTAGATGGAATCATAGTGACAGATGAATGGCATGGGGATTAATATCAATTAACCAAGAACTTGACACTCAACCCGTGCACACACACAAACTGAATAGCAACAGGCTGCAAGCAATGCACAGGAATGACAAAACCAAAAAGGAGAAACTTAGAGATGGAAGACTTGTGTTTCTTTACAGTGGACCCACTCTTTTTACCCATATGGACTTCATCTGGTCACTTTTGCTTTAGTAACGACCTGGCACTTGCCTTCCTTGCTCGAACCCGAGAAACTCCCATGTCAAGTTGCTGTTCTAGCAGCAGCAGGTCAGGCACAGTCAACACTGACAGATTCTCTCCAAGCATGTGCCTGCATTATAGCAAGCCAGGTGGTAAGGTGCACTAAACTTGGACACAGACAGAGCTATGATGACCTCAACCATGAGCAAGCAATAATAATTATGCATCCATAATCTGCATCCACCCTCCCCAGTTCTTCAAAGCATCTAGGCTCAGCAATGAAGAACATAGAAGGTTCTGAGGTGTTTAATCCACAGTGACCTTTGACTTTTGATTTGCTATGACTTGGCCTCAAAGAATCTGGCATATATAAGTAAGCCTGAATTCATCTACAAATATTTCAAAGAAACAATCTCTTCTCCAACATCCTTGGAATGGAACAGGTTCATGGCATTATTTATCCTTTCCTTGCTCAGATTGGAACCTTTTTCTTTCTGAAAAAGAATCAGGCAGATACCTTTGTGAGTTTTGCAAATGGTCTAGCTGTTGCCTCAACCTAACAACTTCCCGTCCCATAAACTGGCAGATCCACACCAAAAGTTCACAAGATCAGTTGTTTCAGGTTCCATTAGCACACTCTGCACATAGTACATTGTCTTCAAAACCATTTGCAGTATTCTGGAAAGGTGCAAAAAAAAAACGAAAAAGCAACTAATGAAGCTAAATATTCCATGAGAGGTTTTTTTTTTTTTTTTTACTTCACTGTCATTGCCAGGCTGCACTCCATCAGAGCTCTTGCTGTATCTTTCAAGGATAGCCTGCATGCTGTTCAACAGGAAAAAAAGCACAGCAAGCATCAAAATTAGCATCACATTGTAGATTTGTGGAGCTAAACCTCAAGAGCATGCTGTAATTCCTGGAGGACTAGCAGATTTGCAAATGATCTAAAATTGCAAATTGCTGTGCGACCTAAAACCCTAGTAAAAAACCCTAACCTTCCTTGCGGTCAGTCTCTCACAAATTTCTATCACACAGATATGGGGCAAGTCTGCCATGAGGCCTATGTCAATATTTCACAAAAACCTCTGCATCATTTGAGAGAGACTTGGGAAAGCTGGCATCCAAAATATGTGTTGTTCTCCAGTCCTGTCTAAAAATGCCATGCATATCTACAATGCTCGTCCTTAAAAGATCAGTATGGAAGGAGATGTGCCATGAATGTAGACAATTGCAAAAGTTAAGCGTTAGGAGAGAAAATCTAGCTCAACAACAAGACGGTTGTTGCCAAAGCTAAGCCAGATCAGATTCTTTCACAGGAGAAAATAAACCAAGGTTGCAATGCAAAGACAAAATCAGACGAAAAAAATAAATGCAGAAAGAAGTTAGTTGTGCATAGGAGAGAGACAGAGAGAGATGTGTGCATGATGATGATGATGTTCCTACCTGCCTGAACTGGCGAACTCAAAGAGCTTGCCTGTGCTGGAGAAGACAATAAGCGCCACTTCTGCATCACACAGCACCGCTAGCTCATGCGCCTTCTTCAATAAACCGCCACGCCTTTTGGAAAATGTGACTTGCCTACTGGTAGCATTCTCAATCTTCTTTATCTCTATTTTCCCCCTCCCCATATGCCCCCCCCCGCCTCCTTCTTCTTCTTCTCCAACTGTTGGATCCGTTGTCTCCTCGCCCTCCCTCCTCAACAAACGGCAAACCATTAGAAAGGCCTTTTTTTTGGTAATGTTCACAACTTCTTTTTTTAAAAACCTTCCCCTTCTTCAAACCACCGCACTCCACTCCACTCCACTCCACTCGACTCGCTGGCTCGCTCGGTCGCTCGGTCGCTTACTCACTCACTGCACCATAATACACTGCAGCAGCAGCTGCTTCGTTTTCTTCTTCTTCTTCTTCACTGCTCGCAAGCTCCTCTCTTCCATGTCCTTCCCTCTTTGCTCAGTCTCCAACTCTTATTCTTCTGCATTCGAGGCTGCAGCAGCAAGCAAGCAAGCACGACCAGCAAGCGTTTCGACACACACAACAACAACAACAACAACAACGGAAGGAGGCCGAGCCAGCGCCAATGTCCACTGCAACCAACCAACGAACGAAGTTCGAACGAGCGACCTTCAACGAACGACGAACGAACGAATAACGTGAATGGGGCAGGTTTATTTATTTATTCATTTATTTATTTTCCCCATATTTGTGATCTAGCTAAACTGGCAATCATCGTTAATACAGTTTAGCCAAATTTGGATATAAAAAGGTTATGAAAGTTATAAAAAATTTAAGATTCCTTCGCATTTTTGGCTACATGCTCGGTACCCAATAGAGAAATATGGCGATATTTTTACAAATTATAGAAATATGGCGACTAGAAAACCAAAAACACAGATGTTTTTAGTCACATTGATTTTTAAAGAAAAGCCGACTCACTAAATTTAGCCAGAAAGAAAAAGGCTGGAATAGCGGTAGTCAAACGTTGTCTCAGGAATTTATCACTGCGCAAAACAAACAAAAATACCCACTCAAATTTTATTTAAATTTATTTATAAAATGTATTCATAAATAAATATTTAAAAAAGAAAACCACTGCAGGAGCCTAAATTCTTTTGTGCGAAATAGTTTGGCGACACAGATCCAAATTTGCCATTTGCAATATTCCTTTAGTCTTTGAAATAATTCGCCATATTTAAACCTGTTTTGTCCTGAATCGCCAGGATTCTATCTAAGACTAAAAAAACAATGGTTTTTTTATTAAAAATTATTTTTAGCCAGAAGTGGCTATCATCCAAGGAGGTACAAAAAGTGGCACTGATCCCTACGAATATTTAGCCAAATCTGGCTATAAACCAGACATGAAGTAAAAAAATCTTTAATCATCCTTCGATATTTTGGCTACACGCTGAAAAGCAAGTATAGAAATCAGGCAATTTTAAATTTCTTTCCCCTCACTTCTGGGCTGGGCTGGCGATTGAAAACCTCCAAAACCACTTAATTTTCCAATCTTTAATTATAATTTCATTTTTGGGCGAAATTTTGCCAATAGAAAAAAAAACCGCTGGGCTCAAACAAGTAGCCCAAAAAAAAAAGGATGATCCTTAAAATTTTCAACTTTCATATTTATTTGGCTATATCTTCTTATCAACCTGTGCTATCTACAGCAGAATTTTGCCCAATTAAATTTATAAATATAATAATAATAATAATAATAAAACACATTATGCAGCAGGACCCAATCTGACAAACCTACTAGGTACATTTATTTTATTTATTTATTTTTCTTTTCTTTTCTTTTCTTTTCAGCAGCAAATGGGACCCAATCACTGACCTCTGTCTCAACGAACTTTAGGCCTTTTCCTGTTATTGAGGGAAATTATAAAAAATAAACAAAGGCGTAAGAATACAGGAGGGTCATGCTATGATGTTTGAATTATATAGATATATATATCTATATAATTATTATTATTATTATTATTTCACTTCAGATTTTACATTAATTTAGAATAGAAACACAAAACTAAATTTCTTTAAAAAAACCTATAATTGCAACTAAATAAAAAAAAGGAAGGAGATAAACATTAGATGCCCTAATAAGTTAATTCAGATTAGATGTTTGAAATAAAATTAAGTATTGAATCATTTACCTCTTCTAACCTACCTCTAGCAGGGTCCCCACCCCCACCCACATTAGCAAAATTAGTTGAATTTACACTAGAAATAGATAAAAATAAATCCCAATTGTAGTGTTTTGTTTTATAGGAGAAACAAAAATAAATAAAAATTTGTAAAAAAAGAAAAAAAAGAACACTAATTTCTAGAGCTTTAAGTTATATTCTTCTAGGGTAGGTAATTCTAAATTACTGACTACATTTTGTAGCTGTGCTTCAAGAAAATGTAATTCTCACCATAATTAATGTTCAAGTTACTTCTAATTGGTATGGTGTTGTAGACCCAAGTGTTATTGTGTAATCCTTGCTTAAAGACATGTCTAAACAAGGGGTGTGTCATATTGTGGCCTTGCCATTTACATTAAAAAAGTATCTTGAGGCAAAAGAAGAATTATGGAAACTCAAATATTTCACCATGCCAAAATATACCTAATCTTCAAAAAAATCCTCTGAAAGAAACCAAAATCCTTCAAGATATTATTATTATAGCTAATCTCAAGTTTCAACACAAGCCAAAATACCATCTTTCAGAAATCCTCATATAAAAATAGACCTATTATTATTATTATTATTAGCTAGGGGCCAAAATCCATTAAGCTACTCTACTCTATAATGAATCTAAACACAATATCCTTGCCTAGGCTTGCAAGGCCATCCAGAGTGGGTGTGGCAGCAGAGCCTGGGTATGATTAATATTTAGCTTCTATACGGTATAATTGATACTAGAGATTCCGCCACATCATCAGGCCCGAACTTTGTGTAGATTATTTGCTAGATCTCCAGATTCTCTATGCAAACAGGAAGCGCAGGTTTGGAAGGGGGTTTGTGTGTAGGGTTAAGCCCCTAGGGTCGGGGCAATTCGTATAGGGGAAGGACCTGCTATGTGGGTCTTCCAGATTTTTCAATCTCCTTAGGGCTAATGGGGATCTTGAATCCGGAGGGGAAGGTCCTGCTATGTGGGTCTTCCAGATTTTCAAGTCTCAAGATCTCGTTTGACATCTCAAATATGGACAAGTGACCCGACCCGATCCGACCCCACCCCACCTAACCTAACCTAACCTAACCTAACCTCAACCTGACCTGACCTGACCTGACTTGACCTGACTAGTGTCCAGAAGCTCTGCAAAGCTCACAAAGCCTCCTCCTCAACACAACAATGGTAATGTGGCCTCCACATACACTTAACAAAAACAAGCTCTACCAATTCTTTTATGTTGTTTGATTGAGGGGCATGGCAACAAAGGGACTGTTTGTTGTAGCTTCCCAAGGCTCAGAACAAAAATACTAAGGCTGACTTAGTTCTAGCAATGTGACCCGGCCTTCTTCCTCAACGTTAGAAAAGCCAAAAAAAACCCTAACATAATTGAAAACTGTCATCACCCTGGAAGCACCTCATAGATTTTTGTAAGATGCCTCAGAGGCTAGTAGGAGGAAGATTATGCTTTCTAACGTACTTGCAAGTACAAAAGCAAAAAAAATTAGATCAGGTACTTATGTGCATCATCGTGCATGCATTTCAAAGAGCAGATGCTAAAGAAGCTGCACGACTTGAAAGAGCAGATGCTAAAGAAGCTGCATGATTTGAAAGAGCAGATGCTAAAGAAGCTGCAGGATCTGAAAGAGCAGATGCTAAAGAAGCTGTGCGATTTGAAAGAGCAGACGCTAAAGAAGCATATTGTGAAGGGTGGAATCTCTTCTGTGTGAGAATTTTTATTTATTTTATCATACAACCTGGAAAGGTGTAAGAGTACACAACGAGAGTTTGATGTGAAATGATGCATAGAGAACAACAAGCTACAAGCTGCTGCAGGCAAGGCAGATTGATCATCTGACTGACTGACTGACTGACTGACTGCTGGATTGGATACACTATGCTCCCTCTCCCTCCCTTTGATTTGAGGTAGGTATAATTTTTCTGATGCTACAACCTCTTGATTGCAATTTCGTTGGATACCCATCAACCAATAAATGGATCACTTGAATAAAAGGCCAATGATTCTTCTCTTCCTATAAAAAAAATCTAGTTTGAATCCAAAGTTGTCAGATTCTCTGTGCCTGCAAGATTGGTGATCATGTACATTGTCTATCTCTGTAGAGAGAGAGAGAGAGAGAGAGAGAGAGAGCCATTTTTGCCAGAAAAGTTGGAAATGTTGGTTTGGTTTATTTTTTTCTTCTAGTTTGCTTTGATGGGTATCAGGGGGTGTGGTTTTTTTGGGGATGTAGCCACACTGGTGATCATCCACAAGAGGAAATTAGCCAAATTTGGCTACAGGTCAGAGAGCAAAGTAGAAAAAAGTTTAAGAATCTTGCTATATTTTGGTGACCTGCCATGGAGCTCATTGTCTAAATATGGGCAATTTCAAAAAAACAAATCCTCAAAATTTGGTGATTTGGAACTACTTTTTTCAACAGAAATCTTTTTGTATGAGTTGCACTGGGTTTTTTTTTTCTGGGTCACCAAGTGACAAAAATTAGCTAAATTTTTTAAAAGAAAAGAACACATGCATGTGCTGATGATGGATATCAATGGGATTTTTTTCCCCTCAAATTTGTGATGTAGGTGGGTTGGTGATCATTCACAAGAGGACTTAAGCCAAATCTGGTTAGAGGTCAGAGAGGATAGTAGATAAAATTAGGATTTCCTCCTACAGTTTTGGCCACATGTTGGAACCTATGTCTAATTATGGCTACTTCAGAATGTTTTTCCTCATAAATGTCACTGGCAATGGCACAGCAGCAGGCAAAATCTTGTAAAGGTGATTGTTGAAAAGGTGTTGTTGACCCAGTTCCATGTACACATTTCAGACTATCCAGGCCTCAAAAATTGTATAAGGTTTTGAATTTTACAACACATTCAAACTTGGATTTGTGAAGGTACTACTAAGATTTTATAGCAAATTAGATCAAATTATCTAACTACAAAATTCAGCCTACTTGCTAACTTTTCCCACAAAAAAAAACCAACTTTCTTACTTAAAGAACCTGCCTTCTTTTGAAAAAAAATTATTCATGGGTTTAAAGTACAACAGCCTATCACCAAAGAGTTAAGGGCTCGTAGCCTTCTAACACACATATAGTTGCTTATTTAGTCTGGAAGTCCAAAGAGGATTCGGTGTTCCATCTCCTTGCACACCTAGGTCCATTTGTTTGTTCAACATTAATATGAAATACAATCTTACACCATAATTTTATTATGTTCTTATTGTATTTATTTTATTATAATAAATTTTTTTTTGTACTTTGGTCTTGCATATTTTATGTTTTTTAATTTTAATTTTTGTGTTTTTATTTTGTTTCTTTTTTTATTTATTTAAACTTAGACCTATCCTTACATCATTTGTTTTTATAGTTTTTGTGCTTGGGACACCATGTGATAGAATCATGTGGATAAAAGTATTTTAACTAATTTATATGTCCATCAAATGTGTTTTAGATACAAGATATCCATTCACAAAAATTACAAACATGTGAAAAAACAATTTTTACACAATTTCCATCACTAAATTGTGAAATTGGAAGTTAGTGATGCTTTGCATTAGGAAACATTTAAGCTCATAAAATTGTTAGAGCTCATTTTTCATGCACTTTGACAACTTGGACATGTTTAACTTATGTAGAGAATGCTAGATGGCATGTTGAAAAATGAATTCATGCATTTTCAAATTGAATTTGTGATGTTTCTTTTCTAGTTTTTATTATTGGTCCTCGATTATTATTAATATAAATAAGGTTTCTAAGTATGTTAAGGAAAAAAAAAGGTTCTAAGATAAAAATTCATTTTATTATTTTTGGGAATTCTCCTCAATCATAGAGTAAAGATAGTGAAAATCCAAAGGAAGATATATACAATAACTAATTATGTGATTTTTTTCTAAGGAAATTCAACTAATTGAGGAAAAATTATCATTTCCATCAAAAAAAAAAAAAGAGTTAGCAATAATATTTATTACTCAAGTTACCTGTGGGAAGCGGTAAGAAAACATAACTATATATATGTAAATGTGAAGTCTTTTTAGTTTCAACTTATTAAACTCAAAATATTATTAATTCAAGTATTTTGTCAATTCCCCTTCTCATTTATAATACTTTGGGAGCCGATGAAACTATTTTGATAAAATTGGATTCTCATAATTCTCGAGCGACTGGACCAAAAACATGAGTACGTATAGGCATTTTGTATGCAGCTATTTTCATGGCTGCTTTAGCAACAATTTTTGGTACTCCACTTATTTCATAAAATATTCTATTCGGTTTAATGATAGATACCCAATATTCTAGAGACCCTTTTCCTAAATCCATACGTGTTTTTGTAGGTCGCATAGTTACAGGTTTGTCGAGAAATATATGTATCCCTATTTTTCCACCTTGACAGACATAAGGAAAAATAAATTGAAAGATAATAAAAAATAGCCAAAAAATATAATAACTTACTACATTTTGGGGTAATCTACTATAAATTGCACAAAAATGTAAAGAGTTTCATTTTATAACAATATTATATGTTGCATATAATAAAACTTTCTCTTACTTTCCCTAAACCAGATCACAACAGCCTAGATTTGGTAGGAAATGTAAGGAGGAGGATTTAGGTCTCCATGCCATTCACTACCACTGTCCATAGTATGGCATGGCATTAAGCATCAAGAAAGGCCCATTCACATTTTGAACCCTTCTACTACATAAAGACCCCCCCCCCAAATCTTGCCTTGTTTTCAAAAAGAATAATTTTACAATACATAAAAGACCAATGCTAGTTTATTGGGCATCTTTGAAATTGTAAGAGACCAATAGGGAATTGCACAAGAGGAGCAACCTTTCAATAGAGAGCCAAAAAGAAATTGTGGTTCTTTACATATACTACCAAAGATAATGAATTCAAAATTTCACATTATGAAAAAAAAAGAAAAAAAAGGATATATGATTGGATCTTGTGAGTTTAACACATCACTTCCAATAAATTAAGAGCTAATATCAAATCTCAAAAGTTATTGTGAAATTGGAGATGGTGAACCTCAAAATACATGTAAGAAGAAGTGATTGAAATTACACAATTTGAATCCATAAGTACACCGAGATTTGAGTCGTCTTGTTGTTTTAAAAGTTTCAAACAAGTAATTTTGGTTAATACTAAGAAAAAGCTCTAGATTAGATAGATAAATAATTAGAATTTGGAAGATTAAAAATACATCACATGAGAGGGTTTCCAAGTTGCTGAACACCTATTTCTGGTGTTGCAATTTAGAAAATAATGATTTATTTCTACCATTTCTAGTGTTGCAATTTTGAAAATAATTATCCCTTTCTATCATAATTATCGGTCTTCTAAAATTCTAGCAAACCTACCAAATCTTATTACACATTTAACTCTTAGTTCATTCAAGATAATTAAAAAATAAATTCAAATCACCAAATTGAGCAATTTTATTTGTGTGATTTTTCTTTTTTGCACATTTACATGCAAGCCTATTCAACATCCTATGCATACTAACACACTAAGGCCCACTTTACACTAGGAGTCAAGGCCAAAAAAACTTGGGGCCAACTTTGAGCATTTTGGCTTGTTGTTTGGACCAAAGTGACTAATAAATGCTTGAGCATTGACGATAGGATATTAATAAATGCAAGAACATTGGCCCCAAGGGTTGCAAATTGGCTTCCAAGATTGGATGGTATCCTTTTTTTCTTCAGCTTTGGGGCCAATACAAGGCCATAAAGTTCAGCATTCAGTAATAACATGAGGCAGATTGAACAGATTTTTTTCTATTTCAACTTGTGTAAATCCCTTGGCGGCTGATTTCAACTTTTGCACCAATAGGAATGCTTGATTTGGGTTGAACAACACCCCTAACTCCTAGTGTAAAGTGCACAGAAGAGAAGAACCCAAATGAAAGAACAATAATAAAAATGGAGCATGACAAGGGGATCCTTTGAGCTTCGGGACTTTCTTTTGGACACTATCTATAATCAACTTGGGTTCCATGTTACTCCACACTACCAATGACGATCAACTGATCAATTGATGGAAAAAGTGAATTGATTTTGTGAAAACTAAGTTCCATTCAAATCAAAATATTGAATATGACATTGCAAACACCTTGAATTGAATTCAAATACATTCATTCCAATTTGAATTGAAATGGATTGAATTTCAATTTCATTAAATTAAATTAAAATAAAATTTCAATTCCATTAAGTTAAATTCAACTTAAAATTCAACAATGAATTGAATTTTAATAATGGGATGCAAATTGGTGAGAAGGCATTGAAAATTTACTCATGAATATGGTGTTAGAAAAAATAAAAACTTCAAAACAACAGATCTGAAAAGATACAGAACTATACCTCTTTACTTGGGAAGGGGCTAAACAAATTCCAGGTTAGAATTTGGTAAGACAAACTACTTTGAGACCCTATAGTCATCCTAACTACACCAGCTCCAATGAATCATCATCACTGGAATTTTGCTTCTTATAGTTCACTGGACACCAGACTGAAACTGACTCTGGATTTTATGTAGAGTAAAGTTATTCGTAAAGTCAGGCGATTAGGGGGCGAGAATGGCCAGTTTCGGCGTAATAGGCCATCAAATGTGTAACTGGGAATGAAATTTTACGAAACAGAAATAACTGGGACCCAAACTAGTTTTCCACCAATTTTGGTGGTAAACTGAGTTTCATCCCCTCTTTCCTTTGATCTGATCGCCTCCTCCACTGCTGATATATTTTCACTGCTCCTACCTGTAGGACTACTATAATTACTCTCGAACGTTGTGCATTTAAATGCTGAGTTTCAGCATTTCATTCTTAGATGTAATAAAATTTCATTACTTTGCAGATACCTCTGAAAGAGGGGATGGGGGTGAAAGCAGAGGGAATAGGGGGTGAAAGCAGAGGGTGACTTTCTGGATGACTTTAGTGTTTGCAGACTCCCATGCCACACAGCGTGCTTTCTGGAACTGGCTTTGAGGAGACTTCATCCAGGGGACTTCCCTTGAAAGGCTAGGGGAACAGCCAAGGGTAAGCGAATTTGAGAGCAACCACGAAGAAGGGGAAAAAGAGTGCCAGATGGGTGAAGCACAATAATCCACAATTGTCTTATTGAATCTTTAATTGCCAAAATCAGACCATTTTCATCATTAGTAGCTGCCATTACTCACGCCACTGACTTCATCTGATGATAAGAGTATATAATAATCTGCTCAAAATTTCAGACAAAAACATTATAAAAAAATCTGCATCCTTGACTGTCTTGGTCACCATTTCAGAAGCAACTTAAAAGATTCAGTCATGATGTTTCAGTGAAAGCAGATCTGCAGAGAACCCTAAATGTCCAAAAGTATCATAATGTGTAAGTGAAAGCATATCTATGAGTCTGCAGAGAACTCCAAAACAAAACTTCAGACAACCATTCAGCAAGTTCCAACAAAACAAGAACTAAACACAACAAGAATAAGTGCAGTTGTAACCTTAATCTGTCCCTCACAGAGTCAGACCTTCACCTTCATCATGAATAGCAGAATTGAGCTACAATGACTTCCCCCCCCCCACACACTTCATCAGCTCCTGACAGTGGGTGTAGAGAAGTATATAATAATCTGACCAAAATTTTGGGCAGACAATTACAGCTGCTGCTTTGCAAGTTCCTGTTGCATTTTCAGTAGCAGTAGGACAACTCAATCTTGATGCTGGCTAGCACTCAAAGGCAGAAGACATTAAACTGGCCAAGGGTCTAACTGACCAAAAAAAACTCAAAACATCCCCTTTCAAGCTTCAACAAGCATGTGAGAAGAAGTCTCATTTCAGTTTAGCTTGTCACTATATACAGGCAAGCATCTGAGTGTATTTGCATAGAGAAACCAGCCTATATAGAAGTTTCATGGTTGGGGTCTTCTGCAACCTGGACATATCCTTTAAGCACACCATGGGTTCAAGTGAGAGCATATAACAAAGATCAGTCATCCAAAACAAGTACAATGAATGTGCAGCTGCTCTATTATTCCTAAATATTGCTTCCACTCACTTGCAGGCCCCTCCACTCAGCCTAGACTCTTCAAGTCCACAGGAGCCATGCACAAACAGAGAATGTCACTAACTCTCAGAACTCTAAATGTATGCATCAGATGTCCATTGTTCAACCCTCCAATAAGTGGGTTTTTTTTTAAGTTCCCAGAAATTAGAGTGGAGTCAACTCAAACTTGAAATTTACTCCCTTGAATATTCAACCCACCTGAAAAGAAAAACTGAGATGTGGCAAGTGAAGGATATGAAGCAATAGCTGCCATACAGCACAAACAATAGGGTGTTGCTCCTCCTCTTGCTTGCTGAAAAGGGAAAAGCTCAGATTTGTGAATTTAGTGACTCAAGAGGGGAAAACAATGAGGGAGGGAGCCAGGCAGGCACTGAGAGTTATATCCCTGTTCTTTGAGCAGATGGCCAAGTAAAAAGAGTCTTGGAAAAAGTCATCACTCATCCATCACCTGATGTCATCTGTTATCTACAGCAGCATTAGACAGTGGCACTCTTGTGCCTGAATTTGATGGTCATATTGAGGGACATATGCACGAATAGCTTGTAGCATCAAATCCAGTTGAACAGCAACGATAGAAGAGAGTGAACATATTGAATATCAACATGTCTCAACAGTACCACTTGCTTCCAGGCCTGCGTGTAGCTCTGCTCCTGCTGGATGACAGTACTGGGCACTGAGCACCTGTACTGAGTTTGGACAATCAGTGCGTGGGCTTGCCAGTGAGTGGTATCCAAGTATCTGTATTGAGTGCATCATAACCTCAACATGGAAAAATGGTTTATACCTGGCAAGGAGGCGAGCAACACCCTCTGTTGCTCCCTGTCCTTGCACCCACAAAGCCTTCAATGATCTCATGGACAACAAAGCCTCTGCCAGTTCTTGCTCTCCAAAAGGACAGCCCCTGAGTTCCAGTCTTTCCAGTTTCTGACATCCACTAGCAAGATGTTTAAGACCCTCACCACTCTCCCCAGACATACCAAGAAGAATCCACTTGAGATTGCCACCAAACTCCCCAATATATGCCAAACCTCTGTCTGACAAGCCCCCATGTCGCAGATAAACTGAGAAACGTGTCAAATTTTGACACCCTTGCAGCAGTGAACGCACCCCCTGATCCAGTGGAAGATCTTCAACTTCATCCAGAACATGCAGCAAAACAATGCGGAAATCTGTGAGTTTTGTAAGGCGGTGCCCAACTGCTGCTAGTGCTCTATTTGTTATATTGGAGAGATACATAACAAGGAACTCAAGTTCTCTGCAGCCTTCAACAAGTGCTGTCATGCCTATGTGTGAAACCAAGCCTGGAATTTCTGAACTATCCTGCTCAACTCGAATCCGCTTCAGCTGTGTGCAGGTCTTGCCCACCACATCCATGCCTCTATCACCAACCACACTCCGCAGCTGCACCACATATCCACAGAGACCGTGAGATATTACTGTTGCCATTCGTTATTTCATTCCTAACTTTTCTCCCCACCCCATGCTTGTACTCTTCATTTTATACCCAGTCTGTAACACAGAATCTTCCTCTTTGCATGCCCTCCCAGAAGAAAAAAAAATTCTTTTCCTTGCCGCTTTCTGCATCTTGTTCTTGCGTCTGAACTTTATGCCCTAACTTCTAATGAAGCAAATTCCTGCAGCTGCCTCTCTTGGCATCTCAAAGGTTCTAGCTTGAGACTTCAGATGACAGAAGGTCTCAAGCAGTAGCATGAGATATAGATTAGTATGTAGCAGTCACTGATAGCAATACCTACCTCCAATTCTTCAAGAGAGTGACAGTAACTTAGAAGTTCACATTGCCCCTCTGCACTGAGCAGAGCAAACTTCAAATCAAGAATCTTCAGCTTTGAAACCCAAGGAAGCAATGATGTAGCCAGTATTCTATGGTCATCTAACATGCTGTAGCAACCAACTCCGAGCTCCTCCATGGGCATTGAGCAGGACTTCAACACTTCTCGGAACTTTTCTATCTCAATCTCACGAACTTTAAGGGCAGTAAGAAACTTGCATCTCTGCACCACTGACAGTAATGGATCCACCACATTGTCCTCTTCCAACCCATCTGCCGCAATGCTCAGCTTCTCTAACATTGGGTTGTTTTGTCCAAGCTCCCAAAGCCACTGGCCACCTTCATCCATAGTAATCTCACTCTCTTCCAAAGAGAGTTCCCTCAGAAACCTGGAAAGAAAAATGATGCTCAATACATGTCAATCTAAGAGGTAAGGAAATTATTCCAACAGCCATATTTGCAGCTTCTTCTTGATGCGAATAGATATGAGGGCATTCCTTTCTTGCTTTATTTTGTCTTACTGCCATCCAGTTGCAACTTGGCACCACATAAACCAGCCTCAAACTATTTCTAAGCTCTGGCTTCCCTGGGGACCCTGCTTTGTCATGTTGCTTGCTGCAGGTATTGAACTTGACAGCATATTGTGAAGAACCAAGATGTTTTTTAAAGGCATGGCAACCCTGAACTTTTTCCAGCTATGTACTCATCCTTCTCCCCAACAGTTTTAGGTTTACCAAAATGACTCCATATGCCAATGCTAGGTCTCCAGTTCCTATAGGAATCAAGTCTATAGTCTCCCTTGACTTGCATAGTATAAGGGAATAATTAGGAACCACCTTGTCTAGATTCTCACTAATGCAGAGTATGCACCTTTCTTGGCATATGAGCACACTGGGAGGAGGTGGGGAAGGGGTGGGTTGGATAGTTAGAATTTTCATGCAAAAGCAATAGGATCCTGCATAAGTTCTATGTGGCCATTTCTGAGTGATAGCAACAGCTGGCAAATTTCCAATCAGAATCGTACTAAAGAAGATATGACCATTGTGAATCCCAAATTTGTTTGAAAAGTGCACTTGATGACTGACAGTCATGAATCAGATCACCCGGTGTATTGAAAAAATAATGGCACATATGAGTGTTGAGGATAACCTGCAGGACTGTGCAATGACTTGAAGGCCCATGGTTGTGAACCCTTTGCACTTGTCTAGCTTAAGCACCTGCACCATCTCATCCCTCAAAACTAAACTCTTTTCTTGACTAATCATCATCTCCATGCACTTCAAAAGCAAACAACCACTCAAAGGTTCTAACCCTGACACAAATTTGCACAAAAGCTGTAGTAGACCCATACCCAGTATCTGATCTATTTGGAAAAGAGAGGAAAAAGCTTTAGAATGGCAAGCTGCTGATCTGTTAACACCGGAGATAATGTGCCTAAAAACTGGATTCAACCTCATGGCATTGTGATGCAATAGCAGCAGGTCCCCTAGCAAAGAAGAGGGCTCTAAGTCACACTAGCTGGTGTGTTCTGTGATGGAGGGCAATTGTCTTAGAGCATCTCCAGCAGTGCTCAGTATGTGACCCTGCAAAGATATTTCTCACATTCAAGTTTTAGTTACTTAGTTTTTCCAACCCCACCCATAAAACTTAAACTGGGATTGCAAATAGCTAGGAGACTGCTGATAGCAACCCACCTGGACTAATCAAACTATCTAGCAAATCAGAAACAGGCACAGTCAATAGATATGATTTGACTGTATTTATTAGACTCCAGGGCTGTGCATTCTATCAGGGCCAGTCTTCCAGCAGTCTTCCAGTGAATCCACTGGATTTGACTGCTGCACCTCATCCAAGATTTCCAGTGCAGGGCCACATACTGAGTGCCGGTGGAGATGCTCTTAGTCTCTGAGTTACTTAGTTTTGTAGGGGAGAAGGATCATGAGTGTTCTCACACAACTATAACTGCATTGATGGATATTACAGCTGTCTATATGTGTGTGTCTGTGTGTGGGTTACATGACAAGAAATGAAAAACCTGTAAGGAGGTGCAACCCCGTGCCAGCAACTCCAGATCCTCATCACAAACCTCCATGCGCCGCAAATGGAGGGACTGAAGCTTGGGGTAACTTCTAACAATCTCCTGCACCCAGGGCCCTGTATGGCCTCCCCAATCCTTTTCCAGGATATCAAACTCTGACGCCCGGGGCTTGCCCTTAAGCTTGATGCTTTGCAAGTCCTTGAAACGTTTAGGCAGGCCAGAAGGAAGAATGGAGTAGCAATTGGGGATATAGATTTGCTTCCTTGTTGCACCCTCCACTCGGTACCATTGCTTGCACACCAGAGACACAGCAGCTCGATCTTGGTAGCTGTCCAGGCAGCTGAAAATACACTGCAAAGAATCATCCAGCGTCAAGCATCGTCTCTTGGGCGATTTCTGCTTTCCTGACCCCATTTCCCAACCCTAAAAACCCAACCCGAGCACTCAAACTGAGGAAATGCTCATCAGCGCCATTTCTCTTCTCTGCTGCCAATAGTTTGCTTTTTCTCTAAACATTCCCAAACAAAAGGGGGAAAGAAGAAGAAAACTTCTCTCGACTTCAACCCTTTTTTTCTCTACAAAGATGATACCAAATAGGAAAAAAAAGAGCTTCACCCTTGTAATCTACAAAAAACAAAACAAAGGACACCAACCAAAATCACACAAGAAAAGATGATGAATGAAAGCCAAGCAAAAGCGAAACAAGCTACATCAGTTCTTCAACATCACAAAGCATTCCAACCCATCACAAAACAAAGCAGAAACATAGCATTCTAAGCAAACTAGGACAAACCCAATTCCAAGCCCACATAAAGAAGACGTCCTGGCCTACATCCCAAAACTTCACAGCTTGCCCTGCAGGCCCTCTCCTAACACAAAACCCCTCCCAACTTTAGTGTGGTGTTACTGTTAACAGCCGAACTTATTTCTGTTTTGGTGACCACCACAACCAACAGCAACAAGGGGTGTGTCACACAGTGGGCTTGCCATTGACATTAAAAAGTATCTCAAGGCAAAAGAAGAATTATGGAAACTCAAATATTTCACCATGCCAAAATATAATCTTCTAAAAAATCCTCTAAAAGAAACCAAAATCCTTCAAGATATCATAACTCTATAACTAATCTTAAGTTTCAACACAAAGCCAAAATATCATCTTTCAAAAATCCTCATATAAAAAATAGACCTATTATTATTACCTAGGGGCCAAATTCCCTTAAGCTAAAATATTCTATAATGAATCTAAACACAATACATCCTTGCCTTGGTAGGCAAGGCCAACAAAAGAGAGAGACACTATGGGATTAAATCAAGGTGCTATTGGGAACACCCTTGGGGAACACATTGAGAACTTGAAAGGAACATAGAGGGAACAAAGAAAAAATGATAAAAATCCTCTTTCCCCCCACCAACCCAAAACTTAAAAGAAAAAAAATCAAGGCACCTTCATCCTTAGCATTGGTTGCATGAAGTCTCTCTTTCCAAAACTGTTGGTCACCATTTTTGGCCTGGGCTAATGGCTGAGTCAGTGATTTGGGGACATGGTGTGCCTGAAATCAAACCAGGTAAAGTAAGAAGGCCGACAGGAAGGATGAGACATAAATTAATTAGAAAAAAACGATTGGAAACTGAAGTTCTAGTACATTGTCAAGCAAAAGGTAAGAAACCCAACACGAGGAAGAAGACAAAAAAAAACAACAAAACAAACAACTGGTAAGAGAAGTTTAGCTAATTGTCAAACAAAAGGACAAAGTGTAGACGAATTGCCCCCCTCCCCCTCCTTGGGTCATTCCCCCCCTTTAAGGTACTTAGGCCATGTGTAGACATGTATGGAGCCTTGTCCCATTCTTGAGAAAATGTCCTCACCTCTTTGGTATCAAGAGTCAAGATGCCAAGTAACCCAAGAAATTGGGTAAGAAATTGGCCTTGCCCGAATCAGCACCCACCCACGTTTCGTACCATGAAAAAAAATCCCAAAATCCATTTAAATTATTTCTAAATATTATAAATATTCCATGCCTAGACTAAATCAGGGCCTCTGAGTTCAGATCTAACTTTTTGGGGCTTAAATGTGGCCATGAAGAGGCCTCATTCAAAAAGGTGAAGGTACCAAGCTGGGTGCTGGTTCACCCAGGCCCAGAAATTGGCCTACTCAATGACATCACCCTTGGGTGTGAAGATGTCAAGGAATGCACGAGATCCTTAAGAGATTGGGTTACTCAGCAGAGATCAAGAACTGGTGAACGATGAATAAAAGATTCGTACACAAGGTTATGAAAGATGATGCATAAACCATAAGATCATCACTCAGCTAGATTTGGAAGCACCTTACACGGACTAATGAATATGAAGATAATGTGCTTCCTAAGTAAGAATAAGGTGACTCCACCTAGAAGAGTCACCTTACACTTTACTAATAAACTAACTGGTCAGGATTGTTCATTGAAATTGTAAATAATGGCTCAACAATCGTTCAACATTCAACATTGGTTAGTTCTAGTGTTGAGCTGGTATCATCACTTTGTGATACCAGATTTTGCTTCTCGAAAATTTTGATGCCATACACAATGTGCATAATGGTATCAAAACATTGTTATATATGATATGACATATAAAATTGAAGAATATGGAATGAGTATGCAATGATATCAACATCTAGCTTATGAACATTGACACCAGCAGGTATATATTATATAGAGTAACTTGAGTATAAATAATGCCCCCCACCATTGATGATGCACTTTTGACATAATTGTAAACATCATGAACCATTGAACGCTGCCATGTGTTCATTTGGACATTGGCGGAGAAGAAGCATGGCTGCTGGCTTGCAGAAAAAACAAACATGTACTATGAGGAAGACTATGTTTCATTTTTACTCGGTTCCCAATGTGTTCCCATTATGTTCCCTTTAAGTTCCCATCACATTCTCAATATCTTCCTCAAATTCCCAATGTGTTCCTCAACATGTTCTCCATAGCACCTCACTTTTATCCCATATGCTTTGGAAAATGTTGTCCTCCTCTCACCACCATAGGGGGGCCAAAGGGGACAAACTCTATACTTCAAAATCGAACCTTCTATTTTGAGGAACCTTCATAGTTTCTTTTTTGTTTGAGCAATGGGACAATCAAATTGGGTCACTGCCCCAAAATAAAAAAGTAAAATAAAAATTGGACTTGAGAGGCACCTCATTTAATTAATAAAAAAAGTGAATAGGCAAGATTTTGGTTAGGGATGAGAATCGAGATAGAAAAGCATGAATGTTTTAAAACCTGATATATACTAGTGACATGCAAGGTGTAAACATACACTTGGTCAAAATAACTTGTGTTAAAAATATTTTGTCAAAATAAATTTAGTTTTTCACAATTATTCAAAAAAATTCAAATTTTGATTTTTAAAAAAAAATCAAATAGGGTTTAATTTAAGTTTCACCTATTTTGCACAGAAGCCAAAATTAAAGCTTTGGTAGGTCCTAATATATTGTAAAAACAATTAAAGTTTTGAAAGTTCTATTAAGCATTTCATCATTCACATCATCCTTCATCAAATATATTATGTTAAAAGATGCTCAACATGTGAATCTTCTCTTTAGAATGGGTGATGTTTAGATAATTTTTGGAAGTATAACTCATTTTGTGCAACAGCTTTCATATCTCTTACGATGTACACATCTTTTTTCCACTTACATTGAATCTCTCATTTTTTTTGACTACTTTTTTTTTCAAATGTTTGGGCACCTCTTGGATTCAAGATCCTTTGACAACCCAGAAAGACCTCTAGCATGTAAATAAGCCTCTTTCCCAATAATTTTCAATGGAACCAGCTCATACCAACAACCATCATCGCCCCAACAACCTATTTAAAAAGTTGAGCCCTTGTAGCCTCAATCATAATTACTAGGTTTATGGTTGATCAACGTCCCTTTTTGAAACCTTAGCATGAATTAATAATAACATCTTCCCTTTCCAACAATAACTCAAAGTGGCATGTGATTTCCTATTATCCCCAACTCGTGCATATACGCTTTTGTTTGAACAATTTGTCAAGCAATAAATGGTTCGATTTTCAAAATTCTATTTCGAAATGTCTACACCATCATACCTTTTTTAGCATGTTTTTTAACGGGATATTTGAAGCCCATCATGCTCGAGTTATATCATGTTTTGGCCCAAAAGCAAGTCTTTGGCTTACAATTTGATCAATCTTCCCAAGCTTTCAACTAGTTTCTTCAATTTTTTCCACAACGTTTTGAATACGACTTGGATTGCCCCATCCCTCAATTGTAAGTATCCCTTGATGTGTGTGTGCACACATGCCATTGACCCTATGGGTATCCATTTCTTACATTGTGTTCATGACAATGAATGCACAAGAACCCATGATACAATTTGTAACATCTTTGCTGCCATTTGCATGGGATGTTGGTTTCCATGTGGAGTGAGAATAACTACATGTGTTTTTTTCAAACATGTTCAACTCCTCTCATTGATGAGTTAACATTGTGCTCACCAAATATGGCATTCACACTTTAATCAACATTGTCATTGTTAACCCAACATGAACAAATTTACTTTCTTGATCGTGCGCCACCCAAGGATTTGTTGCTTCCAATGTGGCTCAAGCTAAAGAACGGAGTTATTGCGATCGACACCTTATTGGTCAATTCCTCCTCTTAGTAACGGAAGTTTTTTGATGTTTACAAAAGTCGGTAGATGTGTTTTTACACAATTGTGTCAATGCCATTTGGAGTTTGAAAGGACTAGAAGGCCCTCCTTTTTTTGTTTTGATTACTTTTCTTCAACAAAAAAATTCAATCACATTGCAAAAGTTGTAAGCATCCTCCATTTTAAGTTGTGTGGTATCTAGTTATTTCTTAACTTCCACCCCTTTAGGACACATCTCCCATCTTCATGACTGACTTATTGCAAGCGATCGATTTTTGATATGAAAAATTATGACCGACTACAAGTGGTTGATTTTTGACATGGATAGGTTTTGACATCTAGAGTTTGAGCTAACTTGATGTCATGAAAATTCTCTCTTTTCTTTTTTCTTATCCCTTTGTACATTTTCCTACTCTACGATGTGTCTATCAATAAAGTTTTGGCAAGGTTGCACCAGAAAAAATGACCAATAAATTAGGAAGTACCATGTACTTAAAAAACTAAAACCTGCAAAATTTTCATTTTATTAAGTTACTAGGTTTTGGTTCGGATTCTAATTCCACCAAGAGGTTGTCTCCAAGTCCAGTTCTAGCAAAAGACTAGTTTGGAGGTTTCCTTTTGATTTCATCTTTTTCAGAAATCCAACACTCGCGGTCCAAGTAATTTAAAGAATCAAGAAAGTCTGAGACCAACCTAGATCTCAAAACCGACCAACATTCCTTTTTTAAAATGTGTTGCAGTTCTTCATTTTGAGGTTGAATTGTTCAAGTCAAAATTTTCTGAGATAGATTTGGTGATGATCATCATCAAATTACAATTCTTTGCTCTAGGTCCACTTACATGTACACACATGAGTTGATTTCAAAAATTTGCATTGTCAATATGCTTTGTGATTTTAATTGGTATTGCAAAATCAACTCTCAAAGCACCTCCAGTGGCACACTGCACAGCAGGTTTCGAATGAAGAACTCTAAATATTACCCTAGTTGGATAGCAGGTTTGATCCCAAAAAAAAAAGTTATTTCTAGGCATGCTGAAATTCACAAAAATATTTTTCTTAAAGAAAAAACAATTTGTCAAAGAAAATTAAGCATCTTTTGAAATATTCCATTTCTCAAAATTAAATCTTCAAAATTAAATAATGATTCTGCAGACATGGTGAAACTGCACTAGGCTATGCCAGTTTGGGGCAGTAAAATGGTTTTGGGCCAACATTTTTGCATAGGATGCTGTGGCTGCAAAAGGACAGCACAATCTAACACCTTCTATTGATTGGTCAGAAGGTTTGATTGGTTCAAGTGGTTTGCTATTAGTACTCTCTCACCACTTAGAGTCCCAATTACATCTTGCAGGTGGGTTGTGGGGGAGATGGGAAACAATAAGTCACTCATCTTGGATGTGAGATTTATTGTTGGAGGCACAAATGCCAGGTATGGGCGGAGCTGCTCTTAGGCATGGCTAGGAAGATTTTACAAATCCAAAACCATAACATGCTGGAGCCTGGGACATGCAAATCTATCCTAGAGTCCTAGGTGAGTTTTATACATGTATGATGAAAATCTGGTTATTTGAGACCTTGTGTGCAATGAATGGTCTGTTTGACAAAGATGCTAATCCACCTAGTAGTAAAGAAACCCAAGATCCAGCCAACAAGGGTTGAGACTCTGACAAGTGGTCATGGATTTTCACTTTGGACCTTGCTAGATGTTAGCTCTTTTGTTTTAAGGAACGTAGTTATAATGGGTCAACCAAGAAACCATGAAGGTGATTGGGGTCGGTGAACTCGCAGAAAATCATGTGAATACCAATGTTGGGTGGTTATAAGAAATGGCACCAAATAATCAACTATTGTAAAGCATCTCCACCAAAAACCTGTAAACTCTTCATGTAAACCCAAAGGTGTTGGGGAGTTTGTAGCTCACATGTCAGCTTAAGCTGTTGTGGGATAGATTTTTTGCACACACAATTGCACAGCTAAAACATAGCTCCAAGAGTCCAAACAAAACCAAACAAGGGGTGTGTGTCACACCATGGCCTTGCCATTTACATTAAAAAGTATCTTAAGGCAAAAGAAGAATGATGGAAATCCAAATATTTCACCATGCAAAATTACAATCTTCAAAAAAAAATCCTCTAAAAGAAACCAAAATCCTTCAAGATATCATAACTCTAGAACTAATCTCAAGCTTCAACACCAGCCAAAATATCATCTTTCAAAAATCCTCGTATCAAAATAGACCTATTATTTACCCAGGGGCCAAAATCCCTTAAGCTACTATACTCTATAATGAATCTAAACACAATATCCCTTGCCTACCAAGGCAAAGCCAAAAATCTCATTTTGAAGTAAAAGGCAAGAGCATGTGTGTGATTGTATTGTTGTCTATAACCGAAGAGTGCACCTCAGAACTCCCCTGTTCTAGCTACCTGCACTTTAACTGCCTCTGATTTCTGAAATTTCAACCCTGCTGTAGCTAGTGCTTTGGAGTGCAGGCGCCTGCTGCACTCGAGAGTTGCTTGCACCCAAAACACATGGTAAAACAAACAAACAAACACACAAAAAGACAATATGGAGAGGAAGACAATGTAAAGGCAAAGGGAAACAATACAAAGAGGACAAGAAAAAAACGTTAGAAGAAAAGACAACCTAGAAGAAGAAGTAGGGGAAGAAAAAGCAAGCAAGGAAGAAGATGACCGACCTAGAAGAAGATGAAGAAGAAGAAATTAGAAAACAAAAGTAAAAGGGAAGGCAAAAAATACAAAAGAAGAAGAGGAGGATGGCCCTGCTAGAGTACCATTGTGAAGATCCTCTTATTAAGGTGGTTCTTTGAGAGATAATCACAGTTTTCAATAATCAAAGAACTGGTTCTGATGCATAGCCTAATCAGGGTTCTCAAACACTTAAAGAATGGATTTTCATATATAAAAGCAGTTCTCAAAAAATCTAAGAAGTGGCCAAGAAGTGGTTTTCTCTAAACCTGCCAGTTCTTCGCCGGCTACATCATGGAAACCATCTCATGTTTTGAGGACTTTTAAGAAATCAGAACTGAAGGTTCTTTGATTCTGAAAACTTTCAAAAAAACCCAAAGGTACTTTGATTTCTAACTTTTTCCAAAAACTGGAACTGGAGGTCATTAAAAAAATCAAATAACCACCCAACAGTTGTGGATACTTAGGATGGAAGCAATTGTAGAGCCAATGAGCTCAAAATATGCCAGTCCTCTGCCAATGAGCTTGAGTTGGGGGGTGTTGTCGGGTTGGGTCTGCTGTTGTGCTTCAAAAGAAAAAAGTGAAGGCATCCACGTACACAATATGCATGTATGGTAAAGAGCTGATCAAGAATTCTTAGTCGGCAAATCAACAGCTCCTTATATTTCTATTTTATGTGCATTATAGGAAAGTCCATAAAACCAACCATAAAACCTCTACTTCACTGTTGGTTCTTTCATGAAAACTGCCAGTTCTTTATTGTTTTTGAAATAAATGGACCCGGCAATTCTTTGATTCTGATTTTTTTTCAAGGAATCCAAACTGACAGTTATCACATTCTGAAATAATTAAAAAACCAAAATGAGTAGTCCTCTATAAATTCAAATAACTGCACAACACTAATAAATATCCCTCTTTTCTAGGAGGGATAAATCACAAATATAAGGTGCCCTCCAAATGCACTATGGAATTTCTCAAGTGTTTTTGAGCCATTTTTGTGTTGGTGTTAGTGATGAGATAAACAACATTTTCAAACTCCTTTGACATCTTCAAGCTAGTTTAATGCCAAAGGAAATTGATAGTTGTAAAATAAGCTTCATAGTGAGAACACCTTGTGATCATCAATCTTGAATATATAAGCTTACTTGGTAGGATCACGTATAAACAAAATCTCGAAGTTGATATGCCCTCCATTTGTCAATCTCCAACGTTTTCCATACATTTTCCAAGTTGCTAACCATGTAATGTCTATGCCCTAACATTCAAGAATATTATTGCAAGTGTTATATGAAGTGAGATATGTAGGTCATTATCCTTTCATCATTATTTTTGCCTTATTATTATTGTTAATATCTTTTACAGAAATTTTATTTTTTATCTATGTGATGGTATTGTGGATGGTATTGTGGGATGTAATTTGGGAATTTAAATGCAAAATATATTGGTTTATGGTCAATCCAATAAGCTTCAACAACTCCTAACATGCATTGTTGAGTGGGTGCATTTGTCCATATGTGATCAATATGGGATCCATAAATTGTTGTAATTTTTTTTAATTGAAGTTCCATTGACTATTGGTCCATAAACTTTGGAGTTCATTTGGTTGTGTTGAGTTTTGATCAAATATGTTCATATTGATATCGCCAATTATTATCATGGGACAATAAATTGGCATTAGATTCAAAAACTTTTGAAGGTGGATTATGAACATTGACAAGGATAATATTGAAGGTCTGTATATTGTTCTTATATGAATAGCCTTTCTTGTATTTGTATTGAATGTTGCTACAATATACCCAACCCCTAAAGATGTAAAAGTTTCATGTGATGATAAGGTTGTCATGAAATTGTCATATGTAATCATTGTACCGTTTTGACCATTTACACTAATCATTGAATGTGTTCTTGTATCAACATTCAAAGATGTATTATTAAACATTAATGTGTTGAAATGTGTTTCATTGAGGCACAATATGTGTGTTGTTTTGAGATTGTAATCCAAAAAAACATCATTTTTATGTAAAAGTAATGATCTAGTATTGAGAGAATAAATTAGTACATGTGAATCACAAAATGTATGTGCTTTGGGGCTGACAAGTACATCCCATCATGCAATGCTTTGCAATTGGCACATCTCCATGGCAACACTTGGATCAATTTGAAAAAAATTCATCTACAAAGGTTGTAAAAGGTAAAAAAATTCCTTTTCTTAACACGAGAAAATGTTGTATATGTCAAACCATGTTTACAAACATTAGTAGAATCAAATGTTCAATAATCAAGTGTTAATCCTTATGCTCGGTGTATAGTGTGTGCTACAACCAATTGAATGAAAAATTGTGTTCTTGTTATAATGTGAGAAGAATTTGAACCAATTTGAATATCTTTGGATATGGGTTCTATTGGTGTCCATGTAAGATGTATTTCATGTTCATACAAATGTGTATTATTTATTCTTGTGAGTTGACCACATTTGGGATTATCAAATAATATCCATATGACTTCTTGTGAATTGAATACTTTAATTTATCCTTGGAATATTCCATTGGCACCATTTACAAGACCATCATGTGTTGCATAATTTCCAACACAAAGTTCAACCAACATATTTTTCTTTACTTGAACCTGTAAATGTAATCATGTTGTGAAGTTTGCATCATTTTGTAATTGAAATGACTAAAGACATATATCATGATGTTTATTTTGTGCATACAATATGAATACATGCCTTCACTTCAAAAGAAAGCAAATTCATTATTTTTTGTTTTGCTTCATTCATGTAAAATAAATATGGAAATTTTGGATTATTTGGTAGTGTACGAAAACATTGATTATTTATGGTATTCACAACTGATTGCAATTGTGTAACAGTTCGAAATTGGTTTAAGATGTTAATGAGTTGTGCATCACTTTGGCACACGACTTGCTTCAATTCATAACATTTAATTTTTTCCATCCAAAAATTTAAAGCTAAACTATCAATGTTGTTTGCATTAATTATGAAAACTCCTACATCACAAACTGGCTGAACTTGATGAAAATCCATAGTGATAATTACATCAAGATTTCCAAAGAACTTGGTGTGAATACGTTTAATTGATCTTAATTGAAGATCAATAAATTTTAATATTTTTCCTCTATTAATGAAATTTCATCTAGTATTATTAATTGTAATTGGTCATATTTCTTAACTAAATTATCTAATTGTTCTAAACTTAATGATGGTAAATCTTTACAATTAAAGGTATAGAAAGACTTGAATGAATCATAGTTCTATCAATGTTAAATGTTGTTTTTCCAATATATGCCATGAACAAAACTTTCTTTTTTTAAGGGTCAAAATGAAGATGTTTATTTTTAAAATGTATCAAATCTTGAATTATAAGCAGTAATGTGAAAGTTTTATTTGTACCAACACCTCCAATAATGAATGAATGTATGAATAAATTGGTTCATTTGGATTTTTATTTTTTTGGTACATAACATCATCAAATATAAAATGTTGTTCATTATTCATTTTTTTGAAGTAATGAATGGAATTCATGAGTAGGCATGATTTGGTCTTGAACATCAATATTGGTTGATTCAGGAATAGTGGAAACACTTATACATGCATTAACAATATATTCATTACAAATGTTATATGGTTCCATTCTAATACAATCAATAATATTTTGCAAGGAAAACCCAATATCTACATTAGGAAATTTATCCATCCATATGTTAGTGTCATTTTTTGTTGCTAATTCAAAAGCTTGTGATTCTATGTTTTCCCAATTTGTTGTGTATGCATTATTATTATCAAAACTATATATAAATTTTTTTTTTAACAAATTGATTTGTATTTCATGCATGTTATATGACACATTCCATGTGGAATGGTCACCTTTGAGAGTATGTTCATTATCAAATAAACGAATAAATAATAATTTTTTTTTTAATAGTAATTTTCTAGGTTTTGATGTTCATTATAATGTACATAACAAATTATATGAGATTTTTTCCTTTTTTTCCTAAGATTCACAATGTCATAATTTGCAAAAAATTCAATGAGAGAAATGTTAGATAAATAGCTAGGTCTTTTGATGTATTTGTCAATGATTGATGGACACATAATATATGTAGAATCCAAAGAAAATGTTTTCAATGATGCAACATTTTTTAACACAAATGCACGTTCTTGTAATGGGGATGTATTTATGAATTTAAATGTTATAGATGCATGGTACAATGTATAGACAACACAATATATGCAACTAATTGTGCTAACATTTGTTGAACATTAAGAAAAACATTTCCCATCTTTCAAATGTGAGTATGTGATTCAATTTTGTTTTCATTACAACTAATATATATATTTTTAAATCTCTTTTTTCATTTTTTAATCTAGTTTTGTTAGATAAGATGTGCAATAACTAGCTACAACATAAGGGTCAAGTATGAATTAAACATCTGTGTTTGCTTGCCAAATATTTCCAACATGAATACCAAAGGGATTTGTTTGTATGTCTTTACATAATCTTTGTAAACAAATTGTTGGTTTTTAAAATTTTACTTGTAATGCATTGATGTATGTCTCTATCTATAGAAAACAATTTTAGTATTACGCTAAATGACATAGATGTTGTTTGTAAATTAATTTTATTAAGTTCCTTAAAAAAAAAAATTGTTAATTTCACCTAAATGAACCCTTTTTGAAGGGGTTAAAGATTCCATTGCAAATGGTGCAAGAATTTTTGTTTTTTCAATAGGAAGCCATGGAAAATTATATCAACAAATGGCTTGATTTTTCTTCCTACAAATCTTTTTGTGACGATGTCTTCGAGCTTTGTGAAATTTGGGTGCTAGTTTATTATTATCACACGATATATATTTGTTCACAAAGTTTTCAATTGCACTATTTGAATCCAAACCATAAATGGTGCATTTGCAACCCACAAAAGTCCATGGTCATGTTAACTTCCACGACTTTGAAATTATGTACCAAAGAAAAAATATAATAAATGTTCAAAAATAGAATTATTTTTCATACACAATGTACAAAAAGATCTCATATGATGATCATAATATTGTGCACATGTAATAGGATCACATTGTATAAGATTTGCAACATGTTGGGGTTTTAATTTATCAAAAGGAATGTTAAGTTTTAATTTTTTACTATTTAAATCATATAAACATTTTAATAAAGGAAGCCACTTACTTTCAGCACTAGTAAATGTAACAAAAAATGTTGGGGGACCTGATTGTCAAATCATTGCAAAGACTTTTTTTTTAATCAACTTAGATAATCAAGTGAAGTACAAAAGATCCATATATCCTAAATGAAAATTTAAAATAATAGCCAAATTTGGTTTATTTCTAACATCACATGCTTGAAGTTGACATCCAAGGAGTTTCCCTTTATGTATGTGCACCCAAGATGATGAAATGATGGAATGAATCAATACTTTAATAACTTAAAAAATAATAATTTGGTATATGTGTGGCAAAATTGTGATTTTTATGTAAGAGCTCCCATTTAGCAATCAATTGATAAAACATTTTTATTTCTTGGTTATTACAAGGTTGTCCAGAAAACAGCGTTGGAAAGTTCAATTATTCACAATGGGGATTTTGAAAAAGGCCCAATGGTTTCAAATCTTGGCCTAATGCCATAGTTATAACATTTCAAAATAATCATATATTTGTTTGGAAGATAATATGTTTTACACCATTGTATCTATTAATATGTCTTCTTGTTCCTCTTCAAATCTATTTTCATTATTATAGTCACATGATTCATCATCATCTACATCACAAGAAACATTAATATTGGTTTGCATTGATAATGTGAAGATATCAAGCCAATGTGGATGAATTGTTATTCTAGAATTTTCATATAATGGTGTGTTGAAAAGATCATGTAATGTCAACATAATGAGGTTTAGACGGACATTACTTGTTGAATGTGGTGATTTATATTCCATTCATCTTTTTAATGATAGACCAATTGTTGCTTCATCATGAGGAACACGAGGTAATATTGATTGGGTAGAATTGATATTGGATGGAAAATTTACAATACTTCCTTTTATGTTATATTGTCCATAACCTTGGAAATGCCAAATTTGAACAAATGTTAAACAAGGTGATACTAATCATTCTTTTAACTCATTTAATTTTTTTTACAAAATATATGTCATTGTTCAATCTAATGTTTGTAGGAACTAAAAGCTTTGGTGTTTTATTTTTGTTAAAAAGAGAATAACAACTTTTACACAATAATGGATTTTTTTCTTAAGCTGGAACATGTAAAAAATATTTTTGAATCATGGATTTTTTTATTTTTTTTTTTTTTTTTTTTTTTTAAAAAGCACAATTGACGATAGTACACACGTGGATGAATGGATGTATTCAATAGTTGTTGAAAATATTTATCATGGTAAGGTGAAGGATTTTCCAATGTTGTCAAAATATTTTCATGTGTATTATTTGAAGTCAATGTATTATGAACATTAATAGTTGAAGATGGTTGTTCAATGTGTAATGGTTCCATAAGGTTATTGCATGTCAATATGTCAAATTATGAATTTTCATGTGAATGTTGTTCAAGAAATGTGTTTGTGGAATGTTATTAAAGCCAACATTTGTATTTGTTGATGTTTCCATGTTGTTTAAACAAGAGTTAATATTGTTTTACAAGGTTTACATTTTTTTTATGAAGGTGATGTAAATGAGAATATACTTGAGTGAATCTTAATTCTAAGATGGAATTGTTGATAAGAAATTTGTTTGCTATATCTTTTAAAGTGGAAGATGGAAATGTAATCATTAAATTTTTTTAATTGTTCATTGTGCATGGGTTTCCAATATAAATGTTTAGGTTTTTCAATCACCTTTTCATGTGATACTTCATATTTTTGTTTTTGTGGGTGTGTATTATCATTAATTCCACACAAATATAGAGATTGTTTTTGACCTCGTTGTTTAATGGACATTTTTGTTGGTTGGTTGGTATGTTTTGTTTGTGATAACATGTTTTGGTCTACTTCCCATGAGGCATTGTAAAAAGTGATTGGTTCATAATGCCCATTTCTAGTATTTACCATGTCATCATGATAAAGTAATTATAATGTATTATTGCTCATGAAATCATCACTCGCTCAAAAACATATCATGCAATTGTTTTTTGACCAAACATGGATGAGCCTATGTAAATAATTTGCTAAACAAAATATGGCACTATTATCACCTTATAAACCTCTAAAATTATGCTCATTTTTGAATATAGGTTTGTTAAAAATTTATACTATGATCTTCATACAATAAAGAAACAGTGAAATGAATATCAATCAATTCTTGAATTTGGGGGTTAATGGGTTGTGGAAGGGATCATGCAAAATGGGTCATGCATTGAGTTCAGATGTGAAGTGAAGTTTGGGAATAATGAAATAAAAATGTTAAAGAATCAAACAAACAATCACCATGTACAAAAGGATACTTTTGAATTCGTTGAAGATGGTGACCATGAAACACAAGATCAATGTTCATTATGAGGCCTATTAAAAAAAAGGAAAATAATTTTTTTCCTGTGTTTATTTAACTTGATTAATGGGAGAAGCTTAATGTTTTTCAACAAAACAATATAATGACAAACCCAAAATAAAGTTTAAAATCAATGGCTAGAAAGCTACTTAAATGTTAATTAACTAATGTGTGAAGCAAAACCAAGAAAAAAAAGAGAAGATGTTGAGGGGTAAAAGGAAAAAAGAAAAGAAAAGCCTAGTCCACAATGTTAGCTAAGTAATCCTTGAAAAAAAAACAGAAAAATAAAGAGGAAAAAGGGGCAATGGCCCACTACTAACTAGTTGATACATTACCAAATGCACTATTCACCAAAATGCCATTAATTTGGAGACTTCAATTTCACAAAATACTTTTGAATTCTAATAATGGTATAGTTTTTGGGCAAGATAATGGAATATTGGCAAACACAAGAATTGGGGCAATAAAAAACACCCCTAAACAATAAAGATAATATGGGTATGTGGAATGTGGTATGTGATATGTTGGTATGTGGGTATGTGATATGTGGTACGAGGAATGTGGTATGTAGGTATGGATATGTGATATGTGGGTATGTTGATATGTTGATATGGGATATGTTGGTATGGTGATAGGTATTGAAAATGTGAATGTTTTTGTCAAGTTTTTGGTAAAAGTTAGAAATGAACTAAAAAATCAGCAATAAGGAAAAAATATGATCATATTGAAACTTTAAAGGTGTGGCCTTACAATATGTAATAAAGACCTATCTACATACAAAAACAATGAACTACATACAAAATACAAAGTATCTTGATGAAAGCAAAATCCCAAAAAAGTTCAAACACAAGAAGAATCTCCAACAACTTCTTTAACAACCTCTACAACAACTTCTTGAGGTTGGAATTTCTCATTGTATCCAACAAGTTCCCCAATTGGATTCAAGTGGAAAATACCAAAAACTTTCAAATCTCCAAAGAGTTCGATCATAAACACTCTTTCACTCGAATACTTTGCCATAAAATCCTTTTCTTAGAGTTTAAACAAGGGAAACAACCAAGGAGTTTTGACATGGGAAATGCATGGTGGACCATCAACAATTTCAATTGTGTTATTGATGTGAATATCAAGAGCACATGTTGCAAAAACTTTACACAAATTACAGAAATACAACATGTTAGAGGGCTGTTAGTAAATATCACTGAGTTTGCATTTGGAACAAACCTGTTTATAGGGTAGAGCGGAAGGATTTGTGACCGTTAAACACCCATCAACCTAATAAAAAAAATCAGGTGCTAGAAAGTTGAATATGTCAGATTAGATCAAATCAAATTAGATCAAAATGTAAGAAATTATAACAAATTAAAATAGATCAATATTAACATATTAAAGTATAATAAAAAGAATAAATGAAACTAACATTCCAAGTTATGGCACAATCAAGTTTGATATGGAGATTGAACACATTTTTCTTGCAATGAAGCCAATAGCATTGGGACAATGATGGATGAAACGATGGTGAGTAGACGCACATCACCCTTATTGTTACAAACAATATTTTTCATGATGCAAAATGTAGGTATTCCTTTCCAAAACTATTATGCCAAATTGTGGAATTCAACACGAAAGGAGGCAACAAAACTCACCTACAACAAAACAAATGTAGCATAAGTTCAAGTTGGAAGAAACCAAAGAATTTTTTTTTAATAAACTTGATTTTCAAAAACTTACAATTTGAATGTCTTTTGGATTACTTCCGTTAACAACCAATATGCTATCAATCTCACTACGCACTCTAATAATATCAAAAACAATGGTGGTTGTAGCAAAGGGTTAGATCATGTAGTAGAAAAACTATGAATTATGTTTTTTGGCAGAAAATGCAACGTCACAAGAGGATAAAATGCTAGAATGGTTGTCATTTTTGTGGCTGTGGAAAGTTCAATCGTCCAATCAAAATCTCCTTTGTCATAATTTGTTTTGGCTTTCATAGAAAAGTTTTATAGCTGTAAAAGTGATTCACTTGATTTTGTGAACTTTGGGGGAATTTTTGTTTTTTTAAAGTTTGAGGGTCTTCAATTTTCTTTTTATCATTTTGGGGGTCCTCATTTTCTTTTTTTCATGGGGGGGGGGGGGGGTGGT
>Ga0116227_10003316_pt1 | contig 35967 bp, 35 predicted proteins | sample S1TSphgellanicum_FD_89693 | JGI IMG/M metagenome (GOLD analysis project Ga0116227, IMG submission 89693) | Host-associated microbial communities from peat moss isolated from Minnesota, USA - S1T2_Fb - Sphagnum magellanicum MG | ecosystem: Host-associated > Plants > Peat moss > Unclassified...
CAGACGTCAAGAAGAGGTCGATTCCTGACTTTTAGTGGTCGGGAGTCAAACTGCCAGTTTGACTCCCGGCCCTTCTTTTGCCCATAACTTGGGCTGTAGATGTCCGAATGGCCAATGCGAAGCCATTTTCGATATTTAAGTTTCAAGACCTTTCCTATGACACCAAAAACACCTCAATGCGAGGTGTTTTGGGCCTTGCTGTCAAGCTCTAAACATTCGGGAGTCCCGGAGGGCTCCAAACCTCCAACTTTTCCAAGTGTTGGGCTTCACCCCCACACTTGGCCAAAGTGGGGTTGCGACATCTATCCTTTCAAAGGTACTACTATCATCCCATCTATTTTCCCTCTTCTCACCATCTACTAAAATTAATCATTTTTCTTTTCCACAATGAAAGTTGTAAAAACAAGTTTTCAAATATTCAAATTGGAAATCATGTCTGAAAAAAAAAAGATAAATGATCCAAATTCACACCTTTAAAGAGAAGGAGAAAAAAGGAGGCAAGGGAGGACCCCAACTTCGTGGCCAATGGAAGGTTCCAAGCTTGGTGGCCCTGGATATGAATCCAATGCTTGGAGGCCAATGGGGAAACATCTTGCTTAGTGACCAATGAAAGGTTCCAAGCTTGGTGGCCTTTGGAATGTCTTATGATTGGTTGCCTTTGGAAGTAGAAAGAGAGGCATTTTTTTCACTTCCTTCCACTTTTTACCCCATGAAATTTTACTTAAAACTTTTTTCCATTGATTTTAAAGTTTTGTTTTACCATGGTTCTAACCATTACTTTACGTCTTTCCTTCCTTTTCCTTGATCTATAAATTATAATCACGTAACTTGAAGTACCAAGTCTTCCACACACTCATCGTCAAGTTGATTTTGATCCAAGACTTATTCCTTTCCTTAAATTCATGGCATTGCACATGACTACATTTTACGGGCCTCAAGTCACACAAATGAACAAATAATCGCCTCGAAAGTTATCTTTAGATTTGACACTGACCCAGCACCCTCATGATGAAGATCCCAAACCGTGAAAGGTGTGCTTCATCTTGAAGTCGAACCCCCTTGAGCTTGGTATTATCAAAAAATTTCGAACTCTCATACATTGGTGATTTTGTTACAAGTCAACCCTGTTTCTAGCAATGAATTTGAAATTATCTACAAAGGTTTTTACGAAAATGAAGACATTTCAGTTTTGCATAGTCTTCAATTCCCAGCATTGGACATTACCATTGGTTGCACGATTCGATTCATTGATTTTTTTTAACAATAAGGCGGATTATTTAGTTCACACCATTTAAAGTATCCTAGATTTTCTGCAATTATGAACTACCATTGTGGCATAACATAGGACTCAACATGTATTCACAACTCTTCCTTGAACTTCTCCATAACATGAATAAAAATTTTATTCATTGTGAAATCCATGTTACAATTGCCACCTTATCATCCTATTCATTTTAATTGTTATGTTGTTTCAAATTAATCTTACATGTTTATAATGTTTGAAGATTATTCTATTTCCACTAGACCTTTCATTGACACCCCTTAACTACTTCAAGAATCTCAAATCATCCGTGCTTGCACGACTATCCACTAAATACTAAAATGAGACCAACATTTTGCTAAACATTACCAATTTTGTTGTTTGCTTTTAACCCCAACCCTCTATAGACCTCTCATCCCAATCATGCAATTGAAGTTCTCAAACTATGATTACTAGCTTTTGTTGAAAAAAAGAATCAAATTTTGAAAAAAAACAACCCCCCTTGCAACCATCTGCACCTACATTCTTCATTCTAACATGAAATTGTTAAAAACCCCTAATAGCCTTATCCCACCCCAATATCCTTATGCAATTCTTGAAAATTGAGATTACCACACATGGCTATGTTGATATGCACATGGCACGCACCGATGTTCGATGTAATGTTGAAATTTCTAAACACATTTTTTATCAAATCTATAAATATGTACTTTGGGCATAAGGACATGGTGTATGTAATTATCAAACAATTGATTATAGATGTCTTTGGAATGTGTGAGAATGGTATGTAGAAGAACTTGAAAGGACAAATCAACAAATCATTAGCAATTCAAGTGTTACAAAGTTGTAGACTTGCACCTGCAAATTCTTATGCATATTAGTGGAATACAAAGAGTTTGGGTCTACCATATTCTGTTAGATATCCTGCCATTACATCTGTCATTTATTAAAGGGAAAAGGTCTAGTATTTTAGCAACACGAATGCTATAACATTGATGAGAGCAAAAAAAGGGCAAGAGGTAGATTGGGCATATAGATTATATTTAATAGTATGTGTAGTGAACTAGATCAATGGTATAAGTATGTCAAGGAAAATAAAGGGGATAAGAAAAATACATGTACATGTACATTGATATTGGTAAATATCTTTCAATATATGTTTGTGCATCAAAAGGAGAATCCATAGAAACCACCAACTAAGGTTAAAAGATTTAGGTAAGAGATGCAGATAACACTAAAAAATAGAAAAGAAAGCTCCAACAAATTTTCCAAGAAATGTTCTTAAGAAGAACAAAGTTGAGGAAGGAAAAGCTTTAGGCTCAAGAGTGAAGAGGGAACAAGAGAGCATAGATATGAAGGCACAAAAAATGATGAGGGGCAGAGTGGAACCATCTATAATACCAACAGTGGTACAAGCAATCAAATAGACTTCAAAGATACCATAGATAACAACTCCATGGGAGACATAGCTAAGGTAGTAGAAGCATGAGGTACTACAAATGACATCTCCATAGGAGAAACAACCAAGGGAGTATAACCAGGAAATTAAGAGGGAACATGACATAGGGTTTCCAAAGGGTGAAAAACATCTGCACTTTGATGTAAATGTATATGACAATTGGATGGAAACCATTACAAGTCGACAACATTTGCAATAGTAACAACAACAGACATAGGAAGGTCTACATGCTATTGAGTTGCAGATGAAAAGAGTGGCAACACAACTTGCTTTTGAAGAGTTCAGACTAGCAGAATTACAGGTACCACCTAATAAACTAGAATCTACAAAGGGATTCCCATTTGAATTTGAGCTAGGGAGAAGAATGGTGCGAGAGCTAAAATAATATGTAGAAGGATCTAAAGATCTTACAACATAGACAAGTACACAAAAATATGTGGAGGAGGTAGCTGCATAAGTAATGAAAACAGATAAGGCAGTGTTACAAGAGCAATTGGGTAAGGAAAGAGATTTCCAAAGGGATATAAACATAATGTGGAAATTTGGAAGAAGAATATGGTAGAGGTTGAGGAGAAGATCAAAATGCTCATTAAAAAAATTCAGGATGAAAATGAGGAGTTCAAGGGTAGCACAACATGGCTGAAGTCATAGGTTGAAAAATTGTAGGATTTAAAGCAGAAGGCTAAAATCTAAGAAACCATAGAGAGGAAGTGGACAGAGGCATTGTTTCTACATAAGAAACAACAAGAGGCTTTGGATAGTTAAGTGAAAACATTGATTAAGGAAAAGAAGGAGAAGGACAATGTTCTGGTAGATTTGAAATTGATAAATCTAAAGAATGGATCTCTATTGTAGTCTAAGGAGTTAAAAGAAAAATAACAGAGGCAAAAAAAAAAAAATTAATGGAGGACAAGAAGGAGTATCAAAGAAATCTGCACCAACTATAAGCATAGTTGGAGATGGCACAAGAATAGAAGAAGAGTTGAATCCAGTTGGTGTAAAAAAAAAAACTAAAGGATTATGAACAAATGCTACAACATTATACCCTAATGAAGATGAAAAACAAGATGAAGGATTTTGAGGTAGAATATGAGGAATGGTTGGAGGTTGTAAAGGAATATTTTACAAAGGAGTTGGATAAGAATTTGCCTTAGCATAAAGCTAATGAAAAATTAAGGTACAAATTGGATTCTTATCAAAAGAATTTTCTAGATTTCATCCATGGTAGTCCAACAAGTATAGAGGTATCGGGCACAAATGAAGAAACAAAAAGAAAGCCCAGTGGAACAACTCAAGAGGAGAAAATGTAGACTAAAGAACCATAGGACCTCATAAGTGGGACAACTCAAGAAGAGGATGTACAACTAGAGAAACCATAGGACCTTAGAAGATGGGGTCAAGAAAAAAAAAAACCACAAAGAATTCAAGAATAGGAAAAGGTGGAGGTTATTCCAGCACCAAAAAAAGAGGTATCCAAGATACAGTATCTGGAAATAGAACTACAAACCAAATTAGTGGGGGGAAGAAAAGAGAACTGTAGAATCAAAAGTAGATATAGAACCATCAGTTCCTATGCAAGTTGAAATTACAGAATCGTAGTAAGGGAGACAAATGTTTAAAAGGATATAAATTTTTTTCATTTCATTTGTATCTTTTACAAGGATTTCTTGGGGATGGAATCCAAAGTATAGAGGGGGTAATGTTAAGGGGGTAGGATGAGTACATGATTTTGGATGAACAAGGCATTTAGGATAGGGATTGATTAGGGAACTTTGTTAGTTTGAGTTTTGAATTCTTGTTGCTTTTGATCATGATGAGGAGATTGGGGACTGTTCAAAAGGGAAGAGTTTTGGAAAATAGAGGGAGATTTTTAGACATAGAATTTTGGAAAAAAAAATGAAAGGAGCTATAGGTATTTGTAGTAGAAAACCATAGACTTTGTTTTGAAATACCACATATTCTAATTGTTGTTTTGGGATTTTTTAAACAAAACATGGGATTTTGTTGTAATTTTGAATCATGTTTACAATAATACAGAAAAACATACTCTTCTTTTATGTTTTCATAATTAAAAACATGTGCCATTGGGAATGAGCTCAAAGAAGGTTAACCCTTAAAGCAAAACATAAAATGAAATAACCCTATTCACATGCCTATTTTTTTAGCCCACCTACCTTCCTACCTACTTAACTACCTACCTAACTAGGTAGATAAATAAGTAAGTACATAAGTTAAAATTACTTATGTGAATAAGTAAATAGGTATGTGACTTATGTGGGTAGGTATGTCTTACCTACCTAATTTTACCTACCTACCTACTTACATAGGCCTATGTACCTACTTACCTACTTACTCGAATAAATATTCATTTGATTTTTTATGAAATATAATTAATATGCCACATGGTAAATTTTGATTACGCCACATGTCACAATTTAAGAACATCTAAAATGAATGTTCATAATGGATGGCCAAGATTAATGTTTGAATAATGAAAAATAATTCACCCAAAATTCTTTAATTAGTGTCACATGGTGGATTTTGGTGTTGCCAAGTGGCACCATCACAAGTCATGGAATTTGATGAATTTTTTCAACATTTAAAATCATTATTTTAAATTTATTTTAATTTAAAACATGTGGCAAATAATGTGTGGATATTTGATAGTTGCAAAAATAGTTGCAAAAACAAGATTTAGTTGCACATGTTATATATATGGTCAAAGGTGAACATGTATATGTAGATCATATACATTATGCATGGTTCATTTGGTGACATCATGCTGAGTCATGATTTGTAATTAGATGTTGGGTGTGATTTTATTTATGCAACTAAAGCAATTTTAGTTGTGAATGTTGGTTGCAAGTGTTTTATAATCACAAATTGAAGTTACAAATTGGCATTTTTTTTATGATGCCAAGATAGATGATTAGTGGGAAATGTGTAAACAACGTTCGATGGAAGCTTTGACTTCCCTATGCTAACATCCAAGTGTTATTGAGTTCCTTGCCAACCACTTAGAGACCATGGAAGCTTACACATTGTGGTAGAATGGGGGAACTCTTCAAGAAATGTTGGATTACAACATGAATACTCCCCCATTATGATAATGAAACCTTATTGTCGCAAAGATATGGAAAGGCAAACACCACTTTTCACCTTTAGGTGAAATCGTGTGAAGTTGGAATGGGCATTCATAAACATATAAATGTAATACATCATTCTATAATTTTACACAATGATTTGTCCAAGGAGAACATTATGTTGCATTTTCCACCAAACAAACCAGATGTTATGTACATAGGTGTTTTTTATTTGGGTGGAACCAAGGGCTTGCAAGAGGTGATGCCATCATTGTATGGGTTTGCCAAGGAGCAAGATGCCATCAATGCAAAGAAAGTGCATTGGTGGGTGGCCTAAGAATTGTTTTTTGTTTACATTGAATTAGGAATTGGAAATTCCCCTCAATGAATTGCATGGCCACGCAACACCAAACAACTTTGAGGTTTGAAACATATTTGGTGCGCAAGTTGGCAAATGTTATATGGGGTGAAGATTGGGATGCATAATATTTTGTGGACACTTCAACCAAGATGTCATTTGCGAAGGTGATTCATAACATGTATGAACCGAATTTAAAAGCAAAAAAAATTGTTCAACATCGTGTGCACATTAATGGGACCTCCATGTGATTGGACTGCACTTAATGAATGTTATTGAAGGCAACCATAAATAGTTTGTATTATGTAGTTGCTGCATATGAAATTTGGTGTAATTTGCATGATCTTTAAAAAATGACATTTTTTTAATTTTTTAATTTTATAAAACCCAATTTTGTTAAGGAATCATGTTGCCATGTGTAATCATATTTGAAATTTGTGAATCTATCTTCTTTATAGATTTGACATTTATGGATCTATGTTCTATAATGATAATATGTTTCTTGTAAACATAAGATATAATGATCACTTATAAAAATATTGCCCATCTATCACTTATATTTCTCAATGATGGATGATTGGATTTTCCATTGATAATGTGTTTTAATAAATGTTCCCATAATAATTGATAGATATCAACTAATGAAAAAAAATCGATAGATATTCATTTGAAGGATTATTTCTTGATGCAAATACAAGCCATTCATTCTTTAAACTTTTGTTTTGGTTTTCATTTTTTTTCAATTGTGGGGACTTATATTATACCCAAACTACATTATACATTTATTTTGTTGAAATTATTTTTGAATATATATATTTTTAATTCTCCAAGATTTTCAGACTAAAAATTAATTTGAAGTAGCCAAAAAACACTACACAAACCTAGACAACCATTGTTGTCCATCGCCAAAGGAGTTGATGTGAAATGACTGATCATGTTGGTGGCTAAAAAAAATGATGACAAAAAATGATAGTTGGCAATGGAAAATTTGGCGACTAAAATTTCAACAACAAAATTTTTTGGCAACTGAATATGGTGACCAAAAATGTGGTGATTTGAAAAACAAGCAATCAAAAAGTTGGTGATCAAAAAGCTAGTGATTGAAAATTCAACAATAAAAAATGCGATGTTTGAAATTTGGCTTGTGGTGACCCAAAATGTGGTAACAAAAACATGACATGGTAATCAAACTTTTATGGTTGTTGAACTCTCATGGCAACTAACTTTTATGGTGGACAAAAGATGTTTCAATCACCACAAGGTTTACAACAATTAAAATAGTTCAAGTTTCAGTCACCCATAAGCTTGTCATGAGTAGTTCAAGACGACCTTTAACCTAAATTGACCTTAGGTTGACCCTATACTGATGTGACATCAAGATATGTGGGCATCCAAATGTGTCCATCACATCATGATGAATGCACAAATGTAGTGATAACCTTAGAAAATAAAGTGAATGCACATTTATCTGGATTTAGTTTAATCCTAAATTTTCTACACTTTTGAAAGCATAGTTTAAATTTAGCTATATGAATATATATGTCATTATGCACAATGAAATCATCTAGAAAGATCTTTATGAATTTGTCTAGATAATTTTTAAAGGCTCTACTCACTACCCTTTGGAATGTGGGAGGTTGATTCTTCATTCCAAATGGCATAACTACCCAAGTAAAGGCTCTTTAATCAACAAAAAATGTTTTGCATTTGTCCTTTAGTGCTATGGATATCTAGTGGTATCCAAAGTATCCATCTAAAAAATAATATGCATAAGAATGTTTTGCAATTATTTTAAGAATCTCATCTATGAAAGGTAATGGATATGGGTCTTTCTTTGTGGCTGCATTCTAGTTATTTTAAATCTACAAAATTATGAGCTTTCCATTTTTTTGGGTACGACCACTATTGGTGACAACTAAGTAATTTTTTTTACATGTGATATAAAATCTTATTACTAATAGTTTATCTATGTCTTATTTAACAATTATAGCATAATTTGGATTCATTCCAAATACTTGGCTTAATGTGCTAATGGAATTAATGTTTCCAATTCGATATGATCATTATGCAAAAATATGGCATCCATGATTAGTCCTTTTCGACTAGGTTAATCATTTATACCATTCTAGTCAAATTGGACCTATCACTTATGTCATTCATAGTCATTTATGCCACATGTGTAGTTGTATCAACCTAGTCATGGATGCCATGTTTTGGTGTAGTGGATGTTGTGCTAATTATGGGGGTATGCCTTTCAGGTTTTTATACATTCAAGTAAAGATGTCCTTGTACACCATTAGCAATTCCATCAACAAACTCAAATTCTCTTGAGTAAGTTGTGCATTAATTTTAATCATTTGTGGATTGTCCTTTGTCCCCAGGTTGATCTTCATGAATTGTTTGATTTTCAATTAAAGTCCATCTTGTAATCTATAGTTCCTACATTTTGATCTTTGCTATTACTTCATCTATTTTTATTTGACATAATTTGTGTGATAAAAAGTCTCAAGATACACCTTGTCTTCCAGAGCTATTATTTGTTGACCATCTTATGATGCCATTCTAATAGTCAAAACATAGTAGGACTTTTAGTCTTTTCACAATACTACCCAATGTTTTACCATTGTCATGGTTCTAATAGTACCATTTCCTTGTATTTTAATCATGTTATTCTTTAGTCATGTGCTACTTTGGCATCCCAAAGCCATTGTTTACCCAATAACATAGAATAGCTAGACTCTATAACAATGTTTTATATCTATGATTATGAATGTAGCTATGGGTGAATGCACAATCGAGTGGCTCAATATCGGCAAAAATTACACTCCCTATATGTCCATACAAGATTCCTTAAAATGATTCAAATGAACATGGTTGTTACTTTAAAAAATGTTATTATTTTAATCTTTGAATAATACATGTTCAATCACTTACAAACTTTCCCAAATCTATGTGAGAACTTGTATTTAATGTAGCTAAAGTCATTTTTTAATTTGAAACTCCTAAAAGGAAAACCCAAAAAATCCATATGAATAATGACCCATATAAAGTTTTTAAAAATTATGTTTTCAGGACAAAAAAATGAAAAAAAAAAATTGCAACTCATATGGACTTATGAAAATATGGTAAAATTTTAACCATTCAAAAGTCTTTAATTATTAAACAATTAAAGTTTTCAAAGAAAAGATTCCTCATATGAGTTTATCATTTTGTATTACATCATATATTGAATCCCAATAACAAATTTGGCACGTACATATTTAAAGTTTTAATAAATCCTACTAATTTTGTTGTAGTTTGATTTGCCATTCACAAATGATAGGATGTAGGTTTAAGTAACCCTAATATAGTATTCAATTGTTCAATGATGATATTTACCTTGGACCCTCCATCCAAGAGTACATTTTCAATAGTGTTCTTCTTAATTTACACTTGGATAACAACCATATGATTATTTATGGCAATTAATTTTATGCCAATATCAGGTACTATTAAAGTAGGTACATTATTAGTAACAGGCCTTTAGTATTTATTTATGGTTTATTTTATTTCAATTTATGCCATAAACATTTCTTCAAGTCTAGTGCAATTTTGAGTACTTGTCTAAGATTTAATACAAAACTAGTTTTTAACATCTTCCTAATAATATCCTAGAAGATTTCCTTTACATATATGAACTTGCTTGGAAAAGTAGAAGGGAGCAAATGAAATACAATGAACTAACATGATTACTTTAGAAAAGGATTGCATGTTTTTTTCCCCCAAAAAACTTTTTCATACAAATGAATTTTGGAATAATTTTTGTTGCAACTTGTTATAATAAATGTTTATAGTTGTCCAAGTATATGACATGTTTTTTTGTTTATCATTTTTGAATAAATATGAATTTTTGAAAGTGTCCTAATTCCTTATAAATTTAGTGTTTTGTCATTAAAAATGACAATAATTTCAAATCACAACCATTTTATTTATTTTTACATTTTTGTGTTTTCTTGTATTATAAACTATGACTTTTCCTAACACATCATGTACATTTTACCCCATTTATGTGTGGTAAAGGACTTTTGAAGTTTTAAAATTTTAGATCAGTTTGAAAAGTTCTTTGAATTTTTAAAGTTTTAGAATTCCACATATTTTAGGGTATGGGTGCTTTTAAAATGTGGTTAATAGGTCTTTATCCTTTTAATTTTTTTCCCATCAAATGTGTTTTATTATATGAGTCTTTTTTATAGTTCTTTGCAAAATTGACTATTGTCTAAGGCCATTAGTGTTCACTTTCAGAAGTCCTAAATCAAAACTTAAACTTAAAGTTTCATCAAATGGATTTTTGGTTTGAATTCCTTGACATTCATATGAATGAAAAAACAACAATTTGTCATGATTGCCATGGCTTTAAATGGCAAAACATAAATATTTATCCAATTTTGATTGGTTTTCTTTGCAATTTGATGCCCTTTTTGGCTTGTTGGATTGTGATTGCACCCATTAGGTATTACTATCACAAGAAGAAATTTCGTCCTTTTTCACCCCCACACTTGTGACTATTATTTGATTTTATTACATTTCAATTATATTTGGTCATTTTATGTTTGCAAGTGGCTTATTGCATTAAATTAATGGTCGATATTATTCATAGTTGTTATGTTCATTATGTTGTTCACTTATGAGTATAATTTGGAAATTAATATTTTAAAAATTTCAAATTGTTGATGTGGAAATTGAAGTAGCCTTTAACTTTATTTATACAATGCATTATAATGGGTTAGTGATTTTTTTGACATTTTTTTAACTATCAACATGATACATGAATTGAACTATCAACTTCTAACACATTGAAACCATTACTTAGGAATTACATTTTACACTTTCCATAATTTATTAAATCACATGTAACAATTTAAAACCCCACATTTATATTGAAATGAATTAGTGATTTTTTTCACATCTCTTCAATTATCAAAGTTGAACCATTCATTTTTAATATATTAAAATCATTATTCATTGTTAGTGATATAACTTGCAAATGTTAAATTTGATATTCCATGAATGAATGAATTATCTAGATAACATTAGTGGGTCCTTGTCCTACTCCATTAGAATGAGTACCAAGTAAACATTCACAAAACTAATTAAGAGAACATTCAATCCATTCTAATTCTAGAGATTCATTCAATTAAATCCACATGCAATGTTAAAACACCACAAAATGGAAGAAATAACATCTTTTATATTCCAATAAACCACAAATCTCTACAATGTTTTTCTCCTTTCCTTCCTCTCATCATTCCTTGCTTTCTTTTTTTCTCTTTCTAGTAGATTAGCAAAAAAAATGCATTAGAACCCCCTTCAAGTCAGTTAAAATGTATTTTTATACTCCTTGCAAAACGATTATAACTGCCTAATTGTCTAGCTAATCGATTTGCCACAAATCGACTACCTTATGTTGTCATGTGTAGCCATATCGATTTGCCTATACTATTGTATAGATTTACCAATTCTATCATCTCGACTTGCCTGTATGCATACTACTTTATATCCTTTTCCTAACATTGTTCCTCTCTTAACTATTGTAGTGTCCCCACGCAACAGCTAAGTTTTTTAGATCTAGCTAAGATGTCCACTACTCTTAGCATAAAATACCAATTTGAATAGGGGTAAGATAGTTGTCTATTTCATTGTCAAATGATTTTGCACCATCCTTGGTTGTTATAATTAGTTCACCCCTCATGTATTGGTTGATTCAATTAGGCTTCACCGGGTGAGGAAGGCATTGTTGGTAGTGCACAATCTTATTAATGTGTGGTTGCTTTGTTAGTTTATCCACCAAGTATTGAGTGCATAGTATGGTTATTTGTAGGTATAGTGCATCTTGGCCAAGGTGAGCATTTGCTGTTTAAACTTTGTGAACTCACAGTTCACTCTCCATGTGATTGGTTCCATTGCACGATCTCCTAAATCAATGAGGCAAGCTAGTTCCTAGCAATAATCCATCAGTTGATTCCATTGCTCAAGCTAGGCATGAACTCGATGTACCACATGGTTCGGGATAATTTCCATTTGCATCATGGCAAAAGTTGATTTGTTGGAAATAACAATTTGGTGTCAATGGTAATACTCTTAATAGGCATACTCCAACCTATAATAATACTTTAAGGCATAGAGCCCTAGGCAGCCCACTTCCCTAGTTGCTTGAAATGCCATTTCTTGATCTCTATTATAGCCTCCTAAAACAACTCATCCATCGCTATTGGAAGTTACTTAACAAGTTCATCATACAGTGTTGTTTTGGTTTTGTTTTTGGTGGCCATGTTTTCCCAATCATTGACGGTTTGCAAGGTAAGTAACTCCATTTTACCTTGTGCCACTTGTAACTCCTTCCATATTTCTTCTCCTTTGCCACCATAAGTTTCCAATTTTTATATTGACCTTCACGAACATTCTCCACAATTACTAATTGAATATTCAATTCCTCTTCCCCTTAGTGTAGAACCTCCTCCATTCCCTTCAATTATTCATATAGGTTCTACTGTTCATTTCTAAATGTTTTGGTCTCCCTATTCCTAAAGTCAATTTTTGCATCAGCCTTTGTGATGATTTCTTAACAATGTTTTAGTCCTTCCTCTTTCTTTATCTCTACAACTTCTTTAGCCATTTCTAGTTCTTTTAGAACTTTCTCCTCTTGAGTTTATGATTTCATGAGTTGTTGGTGTAGTTGTTTGATCTTCTTTTCTATTTCCTTCAACAACCTCTCATAGTTTGTTTTGTCATGTGTCAACCGAGCCTCAAGATGGAGATTCTTCTTTTGTACTTTTGCTAAAGCTTCACCTATCTCCCTCTTCTTTTTATTTATAATAGTAATTATTGTGGGTACATTCATAGTAAAAGGAGCCAAGGAAGTTATTGATAGGGCTTAAAACTATATTTACATTACTTTAGAAAATCACCATTAATTGTATTTAATGAATTATTAATCCATAATTTGTAATTGTGTTTTAGTGTTCATGAAATTGGACTCCTATGAATTTGGAGTAATTTCATTATGTTATTAAAGTCCTTTGTCATACACAAAACACTTGTTGACAAGGTCCTTTTAAGGACTTTAAAATTTGAACATGATTTTTATTATTCAAACCTTCATCAAATGTTCTCAAATTTATTATGGGCTTTAATATACTTCATAAGAAGGGCCACATGTGTTTATATTTAAAATGCACATGTATTGAATCCTTTTAATGGATGTTGTTGATTTTGATTTTGAACATCCTTAATGGTAAACAAAGTTCAAAATTTGTCATCATGGTTAAAAACAAAATTATACATTTGACTATAATCTAGGTTTTCATGCAAAAAAAATAGTTTTTATTATAATATGAGTCATGTTTGGTCTCAATATTAATATCCAATCCTAGAAATTACATTTCAAATACACTTTTGATATTTAATAGACCAATACATGTAAGAAACGTGTAAAATGCAATCCTTGGTAAGGACTCCAACCTCGGTTGTTGTCATTCCTTTTATTGTTTTTTTACCCTTGACTTCAACTGAAACATTTCTTCTTTAAAAATCCTCTATCGTTCTTTAATAAATGTTTTCTTTATTTGGTTTGCTAGTCATTTCTGTGTTTCTTCCAGTTGCATTGCCGTCCTCTCATTTTCCTTCTATAACTTTTAAACTTCACCATTTATTTTTCCTCATCTTTTGTGCCAACATTTCTAATTGCTCAACCACTACATCTAAATCCCCATTAGTGGATGCACTACTTTTCATAACCATTAACTACTTTGCCATATCATTAGTAGCTTCTTGCCATTGCTAGTCCATCAATACTAATGCCCTTGCATGCAATTCTTCCTTTTTTTGTTGCACTTCCTCTTCGTATTGAATCTTCTTTGTTTGTTCACCTTATTTAGGTTGCATTAACAATTTCTTTTCCAACTGCTAATGAAATGGCTTTTGTATTGCAATAATATCCACATCCTCATCTTCTAAGTATTGAAATTTGTCATTTTTTCCTCTAGTGATCACCTCCTCACTAACTACCTCTACACTTTTCCCTTCTCCATTTCCACATTTGTTGGAGCGTTATGCATACCCTCTTTTTTTATCAATTGTGTCACTACCTCTTCCATAATGGGTACTAAGGGTTTGGCCATTTTTTCACCAAGTATTTCAACACTCATCCTTCCAATCTGACTTAGAATGCTTGAGGCTTCAGCAACTTCAGCAAGATTCCCCTCTTGGATTAGAATACCTCTATGATCTCCTTATTTGTGGTTACATTTGATTTGCTCTTCTTCTCCTTCTTCTTTACTAGCATGATTGCATTGACATCCATAATCATCTTCTCTTTCCTACTTTGGTTTTTCTTCCTAGTCCTAATAAATTATTCTTTTTAGTACTCCCATTGCTTTAAGAAATAATGACCCATAATGGTCAAAGTTGGTCTAGTTAATGTATTCCCAATTTTCCCTACCTTGCGCTAAATGGCAATAATCTTGTTTTGTAACTTTTGGGAAAACCAAAAAGCCCAATTAACTTTTTCCTTCTCTGCTACCAACATTGTTGAAATTAGAGCACTTGGAGCAAACTTGTTCCCTTGCTTGAAGGACATGATCTCCGTTAGTGCTTCCAATCTAGCTACCTTCCACTTACCATCTACTTTGGCAATTAGGTATCTTGAGTGCGGTATGTACTGCTCATTTCTAGTGAAATAACTCACAACAATAAGGTGTAGATTTTTCTTCAAATTAGTACAACCCCTTCATGGGATAGACCAAAAATTCTTGCTACCCCTTCCTCTTTTATGTCAATTTGTCTTCCCTTCAACTTAACATACTAATTAGAATTATTGTAACTACTAACCAATTCTTTCACTACTAGTTCATCAACTAAAGTCTAGTCTAGCTTCCTGATTTGGGCAAACCCTACTTTTTTTGCCTAGTTTGTTTCTTCTTTCATCAGGGTCCAAATGCTATTATATGTACAACCCAAGAAATTAATTATTTCCAACTTTTTTAGAGTTGGTAACTTTTCTAGTTCCCTGACTCGACATCACTTTGAAGTAGTAGCCCCATTACTTTCTTCCATTTCATGCTTCATTTTGCCAATTACCAAGTTTTGTTATTTATACAAGTGGAACTCCCAATTCCAAAATACTATAATGTAGGTTTTGTAAGGTGGCTCCTGAGGTTTTCTATATATCTTAACAATGAAATAGTTGAGCCCTAGAAGAATCATCTCCTTTTCTAGTTTCTATTGTTTCTTGGGAATGTAAAAAAAAACCTTTCTTCTTGTTTTGCCTTCATATACTCCCAAATGCACAATATACTTGTTTCTAGAGCATAATTGCAATCTTCTCACTCTTCATCCTTAAAAATTCAAAATTCTCCTTTCTTAATAGGCACCTCTACTTGATGCAATTTCTTTTGACGATTTTCCATGCTTAAATGTGGGCAATTGAAACTCCACATGTTTTCGAAATTGGAACTCTTAATTGTTGTCATTCCAAAACTATTATCTTTTTCATTTTTAGTTTCTTCCTAGTCCTCCTCATTTTTTAGTCTAGTGGTTGATAAAAAGTTCTTCATTTGTCTAAGGTTGTAGACCAAGAAATGTGTTGTTTTTGCGCATATTTTTTTACAAACTCCTCTCCACTAAATTTTCTAGTGTATGGCTTGAACCAAAAATCTCTTGGCACTCTTTGCTTTGTAGCTATTACTTTATTACATATTTCTCTCTCATGCACTTCTCTTGCTCTTGCATTCCACTCAACAATTTGCTCATGATTTCTTTCTGAATAGTCTTTCGACATGTGATATCAATGTTTGATTATTTTCAACTCTGCTAACTCTTAAGGACATAGTAACTGTTCTAGAAGCCATACAAGACATGATTCATTCATGGGCATGTTGAGCATATCATGCGTTGTTTTCTTTGCATGATCTAGCCTAGGCTCTAAACCTACTTTTTTATTTTTATTGCCCTTTCCTTCATTTAATTTTTTGAATATAATGGCATTGTTCCCTTTTTCCCTCCTTAATAACTAAATTTTCTTGCTCTTATGTTTTAAAACATTTTTGGTATGCATCTTCTTGAATCTTCCTCTCCAATCCACTCAATATCCTTTCCATGAAATGTTTTTATAGGTTTTGGGTTAGTCTAGGGTAAATTTTTTGGTTTGATATACAATTTAGGTGGGAAATTAAGTTTGGTTTTATGCTTATTTTCAATTTTACTACTAGGTTGTATCAACTATAAAAACTGTTATTATTACATTGGTTGGTGGGTTATGAAAATAAACTTTCAGTTTATTAATGGTTACTCTCTTTACTCCTTCATCACTTATGGTTGACAACTCCATAGTGTTGTTATCAAACACTTTTTCTATTTTAAAAGGACCTTTCCATGGTAATGTAAATTTACCTCCCTTTATTTTTGTAGCTTTAAACATCCATAGTACTAACTTTCCTTCCTTAAAACTTTTTATCTTCCCTTTCTCATCCCTCTGTTCTTTGTGCAACAGTTGAATATGATTAATATTTTCTTTAGCTTGCCAATGAGTTTTATCCAATCTAAATAAATCTTCCATCTTTACCCATATAACTTTGTTTAGTTCTTCTTGTGGTAAGTCACAAACTCTTTTAATTGGTACTACAAATTCTATTGGCATAATTGGTTGAGTATCGTAAACCAACTTGAAAGGTGTATATTGAGTTGTCGCTTTATAAGCCATTCGATATGTCCAAGAGCAACGACTAACATTACATCCCAATCCATTTGGTTTGTAGTTACAAATTTGGGTTAATAATGCAAAGGTAACATCATCTTTCAAATGTAGCCTTTCAATAGTTTCCTCTAATGTCAAGTTGGCTTGGTCTTTAGCTTGAAGATCGTTTATGGTGAACCCCTGATAGTGTCAATGAAAATGGGGCCCTACATTGTGGACATATCCTTGCCACCATTAAATTGATTAAGTATTGCGGATGGTACATATGTTAGTAAGTGCCCAAAATCCATGTCCCTTTTGGTCCAAATGGGGAGCAACAAATAAAGCATAGTTCCCCATTTTGCATGAAGGGTTGAGGTGTGGGCCACAAAAGTTTCCCTGTTTTTTTTAACATGACGGTGACCTTTTTTTAATCTAGCTTGGGATGTTTCACTTAATCAATGCTTGCATTCTTTGCCATCTTGGGTAAATTGTTAAGAAATATCTCAACTATCTTGGGCCATGATGTTAAACTGTGTAATTAGAACCTCCCATCTTCATGGTATTTTGCTTGCATTCTTAAGAGTTTTACCTCCATCTGCATAGCTTGAGATGTTGCCCAAATCCATGCAAGATGCATGTGGTTCGAATTTTGTTTGGTTGCTTTCACAAATGTTTCAACATCTTTTCAATATTATTCTTTCATATCAATCAATGCCACCAAATTTGGGGGGGTCTTTTTTTTTGGGTTTTGAGGTGATTTACCCCCCATTTTTGAGGGTTCTAATCGTCGTGGTGTGTTTATTTTCACCTAATTGTGCACCATTTGTAAGATATAGGGGGTATGAAATTTCAGGGGGGCTGGATAGATGAAGGCGTTTAGGGTTAATTATTATAGAATTTAAAAGTTTGGGTTTAAGGTTTAGGGTTACCTGTGTGTCCCCACCAAAATTGAGTTTTTTTTTAAGGGTTTTGAGGTGACACACCTCCCATTTCGAAGGTGCTGATCATCATGGTGTGTTTATTTTTTCCTAATTATTCACCATTTGTAAGATATAGGGGGTATGAAATTTCAGGAAGGTTAGATAGATGAAGGTGTTTAGGGTTAATTTTTATAAAATTTGAAAGTTTGATGGTGATGTAGCCCCCCATTTTCAAGTGTTCTGATGCTAATGGTGTGTTTATTTTTCCTTAAATGTGTACGGTTTGGAAGATATAAAAGGTTTAAGGTTTTAGGGTTACATGTGTGTTTCAACCTAATTGCACTTTGGTTAATTGTGTTCCCAAAAAAATTGTGTAATTAATCATTAGTATTAATTTATGATTAATCTTGTTGAGAAAATATGGTCTTGATAATTAAATGACTTTATTTACTACTTAATTAATGTTTTTTTATGACTAAATTTTGCCAATTTAAGGGGGCAACAACATCAAAAAAAACATTTTTGAAAGAAAAGGTTTTTAGGCCAAATTAAAGTATATATATAATTTTTTACAATAAAATATCATAAATAACCATAATATTGAAAGATTTAAGCAATTTTCCAACTATATGACTTGTCTATAACTAAATGTGACGATCTTTTTATGGATGATTACTATTTTAACAACATTGCAAAAATAAATAAATAAATTTACACCTCATCATATTGGGAAAATAAAAACTTGCAATTTTCAAAAAATGGACATATTTTATGGAATGAATTCTTTTTATAAAAGATTTAGTAAATGCATTTTTGAATTCACATTGATTTACAAAGATTTTAGGTCAATTTAAACAAAAAACAATTTGGTTCCAAAGTTTTTAAGGTGTACCAAAATCTTGTCACAATGTCATTTTTTTCTGTCTTTTTTGCTTAGTCCTTTTTCACCATGTAAAGACACATTTATGGATGATTATGATGGAATTTAAAATTGTAATGGTCTAAAATATAATCCTTTTGAAAATTTTGAAAACTTTTGATTCATTATTTTTTATGGGGATCAAAATATACAGTAAAAAAGGATTATAGTAAGGACTAGGCCCTTTTTGTCCTATGTGGTACACCTTAAAGGATTTTCACCCATTTGTTGATTTATTCATGAAATGTTATTTAAGTTTTTTTTTTTTTTTACATTGTAAATTTAATTTTTGTAAATTATAATAATTTTTTTGAATAAATTATTGAGTAAACTTCAATATCATCTTTTCATTCATAGCATTTGAATACATTTTGCAAAAAAAATTGTTAAAGTTTGAATTTCCTAAACAATATTATAGAAGACATGATAAAATTAAACTTTTTCATCAAATTTATTCATAAAGTGTTGAAATGGTTTGGTGGTTAAGGTTTCAATCTGTTTCCATAAGGTTTTGGGGTTCAATCACACACACACTTTAAATTCTTTTCATGGCATGCGATGACAAAAATGTAATATGTGATTCCAAGATCTGGAAAAATAAAAAAATAAAAATAAATAAATAAATATATATATATATATATATGTGGCATGTTATTTCACATCATATTAACTTGGGACTTCGTATATCCATTTGCACCATGCAACTATCCAAAATGACGAAAAAACATTTCACTAAAAATGTCCTAATCAATTAGTCTTTTTTTACCAAAACCATACAATTTACATATTAGTCAATTTTGTCCTATTTCACTAAAAACCTAGTGAATTTGGGTAGTGGAAAAAGACAAGATTTCTTCTTCTGTATTGGTGGAATGTTACATTTAGCTCTTATTCCATCCTTTATTAGTACATAACTTTAATTGCAAAAGCTTGTTCCTCTAAATACTTTGTTTAAAGTACAATTTTTGCATATTATGGTATCACTTCAACTTGGTCATGTTATCCAAGTCTTTTTCCCACTCACCAAGTAGTTGATGGTATTAGGGTGATGCAAATTGCAAAGCAAAACTTCAATCTATTGATCTTATTTCCAACCCTTTTTGTACTTATTCATGGACACATAGTACCTCCTTGAATTTATATAGATTACCATGTCTTCAAGATGATAGATTCATTTATGTTCTTCCTCATACCTTTCATTGCAAATATATAGGGTTAAACCCTAATTGCAGTATTTCCCCATGTCCTTCTGATTCAACTTTTGGAAATATTGCCTTCAACAACAGTTTTTCTTCTAAATATTGGGGTAAAAACACATCATAGTGGATTTTTTTGGAAGTCATAGTGGTAATAATTTCTAAATGAATTGAGTATGGTTGCATTATATTCAAATCTATTTGAAAAACTTGGCAAAAGTGAGATGAAAAATTGAAACCTACATTCTAATCTTTCAAACCCAAAAAAAAAATTACCAAAAGGATAAATTGTCAATTCAAGGTGGATTTTACAAAGGATGGTACATCCAATGTCATAGTCCAAACTATCCCAAAAAAATTATCATTATGACCTTTTTTCTTTTAGTGGAGTTGGAAATTAAGCTTATAATTTCTTACCACCACACATTGAAATTCCATAACACTTAAGATGAAAAATCAAATGAGAAAAAGTCTTAAAAAAATTTTAAGATTTAAAATGAAAAATTCAAATTTGTAAAATCCATTTCAATATCTAAATTGATTTTTTCAAGGCCCATATTTTTGGAGGTTTTAAAAAAAAATTTAAATTATGGTGGTATGAACTTGGAAACGGCAAAATGTCTTCAACATCATTTAAATGTTTCTTTTTGAAAAATCAATGGATTTGGACTATAAAAATGGATTTTCATTTGCCCTTTTTGGGTGAGTGTAGTGTGCATTTACCCATTGGGTTGCCTCATTGTTTTACTAATAAATGTTTCTTGAGGTTCCATAACTATTGTAGACGATGTCTTATACCCTATAGGGCGCTGCTCTTTTGTCATGCATATTCTTGACAAAATATATTGTTTTTCTTTTTTGGGGTTTGAATTGTGTTACTTTTTTTAAGAAATGCAGTTTAGTTTCTATTATGTCCTCTTCTTCATTATGTCAACTTGCAACTTGATTTAGTTGTTTTTGTAAACTTCTAGTCACCATGCAATTCATGTTCGTCCCCATTCCACTATTATTTTTGGTAAAAACATTGTTGTATATTTAAATGCTTACAACATTTATTTTGATTAGATTTCAATCTTAACAACCTTTCAAAAAATTCTAAATTTGTAGAACCAAAAAATAAATAATTTTCACATAATAACCTTTTTATGCTTATTTAAAAAATAATTAAAAAAAATCTTTAGAATATTGAATTTTCTACCTCAAATTCATGCTCAGGGATGGTCACCAAATGGTAAATGTTAATATTCTTCTAATGTTCCAATCTTGAATTTTATATTTAACATCTCATTATCAAACATTTAAAGTATAATAAAAACAAACTACAAAAAATAGATAATCAAACATTGAATCAAAATGTTCCAAAATCCATATCCCAACCATAATCATATCTATGAATTTAAAACAAATTAAAATTTTAGACTAGTATGGAATTATAAACAAGAATACAAAAACATGTACAATGTTGCCAAAATTGTCCTCCATCAAAAATCCTTTTCTTATTCTAACATGAATTTCTTCAACAACAAAAATCACAAAACAAGTTATGATCCAAAAATTCAAAACTCCAATGTCCTTCCTAGTTTCTTGCCATGAATATTAATTCAAACTATCATGTATTCAATCCTAATCAACCAACTTCATTTTGCCCTATGTGGATAATCATAGGTCTTCATTCCATTCTACAATGACAGCATGTCTGTCTATTTTGTTTTACAATGACAACATAGGTTTTCCTTCAACAACCTTGGCTAAACATGGTGGTTAAATTTAGGTTCAACCTAATGGTTGAATTTAATGGTTAAACATAATGGCTAAACCTAAGCTATACTTAATGGTTATACATAATGCCTAAACCTAAGCTAAACTTAGTGGCCAAATTTAATGACTCAACTTTGGGTAAACCCAGTGGCCAAATCTAGTGGTTAATAAACATAGTGGTTACATTTAATGCTTTAAAGCTAATGGTAAAAAATTGGCTAAACTTTTCGTAAGCCTAGTGGCTAAATCTAGTGGCTAAACCTAGTGGTTACATTTAATGGTTACACCTAATGGTCTTAAACTTAAGTATGTAAATGGGTGGGTGTGGGTAAGTAAGTAAGGAGGTTATACAAAGGTGAAAAAATATAAGTAGGTAGGTAAAAAAAATAAGTAGATAGGTAGGTAAATAAGTAGTAGGTGGGTGGGCGGGTGGGTAATAGGTAAATAAATAACTAACTAGGTAAATAAGTGGGTGAATAGGTAGGAGATAGATATATACATAGGGTAATGAGTAAAAACAAGCTAATAAGAGCTAATGGCAACCTTTTGAGTCATTATATTAATCCTAAAAAGATGATGTGGCAACACAAGATTGGATGAAAAGTTTTGAGGTAGTGGTAAACAACAATGCTTAAACAATGTTTTTACATTGTTTCACTGTGTTGAAAAACACTGGTTATGGGCTTTAAAATGTGTTAAAAGGTATTCTATATTTATTGGATGACTTTCAAACTTTAATAGATGCTAAATTAACATATTAGAAAGGGCTTCACATAAATGCAACATATACTTTCAACATTAACTTAGTTTAGGAGACTTATGAACATCAAAACCAAAGACTAATTACACCAAAATTGGTTCCTATTAGCTTGGTTTTACTCTAACAAATCATGTCACATTTTATCATAAAACATTGGGGATATTGACTAAATGTTTCATTTAATTAAAAATCATTAGCCATTTTGATTAAGGTTGTATAACTTGATTAAATGAATTTAATCAAATAAATCACTATAGTCAAGTTGAACATTCAAAAAATACATATGTAATTCAAGCCCCTAGACTCTACTCAAAATGTAAATGTCTATTAATAAAAAATGACAAATTATAAATTGTGTGGATTAAAGTTCCTAGGAATTTGCCTATATGGACTTTAAAAGGATTTGATATGAGGTGATGTATTCTACCATAGTGATTCAAGTGTATACTCAAGGATTAACAAAGGACCACATGGACTAAAGGATTAGCAAAGGACTACACATGGAATAAAAGATTGTGAAAGAGATAATGGGACACAAAATTGTCAAACTTTATGGATTGTAGGTCCTTGAAAATGGAATATGTGGACTTGAACATGACTTTACATGTGTCTTGTGAACTTATCCAAGGATTGAATAGAGACTACACCTGGACTTAAGGAATGTAAAAGGAATCACAAGAAACAAATTTCAAACTTTATGGAATAAAGACCCATATAATGGAATATAAAGACTTCAAGTTCACTGTTTTCATTTACAACATTTAAAGTTTGCAATTTAGTAACTTTTATAAACTTTTAGGATAACATTTAACTATACATGGATTGATAGAAATTAGAAAGGAATCATTGGAACCTTAAGTGCAATAAATGGTAAACAAATTGTTATTAAATTATTTTTACAAAATTTTGCATCCACATTCATTAATCATGAGAGTAATAGACTAAAGACCATATGGATTATAGGGTCAAAGTACATAAATAGGAGCCCAAAACCATGTTGGATGATGGTGAAAACCATAAAATTTTTTACGTATGTTTTTGTTTTGGCATTTAAAAGTTATGTTAATAATTCCAAGTTTGGCTAAATGACTAATATGAATGTTGAAGAATTCAAATTAAATATTCATTGAATTTAATTTATTTTTGGTTTTAGTAAAAGACTTTTGAACTTGAACAATAGTTGTTTCAAATATAATGAATTTTGTAAAGGATTTTTTTAATAAAATAAATTTAGTGGTAAAAGAATTTAGATGACAATACCTTACAACCCACATTTGTAAAACATTCACAATTTAAGAGTTCTGGAATTTGAAATTTTTAGAAATTCAAAGTATTTTTCAAATTTTCAAAATTTCAAAAATTCTTTACCACATGTAAATGGGGTGTAATGTGCATGACATGTAAAACAAAGTTGTAGTTTATGATAGAATATAAAAAAAACCTAAAATAGTTAGCATATTTTGGTATCATTCAAAATTATGATAAATGTTCAAAATGAAATGCAAAATCTGGCAAAATTTGCACACTTTGAGAAATTCATATTTATTCAACAATGATTAACACAAAAGATGTGATATGTTAAGGCAATTATATGTATTTTTAATAACAAGTTGCAAAAAATTTCATTCAAATTTTTTTTCATATATGAAAAAGTGAAAAAGACTAAAAAATATTCACAATCCTTTTGTAATGTAATTCCATAATTTGGCTCCTATCTATGTACTTGCACCTTATAGAATCACAAATTTAGGTATCACATGAGTAGTTATAAAATTATGGGTTCCAACATTGTGAATTTTAAAACACTTTGGGACTACTAGGAAGTTTAAAACATTGAAGAGAAATTTAAAAACTTTGCACATGATGATTTAAGTGAAACTTACCTTGTGAAGGGGTGTTTGGAGATCTTTTATTGCACCTCCATGTCCACCTTCAAGAACCAATTCGATTATTGAAAGTCTCCAACAATCTTTGTGAGGTATTTGGTCACAACCTTTCTATAAACATCTAGAAACACTAAAATGGGTGGTTGCACACCACGAATGGTATGCATGTCCACATGCCATGACTTTGCAATCCTACATAGGTTCAAAGCTTTGCATATAGAAGGAACAAACAAAAATCATGAAACTCTTGAAGCATGAGTTCAAATTAACATCAACATTGAAATTTTTAGGGAAGGGTTTGAGGATTTGTTCTTTTGCATTACTCTGCAACCCCAAAATATGTTGATTAAGAGTTGCCTTGTGATAAATGCAAAAATTTTGCATTTTTGTAGCTTTGAGCCAAATGTCATCCATGTTAGAAGATTTTGTGTTCATTTTGCTCACTTTCCATTAATCCTTTGAATGCCTTCCACCACACTTGCCTGGGAATCCCATTTTCATTGTGGTGTTTACAATGCCATGATAATGGTAGTGATTTTTTTGGTTTTGTCAATTTCTGATGACTTTGTAAAGTCACCATTACATTTTGAAATATTTGGTTGTGATTCGATTGTTGGTGACTAATGAATGACAATTTAGTTCTACAGTCATATTTGGTCTTCAACAAATAAGACATATGAGCCTCAAGCTGAGTGCACTCCTTTTCTAAAGGCCAAGAATGCATATTGCCACTTGTGCAAAACTTCAAAATCAACCATCTTGTTGTTTTTGCGACATGAAACATTTTGCTTGGGTGCTTGTGATGATACTTCTATCACCATGGCTTTTGTCAGATTGTGTTTCCTTGCCTAAGTGTCCATCAACTTGGTCCCTTTTGCTTGCTTCAAGAAGTTGTATCCTTTGTAGTTGTTCTCTAATTGTCCATTCACAAAAAACAACATAGTTAACTTATTTCCCCTTCCTTTCACACATGATGGGCCTACTAGCTTCAGCCTTGTTAATAAGGCATGTGTAAATGGTACTTCAATTCATTGATGAGTATCATCCAAATCTCCTCAATGCAATTGATGAATGCCACATTGTCATTGAAACAATATTGGTAGTGATTCTTGTTGTTGGAAGGTTCAAAAAGCTCTTGCACTTCCTCTTCCATAAGGTCTTGACCTAGCTTCAAGCATTTAGGGCAAGGGCCAATGCTACACAAATGATCATTTGCAAATTTGTATGCAAATTGAATGAATCATAATTCAAAGTCAAATTGCCATGTTAATGTTCATGAAATGTCAAATTGTCTCTTGAAATGGAAATGAGAGTCTCGTTGTTGGTGCACAAACTGTGTATTTGGATCTATTAAAGAAGGTTAGATGACATCTTTCTATGGGTTATTTTGAGTATTCCTATTTTACACGTTTTACCCCAAGCAAAAAATTGTCACAACCAAATAGTATAACTTAATGCACAAATATGTTGTGGTCTTGCATATTGTGTTATCAATTGACAAGGTTGTACAAGTGATCAATAATAACACTGGGTACTGGTCCCTTAATAATGCCCTATGAAACCATGCACCATTGTTCATGAAATGCTCATATGCTTATATGTGGGTTTATTACTCTGTGCAACTCTGTAACTCCATTCCAAGATATGCCCAATATATTTCAGTCAAATATAATCAGCAATATCATATAAATATATGCTGAGAAATTTAACAAACATTCTAATCCACCAAGATTGATCTTCATCATGGAAGTGTGTTCCTCATTTTATGCTTTGTGGCTGTGACCAAACAATGTACAACAATAGAAAAGAGCATAGTGAACAATGTGCATGAGGGTGTGAAAATCTTGATTGACACATAACAACTGTCTGTTAATTATTTACATTTCAAATGGCTAACAACCAACTACATCAGAAGTTAAATTCAAAGAACAGACACTTAGTTGGTGTATCTGAATCTGAATCAATGTGACAACCTTTCACCTAAACTCACCAAACTCAGATCTAAATCTATTTTGCTACAACCAATACCATCCCCATAATTATAAGATTTTATGGTTAAGAAACCCTTTTCATTCACTAAAATTTATAAAATGCTTTGAAGTTGTCTTAAGTGCATAGGTCTATAATATGGTTGTGGCAACCTTGCTCCCTATACCTTTTGCCTCCTATATATATATATATAGGTGTGTGAACTGATTACCTTTAAACATTAAGATTTGAGATTGGGTGCATCCACCTAATTGGTCCAGCTGCAACCTCAATATCCTACCAACTTTCATCATTATGTGAATGCCAAAAGCCCTTAGCCAAACCTCTGTTTATGTGCATGTAAAGCATAATTTGATGACTAAATACATGCAGTGTAATTTTCATAGTTCACAAACAACTTAAATATGTGTGACAGGATTAAGACCATGAATAAGAAGAAGAAAATGATGCAAAGGTCACTAACTTATTGGGGGTCACTAACTGTCTCTTCACCTACATGATTACTTAACCTTCTTGCAATGCGTAACCCCTTGGTAGGTCCACAATTCTGTTTGGTTACTGATTTATGGGATGACCACTTGACATAAGTAGGCTTAGCTTAATATTACTGAAGATTATGTTTAGCTCAGCCCATCAAACCATGAGAGAGCTACGGTTGAACGTGTGCTTAAATGTTGTGGACCACGCCTTCGATCAACTTCTACTCATTTTCCCAAGCTGCACTGTCATTTTGCAACAAATGTAATGTAGACATAACCAGTTCTTGAGCGACATGGCAGCACCGCAGTGGCTGGCTGGTCACAAGTTATAACCCATAACTCTTTATGCACAGATGCCACTCGCACACCATTGGTTGACTCACATAGCTCTAGTGCGCACAACGCCTGGTAGCAGGGCGGTATCGACAAAAGCCTTTCAAAAACTGGTTATGTCTGATATCTAGCTTGAGGCTGCAGGTTACCACAGTGGCTTGAGGCCATAGGTTATGACTTAATCTGGTCAGAATCCGCACATAATCTGGTTACTCCTGTGGCTGGATTATATGCAATAACCTGCATCCTCTCACAGGTTACGGAGTCCATAATGGATTTCATGGCTGACGGCAGAACGGGCATGGAAAGTTGCATAGCCGCCCAACCAAGATACGGTTTTGGAATGGGGGTGTATTTTTTGGGCGAGACTGCGGTAACGGCCGTCAATTCCCCAGCGGGCGCCGGTGTTAATGGAATGAGAGGCGCCACGAGAGGGTCACGATGCTTCATGCTTTTCGCTGCCTCATCTTTCGGTGCCGCTTTTAGGTCGCTTGGAGTGATTTCGGGACGTATTCGCGCACGAACAGTGCGCTTCCTAGGGAATCGATCCCTGCGATTGCAAAACGTGTGTTTTTTTTCCACTGCCGTATGAGGGGCAAGAATTCACGTTTCGCCGGAATTCAATGCGAATGTCTAACCTGGTCAGCCGTTTCAGCGACGAAATTCGAAAGGAAATTAGATTCTTCAGGCATGGGATTAAAATTCTGGTATCAAATTTGCTTTACTTACTCGTGTTGATCGTTGAGCCACCCTGGATCTTGAGGAAGGCTTTATTACCTTTGCAGTTTGTAACTTGACCAAGATTGCAAGAAGCCCCCAATTATGCGGCGCAGAAAATTGGGTTCCTTTTTTAAAAATTTTTGCGTTTTCTTTCTGAGAGAAGTTTAGGGCGGTTTCAAGGCGCAGCTGCTGGTGGTCGAGTCGACCGAATTGGGTTGTTTTTCCTGGGATTCGAGATTTGGGAAGCATGATTGAGGCGCCGCACGGGGACCCACAGCAGCAGCTTCAGCTGCAGCTGAGCGCCATGGTTCTTGCAGCAGGCCAAAACTGCTGCACAATTCAAGGAATTAATGCAAGCACTCTAAGCTTGTCGATCGAGCAATATGCGGTCAAATTTCATGCGAATCGCTGCTGGTGCATATATATAACAGCGTCATTCCACTCCCGATTCAATCTCACCGAGCAAGTCTTGAGTTAATTCCAAATTGATTGATTCATCAGGCACGCTGCACCCGTTGCAAGCTTTTCGTCAAGTAGTTATCAATCAACTAGTAGAAAGCGATTGGACAGTTCAATCCTTCTTGAAAGATTCTGAGTCAACCAGGCTTGACAGTTGTGCTCAAGAAGCATCAGATCCATACTACCGAACTTCATTGATTTCAATTTCAATGGCTGGCAATTCATCAGCAATGCAGTCAATGCCCCAATTTGTGTGGCATTTGGTTTTAGTTGTGTTGGCTGTCCAATGCAGGAGGAACCTACCGCAAGTGCAATGCCGGCCCGCACCTGACGAGGTTGCGTTCAACTACGAGTATGTTGATGATACTGTTCCTGGCAGTGCAAGCACTCAGTCCTACGATCCTTTCTCCTTCGACCTCAGCGCTGGGAATGTTCTTGGAGGCAATGACGACACCACAGGGACTACTTCTCACGAGCCATACGACAGCGTCCCTGCCGGCACACATACCAGCCGTAGCCCGGCTGCCAGGTTCGCAGAAACCTATTACAACACTAGCCGTAGCATTCCGGAGAGCTTGTGGGATACTTCCGATTCGACTCCCCTGCCAGATTACAGGACTGCCGATTCCCCTGAGTAAGCTGGCTTACATTTGAGCATCACTCCTTCATGTCGTTGAAACTCACGTCCTGCAAGATTGCACGATCTCGTCATTCTACTGAGGTTTCTAATCCATGCTCAGGAATTTGGGATGTCTTTTCTGAAATTTGTTCTAATGCTTCTATGCCTTGTCTTACATGCCATCATGTGGAATCGAACAACAGCAAGGCTTCGAGTAGTGCATTTTCGCTGGCGCGCACCACATTGAGTGGTTGCGGGAGTGGCAACCCGATCGATGATTGCTGGATGTGTGACCCTCAATGGGAATCGCATCGCCAGACACTAGCAAACTGCGCCATCGGCTTCGGGAAAAATGCCATCGGTGGAAAGAATGGAAGAATTTATGTGGTCACCTCCAATAGCGACGACAACGTCGAGAATCCTGTGCCCGGCACCTTGCGATATGCTGCATCACGAAATGAGCCTCTTTGGATCATCTTCGCCAACAGCATGACCATCCATCTCAACCAAGAGCTATTTGTCACCAGCTACAAGACGATCGACGGGCGCGGCGCTACTGTTATCATCACAGGTGGTGCATCGCTATCCATGGTGTCCGTCAACAATGTCATTATCCACGGGCTCTACATTCACAACATTGTCTCTACAGGCCCTGCGAGTATCATCACTTCTCAATCACTTGTCGAGCAGCACGGAGTCGCAGACGGCGATGCCATCCACATCCAGACCTCCAACAACATTTGGGTTGACCATTGCTTCTTGGCCAAAGCCGCCGATGGGTTGATCGATTGCACCGATTACTCCAATCTTATCACAATCTCCAACAACTACTTCACGGCACATGATAAGGTATAGTTGTGTGATGCGCACACATTCATTCTCTCTTGGCTCTGGAGGATTGAATCCAATTCAAGTTGCATGCAATGTCATTCAATATTTTTCTTTGCATGGAACTTAATTTCCACAAAATCAATTCATTTTTTCCATCAGTTGATTGTCACTGTTAGTGTGCAGCAGCGCGGAACCCAAGTTGTGTAATAATAGGTGTGCATTCAAGCTCTCAGCTATGGCTAGGATAAACCATAAATTCAAACCATGCCCATTGTGGTTTCAGAATCATAATTGGATTTGATCTGCATTTTGACATCTTCTAATGTTTATCACTTTCCTGAAATCTTCTTGCCTGTACAGGTGATGCTGTTTGGATCTCACCCAAATCAGGTTGGAGATAGAAACATGCACATCACGGTGGCCTTCAATAAATTTGGACCTGGGCTTGTTCAGCGCATGCCAAGGTTTGCTTCTTCCCTGGCTTGCCATGTTTACAATCAGCAGAGTTTCTGAAGTCTGAACAAGCAGAAGAAGCTCAAGAGTGTTGGAATGTTCACAAGCCTTTCTGAAGAACAAAACATAAAATTTCTTGATTGTGCAGAGTCCGATTTGGTTATGTCCAAGTTCTCAACAACGATTACACATCTGGTTGGGGCATATATGCTATCGGAGGAAGTGAAGACCCCACCATTCTCAGTCAAGGCAACGTCTTCAATCCAGCAAATGGCAACAAACAGGTAACAACTGGAAGCTGGCCATCTGGAAATTGATGATAGATTTAAGCATCCTTCAAGGTACAGAACTCATAATCTTATTGCCAGGCGCTGCATACTGCTAGTTGGCAGAGCTTCATTGCCTTGCATTTGGGTAGTTTGGTGAGGCGTTGTACAAGAAATGCAGGTGGATCTTTCGGGGGGAAATAATGGAGCAGTGAAACACCTGTGCCATGCTCAAAAGAGAACAATTTTTTGATTGCCCACTCATCTTGTCCGCATATATTCCCTGTGCTTTGGATCTGCAGGTTACAAAACGAGTGAACGATGGTGGTGGTACTTACGGCGGATGGCAAAGCTGGAACTGGAAATCTGCTGGAGATGTGTTCTTGAACGGTGCCTATTTCGTAAACTCGGGAGCACAAGAGCAGACTGCTAGTGTGTATGCTCAAGCTATCAGCGTTGCACCGCTCTCCGGCCAGCGTACACCAGCGATTACGGCCGCTGCGGGGCCTCTCAATTGATGATGGATATCGGAGATGGGCGGAGGAGCGTCGTTATCTCTATTCTATCAGGATGTCTGTACCAGTAAAGTGTCGTTTCCGGAATCGCCTGCTGAAGCTGCGCCAAAAAAGGTGTCCCAACTGGTCTTTGTGAAGAAAGCATAGATCTGGCTGTGGCCGCGCAAAGTAGCAGCTCGCAAGTTTCGAAGCCGCAATAGATTAGGTTTTATGCTCATAGGCGAAACCTCCTCCTACAACATATGGTAAAGATAGAACACAGGGCTTTTCTTTCCAGTGGCCTCGTCAATCATAGAACAGCAACCTCAACACCACGCAGTTTTCTTGCCTGTTCAGATGAGTGGTTGCATTTTGCTGAACAGCAACACCCAGGGCAAGAGACTGAGATGGTGTAGAAGAGTTGTAATGTACTCTAGAGCTTTTAGATTGTGTCTACTGTGAGTGTGCTGTTACACCTGCAACCTCGACAATTGTAGCTGCGAGGTGCTATAATCCCAAGCTGTTGTTGTCAATGAGTTGGTAGAAAGTGTTCTGTTTCCCTGTTGCTCCACAACGTTATGTACACCCCCAGGGAGCTGAACAAACTCTGTCTCTCTCTCTGTCTCTCTCTCACGTTGCCTCCAAACTGTACATCATCTTTTGGTGTTCATCTTGGCTATACTGTGGGTATTATCAAGCTTATGAAAAGTTAGAGCTTTTGTATGTGAGGAACTCACTTTGTCTGAGTTATATAATGAAATGTTTTACCTTTTCTGTTGGAATTTGAAGCTGAATATGCAAGTTGAAAAATGCATATCAATGTTTCAGGTCAGAATTACAACCTACCATTGCAAATTGGAGATCCAAAATGTTTATACAGCTGCAAGTGTTTTACAACAAGAATTACAGAAGGGTTCTGTATTTTAAGAGTTTCATAAATGATGTTGCAGAATGCTGTAAAACATTACAGACCCATCCCACCAGCTTCAGCATAAATCCAACAACAAAATTGTACAGGTCAAAAGTTTCGTCAGAGATTGCCTCTGTGTCTAAGAGTTCCATACAAGATTGCATATGCAATTAGCTCAAGTGCATCAATGGCTTGAGGAAAGCCCAAATTATCTTGAAGTCAGTTTATCCAAATGTAGCAAATGATGATTGCTTACAAGGAAATCATCAAGGCCCTCAACATTGAGAGCAAAATTGATGCTGAGATGAAAACAGGATTGAATGGAAAGCTTTTAATTGGGCAGATAATACATAGAGTACAACTACCTGTCCTTTGTGCAAACTTGGATGCAACCCAATTAGCAAAAGAAAGGGCAGGAATGATACATATAGAAAAGCTTATAAAATGCAAGAGAATTTGGCAAAATAAATTTCTCATTTGCGGGATTGCATTTGCAATGTATACAGAAACCAAGGGGAAGAAACTTTCCTTCACACTCTTGGCCAAATATTTAGAATAGACAATAATCAACCTCTCCTTCAACCTTTCATTTATGAAGTGTCTCAGATAGTAAGAGAAAGCCACACATCTCACACATCACAAAATATTGTGCAGAAGTTTCAATGTAGAACAAATCTGATGATGTCCACAATATCTTTTGCATGATGTGAACATATGAAAACCTCTAGCAAATTGAAGGAGATAGCAACTCTTGTTTCAAGAGCGTTTGGCTCTAAAAGAAAAATGATCTAGAAAATTTCTTTAGGCTCAAATTGATGAAGGCCAATGCTCATCCTTCGGACAACAAAATATGTCCCTCCTTTAGCACCTTCTGCATTGAACACTCCTTGGGAGCTTTGGAAGACTTTTCAATTCCTCCCTTGCTTATTTGGAAGTCATTCCAACACTCTTTGCTTCTTCTCTTTGAAAATGATAGAACCATTCTTGAGCAAGCGTGACTTTGACATCTTTGCTTCTACCTACTCAATCCTTGTTGCTAGGTTATGGATGACATTGTTCTATTGCTTCCCCAATTGTAGAACCTCTTCAAGTGTTGCTTTCAACTTCCACTTCTCTTCCCAACAATTCTTGCATCAAGACTCTATTTGACAAATCTTGACTTTCCCTTAAACTTGTCAATTCTAGAGAAACAATCAATGCTAAAGTTCTTCTTACCAACCCCAATTGCACAACCCTTATAAAAACTCTTGGATTTGCCTCAACTCTATTACAATGACCTTATTAATGAGGAATCTCTAACCACAAGTGAAACACAAATGGTGCAAGTTCAATCTTATTATGATCCATTCCTCCTTAGCTATTCTAAAAACCTCATTCTCTTCATGGAGCTCAATATCATGGTTGGATTTCTTTTTCATTTGTGCAAAATCAAAGTTTAATCCTTCATCATTCATAAATACCTCAATGCTCCTACATGGACATCCGCATTACGTAGGTTTCACAACACCAAAAGGGCTTCTTACTTGAGGTCCAACATTACAAAAGTTGCCACAAGCTCATATTTACCATCCTCCATTTCCTCTTTGATTGCTCTAGATGACGTTTCATTCCTAAAAAACTTATTTTCAATATTGGACTTGCAAGTTTTTTTTAACCTACAACAAATGATGTGAATTTGTAAGCCTTTGCACAAAAGAGAAATGAATCACATTGGGTCACATGGTGAACCCTCACATAAGAGTAGGATGAAGTGCTTTAATCACATGAGCATATTGATTAACCTTAATTCAAGATCCACAATTTTGATTTAATCATGTTGATTCAAAAGCTACTACCAAAATCACAAATGAAAACAAACTACATTCATGTGTTTGTCATTTGTATCCAATGAAATGTCCTTATATTTATAATGCACCAATAGAATCAATTTTACAACATTACGTTAAAACAATAATCATGGTTAATTTTAAAGAAGATTTTTGTTTTAACACACCAAATGTTGTTTTAAGGTCACAATTTTGGCAATCAATCATGTAGTTTACAAAATTACATATCAATATTAAACCCCAACATGACCATTAATGCAATCAAAATCTCAATTTTTTGCACCAAGGCTCACATTATGACCAAATGCACAATTTTAAAAAAAGTCATAATTAAAAATTTTAAATTATTTTAGTCATTCAAGATTTTCAAAACTCAAAATATCGAACACGCATATAAAAATATTTTTGAATAGTTCAAAACTTATAGCCCTTTTGTGAAACATATTGATTTTCATCCTAAAATTTGAAGACATCTGATGGAGGTTTGAATAATACAAAACATATCCAAATTTCAAAACAATAATCAACAAATTCTTAGCATATGACAAAAAACTTTAGAAACATAATGAAATGACTCCAAATTCATAGGATTCCAACTTCATAAGTATACAAACACAATTTTTTAAAAGATGTACAAATTGTACATTCAATATAATAAATGGTGGATTTTCAAAATAATAGAGATAATTTTTTATACTACATTCAACAATTAGTGTTTTGGCTCCCTTTACTATGATTACACCTTTAAATAATGTTTTTACATTATTTCATGATCTATTCTATGCACAAAAAACTTTAGTTAAATTTTTTAAATGTGTTGAAAGGTGGGTCCAAACCTTTTAAATTATACCATTCATGACCGAAAAAAATAAAATCTTTAACACATTCTTTAATTGTACCTATATATATATTGATTCTCGTACACATTAATGAATAAGAAAAATCATATTATGTATTCTGATAATTTAACCAATATATATTTAGAATCATCAATATCATTCTCTTCATGTCCATGTGTGTGGTGAGACAACATTAACTAAAAAAAAAAAGGTGATGTTGTGGCAACATTTTGGTATTATTTAAAAAATTTGGACCCAAGTATTTTATATTCATGGCATTATTTTTTAACCTTATCCAAATGCCAGATTACGATATTAAAAATATAATACACCTTAAATGAAAACAAGCAAATGTGCAGTCATGTTCACCTCTTTGTAATCCTACTTTTATTTGTGAATTTTGATTGCCATCTTTTTGTAGCTATAATGGTTTTTGTCTTGTTCTTGTTCATAATCTTGTGGTTTACAAGTTGAAGTAGCAATGAAACACCACCCCCAAGTAGTCTTATAACACCAATAACACATAACATGTCTTTTTTAGCAGCCCAATAACTCATGTCTTTGATAACTTGTGATACACTACCATATTGGCACCTACACCTATTGTTGTCCACACACCACACAAAATAACATAGGAACATCAAATTAACTAGTGCATAATTGACATAAAATTTGTGTGTGTTGTTTCCATTTTATGTTTTGGACTTGGATTTTTGCTTGTTGCATGTAAGTCTCATTTTGAATCACCAAAAGTGATTTGAAAACCCACACCTTAAGATTATATTCCAAACACAAAACATTCCAAACCATATTCACATTTGAACCAATTTAGAATTAAAACATAACTTAGATTTGAACAAATTGTGACTTAATCAAGTAATTAAACTAACATTAAAAAGCTTTCCCTTAGTCCCTAACAACAATAATAACACAAATTTTCCCCCAATTCTTCTCTAATAGCAACAAAAACTCTATTCACCACCCCACCTCAAGTAGCTACATGTAACAACAATAGGTAACAATAACTCCCACCCACCCCTCCCCACCAACAACTTCCAAAAACAATATTGAGCTATAATTATTTCTTGTTTAAGGCAAACTTCCTTTTTAATATTCAATTGATAATATTTTATTTTATTTTCAATTGGTGGTAGAAATTGTGAGAATTGTTGCCCATGAAGCAAATACATGTGATGTGTCTCTGCCTCCATTTAGTCCAATTAATTTTGTATTTAAAGGAATTCAAGTTTCATTATTATAATTCATGGTTTTTAAGTTATCCAAGTTGAATGCCTTGTCCACCTTGACTAATGAATATGGATCTGTGTAATTGGATTCTTCGCGGACTGCGCTGTATAATACCATATAATACCGTATAATGTATTATACAACACTCAGAGGTCCACCGTCCACCTCATTCGTAGATGTTACCCTCGAC
>Ga0116227_10003317_pt1 | contig 35966 bp, 30 predicted proteins | sample S1TSphgellanicum_FD_89693 | JGI IMG/M metagenome (GOLD analysis project Ga0116227, IMG submission 89693) | Host-associated microbial communities from peat moss isolated from Minnesota, USA - S1T2_Fb - Sphagnum magellanicum MG | ecosystem: Host-associated > Plants > Peat moss > Unclassified...
AAAAAAAAAAAAAAAAAAAAAAAGAAGGCAAAGGGGACGGAAACTGTATGAGAGTTGAAGAAATTCTTGTTTTTTTTTTTTTTTTTTTAAATAAATTTTTAAAATCACATATGGCAAAATTTACGGCCATCTGACATTCTGAACATTTCGGTGAATGTTTTGTATCTGTGTTTGTTCCTGCAAGCTAAGTTATGTTGTTGGGGTTGAGAGAATTATATATATATATATAGCCTAGAGAAGAAGAAGAGAATGGTGGTGTCTAATTAATAATGGTGGTGGCCAAAACTTAGAAAAAGTCTGATGTGTGATCCAGTGGGTTGGGCAAATAAATGGGTGGGGAGATCAGTGAATGTTGATAATTCAAGAGATGTGAGGAAGAACTTGGGCAACACCCATTACCAGATTTGGGCATTACCATTCTGCCCGGGATGGATCACATGGGCGCAAGTAGTGTATGGTTCGATCCTTAAGCTTAGGATCACATGCACCCAAGTAAGTTGTGTTATGCTTAGTTTGCATGCGTAGCATTCAATCTGCAACATGGTGTAGTGCAGAGATCAGGATCTCTCTCTCTATCTCTCTCCCTCTCCCTCTCTTGTTTTTATGAGTACAGGAGCTTTACTAGCTGCTGCTGCTACTCCATTTAAAGAGCAGGTGATGCATTCACACCCCCTATTTGAGTCGCTAACATTGCTTCTCACATCCAACATAGAGTGTTAGTTGTTTCCACAGCCCCATCCATAAACATTTGTAATAGTAATCCAATGGAGTTCAGTTTTCAACAATTTTGACAAAATTGTCAAATACTTTTCTTCTTCTTTTTTTCCTTTGATTTTTAAAGGCTAAAAGCTTTTGCAAGTCCTTTTTGTGTTGCACATCGGTGGTTGTAAGTACAGAATTTAAATGTCATCCTGCACCACCTTCTTCACAAAATCATTATGACTGACCAATCAGAGGCAGTTCATTTTCTTATTAAAAAACACAGAAAAACACTGGACCTTTTGGAGATCTATGTTTGTGTCCTGCGCAAAATACTGGTCCAAACTCCAAACCCATTTTCACAAATAGTGTTGGAAGAGTATTAGCAAAATACTATAGCGAAAACACCAAACCCATTTTCACAAATAGTGTTGGAAGAGTGAGTATTAGCAAAATACTACTTATCAAAAACTCCAAACCCATTTTCACAATAGTGTTGGAAGAGTATTATTATTATTATTGTTTACAGTGGACAAGGAAAATTTGTACTGATGATGATGCATGCTGGTGGAAGGATTTTTTGTTTGTGTCACTTTGTTGCTATCTCATTTGCTTGCTCATATCATGATGTGGTGTGGGAACCGTCCCCCCCACCCCCAACAACACTCTGCTCCTCCTTCTTCTTCCTTCTGATCATGTCTGCTTAGTTTTGCTGGTGTACTGGATTTTATTTTTTATGTCTGCCAACAATTTGTTGTTGCACAGCGAATTCTGTCATTTTGAAATCAGAGAAATTGGAGTTGTTGTTGTCTGCTCCTGGCAACAGTCACTAACACAAAGTGGAGAGACTAATGCGCAGATACGCAAACAACACAAAAGAACTGGTTGGGTAAGTAGGTACTACTAGGCACCAATCTGAAGCAAAACACAGAGAACTGATTGGGTAAGTAGGGTACTAGTAGGTACCGATCTGAAGCAAAACGATCATCTTTCAAAAATCCTTGTATAAAAATAGACCTACTACTACTACCTCAGGCCCAAAGTCCATTAAGCTACTAATATACTCTATAATGAAATCTAAACACAATAATATCCTTGCCTTCTTGGTAGGCAACGCCAACAAAAAGACAGAAGAAGAAAAGGAGAAGGAGGAGGAGGAGGAGATTGGGTGCAGATCTAAACACAATATCCTTGCCTTCTTGGTAGGCAACACCAACAAAAAGACAGAAGAAGAAAAGGAGAAGGAGGAGGAGGAGGAGATTGATCGGGTGCAGATCTTCTTTCTACACATTAGGAATGAAATGTTTGGAAAGAACAATTGGTGATCATGGATAAATGAGAGTAGATTGGAAAAGAAACATGAAGCAAAAGGGTTGTTTATGTAAACTTGGTTCTAAGTATGATGGCGATCCTATGCAGAAATTGGTTTGTTTTTCGTCATGAATCAAATGCTGGAACAGCCAAAATTAGGGAAGGGATAATATAAGGTGTTTTGGGCATGTTAGTGCTTCTCAAATTAAGGCTTGATTGAGAGAGGTTGAACATGAGGTGTATACTATTAAGGATCAAGGGGGCCGTATATAAAAGAAAGAAAGGAGCCATTCATTGATGACGTCCATGTGAGACCCTTGTGGGTGCCACCCACCATGCACATGTTGCAATATCCCGTAGCTTCTTTTTATGGCCCTAAAACAACCAATCGGGCAATCAACAATTTGGGGGTTACCTATTAAAAAAATTCTCTCTCTCTCTCTCACACACACACAAAACTTTGAGGATTTTCTTATCATACGATAATTCCTCCAATTCCTACGGGTTAAGTTTCAATGCCAAAATGAAATGTCACCTCCCATATACAAGCAAGCAAGGAAGCAAGCATGTGGCCTCATCATGAGTTGGGTAGCACATCAAAATGAACATGAAAGTTCCATGATGGGATTGCAGGCCCCAAAATGGCTGTTTGTTGCAGTTACAACAACTACTATTACTAAGCTATTGGGGAGGGGAGGTGGGAGGTGGAAGGGGGGGAGTTGTGTTGACAACAAACATGACAAAGGGGGCACCCACCAGCTTTGCATCATCATATGGAAATCAAGTTCACATCCCCACAAGAAGAAGAAGAAGAAGAAGAAGAAACACTAAGCTACTATAACAACAACAACAACACTTAGTTAACAATAAAACTTGCCAATGTAATACAACCAAACCAAAGAACTCAATCTCTTGTCCCTTTTAATTTAATTCAAACCATGCAAATTGAGAGGAGTCTAACACTTTCAACCTTCGAACCCATTTCCTCACACTCAAATTCAAACCCCCCTTTTAAAAAGCTACTTGGGTAGTTTTTGCATTTAGGGTTTAAGTGAAGTGGTGCAAAGGTAGTCAACCCAAGCCTCCCCCCACCCTAAATCCCCTATATCCTAAAACCCCACCCCAACAAACAAACAAACAAACAAACAAACAAAATGAGTATACATAAAATCATAAGTACCTACTCAAGCAAGCAAGCCCATGATGATGATACTTTGAAAAAAAAGAAGAATTTGAGATAAATAATTTATATATATATTTTTATAATCATACCTATTGGTAATGCAAATTGCAATTGCTATATATATATATATATATATATATATATATTCTTTTTATTAAAAAAATTAAGCATGGGATCAAGTAATGGTAAAACAAAAGTGACTAAAGTGATGAGATTGCAAGTATGAACAGAAGTTCTTATGTGATGACTACATAGGTAGGTAGGTAGGTAGATAGGTAGGTAGGTAAGTAGGTAGGTAAGCAAGTAGTGCTGCAAAAGAACACACCGGTGGTGGTGGTGGTGGTGGTGCAGTAGTAGTGAAGAGGCACAGGCTGGCGGCAGCCAGTCTAGCGGCTTGGCGGCAGTGGGACCCTACCACCACCTCCTGCAGCCTGCCTGCCTCCCTCCCCTCCCTCACCCCCTCTTATTCCACTTCCTGCTCACACTCCTTTCCTGCCTGCCTTGCATTACCAGCTAGCTAGCTCCATTGTTGTTGTTGTTGTTGCTGTTGCTGTTGTTGATGTTTTTGCCATCCATTTGACATATCCCAGTTGAGGTTGTTTGTTGTAGTTGTTGATGTTTTTGCTACCCATTTCACACATCCCGGTTGAGGTTGTTTGTTGATGTTTTTGCTACCCATTTCACTCGTCCCAGTTCACTCTCCCAGTTGAGGTTGTTTGTTGTTGTTGTTGCTGTTGTTGTTGATGTTTTTGCTATCCATTTGACATATCCCAGTTGAGGTTGTTTGTTTGTTGTTTTTGTTGCCACCCATTTTCCACTCAGTTTTCAGCTTTCAGCTTTCAGCTGCTGCTGCATTGGTAACCACCTACTTACCCACTTGCTCATCTTGCTGCTGTGTTTTCTTCTTCTTCTACAGTCTTTTCTCTTGGGTCTCTGTTGTTGTGAGCTTCTTTCTTTGGAGTGTGGTGTGTGGTGGAGGGCGGGGAGAGTGGGTTTTGTGAACTCTTTTTTTTTTTTTTGGTTGTTGTTTTTTGCAGTGTCATCATGTTGCAGAGTCGTTTTTTTGAGATGCAAAGTGAGTGCGTTTTAGTTTAGAGGATCCAAGCTTTTCTTTTTGCAATGTGTGTCTTCTGAAGCTCTTTCTCTCTGTCTCTGTCTGCGTGTCTGGCTACTTCCGTCCTTGACTACACGATCTCTACACCACGTTTTTTTGTTGCCTAGACTGGTGCTTGACTGTGGTTTTCTTCTACTGTAGGTGACAGGGAGAGAGTTGGAGCAACAATCTACCTTTCTTCAGCACAGGATTTGTCGAGCATTCTTTCTTCTGGTAGCCAGCTGCGGGAAGAGATCAACAACAACCAACAATGGGTGTGTGGAACAGGTTTCGCAATCGTGGGGTCGCCAGCAAGCACAGTGCTGCAGCTGTTGATGGAGGAGCCGTAGAGCCTGCTTCCAAGAAGATAAAAGCAGCAGCAGCTGCTGCACCAGCAGAGGAAGCAGCAGTGGCAGCATCTGCGACGACGACGACGACGACGACGACTCCCGAAACTGTCAATGTTCCTCCGGCGGATGCTAAGAGCCTCGGCTCGGAAGAGAACAAGGAAGTCGCCAAAACTGAGGATGTGATTGAGAAGAAAGAAGATGCTGCGGCTTTGAAGAAGTCTGCAGCAGATCATGAGGATCAGAAGGTCGACGGCGAGGCTCAGGGGAAGAAGAATGACGACGACAACAACGCTGTGGAAGACTCTGCTGCCGCTGTCGTTCCTGAGGCTGAGTCCAAGGATTTGTCCGCAATCACGCATGTCGACAGTACTATCTCTTCCTCGTTCAAGGAAGAGAGTAACTTCATCGCCGACTTGAAGGAGTCTGAGAAGAAAGCTCTCCAAGATTTCAAGGAGAAGATCGAAGCTCTGATCAAGAGTAACGGTTTCGCTCTGCCGCCTCCGACTTCTGTCGAGGTTGTGCCGCCCAAGACAGCAGCAGCAGCAGCCGAGGAAACCTCCGAGACTAAGGAGGTTGAGGCAACCGTGACTGCCGAAAAAGCTCCCGTTGCTGAAGCTCTTGTAGAGACGACAACCCCAGCCGCAGCTCCCGAGGCTGAAGCTGCTGCTGCTGCTGTCGAGACCACAGCCGCTGCTGCTTCTGAGGTTGATGAAGCTCCTGTGGAGAAGACGACGACGACACAAGCTCCCGAGGTTGAAGCTCCTGCTGTGGAGAACACAACACCCACTCCGGAGGTTGAAGATCCTGCTGTGGAGACGAAGATACCCACAACAGCTCCAGAGGTTGAAGCTCCTGTTGTTGCTGCAGCAGATGTTGAGGTGCCGGAGGTTGAGACCAAGGAAGCAGTTTCCGAGACCAAGGTCGGAGAAGAGCCTGAGGAGACCACCAAGGAAGTCGCCACGGAGACGACGACAACTGCTACTGCTGTTGTTGTCGAGGAGGAGAGCGGCAAGGAGGAGCTCCAGCTGCTGACACCCACAGCCCCTGAAGAAGAAGAAAAAGAAGACATCTCTCTGTGGGGTGTGCCATTGTCGGAGAGCAAGGGAGACGAGAGAACTAACGTGATCCTTCTCAAGTTCCTTCGCGCCAGAGATTTCAAGGTGGATGAGGCTTGTAGCATGCTTGTGAACACCATCAGATGGCGCAAGAGCTTCTTCAAAGCAGACACTGAGGAAGAAGAAGAACAACAACAACAAGCAGTAGAAGAAGACTCCTCCGAACTGGATTCTTTCTTCTACATGCAGGGCTCTGACAAGGAACACCATCCTGTGTGCTACAACAACTGGGGTGCTTTCCAGGACAAGGATCTGTACAACAAGACTTTTGGGGATGCTACTAAGATCCAGAACTTTATCCGATGGCGTGTTCGGGTGTTGGAGAAAGGTATCAAGCAACTTGACTTTGTTCCAGGTGGTCACAGTGCCATCTTGCAGGTCAATGATGTGAAGAACATCCCCCTTTTCAAGAAGGAGATGCGAGGTGTCATCATCGGCTTCGTCACTCTGTTGCAAGACAACTACCCTGAGCTTGTGGTGAAGAATGTAAGATGATGATGATGATGATGGCCATCCCCCATTACTGACCACTCCCCACTTATTTTTCCTATGAACCTTCTTCCTCTGCAATAAGAAAATTTCTTCTTCCACTTCTACCCATAAACTTCTTATTCTGCAACAACTTCTTCTTCCAATTCCACCCATAAGCTTCTTTTTTTTGTGCAACAACAAAACTTCTTCCACTTCTTCCAACACACTTCTTCCAGTTCATCCCTCAAACTGATGATGATGATCCCATCCCCATGACAATCACCCACGTCTTGTTCCCACAAACCTTCTTCTTCTGCAACAACTTTTTCCACTTCTTCCCATAAGCTTCTTCTTCTCCTGTAACAACAAAACTTCTTCTGTTCTCAGCAGACAATACCCAACTAAAGACAGACAAATTTTGTTGTCAGAGCTTCTTGCAATGTCCTGGATCCTCCTCCTCCTCCTCCTCTTCCTCCAGCTGCTGCTGCTGCTGTGTTGTATTCTTTCTCTTGTGAGATGTGATTCTTCTTCATAAGCACTTGGAATTGATGGATCTATCTTATTGAAAGAAGTTTGGTTTCTGTATTGCAGGTGTTTGTCAATACTCCTTGGTACTTCAGTGCGTTGTATTCTGTCGTCAGTCCCTTCATCACGCAGAGGATGAAGAGGAAGATTGTTCTAGCTCGTCCTGGCCAGATCTTCAAGTGAGAAACAATTTCTTCTTCATTGGCTTCTCTCTCTGTGTCTCTGTGTCTGTCTGATCCAATTTCCATCAGAAGAAGATTCCTTTGAACAAATCTTGGAGAAAGGTTTTTGGTCATGTATTGGGGATTGAGAGTTTTTCAGAATTGAGATTGATTCATCCCAGAAAGAAAGAAGCCATCTTTCACACTCTACTGCTGGCTGCATTTTACTGATGGAACTTGCTCATGATGGATTCTTTCTTTCTGTCTGTCTTTCTGTCTCCTCAGGTCCATTGCACCTGAGAATGTGCCAGTTCAGTATGGTGGGTTTGCACAACCCAATGATACGGCATTTGCAGGTGTGAAGTACTCGGTTGAGCAGTTGAGCATCAAGGCTGGAGAAAAAGAGTCCATTGAAATTGCCTTGGAACAGGTGCTGCTACAACTTCTTCTTCTTCTTCTTCCCCTGTCCTCTTTTCTTTCACATGACTATCTACCTTCAACCATTGCAGCTTCACTTGTTTGGGGTGGCTTTCGACAGTCCTCATTCTACTGACCCCAGATTCTTTTCTTCTCTGCATTGAAGCAAGCATCCTTTTCATATCTATGAATCACCAGCAGATAGAACAGATTGCGAGAAGAGAGTTCAACAAATGTTCTTCAAAGTTCCATCTGATCCAGATCTTTTGAACCAGTTTGCTTCTTTGTAAAGGTCATTACCAGCTGTGCTTCATGAAAGGAAATGATTTGTGCTGCAAGAGTTCTAGATCACAATGGAAGTTTGCTGATTACTCTGTGATCTTGTGGAATACCTTACAGGCTGGTTCAACTGCAGTTTGGGATCTGTCAGTGATTGGGTGGGATATCAGCTATGGAGTGGAGTTTGCACCCACAGCAACAGAATCATACCATTCCATCATTGAGAAGACAAGGAAAATTGTATCGGTGGAAGAGCCAATCAGGACAACTTTCAAGTGTGTAGAGCCAGGAAAGCTTGTGCTTTCCATTGACAATACAGCTTCAAGGAAGAAGAAACTTGTGGTCTACAGATTCAAAGTCACAGCAGCTCCAGGTGCAGTAGTCACAACTGCTGAACTTTAAATCTTTTGTCAACTACAGCTTCACCCCCCTTCTGTGGGTGTTGCCCTCCACTCACTCACTGGCTCACCAGTATATAATTTCTGGAAAGAGTTTCAGAACTGGACTGATTCTTGAGGAGAGGTGTTGTCGATTCAGCCATGAGTTTTATTAGAAGCAAGCAAACCTTCATTGAATTCCTCTTGCAAGGATTGTACAGCAGCAGGTGATGGATCTGACATGAGCAGCAGTCGCTGCTGCTGATCGCAGCAGACTTTGTAAGAAGAAAAACACAGAGCACCCAAGCCGTCTCTTACCAATCTGCAAGTATGGCTTCCCAGATTCTATCACCCAGATGCACTTTCAGCTGAGAAGAAGAAGACGAAGAAGAAAAGGAAGAGAGAGCTGGAGTAGTTTCTGCTTGGAAATTTGGAGAAATGTATCCTCTTTCAAGCTCTAGTTTTTTGTGTGTGGGCTTTGGATTCTTGCACTACTATACACAAGTGTTTGTGTTGGCTACTATCTTAGCAAACTTAGCTACTACTCTACTACTACTACTACTTCTACTATACAGGAATTTTTTCACCCCATTTTTTCTTCATTGTCACACTGTTTCTTCACATCTGTATTGCTTTTATACGAAGATCAGAAATCACGTCATTCTAAAGGCTCTGTGCCAAGTGCATGTCTCTACTATAGCTTTTTACAAACCCGTATAATCAAATCTATAAAGTTGCAGCAAAGTTTATTGAACATATGGTTCCTAGTTTTTTGCTGTTTTCTTCTGACAGCCCATATTGTTGTTACTACAGTCATGGTGATGTTGCTGTTGTGCAAAATTTGCAACAATTTGGTCATCTCCACTTTCTTTTTCTGCCATCTCTCTCTTTGTTTACTTTCTAGATCTTAAAGCATCCAATCCATTTGTAATCACATCTCTACTTACACAGTCACATGGTGACCCATGTAGTTGGCTATCAGTTGGATCCACTCAAAGACAGATGATGATGGTGATGCTTGGAGAGGGAGAAAAAAAGCTGAAAATGAACAGGTTTTGCACCAAAGCTTTTTCTTCTTCTTGCATGGGTTTTTGTGGGAGTTTGCATGGTGACCATGCAGTTGGGTATCATCATCAGCTTAATGCTCAGATCTACTCAAAGACAGAGATGATGGTGCTCTTCCTAAAGGGAAAAAAAAAGCTGAAAATGAACAGATTTTGCACCCAGCTTGTTTTTTCTCACATGGAAGTTTTCTCTCTGGAGTCTGCATTGAATCACATTTGATACAAAACTTTTCTGCCTTGTGTGTCTGTGTTAGCCTTTTTCTTCGCTGGTTAGATATAGCCAAAATAGTGAAAATGCAAAGTTAAAAGCTCTCAAATAAATCACCTTTTTGAGATTTTCAATAGCCAGAAATTCAACCAAATTTTTAGGAGACTTTGCCAGATATTTATACATAATGCTTCAAGTAGGTAGCCAAAAAACACCGAAGGATGTTCAACAAATTTTGCTTTCATATTTAGCTTGTAGCTACAATTTTGGCTAAATCTTCCTATGGATGATTGCCACTTTGGCTACATTACAACACTAAGTTCTTGTGTCTTAGAATGGTTATCTAAATACACTACAAAAATTAGGGCTGATTTTAACATATAGAGAAGGCGTTAGCTTCACTTTATGAGCTTTGTTTCTAAGGAAATATAACAACACAAAGAATCGAATTTCACATCTAGCAAAGTGAAAATATCATGTCATCTTAGTTGCTTCGTCAAGGCCCTTGGTTGGGTTGTAAAAGTTTCAAATTCTTGTTAAAAACTCCATTGCAAAATTTGCATGCAACATGTAAATGAACAATCTTTATTGCCCAAATTTTATTTTATTTTTTGTTTTTTTTTTTTTTTTTTTGCACCACCTATTAATAAGCCTAGGATGTGATTATAACAATTTAAGTGCTAGATTATTGTAGTTGACTCAAAAACAATTCAAGACTCTCATTCTAACAATCTTATTGACCATATAAGCTTCTTTGTTTTTTCCATCCCTAGGCACAAGCTTATTCCACAAACCCATTAATTTGTGTATGTTTTTTATGCTAATCTTATGACCCTTGTATGCAATATGAATAGAGTTAAAGAGAAATTCACATTGCATTCTAATTGTCGCAAGAGACAAAACACATGTACACAAATATGCCATCGATAAAATACAAGATTCTACTAAGTATCATGGGTACAAAAATCACTAATAATCAAGAAGACGTTGTTGATGATGTATTATCTAGTCTTGCTTTTACTTTACTTTGCCGAGAAGACAAATTTTTTGAATTGCTAATGAAATATTTGTGTGTGAGTTCATATAGTAAACATGACTCATAATTCATTCAAACTTATTATAGTCACAATAATGTTTTTTATATATATATATATATATATATATATATATATATATAATGTATATATTTAAACATCTACCTATTTATGCTTAGATCATATGCATAATTAGTAGACCTGGGCCTCTTTGGGACATTATCATTACTTAATTTTCATTCTAATAAGTGATTATTTAAGTTGATGTTTAATTTTTCTGATGAACTTCTACAACAATATTCCTAATATATTATGGCAACATTGGCAAATTTTGAAATGAATTTAATGAGTTCAAAATATCCAAAATATTGAAAGTAAGCAAATTGAGGTTTTAAGTTATTTAATTTATTATCAAGTTCTTTTTTTATTGGACGATTTATAATTTTTTACATATTGAGAAGTACGATAAGCTCACGATATCAATGGATTTTAAAAATTAAACTGAGGGGTCAAGTTGCTTAACACCAATTTATTAATATTTAGTGGGAGGTGGCATTTGACAAAATTTTAATATCACCTCCACACAAGACTTGGTGGCTAGACAATTTATTTTGTCCCTTTTAACCACCCTTTCATTAAAATGGGTAAACATTTTTTTTTCTTTAATAATTTTCTTTTTTCACATCAATTGAATATATATTCTAAAATTAATGAAAATGAAAATAATATTCCAAATAATTTACATGATCATGGATTACCAAATTTTGGCAACAATTTATGTGTTAAATAATTTATTGAAATAAAATTTAAATCTATTAATATTTTGACCTTGTGTCAATCAAATGGTCACTGGTAATGCAAAGCAACACGAAGCCCAAGTCAGATTCAGATGATGATGAATGGGATAGTCATGTCCTTTCAGTGAATGGGGTTGCTTGATGATGGCATCCTGAAACACCAAAAACAAAACAAAAAAATGTGATGTGGAAATTGGAGTCAACAAACAAATTGTGGGAATTCAACATTGGGTAACACTTTTCATTTGATTGTGTACAAGATGGGAATCACAATTCATCACGCCACTCAATCCTTCACGGGGATTGTCATGGTTTTGTTTTTGTGAGTTTTGTAGCCATCAGCAACACACAAAGCAAAGCAAGCACACAGTTGCAAGAAGAAGAAGAAGAAGGTGGGTGGGGGGGGATTCACACACACACCCCTCAAAAGACATCTTAGTCATCAAAAAATCCACGCACACAAACACCCAATTCTTTCTCTTCAATTGATCAGTTGCAGCAACAGCAGCAGCATCAGCAGCAGCAGCAACAGTTTCATGTTGTTTTCGGATGTATCTATCTAGCAGCACGAGTTGAGTTGTGGGTTGGGAGGATTTTGTGCCTTGTATTGTTTTTTTTTTTTCCCAACCTTGTGAATCCATTAGACCTACTTGCCTTCTACTACCATATGAAGCATAATAAGTGGCTTAAAGATTTGTCTTTTGAAAGAGTGGTGGAGAAAATTGGAATTTCATGGAGTTGGATTTCTTGGTGTCGAGTTGTTAGAAAATCAGAAAACTTTTTAGGGTTGTTGGTAATGGGTGGTTTCTGATTTAAGTGCAGTTGGATTTTAACATTGGAAGAAGGTTTGTTTTTGTTCCAAGCATAAGAAACATAAGATTGTGTGTGGGGTTTTTCCCAAGCTTGATGATGAGATTGATTTGAAGAAAAACAACGGATTCGTATTCTTTGTTGATACAACTGGTTCTAGGGTTTTAAGTTTTGGAAGCAAAGTTCTGTTAGAATTTGGAGTAGTGACGGATTGGGGGAAGGATTTTAAGAAAATGGCTTTTTTAGGTGGAGTGAGAGTTGCAGCATGGACAGACAGTGAGATTTTTAGTGCTTTCAGGTGCAGAGCAAGCGACCACAAAGAGGTCTTTGTTGGAGGGCTGACAAGATTCCACTGTGGTGGGGTGAAACCAGCCCCTGTGTATCATCATCATCATCATCATCATCATCATGCAACCATTAATTCTTTTAGTGGTGAGGGTCAGGGATTGAAGAGAGCTTGGTGTGGGAACTCCAGAATCCAACAGCAAGGTGTAGCAATGAACGCCTTGAAAAGCTTCAAAGAAACAGATCAGGTCAGAATCCCCTGTTCAAACCCTAATCTCTGTGTCTTCTTGCATAACTGTCTGCAATATTTTTGGTAAATTTCTTTGAACATGGGGAATGTAAAAGTCATGTGAGTTGTGTCCTTCATTACCTTGAGGTGGAAAAATACATGTTCTTGATGACAGGTCCCAATTCCACTACTGCGGGGACTTCTGTCAGCTATGGTGAAACCATATCTTATTAAAAACCCAACAGCAATGACTGCTTTGGATCTCATCCGCACACATGTTGGTGGACCTCTTTGCTATGATCATTTTGCGTTCCGCACATTTGGGGTAAGAATAATATTTTTTTTTGGGTTTATGATACATATGGTCTTTTGTATGGAAAATTCAAGACAAATTTAAGACATTCACATTTGTTCTGTAGGACTAAATACTGCATTGAAACACCAACAGGTCAACGGATGTGGGATAGATTCCATGTCACAAGTGTTTCTCGATTTGGGTTATGAGGTTCGAGATGAGCTTCGGTTTCCAGCCAAGAAGGTACGGGCCCTGTGGTTCTCACCACCCAAGCATTTGCTTGATATGGAGGGCAGTGAAGCTGATGGGCCATTGCCACGCATCTTTATCTCTGAGCTCATTGTGAATGAGCTCAGCCTTGCAGCCCAGGTACTGCAACTCTTTTCCATGAGAGAAAGCAAACCTCCTTTGGATAATCACAAAGACCATTGATATGCTTTTCCTCAGGATTGAGTATTGGTTGAATTTTGAGTTGTGGCTACTGCAGGAGATTATCCACAAGTACACTAGTGGTTCCACCCCACTTGCAAAACATGCTGCTGCTGCCAGCATTCTCAGTTCACTCACATGGCCCACACCTCAATTGACTGACTACCAGACCCTTGCCAAGTGAGAACCTCAGGAACCCTAGATGATTTTTAGCTCTTTTTCATACCACCTGCATTTGGCAGCTAGGATATTGCGACTGAGGATTTATTTATTATATGGCCTGAATGTGAACTTGTTAAGTGTGATCCAGAGAGAGTGAGTATGCTGCCTGGACATTGGTGAATGGTTATGCACTCAACCACACAACTGTGTCAGTGCATCGGCTAGGGTCTCTACACAAGATTGGGAAGTTAAATGAGTTCCTTCAGGAAAATGGTATTAGACTCAACAGTGAAGGAGGCATTCTCAAAGGTAATTCACTCATATTACCTTCCTAAATTGAAAAACACATGTGTTACTGCAACACTGGTGATCACACTATGCAGGAGATGACAGCATCAATTTAACACTTAATTGCTCTTTTTTTTGGTGCTGGCAGTCAGTCCAGATGGTGGTCTACAGCAAAGTTCATCAGTGGCCGACACAATCACATTCACATTTGCAGGTGGTGAAGTGAAGAGAGTACCTGCATCATATATTGAGTTTGCTGAGCGACTTGTGCTGCCCATCTACAGTGATCTGCATTCCAATGAGGTGATTTTTAGAGAAGTTGAATCACACATGCATAACTGTGAACTACTTTTGTAATCCAAACAGTAAATCCATCTACAGATCCAGCAGCAAATAAATGTGGACTGTTCTAGAATTTGTCTCACATTTTAGTGCTACTGTTTTGCAGATCCATGAATGGCACCGAAGGGATGGATTTGAAGTTGGTAATGCAGATAAAATCTTTGAAAGTACATCTTCAGATCAGATTGGTTTGCATGCAAGTTGAGCTCTGGACATTCAACCCCTTGCCTCATCCAAAGTCACATCCTGTTCCCAACTGTATAGAACAATGGAAGGGCAGGTGTATTTCAGTTGATCCAGTGTGGTTGCAGTCACCTTGGCATAGAGCAGATGAGAGCGAAACAAGAATAAGAAGAAACATAGCTCTGAACCATTGTTATGGTTTCTGGTCTCTTACAGCAGTACTACAATCCTAGATCATATATAAAAGTTTTTGCTGGAGGGGTAAAATGCAGTTCTGAGTATATAGAATTTGTAAGTCACAAAACAAACTTTCTGTTGATTGGGGACTGCGATAATCAGCACACACATCTGAACAGCTAAAACTTAGGGCTTTGTTCGTACAGAATGCTACCGAACAGGTGCCTTGATTGTGTTGTCTTGAAGGATCCTTTTGTTCTCTGTTGCACACTCTTTGCAATCTCTGCCATCTTCTTGCCACAATCAAATGCTTTCCAAAGAAGTTCCTAGTTGTGGTCATTTCACAGATCTGTTGTGACTTTGGCTTGAATTCAATCATGCATTAAAATTATATGGATCTGTTGCAGTTCTCTTATCCCATACAGCAAAGGCCATCCTGATTAACAATTTTCCCCTTCTTGTTGATGGATGACAAACGCAGCTGTGGGGCCCTGTTTTTCCTTAAGTTAGTGGTGTTTTGTTGTGTTGTGATGTTTTGATGATATTCCTCCCTTTCAGTCCAAGGGATTTTTTTCAATTGCTCTCCTTTTTTTCTTGGTGATGTTGTCTTTCCAATAGCTGATTTGAGAGGAAGGAGAAGGTTGGAAGTAGATGGAGGTTCAAACATGACATCCACCCTAGATTGTTGTCCATGGCATCCAAGTATTCATCCATGTTGCAATAAAAACGCAACATCTTGGTTATCAAATCTACCAAAACCTTAGCCCCTTCGAGTTCTTCTGATTGCCACCCCAACTCAATTCACATTCTTATATTCACTTTCACTTGGGTGTGCTTTGATTTTATTGATTTGCTAGATCAATGTGTGAGGATCGCATGTTGAGGCTTCAAGGCCACATAATTTACATTTCATTTGTGGATTAGGTTAAATTGCTTACATTCAAGATTAAAAGATGACAATCTTGAATGAACAAACAATAGGTGAGGGACACAAGTTGGGGATTTGGGTTTTCTTCAAGCAAGATACTTGTTTTGAAATAGTGGTATCACAGACAAGCTTAATGAGTAAAACCTTTCATTTCCATTTGTTGTCTTCATTTTGCTCATGACTGCATCCTCATAGTTCTGACATCCAAACAGGTATAAAATGAGCATGCAACAAGGCTGATGATGGATCTCCAGACTAGTACCATACAGATTGCCATCTAGTGCCGAACAGTAATTGTGGGTGAAGCTCTTTCTAAATTGATACTATAACATAGGCTAGTGTGTATAATCGATAACCAAAGAGAGCAAGTAGCAAGTATCAGACAGGATCTTCAGACGTTGCAAGCCCAGGGTCATGTGTATTGTTTAAACAGTGATTGATGATTGTTGGAGGGCTTGAGCTCTAGCAGCTTTTAACTGGCAATTGCATGATCTCAAAGAGAAAAGCATTTTTATTCAACAAAATACACAACATGGCCTTTGAATCTCTATCTAAAATTTAAATCTAAATACATTTTTTAAAAACTCCCCAGGCTGTACCAGGGTTTTTTTTTCAATTTTGTTAAGTAGGCGGACTGGCAATCATCCACAAGAGGAATGAGCTACATTTAGTCAGAGATCAGAAAGTAAAGTAGGTTTTTTTGAGCTTTGAAGGTAACTGCGGTATCAGCTCCCACCAAACCAGAAATGGCAAGACCAAGTATGGTCATAACAACCTTGAGAATGTCGATCAAAAAAGTATCTGACCCATTACCTCTGTAGCAAGGTCAGGTGAATGCAATATCAAATGTCATTATAAAGCATTGTGAAATTCATCGGGGCTGAAATGCATGGAGGCACACCCAGGAGCTGTGATGGAGCTGTCTGACAGCCTCTGCTCTAGCTTACAACTCTCCACATCATACAGCAGTACCTCCTTTGCTGATGACTCCAATGCTACAGCCCCAAAACCTCCTTCCTGCATGACTGATTGCTGTGTGCCACTCAGCAGTCCTCAAACAAGTGCCAGGATGCACTACTCAGTGCAGATGAATTCCAAAGCCTGACATTATAGCTCATGGATGAGAGTAGAAGCGGCCCTGTGCACAAACCTCCATTACCTGCTAATGTACTAGGGGCTGACTGCAAAAGAGTTCTCGGTGAAGCATAACCCATGTACATTTCCTACTAGGGGCTGACTGCAAAAGAGTTCTTGGTGAAGCATAACCCATGTACATTTCCAGAATGTTGCTAGAGTCAAAGAGACAAATGTCACCAGCACAACTACTAGCAGCAAGACAGTAAGCATAACCTAGAAAGGTTGTGGCTATGAGGAGCGCTGGCTCATCACCATAAATTCACCATGGCCAAAAATGATTGTACAAAAAGTGCCAGTCTCTCCTGTGGCCACCAAAAGGAGGGCACATCCAAGGAATTGCAAGCCTGCCTGCAGTGTTCAAGGATGCATCTGACACATGGGTGGGCTCTGGATGCACTTGACAATGAAGGATAGAAAGAGGTGCAAGTGTGGTGATGGATGCAGGGCATTGCTGATGCTGGAGCTTCAAATATTGGACCACAAGTGAGGGATAATGAATGGGAGTATTGATGTACTGTCTGAGAGGAATATAGGGTGACTCCTACCGATCAGTGCAGTTAGAAAGCTCAAATTGTGATGCAGCAACATCATTTTTCTCAACTTGGCTGAGGTAGGATCTTGCTGAGATATTGTTGAGAAACTGGAGACAGGAATTGAAGAGCTGACTACAGCAGTGATAGCCCTCAAACCAGAGTTCAGTGGTGCCACACAATGTGAGGTGGTAGGGTCAGCAAAACACATCCCCTTACTCAGAGAAGGCAGCAGCATGTCCCTTCTCTTGCAGTTAGCTTCAGCTTCAATCCCACACAAGAACTACCTACAAATCATCAGTTGTTTTAAACTTGCACCACTGAGTGCCCATCACAACACTGAGCAGCTCCATCGATAAATGCAGTATCCAGCTCAGAACTGTCATCAACAAGACCATCCAAAAGCAATATCACAGTTCTTCCTCTAATGCAATTGCTTTCAGCAAAGAAAATGAAAAACAAAACAGCAAGAAACAGCAAGACATCAACTAGCATCGGTTGTAAAAACAAGACATCAACCAGTTTTGAGATAATACAGGTCAGAGTCATCACCTGGAATCATAGTCCATAAAGACAAAACCCCTAATGGAACCTAATGCTGTTCCCCCTCAACCAGCTCATCACTGGATACTCAGTGGGTTGATGTACAATTTGCATTTATGTGTCATGTAAACAAGCAAACACATATTGAATCAAAACAAGATATGAACAGCATTGCTCAGAGACTCCTTGAGCACCTGATGCACATAGATCTTGTCAATATCTAAAACTCATCTAAGGGCCTAGCAATGCCAGCAGTCAACACTGTCGAGTCTAGGTTTCTACAAGGCTGGACAGGAATTGTGTAAATCAATGTCATTTGGAATGGAACCTTCTCCCAGTTTGCACCAAATATTGACATGAAATTCTGTTTGACAAGCTGCAGAGACATTCAGGACAAAAAAGCACATGTCCTGAATGTCATACGGCGAGCATGATGAATCACCACTCATCACCTTCACAGCCTTGACATTCAAATCATATGGACCTAGTGTTGGATCCCAAGTTTTCCAGCCTATTTGAAATTTGATCAGGTATGCCCAAGCATCTCATAAGGACAATCATTTGTTCATTGGTGCAGAGAGCAACCAAATTAGGGTGTGGAAATACCAGCCAAATTTTTTTGCCCTAGACAGAACAAATTCTGCTGGAAAACTAGTCTTCATCATCTTCATCCATGGGATCATCCTCATCGTCCCCTAAAGGTTCTTCAGGTGTGGCAGCCATATCTTCAACAGGTGCAGCAGGAGCAGCCGTGCTTGCTTTGCCCTTCTTGGATGTGGCAGTGCCTTGGGGTGCAGGCTCCTCAGCTTCAGCATCATCATCTGCATCTTCTTCTTGTTCCACAACCTCCACATGTGCATGTCCTAGTCAAGGATCATCCCTCCACCTATTGTTTCTTTGTGATCCCTTCATCCCTTTCCTTCTCATACTGTTCGCAAATCCTTTATACACAGAGACCCCAAACCCTAAATGCAGGCTACACCAAGGGACAACAAGAAAAAAAACAACCACATAAACAAAAAGGATATCGACATCACGTGCAGTGCCACCTGCCATGATGCTTTGCAAATCATTCTCCACTTGTTGGACTAACTCAGGCTGCAATTCACATCCAAGAACCCAGCAAACTCAAAAAGACAATTAAAACAGTCAGAGAGATGCCCATGAATTTAATACCTGGAGTAATTCACACAGCCCAAGTAATACCAGATAGCAGAGTTTCATGTGAAAATCTTTGTGACACATGGACAGAAAGGGAGAACTACTCATCATGCATACCGAATGTTTGCACAGATACTGCATCTTTTGAGTTATAGGTAGAGAGGAGGAGAAGGAGACAATTGTACATTGAGGTCAGGCTCTCGGCGAAAGCGCCGGCGCCTGGCATCTCGCATAGGTGGAGTTAAACCATGCCTGTACTCTGGACCTTCTGGAGCTGGCTCTTCTGGTTCTCTAACCATTATCATCTGCAAGCCAGTGCCGTTTCAGATCAACAAGGGATGCAAAGTGACAATGAAACAAAAACTTGCTCTTCAAGCTGCTCTTCCACACAAAAAGCTAGCCCTTTTTAAAGTATGAGGGAGGGGGATGAGGCCTGTGTTAAACAAGAAAAGAAGAAAAAACAGGGTGCAGAGACCTGCCCAACATCTGCTGCCTTGATCAGAACACTGTCGTCATAAGTCTTGTAAGATTCGACTACACAAGGAAGATCCAGCAATGCTGCAGGGAAGCTATCATTTCCTATCACAAATACACCTGTCCGTCCGTCCTCTGCACACAATTAAGAAAAGAAAAGAAAACAACACTCGATATGTGATTTCCATACTAAACAGCTGCTGCTGCTACTGCACACCTCCCTTGACTCATGTGGTACGAAATGTAAAAACCCTACTTAGGGTTTTAAAGAGATAGATATTCCAGAGTTTGTACTCACAAAAAAACTCACCTTCACTAGAGAAATGGAGTTAGAAATACCGCACCTTGGAAAGACAAGTCAAGAGATTGATCATTTGCACAAGAAGGATCTTCATTGAGTACTCGTTCCAGCCTCTCAGCCACAGATTGTGGCACTCTCAGTATGAAATGCTCCTCCATCTCCTTCCTTCAATTTGTCAGCACAAATTTCACAGCACAAATCCTTCCTGCAGTTGTGAATGAGGAGAACTGCTGCTTTGCAGCAAGAGTTCCGTTATTAGGGTTTTAGAAATGAGCAAGCATGAAAGAAGAAGAAGAAGAAGGATAAGAAGAGCAGCCGCCCACACCGAACATAATACCTTTCACCGAACATCTAGCCCACAAGTACAAGAACAAAAGGTTTTAGTGATTGAGGTCCAATTTTCAAACCTTTAGCGAAATCTCTACTTTCCCACAGAACATGGAGCATGTTACTGCCACAGCAGTAGTTGAAGCATCAGAAGATGATTCTGGGCCATGATTTTCCTTCAGTCTCTTGGAATATGAGAAAGCAAGCACGCAAGCAACCATTGCTCAGGTACATTTTAAATGATGTCCATATTCTACTTTGATAGCCATGCAATCTTACATTCAATTCTCTTTCTGGTGCAAAATGTACAAAGACATGCTGTGAACCATAAAACTCAGTGAACAGAAGTGCAAGAAGCATTCAAAGCATCAGAAATTGGTGCAAGGAATGCCTCTCCTGCGTTTTCAGGAGCTTCAACAACTACAACCCATGGCCTATTATGAGCTGCTTCTTCTGCCCAGGCAGCCGGATCCATCACCAAACAGTCACCTTGGATACGCTCCAGATCTGCAGCAGCCTATAATGCCTTACATGATTGCTGGTTATGCACCTTCCATGGTGCATCTCCTGCCAGCTTTTGCCTCCTAATATTTTGCATGCTCAGATGCTGCAACGGCAGGGCCTATAATACATAATATCATGAACCTTGCCCTCAAAAAGAAGAGCTACAACTCCCAAATCATCTGCAGCCTCTAACAGATATGCCAGTACCATGTCCCTCTAGCAGCTCAAGCACATGAACCCTCAGGAGATATTGGAGAAACTGAGATGGCGGCAACAGGTGCAAGCTCAGCTGGCTGTTGAGCAGCCGCAGCTTGCTTTGTGGGGGACTCATGGCAGTTGATGTGCCAGTTCTTTCCCAGATGCCAGAACCTTCAGGAATCATGCCAGTCAGACCATTGAAACAATCAGCCATCTCCCTTTCATCAGAGATAAGCCCTCAGGAGCCTCTCTATCCAAGCTAGCACACAGCCCATGTTGGGTGAAGAAGACCGAACCATGGAGGCTGACACACTGCTCCAACCTGAGAACACCATTGAACAAGTAATGTTTGTTTGGGTTTGGATCTCTTTCTGATATCTGGAGGAAGGGGGTGGCTTGATACCTGACTGAGCTTCACATCCAATGTGTAGGACTTAGAAGCTAGGTAGAGTCATTGCTGTTAGTGAGTACTCTTTTTGTAGCTGGAAGATAGGTCCAGGTTGTTGATACAGGATGCTCTTTATTGGCTGGCTTGGAATGCAAGACAGAGGCAGGCAACATGTGGCAGTAGTAACCAAGCTTCTGAAGAGGATTCTGAATATGACCTTGAGCCCTCAACAAGTGGTGGCAACCCATCTTGTCAACCAGGGATTTGAGGTAAAGGCTCACATCTGTGAAAGGGTTATTCAAGACTCATATACTTTTTTTATTAGCTGTCTCTTAAATGCTAGCCAACATCATGACTGAGTCTTCCTGTTGCTTCTGGGACTGCAATGGAAACTCAGGACACAGATTTTGTATTGTGGTTTGCCTGAAGTTTGGGGAAGTTGCTATCATCTGATTATCTACACTTTCCATCAGGAGCTCATGAAGTCAGTGGATAGTCATGGCGGCTTGTCACTGCAATTCATGATTAAGTTGATGATCTGACGCTTTGTTAGCAACTCTTGTAAGGTTATGACAGCACTTTTTGTCATGTTACCTTTGAATTGTTGTGGAAATTTCTCTTCAATCTCATAGATATGAGGCTCACATGTGTATGTAGTGAGCAAATGTGAAAAAATGGCTTTGGTGGGAGGTTTCTAAGGATGGTACAAGGTTAGATTGTTTTATGGCTCTGGCTTTTCCATGTGCAGACTAGTGAAGGTGAACAGGATGGAGACTCAGACAAATCCTATTGATTGCTCAATTGCACATTTACTGTTCCATCAGAGGATACCACAGCCGGTCAAAATCAGGACCTCGATTTTCTCCTGCAGCTACAAACACTCTTTCCTCTCATAGAACCTCAGATGGGCCACAGATGTGGCCTTCAGAAACTTTGCCTTGTGGCAAGTTGGATCCAGATGTCAATGCAGGATTAGCTGCATTTCCAGGAATGAATGTGCTTGAACCTTCAATAGTGTCTAATGAAGGACTGGCTTCAACTAGGACCCTGTGATGTGCACTACTCTTCATGTTTCTACATTGCAACAAAGCTAAGAGTACATATTCAAGCACATCTAGCCTCCTGCTTACATGACGTTTGTTGGCTAGGGATGTGATGAGTATTACCTCATGTTGCAGTGAGGTATCAACCACTTTCTCCTCTATGTTCCTGAAACATTGCTGCCTAACCTCCTCATCTTTGCATCCTGCACATCACTCAGGATAGAGTGATTAATTAGCTATCAGTTCTAAGTGGCACCAATTTTCACAAGTCAACATACACCTCCACATGTATCTGGTAAAGGAGAGATGTGCAAGGATGATACAGCAGGCTTACATGACAAGCTTCTTTGCTATCCTCTTGAATCTTAACACTAGTAGTTCCTGAACCCATCTACCCAATTGGACACAAAATGTAAATTCACCCAATCCTCAATCATTCACAAACTAGAAGGTGTTGTTGCAGGCAGGAGCTTATGGATACAAAAGGCTTCATGCCACCATACTGCAAGTTAAAGTGGTATATTTATTCCAGGCAGGACAAGTACCTTCAGAAAGATGTGAAGTGCTTCTACAGAATCAAAGTTTGCAGAACATTGACCGCTACGTCTTAGAAGCCCAAAGCAAAATCAGTTCCACCACATCAAAAAATGCACCATATATGTCAAGGTCAGTCACATTTGCTTGCACTCGAGTTGTAACAAAGCAAAGAAATATCCAAACCTGAGCAGAAAATGACACAATTCATCATATATTCAAAAATATGTAGTATGGGTGGGTGCTTGTAAGAACCATACCAGAGAGAGTATATGCAATACATATGCATGATGGAAGCAGTACTTTGGAAGACCAAATTGTGCAGATTATACCCAAATAGCGCTGTCACAATTAACTATCATATGCTTAAAACTCAGATGAGATGTGACATGCAATCAGTAGTAACCGCATTCTTCTTATCACTGGTGGATTACCAAGCATTTCTCTGCAAATGTGAAACACTGAAAGACCATAGAAATCAGTGCTGAATCAAGATATTGAATGAATTGTCGAGGTAGGCTTGATGGTGACTTGCAGGATAACTGCAAATGAAAATCATATGATGAAAGGTGGGTTTATTTGGCTGGAAGGTGGAGGCAGAATTCACAGAATTAGTGAACTGCAAAGATTCATAATAGCACTTGGACTTAAACATGTATCAGCTTGGATTTAGCTTAGAATGATGCAATGCAGTGGTTGATGGACTTGAAGGCAGATCCACTGTACAATAAAAATTGGTTTGAATTCAATCGATTTGTATTGAATTGAATTGAATTGAATTGAATTTGATTCAATTCAACCAAATGCAATTCAATTCAATATGGATTTTATCCAATGTATTTAAATTCAATTTAGGAATTTTAATTCAAATCAAATTCAACTGAGTTGCATTCAATTCAAGTTGCATCATGCAAATTCATTCAATATTAAATCGTTCAAATGGAACTTAATTTTTACAAAATCAATTCATGGTCGCTAGTAGTGTGTATCAACACGAAGTCCAAGTTCAATTGTATGGAATGATGTAGTCATGTACTTCACATACCACTACAAATATAGTCATGTTTTTTTGTTTGTTTTTTTTGAAGCACAACAATTGACCCAACCTAACAAGTAGTTGGCATCCCCAAGTCAAGCTCATTGGTAAAAGGTCAACATGAATTTTACCTACACACCACTAGGTTTGAACAAGTGTTGGGTAGTTGTTTCCCCTTGTATGAGAACCATCAATTCCAATTCTTCCCAACACTTGAGAGAACTAGGCTAGTTATTTTTTTAAATATAATTTAGATGTACAATAATCAACCAAGGCGTTAGATATTTTTAAATTATAATCAAGCTAGTTCTCAAACAGGGTGATTCTCACAAATGTGATAATAGTCAATTTTCATGTCCAATTTTCACAATTTGGATCTCAAATTTATATTCATTTAAAAAAACATTCAATTTTTAAAAATTGAAAATAATAATGAAACTTGTCTAAAAAATGATTTAAATGTTACACTTTTTTTTCTATAATAAACTATATTTCCAACATCTCATCCTTTTCAAAAGTTCCTTCAAATTCTTCTAACTCTTCTTCTAACTCTACATTAGGTTTAGTTAGCTCCACTAAATTAGAAAAGGGTTTACAACTAATCCTAGGACCACTAGGCCAAAAATTATCTTATTGCAAATGACATCTCCTACGATTAATAAGTATTCCTACCAAAGAAAAAATCCACTTGATTTCAATTTGGGAAGCAACAATGCTTAAGATTTACTTAGCAAGGAATCCAACTATAGGAAACATCAATTCATGCTTGTCCAACCATTGAAAACAACATTTGACATCTTTTGCATCCACTTGAAATTTCCTAAAAATCTAAAATTCCTTGCTAACAAACTTTTTTGCTAGTTCATTTGTGTTTGTTGTCCTTCCAAAATTGTCCAAATTATAATCTTCATCAACACCTTGGTCAACAGTAGCATTTTCAAACAAGGGGTGCAAATGATGGTAGCATTTTAACAACATGGGATACAAGGTTTTTTATCATATTATTCAACAATGGCCTTATTCAAGGCCAACAAATTAGGGCACTAAACTTAAATTTTTGAACCTAAGGTGCAACATCAAAGACAACATTTTATGAGCCTTCTTTTCTTCATATTTTCTCAAAAAAAAGAAAAAAGAATCCAAAATGTCACAAACTTATTTTTTGATGTTAGAGGTCAAAAGCCATAATTCAAAAGCAACAATAGATTCATTTTCCATAAAATTATAAAAAAATTGAAATTTTAAATTTTTTTTTCAATTTCAAGCAAATGGAAGTGACAAAATTTAAAGCATCGTTTAATAGCCAATGACTTTTAAATTGTTTAAGATTACAAGCAAACACAACAAGGGAAAGGACATCAACAATAATTTGAAAGATATAGCATGTCTAAGGACAAGGCATTCATGTAGTCATCTTAACTAGACTCTACATATTATAATAGAGAGCAATTGTTTTTTGAAATTGTAATGCCTCTTGAAAAATGATCATTTTATTTACAAATATGCAAAAGAAAAAACAATTTGTTAGAGCTTCTTATTAATTGAAATTAATTATAAAAACTACAATATATATATATATATATTGCAACAATACATTGAATAAAAAAATTACTTTGTCTTCATTGGTGTATTCAACTTCCTTGGGGCCAAACCAAATTCAACACATATTTTTCTCCATTGTTGTCCACTTTCCTCAAATTGTTTGGGCCAAGGTATACATTTTTGCAAATATCCTTGTGTAGTTTTAATAGAAACATATGTCAAGTCTGTACAAAAAACTTCATTTGTTGTACCATATAGATAGGCCTTGGAAAATGTATGTCCAAGGCAAGTGTTTTGATGATTTTTCTCTGAACCCAAAATGTCACAATTTACAATTGATCTTAATGCAGAAGTCATTATGTTTAATTAAACCTTTCATTTTTCACATAAACAAATTTATTTTTTATCAAGTTATACATTTCTAAATACTCAATCAAGGTTTTAGCTAAAGTTTTGCCAAAAGTATCCATAACTTCAAAAAGACCAAGTGTAACATGCTTTGATCACCAATTAGTTCTTAAAAATTAATCACAAAGGCAAATATGTCATGCTCTCCTTTTGACATCCGAAGATAAAAGCTTGTTGTTGCAAAATTACATTCAGCCAAAGTTGGTATTACATACAATTGTTTAGGTTTTTTTACCAACTTAAGGAACATCTCTTGTGAAAACCATTTTCTAGAAGGAAAGACCAATCTTGTACGCAAATGCAAACATAAGCACTCATCCGCAAACTTTCCACAAATTACATGTGTAGATGATTTTTAACAATCAACAAGCCCATATCCTCAAAAAACATTTTTTGTTGCATATCATTGTTATGGAAAGGTTCTTTGGCAACAAAAAAATTAACAATTGCATTGCCAAATGGATTTGAATTTGTTTTTGCAAATTGTCTCTCCACTTTTCCTCTCAATGGATTGTTTATTTCCTTTTCAAACAATTATGCAATAATAAAATGGTTTGCATTCACATATTTTTTCAATGATGTTATTCCATTTATTGTATTATATACGATTAAAGTTTTTCTTGCTTAGGTTTTAAGGTTACAAAAAAAAATTAAACTACTTTAACAAAAAAATACATCTCATGATTTGTGGGCATTTGACATCAACATCCTTATTATTATTCACACAAAAAAAACCAAACATATAATTTTTTTACCATATGATTTCCACATTATTTTTTGAGTATGTTTTTTCCATTACATTATGAATAAATATTTCACATGTATTTTCATTCATCATATTTTCATTTTCAAAAAAATTGAACCATTTGTAATTTTCACAAGAGAATGCAACTTTGAGATGGAATAAAAACCAAACAAATGTATGATAAACCAAATGACCAAAAAAATTCCTTGTAAAATAATTTAAAATGCAAACATTTACAAAAAAAAATATAAATTATTCAAAATTTTCCTCAATTTGTTTTCAAACATATGTAAATATTGAATTATTTTTGCACCTTCTTTCCAATTGTAGTGGAACTCCACCACCTACACAACGTAATGGAAGGGGTAGTTCTTCACCATGGCACAAGTAACACAACGAACCATCGCCAACACTAGCAACGTGACAAACTAATAACAATAGTAAAGGAGGGAGATAAATGGTGATGTGGGTACCTAGTAGTCGGAGGCATAAAACACCATGAAGGACCACCAAACTCACCAGCTACAAGGTGATGGCAAAAAAGGTTAATACTTCACCAAAACATAAGAATAACAACTAGCAATGCAAATTAGGAGCAACAATATGGGGGGTATAAGTGGGTACTTGGGAATCAATAGCATGACTAGCAACATGATGAACCAATAATAGCAAGGTCAATAATGTAATGAACCAACAACAACATGACTAACAATGTAATGAACCAACAATAGGACTAGCAATGCAACGAACAAACAATGCAATGAACTAGCAATGCGATGAACCTATAACAGCAAAAGTAACGTGACAAACCAACAACATAAGAATTGGCAATGCAATCAACCAATAGCACTAGCAATAACGCAACAAACCTACAAGATTAGTAGCAACACAATGAACCAAAAGCACCTACAGCGCTAAGGGAAACACAAAGGAGCAAAGTAAAAAACAATGCAAAAGGAAATGCAAAGGAGCAAAATAAGGAGCAACACAAAGGGAAATGCAAATGAACAATGCAAAGAGAAATGAAAAGATCAACATGAAGAACAAAATTTGATTAAAAATGTTAAACCCTAAAAAGGATTTTATACAATGGGTGTCATTGCCTACAAACTAACATAAACTAATTACTAACCTAAACCTTAATCTACTTACTAACTATTAAGCCCAATCTAACCTAAGAACCGAGTTTTAGTTTCCTCATAAAACTAACCCAATTTTCTAAATTTAAAAAAAATTGATACCCAATTTTCATTAGGTTTGGTTCTTACCCAAGTGGGAACCATTGGTCTAGTTTTAAACTGGTTATCACCTTTTGTAATACTATTTGATTTTTCATGTGAGAATTAATTTGAGAACTAGGGGTCCCAACGAAAACCACCCAACACTAATTTGAACTTTAGACCTTTTTGTCATCTAAGGGCTTAAAAGGGGTTATACTAATGAACCATCACCCTTGGGGTTATATTTGTGTTTTTACATATTGTAATTCATTTGTTACATTTAAATTATCAAATTAATATTCAAATTGTCACTCAAAAATAAATGCATAAACTATGAATAATTAATAATTTAAATGTATATATTTCAAATAAATTATATAAATGTTAAATATTTAATTAAGAAATTCAAATTGTATTTTATTTAAATTCCTCCTATGCATTTATATCACAAATAGATTACGTATGTTTTGTCTATGCCATTGAAACCTATCTCTTCCAAGCCTAACTACCTCATTCCTTTCCCCTACTCAAGTTTATATGGATATGAGAAAACACATTGAAGTTGAACATATGCCTTTTCATGTCCATGTTATTTATATCAAAATAATTTGATAACCTATTTCTATCAAGCCTCCTTAAGGGAATCCAAGAGCACATAAAGGTTTCATTAGCTTCTTTGTGAATTTGGAATCTTATAAATTCCTACATAATGGATAGCTTTGTAAAAAGGTAATTTGTCTTTTGTTTTTTATTTCACCATGTGCATTGTTATATCATTTTGTTGTAACAATTAGTAAAAACACCTAAGCACTACATTTTATTGAAACTTTTTTTTTCTACATGTACATTGGATAATATTTAATTTTTCTACAAGTTATGGGCCCATGTCATAATGTTTCCAAATTTTGAATCAAATAAATGACATAAATTTGGTTAAGGCGAGGATTTATTTAAAAGGGCTTATTTGCTTAAATGATGTTTCAAAACACAACTTAGTAATTTGAAAATATTTATATGCAATGTCTAGGCATCAAATAGTCTATTAAAAGGCTAAATGATTAATCATTTAGAACTACCAAGAATGGATGTTCAAAACCATTTTTTAAATGATCATAAAAAAGTTTGTAATTAGGTGCTACATGCAATCACTATGATAAAACCTTAGTTTCTTAATTACATATGTGACTACATTTGTAATCATGTGTGCCATTAGCAACTACACGTGACTACATGACTAATTAGTTGAATTGGACTTGTCACTTTTACCATCTAGTCACAAATGTAGTCATAATCATAAATGCAATTCCATGATTTTTACAATTGTGATCATGTTGAACACCTAACTACATATATGACTAAACATATGACTATGCATTAATCTTGGGACACTCTCCTAACCCACTCCCCTTGTCATGAGACTTAAGTTTTGGTTATGGCCCATTTCTAGTTGAAAACATTTTACTTCTTTCAACCCAAGAAGTAGATTTTGTTGTTCCTCCTGGGAGTTGGTTAGACACCCAAGTTAAAACCATACACTCTTTCCCATTCAAAGGAAAAGTCAATGCCCTTAGTGACATTATTGAACTTTGTTTGAAATCATGTGGTTATTTCCCATGTAATTGAAAGTTAAGCTTGATATTCTTTCATGTTTTTGTCACAACACCAAAGCAAGAGCTAAAATACAAATAGTACGTTACATTGGTATAATGGCATGGAATAATAACCAACTAAAAGGAATTTTTTTCTTGACTTATTATATCTTTGTAATTCAATTGATAAAAAAGGTCACTAGCTAGTGGAAGGCAAGACCATGGAATCATATGTCCTTGTGCATGTTTGTGGTATGAATCAATTCTCATAATTCCAAGTCTTAATATATTTTTTCTATTTTAGTTCTTAAATAATATCATGAGAGATTGCAAAAATTCCCAAGGTGGTTTGTGAAAGATTGGGCTAGACAGTGATTGTTGCATTTGGGAGACAATTTGAGCATGAGTTATTGATAGATTATTTTTTAAACCCATCATAGGACACCTAAGCTTGTGTGGGGTGCAAAGTTCAAAAGAATTATGTTTTTTGCAATTGACACAAGTTGTGTCTAAACATGTTTTTGTGTTGGATTGTGTTACATAATTCTTCAATGTCCCAACTCTTTGTGACGCTTGATGCAACGTATAACCATTTTCATGGGAGTGGGTCTTTTGGCCCATACACATGGCTTCAATAAGGTTTGTTTTCTTTCAAAATCTATGTATGGAACTCACTCCCATGTAAAATTGGGGGTCCATTTCTAATGAGATGAATTTTCTTTTCCAAATGTGGGGCATAATTTTCATCCCCAAACTCATTTTCCAACTCCAATTTTAGTATCTCCTCTTGATTGTTTAGTTCGTTTAGAATGTGAACAAGTTCAAAGAAAAGTGGCCTATTGCATTTGTTGTCATCAATTATCACCTTGTGCATGCAAAGTCATTTGAAAGTATGCTAGTTAGTATATAAAACTTCAAATTTTCACATTTGATGTGCATTGCTAAAGAGCATCTTGAAAACAAAAATTTCTAATTGTTTGAAAATCTTGCATTGCAAATTTAGGAAAGTTCAAGTCAATTCATTTTCAACCTACTATGGTAAATGTCAATCTCAACTAGGTTGTCATCAAATGTCATTTTTGTGAAAACATTTAATCCAATGCAATTCATGAGGATAAATGACACATATTGGTCTTGAATTTTTGGGTCTCAAGATTTTGGTCTTGACAAAAAAAAAAACCAAAAAATTCCTTGTAATGTTAGGTTTTTTTTTTTTTCTTTATTGCTTTTTTTAATAAAAGAATTTGGTTGTTTGTTTTTGTTTGTAATCCTTGATTATTGATCACATACTCAATCTTATTCATTATGGAAAGATCATATTGTACTTGTGACTAATGTGTGGTAATAAACAATTCCCAAGAAAGCAAGTCATGAAATTTATTTTTTTGATCTCATGGTATTTGATATTTCCAAAATTGAAGCTTGCACCTTTAGAGCAATCCTTTCCATTAGGTTACTATAATAAATTCAAAATATAATTTTTTTGATATATATATAGACAAAATCTACCAATCATCAAATGTATTTAAGGATTGGGGAGGTCACTCCTTGTATATTTGAGGAAGCACCTAAGACAAAAGGAAATTTTTTAATATGCTATGAAATAATAATATATTCCTAGCATATTCTAGGTATATTTTTAATATAGTCTCAAAATGAATTATTGGCACCCTATTTACATTTAAATAAATTATAAATTATACTTTTTTTCAATAAGTTATACCCTCTTTTTTTTTGCACACCATTTGTAATGAAATGGAAGTGACCTCCCTAGGAGATATGGTATGCAAAAATTTAATTCAAGCACTACTTAAAAACAAGGATGACATCATTGTTCTAAATCATTTTAGGACATTCAACAACTCCATGGATTATGATGTTTGAAAGAAGAAATTTTTTACTCATATTGAGTAAACATTCCACAATGTTACAAATATGTTGGAGCTTTGCTTTTCACAATGTTGGTGAATTGATTAGGTTCAAATCCCTTGATTTTCATGTCACAATGAAAATGTATTGTGTGCATGTGCTTAGTAGCACTCAATGATTATTGATTGATGAGTGGCAATCATATGGTTTTAGTTTCTAAAAAGATTTATTTGAAGTTCATCAAACCAATAAGATGATATTGTTGTAAGAATTGAGAAAAATTACCAAGTTGTACAAAAAAAAATTTGCCACCATCAAAAAAATATATGAATCATGATACATGTTTGTTGGTTCTCTTGGTGGAAAATACCCAATATGTACCATATTTGAAATAAACGTGAAAAAAACCATGTACAAAATTTGAAAGTTTGCCAAAGCATGGCAACATGGTTGCTTCAAGATTGCAATTTTGGTGAAGTGATTAGCCTCTACAATAGGGTACATAAAACATTTACTCCAACAACTTAAAAGGTTGGATGTCAAAGGAAACCCAATAAATGTAGGATGAAGTCACAATTGGTGATGTATGTGCTCAAGATATGAGTACAAATCACCTTGGAGACATGGCCCATGTATTCATCACCCAAGGTTATTTTTCATTGACACGTGTGAGATTCAATGTTATATTTACAGTAGATTTATTGAAAACAAACGTGTTGTAAAAACAAAACCTATTTGAAATATAAACTCTATTGATATTTTACTAAGAAAAATAAATAATTTTATATGATTTGGAGTCATCAATTCCTTTATGCACAACTTCAATGATGTCATTTGTTTGATAATCTAATGTTTGGTGGTGGTTTAGTTGAATCATTTAGTTGAATTTTTATATCATTGATCAATTGAAAAGTTTTTATGCATCATAAAAAAGAAGTATGAAAAGGAAAAGTTTATTGGTGCATACTACATAGAAAACAACTTCTCTTCCAAATCCTAAACAAAAATTATTCATAGTTTTAAATAATGCTACAAAATTGCTTTGATTTGATGTGGTATTTGTTGATAATGATGAATATTTAAATTGTCCAGGCGACCTTCCTTGAAAATGATTGGATGCAAATTGTATCATATGATAAAAAAATGCCAAAAAAATCTCACCACATGTGATTCTAGTATAACATTAATATTTATCCAACAATGTTTGATGGTTAATGTGAAAAAGACTAATGACAACTACATTGGACTACATGATCTAGGTTGATGAAATCTTAAACTAAAAAGTGGAATCTTCAAACAATGGTCATATATTACAATTGGTCAAAAACAATCTATGGTTTAAATCCCTTATTTTGCACTTCCTATTTACACCAATTCACAATAAAAGGGTTTGAAGGTTGTTCTTAGAAAAAACCCAAGGGTAAGGATAATAAAAGCACACAAAAAATCCACATTAAAAATAAAATAAAATAATCCATCTTCGAAATGTCAATAATTTTGATGGCTTGAAAGCACTTGTGTTCTAGACTATAATGTCATGTTATAATGTTAATTGTAATGTTGTGTTAAGTCATGCCATGAATATGAAAATATTGAAGTAGATAGTATGGGGACAAGATTGTTTGGTTCAATATGCTCAACACTATGCAATTGCCTCAAAAGGAATATTTAATGTCTAGCGATGATGATGACTCCTTGATCATGATTTTTATGTGGGGTAATGCCATCACTTAGGTGATAACCTAACATGTTTCAAATTAATTTGATCATATTTTGAAAGTTGGTCAAGACAAATGTGGGCAAATATATGGTTTGCCATATACTAATATTGTACTAATATAAAAATAATCAAAAAAATTAATACTAGAATGGAATATGTATTAGATAGATTGTCAACTTTACATATTGCTTGAATACCATATTACATGGGAAATTTCAACACATGACTGTGAAATAATTAATTAAATTTGAAGATTCCATGTCAAAAACAAGAATTCTTGAATGTTCAAATATATTTAAAAATTTCCTTCACAAAACATGGCAATTAAAAACACAATATACACATGGTTTTACAAAAATCTAGTTCATTGTTTGAATAATTTGTTTTTAAAATTCCAAAAAAAAAATTGCTAATTGTTTTATGGATGTTGATTAATATTTGTAATTTTTAAATTTTTCTTGAATTAAATGTCATGGATGACACTAATTGACACTATCATAAATTACATAATAAGTTATTGAAGATCTCATGCAATAATTCATATAGTTGAACTTGTAATTTTTGAATCAATTTCATCCATGAATATCAACATTTCACTCATAATAGATGATATCTATACATCATTATGATTTTTTTATCCAAATGTATATTTAGAAAGTTTTTTTATAAGGTTTTTTTGATAATGGGCATGGTGGGAATGTCCATGGAAACTTTCATAGTGTTCTCCTTAAGCAAAAGCAAGTATGAAAAAATGGGTGCACCCCATTATTGATGGTTCAATTGTCATCAATGTGAAATACTAACTTACACAACATTCATGTTCACTTGGTTTCATGTTCATTTTTTGATGTTAAAATGAAGTCCATCTCATTACATCTTTGCATATTTCTTCAGCAACTTAAATTTAACAAGTTCAAACTTTTAAAAACTATTTATTGTGATGACAAATAATGTTTAATTTGATTTCATTGTTATTTAAAAATTCAACAAAAAGGAATTTCATTTAATGTTTGAGTGTTATATATTTCATGAACAAGACCACACAAAATATAAAAAAATTCTTCTCTTGTGTGCAAGTGTATTGCAAATTAGGAAAAAAAAATTTCAAAAATTTGTTTCATTTCAAGAAAATAAGAAAACCTTAACATTATAAACTTGTATATTAGTAATGAATGCAACATTGGTGGAGGTGTATAACATGATACCTAATCATATTCTATGGTGCACACCATGCCTTCAGCCATGGAATGTGGCATGTTTGTTGCTCTTATGCCTTGCCAACATACAAATTAAAAAAAAAAGAAAACCAAAGACAAAGGATTGGAGTAACCAAAATGCCCTTCCAAACCAATGTTTGGAAGTAATTGCAAATACACATATTTGTGAATGAATTTAGGTTATAAAATTTAATCAATTGGTGTGAAATACTAAATACAAATATAATTTTAATTGCTCATGGAACAATGCTTTTGAAATCAAACAACATTCAAATTTCACCCCCTTAGGAAGATTGACCATGGACCTTAAGCAACACATGAATTGTCATTGATAATGAGGATTAGGGATTGAAAAGTTTATGTGCATTCTACACATGAAATGTGCTTGATCATGAGAATTGGGAAACAAATACATTACATTCACTCTACACACGAATTGTGCTTGATCATGTGAAATGGGGAACGAATACATTATGGTCATTCTACAAACAAATTGTGCTTGATTGTGTGAATTGGGGAGTAAATAAAAAAGGAAATTACATTCATTCTACAAGTGAATTGTGCTTGATCATGTGAATTGGGGAACAAATACATTATGGTCATTCTACACATGAAATGTGTTTGATCATGTGAATTGGGGAACAAATACATTTGACCGTGTGAATTGGGGAACAAATACATTATGGTCATTCTACACATGAAATGTGTTTGATCATGTGAATTGGGGAACAAATACATTATGGTCATTCTACACATGAATTGTGCTTGATCATATGAATTGGCAAATTTTTTAAAAAAAGAAAAAAAAGAAAAGAAAAAAATCTATAAGTGAATTGTGCCTGATCATGAGAATTTAGGAAATTAAAAAATTATGTTGATTCTACAAGGGAATTACTGTTGATCATGAAATTTTTGGAACAAAAAAATTACATTCATTCTATACATTGAATTATGGTCAATCATCACAATTGGGGGAAATCAAATTATGTGTGTTTTTCACATATGAATTGTGCTCTTATCATGAAAATTGAGCAACAAAACAATGATATTTCGTGATGTTTCGTGATGTTTCATTTCTACACATGAATTGTGCTTGATCATGAGAATTTATTGGTGAACAAAAAAATTACGTTCATTCTACATTACATTCTACAACATGATAGATTTGGTTTAGGATTATTGTTTGGACATTGAGTGGTTGGGACACTAATCTAAACCCTAAACCCTAAACCATGGACCGAGATGCATGCATGGTCTCGATCCAAGCTGGCTTTGGGTTTGGGGGCGACGTGGAGGGCATGCCTGATAGCCAAGTAGTTAGTAAATGTGGCTCAATGAGCACCTCAAGAGACTTGAAAATTGCTGGCTCCCTTTTTGCTGCCCTTTCTATCTAAATTGCCACACTCATGGTTGGTTCATGTCCAGTTCAGCTGATTGAAAGTGATGCTTTTGAGTGCTCTTTTGCACTTTTCCTTGAGGAAGGAGACTTGCTCCTCAAGTATCTCGAGAAAGTGTTCAAACCAATAATGTTTTCTTTTAAAAAAATAAAAATAAAATAAAATTATTATTATTATTTATGGGGGCATAAAATTTTGAAACCCCGACAAATGGTGAAATTTTTGCTGTATGAACACATTTTAACTTGGACCATTGTTGAATGATCCCATGATTTTATTTTTTTTGTGGGAAAAAAAATTGTTATTATTTGCAAAAAAAAGGTAATTTGAGCTCCAAGCTCTTGCGCACTACCAATGATGATCAACTTTATTTATTTATTTATTTCTTTCTTATGTTTTCATATGGTTTTCAGTAATTCATCATTATTTATGTTATGTTGTCGATGCAAAATTTAATTTAAATTAAATTAATATACATTTCATGGACATGAAAAGACACATGTTAATTTGTTTTTTTCATATTCATGTTGGTGGATAAAGGAAAAGAGTGAGATAGTTATAAAATGGAGGTAATTATTAGGAAAAGGTGAGAAATAGTTATTAAGAAAGTTAATAGGAAAAGGAGGCAATTATTTTTATTTTAAAAATGAAATAATTAGGCTTGAAAATGAGATAGTTATTCTTTGAAATCGTCTTTGGAATGGTTCATGTACAACCATACGAAGGATTCCAAAAAATTTCTCGATATACCGATTCCAATTATTCGTCACTGAAATTTAAGAAAAAATTGGAAGAAATTGTTTCTTTGTGGGTGGGGGTTGGGGGGGGGGGGGGGGGGTTTTTTATTAGTGTGGGTGGGTGGGTGCCTGTG
>Ga0116227_10003318_pt1 | contig 35959 bp, 25 predicted proteins | sample S1TSphgellanicum_FD_89693 | JGI IMG/M metagenome (GOLD analysis project Ga0116227, IMG submission 89693) | Host-associated microbial communities from peat moss isolated from Minnesota, USA - S1T2_Fb - Sphagnum magellanicum MG | ecosystem: Host-associated > Plants > Peat moss > Unclassified...
CCTTTTCCTTTTTCAAAAAAAAAAGCCCCCCATACGTCCCCTCTTTCTTTGTGGGGTTTTGATTATTGGGTATCTTTTTTTTCCCCCTCCCGGGCAACCACAAAAAAAACCCCCCCCCCCCCCAAATTAAATAAATTAATAAATCCCCGGTTTTTTTTTTTAATTAGGTTTTCTAGACCACAAAAAAATTAGAAGCAAATCCTAAACCCTAAACAACAATAGCTTAGAAATTAATTAATTAAATTAATCCCCTTTTTTAGTATCTTGGTTTTGGACATGACCTAAATTATTAAGTCATTAAAATGGCCCTCCCCAAAATAAATAAATAAAAATTAGGAGTGTCTAATTAGTCCTAAGTTGTACCCTTTTTGAGGAAAAAGCACCCCCCCCAAAATATATATATATAAAGGGAAAAAGTTTTGCACTTTTTGACACCTGGAAATCCCTTTTTGTCTCATCCTATTTGGATCTGTCAGGAGACCCACATCCAACGGTTCCCATTGAGCCACTTGTTCGGAAGTTGCTTGCCATGTGGCGTTTTTTGGGGGTTCATGGGCTTAAAAAGGCCGGTTGGCCCATCCTTGTGTACTGGAGTGAGTGTGAAAAGGTACCGAACAACCGACCCTGCCAAGTTAAGTTTGGACACTTGGCAACCCAAAATCTCATGGTCCTCTTCATCCCCACTTTTTTTTTTTTTTTTTTTTTTAGGGGGTGAGTTTTTTCTTACCCATTTTGGTTTTGGTCAGCCAAGGAACTTTCCTTTGCAATTTCTCCACCCCCCCCCTTTCCCCCCTTAGATGGCATTTGAGGAATAGGTATACCTATGGTTAAGGTAGTCAAGGGGGGGGCAACCAAAGGAGTGACCAAGTAAACTAGTCATCAAAAATTAAACTAGTCATGTGCATGTTAAGTTAAAAGAAAATGCCCAATGTAAAGATATTGTCCCCAAAAAAAAAAAAAAAAAATTTTTAAAATCTTTATCCAAGAAAATTTTAGGGTTTAGATTCTTCAATAGTGGATTTTTGAATTGGGAAAACCAAAGAAGATGACCAATTATTTAAATTGGAAAGAGAACTTGCAAATTACAAGCATTGGTTATTGGAAAATTTTGGGAGAGGAGGAGAGTTTTCTAATAATTGGTGATCTTTGTAGCTCTATGAGATTTTGCTTTCACTTGACACATGGAGATGAAAATATTTTTATATCATCATTTTACACTAGTTATCTTACAAAAATGTTCAACCCTTGTGAAGCTTTTAGCATCATGCCATTGTGAAAAGGTTTCATGCCCTCATCACCCCAAATGTCCATGTGATGTCATACTTATTGACATTGTAAGAGGAGGACATCCAAGTTTCTCAAAATGTCAAGTATGCTTGTGTGTTCCTTACACAATTTCTTTTGTTTCATTCTTAGTTGTGCAAATTATAAAGCATTTGCACAACACTTAAGTACTTTTGGGAAGCATTTCACAAATGTTGCCCTACTTTCATTCTAGTTTCGATCTTTGCAATGTTGAATTTTTGAAATTTCCTCACAACAATTTTTTTATTTGATTATAGTTGTGCAAATTGGAGAATATTTTACACACACAATGTGCCTTTGGGAAGCATTTGACAAATATTATTTTAGTTTCATTCCAATTTCATTTTTTAATTTTGCAATGTTTTACATTATGGGTGGTATGAGTAGGAATTCTCCTCACTTCTACAACGAGGGTTCCAAAAGAGGTCAAAATTATAACAAGTCACAAGAAAGGCCCAAGCTTTGGGGTTGCAAAGATTTTTTTTTAAAATCTCTTCTTAACTTATACCCAACAATTTAGGGTTCCCAAGGGATAGGGATTCTATATCATGACAATATGAGAGGTGGGATGAACTTGCAATTGACTTGCCTTTATAACTTGGTTAGAATGTGAGAATCATTTTGCATAATACATGAATGTTAACATGAAAAGAAATAACGATTCCACATCAACTTCTCAGGAATGAAAAATACACATATGTGGATGTATTGCCCAACACCTTCCAAAGAAAAATGTCATGAAAATTAGCAATTCATGTGCATAATAAAATCAAATATATGGAGAGCACTTACAAAACTATAGTTGATTTCCTTCAAAGTACATGAGAAGGGTTGAAATATTCCATTAATGAGATAATGGGGCTAACAACAATCCATGACAACACCCTTGTACTTTGCCCATTGTAACATAGATTGGACACTTTCATGTTTGATCATGTGGTATGTAATAACCCATGATTCCTTGGTGATTTTTTCAAAACATGTTGATGTTGAAACCATGTTCTTTGGTTTTCCAAGTCAAGGAGGGATGGGTGGCACAAATCAAGTCATAACATATGTAAATCATAATAGTAAAGAAGGTCTCCTTAATGATTAGGACAATTATGATGAAGAAATTTATGATCTCATTCCAACTCATGCAAAGGTAAAAGTAAGGTGTGCCAAACCAAAATGGACATTATAGTCATTATTTTTTACAAGTGATGAAATGTAATCAAAGGTTATATGATAAGTGTATTGAATTTCCTATAATTTGGATTCAAATATGTGTCTAGTGTTATATATGTGTTGAAGGAAGAAAATTTATTGGACTTGTATTATTGGATTTGATATCGGAAACATATTACTGGATTTTGATTTTGTTAACCAAATTCTGTATCACTGAATTTCCTATACGAGATTTTGTCATTGGATTCATATGCTTACATTTTAAACCATTTTTTTTGGGATCAAGTTAAATGGTTGTTACATCGTTTGGATGAAGTTTCTTTTAAGGTACTAAGGTGTAAAATTCTAAAGGTAGAACAAGGGGTGTTCTTATCAAAAGTTGATGAAGTTTTAGTTTTTTTTTATTCAGAAAAGATTTTCTCTTCCAATTGTTGTTGGAAGTATTTTTTACATTGTAAGGTCTTTCAATTTATATTTGTTTCCAAAAAAATTATGTTAAATGTTTGTTGTTTCTTTCCTACCAAGTTGATATGAAAATAATTAAGCTACTTGCTATTCTATGTTATCAAAGTAGTTTTTCACTTGTGCTCTTACCTATTTTCACAACAATACCTAGTAGTTCATGAGGTGGCCTTAACAATATGCAATGCATAAAACATTTTTGCAATTGAAAATAATTACATTAATGTATTTTTGGACATTTAAATCTATATATTTCTTTAGTTATAGATTACAAATATGAATGTGAATTTTGTTTCATGTGGGAAAATTAGGTTTTATATTTCAATCACATGAACTGATTAAACATATTATAGATTACATGTAGAATTCAAAATTCAAGAAATAATCTTCAAAAGAATTTACATGCATTTTTTACATTTTTAAAAAAAAAGTCTATAATGGACATAAAACCATTTAGGAACAATATGTTTGTATTATCAATATGAAAATTGATGTGAATCCAATGATATCATTGAATAAGGTTTCAGACATGATTAAAATTCAATAATTTTCTTGTTCAAACATAATTATGGTTAAATAAATAAATAAATGAAGGGAAAGAAAAATTTCATGTTGATATCAACCATTACAATAAACTTATATACAAAGAATATAAGGTAGAAATCAAGGTGACTGAATCATTTAAAAAGAAGTCATGGACTTTTAACATGAGTGTAATGTTAAAGTTTGGAATTGTGAAAAGGTTAACAAAAGGATTGCAAATTTTGTGTATTCATGTGTGGACTTTACGTCTACCAAAATTGGTCAATTACACCATACTTTCACCCACAAGCACACCTCTTCCTTAAGTTCTTTGGCCACTACCACGCCTCAATTTTTGAATGTTGTCCACCCACATCTCTAAAAAATAGTGGATCTAGAAAAAAATTCAAGTGTAACACAACTCAAAATGAAGATACAACCAAAGTTTGACCCAAGGTGGTTTGGAAAGAAGCCCAAAGCATTTGTCAAAGCTTTTGTATTATTTGCAAAACAAAATTGTTTGACAATAGAAAAAAGAAATCAAATTTGAAGGTCACATGGCAAAATCAATAATTTGATGTACAAGGTTAGTAACTTGAAATCCAACTTTAAAAATTGGAGCTTGAATAAAACAAAATAACATTGAAAAGATAAGAAGTTGAAACTGAAAACCTCCAATTTCCAACTTAAACTAGCTCGCATTAAAGCTTTTCAAAATAAAAAAAAAATGTAGGATTGAATTCATGACCTCAACAAGTAAGTATTTCATAAAAGTTTTCTTCTTCCTTTGAGAAAACATAACTAAAATATATTGTATTATGATGAGGTTTTTTGTTGTTGTTAAAGTGAATTTGGAAATTGTAGTTCAATTCAACTAGATTATCATTTCCTATTGGCCATGGAGGACCACCAATTATTTAAAGTTGAATCCACATCTTTAAAACCCACTAACATAATTTCAATACCAATAAAAAAAGGGGAAATGATTCCTTGAATGAAAAGGCCTTATAATTTCTCAAAGTTCAAATTTTGGTTTAAAACATAAAAGGCGAAAACATGTTTTTTATAACTAAGATAGTTTATGACTATGTGTTAATATAATTATGTAATCTTATGTCCTTAATCATATTCCTTTAATCATCTTTGCGACTACATCGTAACTAGATAATGACTACATAACTACAATTGCACTGTGACTACATGATTGGCCTACTTAAGTATTAGTTACTAATTATTTAGGTACCAATTACTTACTACCCACTTGAATACCTTAAGTAGGTATGTTCTATTAGGCAAGTACTTATTATTTACTACTTATGTACCTTAGGCACACGCTAGATATTACCTACTTTGATATCTACTATGTAGGTATTTATTACCTATGTAGTTATTAAGTAACGGGTACTGTTTATGAAAATAAAAAGTGAAAAATAAAAAAACTAAACTTAAACTTAATGTTTATGGAGGTAGCTGCCAAATTAGGGTTAAAGGTTAGGGTTTTAATTTGTTTATAAAAAGGCTCCAAGCTCCCTCTTGGTCCCACTTTGCTTCTACACAATTTTACACCTCCACATTTGTTTTTTTATACTCTAAGCATTTTTGTTTCTTCTTTTGTTAAAAAATATTTTAATCTTCTTAGTTCTCTTATGTTATTTTTTCTTTTAATCTTAGTTTTTTTTGTTTTGTTTTGCAAAGTTTGTAGTTTTAATTTACAATTTGTAAGCTTTTGGTTTGCTCCCATGTGTGTTGTTGTTGTTCCTCAACATGCCTACTCCCCAATTGCTGTTACAAGTCGATGCTCCCTGCTTGTTGTTCCCTCGCATAGTTCCTTGCTTGCTTTGTTGCTCCATGTTAATGTTCCCCTACGTGGCTACTCCACTGCGTCATTGATCCCCACTTGTTGTTCCCCTACGTGGTTCCCTGCTTATTGCTCCTTATGTGGTTCCTCCCTATTTATCGCTCCCTGCGTTGTTTTTCCCTATGTTATTGTTCCACATCCTTGGTCCATATTCCCCGTGTGTTGTTCCCCTACATTGCTACTCCACATCCCTACTCCTTGCTTGTTGCTCCCCTACATTGTTGTTCCACGTCCCTACTCCTTGCTTGTTACTCCCTTGCATTGCTATTCCACATCCTTACTCCCCCCTAGTTGTATTTTGCTTGTTTGTTCCTTTTCTTTTTTAACAATACTTTTAGCCCCCCTTTGTTATTGTTATTCCCCCCATGACTGCTCCCCATTTGCTTGTTGATGTTCCCCGCTTGTGTTTCCTTAGATGGTACTCCCTCTCCCCCTTTTTTTATAGGTAGTACTTAGAATACAACCAACAAGCAAAAGCTAGCAAGCAAGGTGAATTTTTTTAGAAAATTTTCTCACTTATTATTTGATTGTTTTCAAAAAAAATTCCTTGGTTTTTTAATTTTTTGTACAATGTGACACAATTTATTTTTGTTTTGATTTTGCAAGGGGAAAAAAAAAACAAGAAATTGTCTCAAACTTGTAAGTTTTTTTCTTTTTTTTATAAATAGAATTAATCCATTAATTTATCTTCATTTATTTTATTTTTATGTTTTAAACATTCTTTTGTAGTTTTATTAATTTTATTAATTTAATTTTAACATTGCATTTATTTTATTTACATGTTAACCTTGATTATTAGAAGGAGATTGGTGTTTATTTTGGGGGGCAATCATAGTTTCCATTTTCCATTCAAGAATGTAAATAAGGAAAACCCCAAAAAAAGAGAAAATATATACAAACAACAAAAAATGAACCCAAAAAAATATTTTTTAAAAAAACCTTGATTTATGATAATCGACTTGTGAACACTGCCCTTAAAAATCAATGGTTCAAAATTATGTGAAACCCACCAACCTTGAAAACCACCTAACTAAATTTTTTTCTAAATTTTGGAAATTGGGGTGGTTTTCAAAATGGGAAATGTTTTTTTGGAAAAAAAAACTGGGGAAATTTTCAAAACTTGCCCCAAAAATTAAAACTGACAATTCTCACAAAAAAGTGAAAATTGCTAAACATTGGTGGGTACCTACCCTAAAAACATATTAGTTACTACCTACCTTGGTACCTATTACATATTAAGTAGGTACTTAACCAGGGTAGTTAAACTAAATTATTTAAATAAGTTAGGGAAAATAATGTGCTGCAATGGTTAAGGACTTTGTCCCTCAATGTGAAGGTGAAAGGTTCAAGTCCTTGCATTTATAACCTAGCCTAGGTTAGTTTGTTAATTTAGCCTACATTGTTAGTTAAGTTAGCCTATGTTCCTATGTAGGCTAAGGTTTACATTCTTGACATACTAGAATTTGGTGTTTAGCTTAGGATACCTTGAGGTCTATTATTAGGGGGCAAACATTAGTAAAAAAAAGTAGAAAATATGTGAATAAAAATGCAAGGTGTAATATATTGGTTGTTGGGTAAAAAATATAATTTAATTAATTAAAAAATAGGGTACATTTTATTCAAATAATCAATTTAATTACGATAAATTGTATCCTAATTTGAAATAATGAATTATAATTAATATAGGGTGGCTTTAATATGTATATATTAAAAATATATATAATAATAGGGTGATTAAAAATAGGTTGGAAAATTATCTAATAACCCTCCTTAAAAATGATTGTTTGATGCACATAGATCCCAAACTTTACACTTAATGTCCCCCTCAAGGGTTTGATAAGTTGCCTGGCTTCAGCTAGGAAAATATATTTTTGATGTCCTTCATGAATGTCATTGGAAAAGTCATAGTTGCAAAAGACATTGTCCTCATGAATGTAATCATAAAAGTTAGAATCACAAAAGACATTGTCTTTAATGACTATAGTTACAAACACATGATCTATACAACGTGTCCTATTTGACTTCATAGTCATGTAGTTATGGATGTTTTAAACAATTACCAACTTAGTCATGGATTAGGGATTTTGGCATTGTGTTACCATCCAAATACATTACAAAATTTCAAAAGGTCTTTATAAAAGTTTTAAAATTAAATAGCAAACTTTATTGGTATCTTCGTCCCCAATATCCCCTTTTTCACATGCATTTTTTCAAAGTACCATAATGTTGTGTTTCATAATTCAATTCAAACATTTATTTTATCTTAAGTTGCTCTAAATGACCCCATAATGTTTTGGAATGTAAGAACATATCCATCACAAACAATATAATGCCATGTTTGTAATATTTTCAATGATGTACAATATTTAAATAATTTGAAACTAAATTTGGACTTGCAAATATATGCACAAAAATATAGTGATTTAAAAAGGTTAGAAGAAGAAAATCATTATTTTTTTATTACCTAATCATTATGATTGACCTAGGTATATTGGCATTAATTAGTCTTTCACTTTTGTATATTATCCAAATTTTCATGTTTATGTGATGGTGATGGGGAATTGAGTAAATGCACAATCTAGTGGCTCATTTTACTTGGATACAACTCTTACAAGAGTCACAAGCAAATTTTTATAAATGATGCATATGGATATGGTTCCAATTTATAAGGTTTTCACTAGTGTAATCTTTGACAATTTAAGTTTTAGTCACTTATGAAACATTTAAAAACTAGGCCAAAACCCATATTGAAAAATGTGTTGTTAGCGAATATGATAAAATCACTTTGAAAATCCTAAAAGAAAAACCCATAAAGTCCATAAGGATAAAAACCCATTTAGATATTTCAATTATGTACCCATGGAGCACAAAAAAATTAAGAAACAAAAAAAAATCATTTTAATTTAGGACTTTTGAAAACAAGGTCCAATTTTGACCTTTCAAAAGTTCATAACTACGATTTGATTAAAGTTTCACCCAAAAAATAAAATCACATTTAGCTTTATGATTTAATTTGTCAACCCATGTTTCGTTAGGATAAACAATTTGGAGTGGAATTCAATATGAATTCTTGAAATTTTTAACAATTCAATCAACTAACTAGTCCATATTTTTTAATTTCAAAAGTCCACTATTGACAATGAATGCATTAGTTTCAAAAAATAAATTTTCAAATATTTTCATAGTCAAGTTGTTAATTTAGAATGAGTCATCATTTAATGTATTTAAAATTAAATCATTCACCATAGGCATTTAAACACAAAAATTTGCAAAATTCAAGCCTATGATGTAAAAAATGAACCACTTTAACATTACTAGATGCTCAAATGTGATTGCAGATGTTTTAATGCAACATTCACACTTGATGATAATCCATTAACTTAAGTTAGCATCATGTTTTTATCATTTTGAATTGGATTCACATATATTGTGTTATACATCATATTTGATGACATGAAATCCTCATTGGCATGTGATGTTAGTTTGATGGCAATGTATTTTGTTAATTATCATCTAATCTACATAAAACATAGTTTTCAAAACACTTAAACAATTTGTCACATAGAATAATCAATGAAGGTCTCATAATTCAATATTATATACCAAAACCCGTGATTACATTACAATCATGCAAGCATTTGCATGTTCATTTTCACTATGGAATGTATGACGTGATACAAGGATTCATGGCTTGGACCAAACCAATATGAAACAAATGCCATGCTAACAACAATGTTTGTGAAGTGCATTAAAAACTAGCCAACCATGCATAGTTGTCAACAGCACGTGCATAACAAAACAATAACAATAATGAAATTTAACAAGTTATAAAGATATAGATTTAAATTACTACCAAATCTTCATTTAATGTAATTGTAAAAGTGACAACATTGAACTAGATTATAAATTTTGATGCATGAAGATGCGAGTTTTAAGTTAGTTTATAGTTATGAATAAAGATGTTTGAACCAAAGTTGGTTAGTTCCCTTTACAAGTAATTTCTAAATATCTTTTGACTTTCAACATTTTGAACTTTGTGCCTATCAATTATTTATTAGGGATTTGTCTCAACCTTTCTTATGAAAATGTACATAACATTAAAAAATTTGCACCCCCTTAATTGCATAGTAGGTTGTGTGATAAACATGTGAATGCATCTGGTAAAAATGTGATGTATAATTCAAACTTTCACTTTAATTCTTGAAACATCTTTTGAAGGATGTCAAAAGAAATCTTCATGATAGATCTCTCACATTTATGCTTCATGTTGTGCATGAATCTCAATATGATATATATATATATTTTGGTAAGGTGTCATGATCCAAAGACATGCAAATATTTTTGTTCCCCAAATATGTACAAAGGAGTGACACCCATGCCTTTATTTGGGTGAAAGAAACTTCAATATTGAGCATGTTTATAAATTGTTGACCTCTCAATAATTGCAATAATTGACACTACTAGGAAATTGACCAACAAATTGACTAATTCCAATGATAATGTTACCATTCGAATTGGTATAGGAGAAATTTCATACTACCACTAAATTAGATTTTGGTTGTTTGGAATCTATTTGAATGACTTAATGAAACTATGTCTTTTGTGATCTCTATTTTAGATAAGAATGAATTAATTTCTTTCTTTTTTGGTTGTAAGATTTTGATTTATTCAACATTTGCAATTTAGAATTTTTTTCGAAAGACATAAAAAGAAAACATGTTTTGTAATTTCGTTTGGTCTTTGAAATTACTAGGAGGCTTGGTTGTTTGAAGTTTGAGAATGTTGTTTTGTTTTGAGAGAGAAAGATGGGAGGTGAACTAGATTTGGAAACTTTCTTTTGCTTCTTTGGTGCTTGTTGTGGTTCGTTAAATGTTGTGAAGGATTGAAATTCTTAAACATTTTTTAGTTTCCAAATGTGGTAGGCTTTTACAATAATGACATTTGGCTTCAATTGTTTTGTTTTTATTTTCCTCTTTTGAAAAGCTTTATTATATATATATAGTTTTTTGAATTTTGAATTTTTTTCAAAAAAGAAAAAGAAAAATGTTTTTATTTTTCTTGATATTTTAGATTTCATGATGACTTTATTTTATACCTCACTATTGAATTTCTTTTGGTGTCTTGAAAGTTCCAAGAGTTTTTTTTTTTCTTGCAACATGTTTCATTGCTTCTAAAACTTTGAATTTTTACATTTTTGCAACTACCAAGATCTAATGACATTTCATATACTTTGTTCAACTATGACATTATTTGTGCTTTGTGGTTCAAAATGAAATATAGGTGTATAATTATATGGAAAAACAAAAGCAAGTTGAAAGGACTAAACCATGTGGAATAGAAAGTTGCACCTCGTAGAATGTGTCCAAAATCATCTAGATGGAAAATGCACCACGTGCATATTGCAAGCCTCTTGGTATAGAGATTTTGTGAGATGTTTGCCTTGGTATTGAAACCTAAAAAGTGATGACCAAGATAACAAATGTGTAGAAAAACACATAGAAACACACCTAAAGATTGTACTTGATTTCATATGGCCACCAAATAGAAATAAATATAATTCTAGAATTTTTGGAAAAAAATATTTATTATTATTATTTTTAATCTATCACACAATTCAAGAAAATTGTCCATAATAAATGTCTTTTTCCAAAAAATGTGTTAACATTTTATTATTGGTCACAAAACGTCTTTGCAATTTAATTCCCATATCATCCCACCCATCATCGTAAGGTCAAATTCAAATGAACTATTTTTCAAACATGTGTAATTAAATGGAGAACATATTTGGAAGCAAGTGCAACAATGTCTTTAAAGTTCAAGATTGAAAAATGCAACATACTAAAGGTCCTACACTGTTTTATTGGAGTTCATAAAAAAAAAGTGGTTATTGGGAGTTTAAGCTTCATGCTAAGTGAGTTTGGAGAAGATGCCAATAAACTAGTGTATGAAATAAAACCTCCGTAAACATGAAAAATAAAATAAAAATTGGTTACACTATTGATTGTAATTATAACATACCACCTTTATGCAATTTGTTGTAATTTACACCTAATTAATAGAAAATGTCTATTTTCACAATGTTATACTTTTTAGATTCATGACCACAATATTTCAAAAACAATTAATTACCAAATCACACCAATTGACATGGATACATGTTTTCATTGAATTTTTTGTGGAATTGATTTAGGACTATGGTTATGAAACAAATATAACAAATGGTGAAGTCAATGAAACCATTTTTGATGAAACCATTTTTGATAAATTTGAGGAAGAAAAACAAGACAAAAAGTTAGGTGTACAACAAAGTAGTCAATAACACAACTTTGAAATCAAACATCATTGTGAAACTTTAAAATATTTGATATTATTTTTCAAGATTTTGAATTCTAAAAGTGATTTGATAAAACAATGGTTTAGTTGTGCAAAGTGCATATGCATATGCATGAGCTATATGATGGAGCTCATAAAGAGGTTGTTTTTTTATTGAAAAAAATTACAACATCCACGTCCACTCATCAAAAAATTTAATCAAGTTTTTAATGAAACATTGGGAACACATGATTAAGCAAATTTGAACTCATTCATGATGGGGGTTCCAAAAAGGAACATCTAACTTTTAAAGGATTCCAAAGTCAACCTTTGGATTTTTGTTCTATTTAGATGATAACAATTGTAGTGGATTTTTGTATGCCAATAAATAAAATGATTATTTGCTAAGTTAATAAAAATATTTAAAAATAGTTTGACATTATGTAAATGTCTTTTTGAGTATTTTAAACTAATTGCATTAGTTTTTAACTATATTTTTCATAATAGGTAATCAAAAGGAATATATAAAATCATGCAATTAATTTCAAACTTATTGTACAAGAAAAACATGTTCCCCTTTATGCAATTACATGTTCATTGGGTGAACTTGATGGAAAAAAAACCATATCACAATTTTAAAGGCTTGAAAATTTTTAACCAAAAGTTTGCAAGAGAATTTAGGACTCATTTTTAAAACCATTCGGTTAATTGTTTATGTTGACTATGTTCAAAATTTTTAGCTCTAGGTGTAAGTCACATGTGCAAGGAATAATCGTGCAAAAAAACATGTTTAATTGTTCTTATGTTTCTACTTGTAAACCAAAATATTGATGCACAATTATATACACATGTGAAAAATCACCACCACAACATGAATTATCTTAACTTGGGTGATTCAATTTTATTTTTTATAAAAAATAGCCTTAAAAAAGCCTTGGAGTTCATATTCATTTTTTTGAAACCTAAACCACGAATGAGGCCTTTTAACTTGGCAATCATATAAAATGTGCTAGTACTTTGCATGGTGTGGTGGAAAGTAACACAAAGTTGGAGCACTAATTTCAAAGTAGTATGACTAATGTACATTCAATGAAGATCATTACAACTTCCAAGGTGATCAAATTATATACAAAGTTATTTTGCAAGTCAAGTAATTACTTATATTTTAACTTCTTGTTAAAAATTTAAAAACACTTTAATTAGTTTAAAATCACCAACATGAAGTTAATGTAAAAATTCTTAAATAAGAATATTCATTTTTCACTTCATAAATACGAACTTCATTAGCATATCAACTTACTTCTTGGAAGATGCTCTTCACAATTGTGGCATAGAGTAATGTGAAATGTCAACCATTGGATTGACATGTTAATGATCAAATTCAAGGTTCAAAATAAAACAAACAATGTTGAATATTGATATTAACCTTTAAATTGATCAAATTGATGTAAGAAGTGCAATTGAACACATGTAATTTCCTAACCAAGGCAAAAATCATGAAAAGGACAACATGGAAACATGTATGTGAAGTCTTGATATAGTCAATTTGTTGTGTTCGATTGTGTGCAAAAGCAAAATGTCTAAGTTGATCAAGTAGTTTAAATTGTGAAACAAAATAGAAGAAACTCAACCTTAGGATAATGTTATATTAAAATAAGTTTATAAAGAATTGATTGTACTCCATATTAAGGGCAAAAGGAAAATTTGCATGATTGATTTATTTTGTGCTATGAAGGATGTGGAAGAAGACACCTTATTTTGCCTCACAACATATGCTTAAAAAGGATGGGCCTTGCCCAAGACTTTTTTCATCAATTTTGTGAAGTAAATAATTTGGAAAAAAATTTCCCCAAAAAATTCAAACTGAATATAAACATGTAAATTTGTAAAAAATGAACAATAATCATAGATAAATGGGCGTTAGTTTTTTAAAATTAAAAATAATCAATTTTCACTAATAATGCATAACAATGTGGAGCCCCAAAATTGTTTTCTATATAATTTACTCATGTTGTGTAACAATGTTGTGAGTAACTATCTTGTAGTAATAACAATCCTCAAAAAAAGGTCTTTAAAGGTTTTACAATAGAAATGTGTGTTTCATTATTAATACCATGTGTCAAAGGTAAACCAAACCAATTCATTCAAATTTGTGATCAACATGTGACCAATAAATCAAACCTCCAAAATTTTTCATTGATTTCATGAAAAACAAAAAAATTATAGAATTGTACACAACAAACAACATAAAAAAAATGGGAAGAATTGCTCCATGTGCAAGCTTGTAAATAATGCATGCCACCTTAATTTCCATTGAAATCAAGTTTTGATACTTTTCTTTTCTTATTTAGCTATTAAAGCTCATAGATAATCAACTATGTGAAACAAGAATGTCCCTTTTGACATCTTGAAATTTTCGACCCATCGTTCATTGTTGTATTCAATTTGTAAAAACTTGGAGAATCAAGTTTTGAATCTTGGTTTCACCCAATGTCCATAGTTAGGAGACAAATTATTTGAAGCGAAGGATGGAGAGCTGTAACTACAAGAACACAAATGTTAGTAGTTTCTTTAAGACGAGCAATCTTAGTGTTTAGAAATGAAATGAGTTATGCAACAATCACCTTTCAAAGAACTTTGGTAAAAGAAAATGCAATACACTTTACTACAAGAACATTGTGCTTTTATATCATATCCATTGTGAGTAGGGCAAGACAAAAATGAAAATGCGATGAAAGAAGACAAAATCAAAAGAATGCACAACACAAAATATAAGATCTTAACTCTAGCTACAACAGATATGCAAGAAAACATAAAAAGGATGTGAAATCAAAGCCCTGAATTTATAGAGAACAAAAGCTACCATACACATAAAACATGAGAGTGCCATGCACAAACCACAAAGTTGCCACATAAAGGGGCCAAAAACATCATGTGAAAACTTCACAAAGAATGAGAATTTGCCATACAAAGAGAGCATACCAAAAATGGTTTGAAAGAATTGTGATGGTGAGGCAAGAGAATAGAATGATTGCTTTGAAGCAGTTGCCATGATGAGCCAAAAGAGTAGAAAGAAGTTGGATTGAAAGAAATGCCATGACAAGATGAGAAGCAGAATGAAGTTGGTTTGAAGGAGTTGCCATGACAAGGCAAGAAAATTATAGAGTGAAAATTATTTGAAGAAGTTGCAATGACAGCATAGGAGAACAAAGCGAAAATGGTTTCAAGGGATTGCAATGGCTGAGGCAAGAAAACAAACTATTTTTCATCACCTCCCTACTAACAACCCCTCAGCTTTTATCTATTTCTATCACCCATCTACAGGCATTTACTAACTTGGTAGCCACCTATTATCCACCTACTGCATTTATCCTATACAGGATGAACCTGAGGTAAACCCTAATTTGTGTCATTTTTCATTCACACGAGCATGCGGTAGAGCACACCAATTTGCATCACTTGGACTGGAATAATCATTCAAAGCACAGCTCTAATTTTTTAGCATAACAAGCAGATGAGAAATGCATATCCAATTCAGAAAATGGCTGTTCCTGGATTCATTCAATGAAATTTTGAGTTATGGAAAAATGATGGCAAAGAGATTGAAATAGTAATGTGAAGGTACAGGATTACCACTCTTTCTTGGCATCACAAAAGTCGGCTCCTATTTACATTGCACCCGGGTTTTCCAATTTACATGTCATGACTCCAACTCCATTGAATTGTCGTCTTCAGAACTATCAAAGGCCACCAAGAATTTGACAATGCATGGATACAAAGCAGCAGCTACTTTTACATACAACAAACTTGTGATTCATCCACAAGCCAGAAAAAATTTCTCTAACTAACTAGCACTCAAAATGGCCTTTTGGTACTTTCTTTACTTTCTGGAAATTGCTCATGAAATTGGAGTTTTGGAGATCCCTGGTATTGAGGGACAGCACTGGCTGTTGTCAATGCAGATTTGTTGGAGTTGGGCTTTTTCCATTTGGAAGCTGCTTTGCGTGACTCAAACATGCGGCGCTTTATTCGGCTTTTTTGTTTGTCTGAAATGGCTGCCTGTTTGAACCACTCTGCTGCTATTTCCTCATTTCCAAGCGCTTGTTCCACAAGACCCATCTCCTGCATGGCCAGCAGAGGAATAACAACGTCAAACATGCAACCATGGGCTAATGCTTGCTGTACAAGGAGATGGAATCAAGTTCAATTGCATCAACTACTTTGATGCAGGCTTTGACTTGCCATGACCATAACCTAAACATATTTCCAGAGTCAAAGCTGTGGACCCTAAGACACTTCAGGCATGGCAAATACAAATGTCACTCAAGGCAATCACTCCTTGATCTTCTCATTGCCTATCCATTTTTAATCCTTGATCTATAGAATTGAGCCGCCCCATGAATAGAAGAAAGGTACCAAATACATCCATCAACATATACTGTCTTCCCATTTATGCAACAAATCACATGGAGGCAATGACTTATCATCATCAATCCTGGGATCCTAATGCACCCTCACCCTGAAAAAGTAACACTAATGCACAACTTCAGATTTTTGTTGCATGACTACAGCATCAGAAAGAATAGAGCCTTAATTACTATCAAAAGCATATAACTGGCAGAGTCAGAAGCACATACCATTAAAGTGGCTGGATTTCGAGACTCTACAGATATGGCAGCCTCTAAGATCGTCTTAGCAGCCTCAAAATTTCCACCCATCCGCTCCATGTGTGCATAAGCCTTCATGACAAATTCCAACAACCCAAAGAAAGTTTATTCAGCCCTGAACTGGTAGCCCAATCTAATTTTGGAACACAGGCAAAGAACTCTTGTAGAAGAGTTTGTTGGTACCTGAAGGCAGGGGACACTTTGCGGATTAGCTCCAAGTCCCCTTTCAAAAAGGATCCGAGCACCTGTAAAATTGCCTGCTTTTTGCTCCAGAACAGCCCATGCCTACCATCCAACAGTAAAAGATAAAACATCATCAAACACTCTGATTTCTGTAAGGGATACCAACAACTCTTTCACATTAAGTTCTACAATTAGTTGCCTTCACAAAAGTGGTGTATGACCATGATATTGGTCAGATTAGAGGCAGCAAAAGGGAAAGAAAAGTGTTAAACCTCACCTGCCAAGAATGCACACTGTTAGAATCCAATTCAACACATTTTTGGTATAATTTTCTGGCATGAGTTCTGGATTCCTCTGTGCCAATTAGAGCCTCTTGATGTGCCCATGCCTGCAATATCAAAAAGCACAAAAGTCATTTGCCTGGCCACCTGGTTGATCTGCATAGACTAGTCCTGAACAATTCATCAGGGCTCTATCCAAATTGGGCATTGGGTCCATGGCAACAAGCCTACAACAACGAGTCTTGGGATTACAGTCTACTGGATGCTTGCAATCAGATTGCACAACTAGCCTACTGCTGACTGAGAAACTTTAAAATGCCAATGTCACTAAAACTTAGTTCATCATAAGGTTAAGAAGACATATACAGACCTGCAAAGAGTGTAGATTATTTGGCTCTGCTTGCAGTGCTCGTTGAAACAGTTGTCGCATTCTTGTTGGCTTACTCTGCCTAGCCTCAAACAATGCCCATGCCTATTGTACACACAAAATCCATGTTAATCAGCCACAACTTGAATCCCACAAGCACAGATCTTTTGCTCAATCCAACTATCCCACAGGTCTAATTGACTTCAACTTGCTCTTCATCAACCTCCAATTTGCAATTTTGGATCAGACAGAAGCTACTTAAGGAGTCCAAACACTGACACCTGAAAACCCATTTGCCAATATTTTGTTCTGTTGCATCCCACCTTACCTGCCAACATTTAACATCTTCAGGGGCTGCCTCAACAGCAAGACGGAAGTGGAATCTGGCTGCAGCATAATTGTGTGCACGTGCCTCAAGCAATGCTCTTGTTTGATGGACAACAGCATTCCCTGGCTGTACATTGGCAGCTCTCTCCAAAAGCTCACGAGCCTTGCTCCAGTTCCCAAGCTTTTGCTCAAGCATAGCCCACGCATGAAGACCGTACACCACTGCACCCTTCAGCTCCATTTCTCCATTTTCTTGTTCCTGCATGCAAACCACCAATATGCTTAGGTTGCTGCTCCAAAACAAACTTTCTTTTTTTCAACTCTAACAAGAACTAAGATGTACTGATCTGCGACAGGTTGATTTTGTTTGACAGAATGCCTATGACAAGTTGATGATCATGGTTTGTGATTCATAACTATCTCACAAGTGTCTACAAGACCTTGTAGACCATGATATATATAAGCATGATGAAGAACCCACACTAACCAGAACTGCAGGTGCTCCACAATTGGCAAATGCAATGACACACAACAAAAAATAGGAAATCACCTTCGCTGCAGCTTCCACTGACTCTGTGAAGAGAGATCGAGCTTTTGCAACATTCCCAGCTCGTACTTCTAATGAACCTGAAGCTAACAATGTGCGCACATATGCTAGGTTGTGCACTCCTTGATCCTTGAACAATTGGATTGCTTTTCCATAATATGATGCAGCTCCAACCAAATCATCTGCAGAATAATATATTTCCAGATCATTGGCAGTATTGATGGCCTTGCAAAACTGCTCAATCAAAGCAGAGGAAAGGTTTGCAAATCTATAACTGGTCAAACCACATAGACATAAAAACCATGCGAACTTACCTTCTTTTCTTTTAAGTTGGGCAAAATGCACCATGACACTGGGGTCGTAAGGGTACTCTTTTGAAAGCTGCAAATCAGTGAATCAAAATTAGAAAACTTGGGAACTCTTGCAATCTAACCTGTTTCAGCAATTAACACTGAACTGAGTATTGGCTTCCAAGATGAAAAAAACAATAAAATCAGTCCCACTCCTAAACCCTCAACAATCATTGCTTACCATAAGCAAAGAGCTTCGAGCAGCTATCAAGTCACCAGATGCAATTTGATTCCTGATGTTGGCAAATTCTTCATCAATCACTGGCTTGACACCATCAATACAATACACTCCACCTTTCTCATTATCTGAACTTGGGCTAGTAGGAGAACCAAAGAAACCTTCCTCTACAACTTTTACACCAGCTGAAAGTTTCTCTTGGGTCACTTTTCCTGGAATTGCTGGCTTTTTTAGACTGCGGATGTGGCTCCTGACCCTCCTGTTGCCACCTTCAAAAGTGCTACTGCTTGGGGCATTCTTATCATTTTCAAAATCCTTGACCCTCTCCACCTGCAGCTCCTGTTCCATCTTCATCTCCTTATCCACCTCTTCAGCAGCATTCACCTGATCAGGTGAGTAAGTTACAGGGCCAGAATTCCTTGGGGAGGCTGCAGGGCTGTCCACAAAAATAGTGGCAGAGGAGTTTCTGAGCTCTGCATCTGTGCTTGCCTCTCTAAAATCCATGAGCAGTTGAATCTCATCATGCTGCAAATCTGTGAGCTGCTTGCTGTCTCCTGCAATTTTCCTTTCAAGCTCCAGTATTGCATCAGCATCCGCCTCACTGCACTCACATGCAATATACCCTCCCTCATCTCCTTGCAGTACATTACTGATTCTTAACCTGGACCTTCCATCTCTGATCCTCCTGGGGAGACCAAGTTGCTCCTCCAAGTCAACAAGTCCATTGTTGGTCACAACTTGTACACGCCGCCCTGCTGTTTCTCTTTCTCGTCTCCAATTGTACTCCTTAACCCCTCTCCTCCCCCGTGATTCTGGTGATGATTCCTCCCCTTTTTCATATCTCTCTTGCTCAACATAATCCTTTGCACTGGCTTGTAATGATGGTAACCCTGCACTAGAACCTCTTTGAAACTGTGGCCCCTGTTTCTTTGCACCCTTAGCAGCTAGTAGTCCATCTCCTTTATTACTTCGACCATTCCAACGTTTGCTACTAGAGTTAGCTGCGACTGAAACAACAGAATGCACAACGATACCAGAAGCTCCAATCTCGCCCCAATTGGAAGAAGAACTTCGTCCAAATGATGCACTGCTATTATTTTGTAGCTCCCTGCAACTGTGTAATCCTCTCTCTAATGCTCGCAACTGCATAGAAATCAGTGTCAAAGCAAACAAAAAGCATCATGTCAAGTCATCATCATCATCATCATCATCACAGGCTTACCAAACAGCTACACAACATCCAAAAAGCCATCTATATCCATCTCTTGTCATGCAGCAAACCATACTTCTAAGATCCACAAAGCCACGCATGTGCATCTCTTTTTCATGCAGCAGCAAATCACCACTACTAAGCAATAAAGAGTCCATGAGAAATAGGAAGGAAACAAAGTGACAGTACCTGAGAAGAACATGAAGCTCCGAATATTGCTGTCGAGTTCAAGCTGCCAATACCAGTACTGCCACTACTACTCGCCGCATGATGAAGTCCATGAAACCGTCCACTGTTGCAAGCACATACTGCCATCCTAGGACTAAATCTACTACTACTCTCGCCGCCACAAAAATCACTCCAAACTCGCACGAATTTATGCACACACCAAAAAAAAATACAAAAAAAAAACAAAAAAAAAAAAAACGAAGAATCTAAGGAGTACCTGGCTGCCTTGTTTTGGAAACCTGAGATCTCTCAAAGGTTCAACCCTAATTTCTTCCTATGAACGAACCTTGTTCACGGCCTTGAGCAAACTCAAAGCTCTCTCTCAAAGAGATCTCAAAGCTCTCTCTATCTCTCTCTCTCTCAAAATTCTCTTCTCCGATTTTGCCGCTATTGCTGCTCTCTGAAATCCGAATGAGCTTCCAGCATCGCTTACGCAAAACCAAAACAGATCTCGACTTCTTCGCGAATTCGTCGAATATTTCCGCCAGAATCGGACGAACTGCGCACTGTGTGTGTTTTCTTCTTCGGAGTGGCCTTCTTTTGTTTTGTTCTGTTCTTGTTTTTGTTTCTTTTTTAATTTTATAAATTATTATTATTATTATTATTTAAATTATTATTAGTATTATTGCGGGGTTTCCTTGGCAGCGTATTTTCTGGGGACATTTTTAGACCAAAACCAATTGGGAAAATTTCGTTTTTCTAGTGTAAAATTCGACTGATTTTGCTAGTTTTTTGGAAAATTTTCGCAAATTTTAAAATCAGAAAATTGATTTAAAATTATATTTATTATTATTTGTTTCTTAGTGTGGAAAATGAACAATTGTCAAGGACTGGTTTTTTTTTGTTTTATTGATTTATTTATATTATTTGGGGGGTTTTTTAAGAGTGACTCAAAATTAGAGCACCACAGGTTGCCACGTCGACCAACGGAGGGGTTTCTGGCGTAAAATGAAGTCGGCCGACGCGGCCACCGCCTCACTACTCGCTTTTTACTTGGGTCTGTTTTTTTTTAATTTTTTAATTATTTAATTATTTAAAAATAATAATTTAAAATTTAAAACTCAGTTTTTGTTTCTTCCTTTCATTTGTTTGGGTCTCTTTCTTGAGAGGATGGCCAGTGGATTGGACCAATAAGGAACTACCAGATGGTGACGTGGGAGGTGCATAGAAGCACGAGTGTCAAAAGCACAACCCAAAGTTCAAACGACCGCCCAGGCTCTTCAATTGGCACGACCCAGAGGTCTTAAGAGATTGACCTGTGGGTTGGGTCAATGACCAGGTGGACAACTACTAGAGACAGGAAAATAGGGACATTCTTATTGTCACTTAAGGCGTCGGACTTAAGGTGCATTCACACTTGGTGTGAATAAGGACTCTAAGTATTAAGTCCCCTAACACCAAGCTAGTCATTTAGGACCTTAAACCTATTTATCGTGAAGATTTTATGTTAATTTAATGATTCATTTAATATTAAACAATCACCCATTTAACATTGGATGCCACCTAAGATGCCACCTAGATTTTGACTTAACACTAACTTTAACATTAGGTGTGAATGCACCTCTAGGATTTCAAGATTTCCAACTGGCCATTAGCACCAATGTCGCGTGGGTATGTACATTGATTTCAATGTATTAGGAAAAAATATACTTAATTGTTGTGTAGGGCCCCTTGAGTGGGACCGATTCCAGCACTCCCCCAAATAAGGGCCGCTGGTAAGGGCAGAAGGCACTCACAGCAATGCTCCCCTTTGGTAAACCAGTGTAGGGCGAGGCGATTCTCAGTTTTTATTGAGAACCGCCAGGTCCACTTTTAAATGGTACTTATAAGATTTCATGTTTTTTTTCAAAAAAATTTTTTAAAAAAATTTAAAAATTATCTTTAAGAGAATTGGGCAAGGTTTCAAAATTTTGAGGAAAAAAATTTTCAGCCGGTTTTCACAGTGCCAATTTTCACAAATTTTATATTAACCAGTTTTTGAAGGCGGTTCTCCAAAACTGGGTATCAAAAGTTCAATTATTTGTACGGACAAGGTTTTTTTTTTTTTAATTACTAAGATTTTTTTTTAAATGTTAAATTTTTTGAATGAGTAATACTTTTTTTTATTTTTATTTGAACATTTTATATGTCCTTGATTTCATCATGTTCAAATAAGTCACAAATTTTATATTAGCCAGTTTTTGAAGGTGGTTCTCAAAAAATGGGTATCAAAAGTTCAATTATTTGTACAGACAAGGTTTTTTTCTAAATTACTAAGATTATTTTTTAAATGTTAAAATTTTTGAATGAGTAATACATTTTATTTTTTTGGTTCTTTGAACACTTTATATGTCTTTGATTTCATCATGTTCAAATAAATCCTCAAATTCCTTTTCTAAACTTAAATCATTATCAGAAGGCAATTTATAAGCAACTCTAGGATTGCTTGGCTAATTTTTCCTCACAAAAATCAACTTTTTAAGAATGTTTGATTGTAAATGACATCTTGTTAATGTGCAATTAATGTATGCAACTAATACAATGTGAAGTGTGAATAATAAACCCTTCACAAGAACAACAAACCTACAACTACCAACATACAAAACATATGCAACAAAAAAATATCTAAACACATACATGTTCACAAAACACATATAGACATATAAACCCAATGGAAAATAATAAAAACAAACAAAGAAAAATAAAATGAAAACTCACTTTGAAAAAAAAGAGCTTGAAGCTTAAGTTTCATATTTCCTCTCCCTCACTTGCTCAAAAGCGAAGGTTGGGGGTTGTACCAAATTGAAGTAACCAAACCACAACAATGAGAGGGAATAACAACAACACACATCAATGAAGAGCCAAGGAGCAACAACAAGTCAAAGAGGTGCTTAAAGGAATGGTGGTAGTGGACAACAACGAAGAATTGAAAATTGGTAACAATGCACAATAACGGGAAATAGTAGTGCCCAAAAGCGAGGAGTTGAAGAGCAACAATATTGCACAACAACAATGAGCAATAACACCCAACAATGAAAAATTGAAGAATGGTAACAACACATGACAATGAGGAGCCAAGGAATAGTAGCAATGCACAACAATGATTAGGAGCAAAACTCAATAAAATAAATAAATAATAACAATAATAATAAATCAAAGCATAATCAAACAATTGAAAATAACAAACAAGCAAAGTAATAAACACAAGAGACAAAAATAATAGTGAAAATTATATTTAAATAATGAAAAAAAAACTTTAAAAATAAACATGAAGGAAGTAAGAGGTGTCACCTTCAATTAAACCCTAACTTTTAAAAAAATCTTACCTAACACCCACTAACCTACTATCGATTAATACCCCAACCTTGTTATTTATTAATACTTAATTGGGGTATCAACTGGTTTTACATGTGAAAGGGTTTTAAATGGTTGGTTGTAGTTAGTTTAATGTAAATTGATGTTTCAAACAAGATATTACCCTTGGTGATACCCACAATTAATGGGTGGGTTTAAACAATATATCCCCCATTGGTGTAATTTATGTTTATTATTCTTATTATTGTTTTTGTAAAAGATTTGATAATCCACTCATAGTCCATTCATAGTCCACTTGTAATTGATTCACATTTAATTCATAGTTTAGTCTTAAATAATTTGGTAATTAACTCCCATTTCATTTATAGTTCTTTTAGTTCATTACTAATTCATTCATAGTTAACTCATAGTTCATTTTTAATTAATTCATAGTCCACTTATACTTAGGAAGGCTCTTAAAAAGGTTTATTAGTTGGTGGGCATAAAGAAACTTCTATGAAAACTTTCATGAACTAGGTCCCCAAAGGGGTATAAATAATGGTAAAACCCATCATTATGTTCAATCTATTCACCATTAATTTGAGGTACAATCTTGTTCCATAATGTTGTTCTATTCCTTTTGTATTTATGTTTTCATATTTTATCACAGTAAATATTTATTTACATTTTGCACACTTCATTATCTCATTATTAGTGCCTTGTGATTTTGTTTTAACTTTTATATTGTTATGTGTTTGGATTTAGACTTAAGTTTGTTTTTACATCATTTGTCTTCATAGTTTTCATGCTCATGACAAAGGCCTTGTTTAGTATTCCCAAATTTGTTGTTTAAAATATTTTGTTTGGAGTACTATTTGGCCTTGAATGTTGTTCCTTATGTTCTGAATATGTGGAAATTGTTTGAAAAAGTTGGGATCCAATAATAAATCCTCTATATCTTACATTTCAATTTTCATTTAATTTATAACTCAATCGTCTTGTGCTTGTTTTGATTCATTAAAACTGATAACTCTTGAAACAATTATTCTTCTCATAGATTTATGAAAACATCTAAATCATGTTCTCTCATCACTATAACCAAAAAAAAAAAAAATTGTTTGTATAGAGGTCTAATTTTTTTTCTTTGATATTTCATAATGAAAACAAATGTTTAACTATTAAACATTTATAAATTTGAAAGATTAGATTTATGTTTAATCTATAATTGATAGATAGTCTTATTTGATTGAATAACACTTGGTGAACTTATATTTTGTAAGTATGTTGTTGTCATGAGTGCTTCACCCCAAAATATTTTTCAAAGTTTTAAATTGTTGTCAACAAAATTAAAATTGTTCCATCAATGTTCAATTCTTTTTTTTTGCCACCCCATTTTGTTGTAGGGTATTAGGAATTATGAATTGTCATTGTCTTCCATTCTCTTGGCAAAACTATGTGAATTCACTTGACTTTGTACTCACCTCCATTTTCAATTATTAACACTTTGATTTTCAACTATTTGTTTGAATTGTTTGAATTTGGCAAAAGCCTAAGACTCATGACATAAAAAATACATTGCTGTGTATCTTGTGTATAGTCATCAATAAATGTAATTAAAAGTGTAATTAGAATGTGTTGATATTTGTATGGAACCACATATATTAGAATGCATAAAACTAAAAATATGAGAGGTTCTTGTCCCATCTTCTTTTGAAAAAAAATCACAATGTTGTTTTTTTTTAAAAACATTTAGTGCACACTTGAATTTTTTGAATCAAAAATTTCAATTCCAATAACCATAGAGTTTGTCAATAGTTGATGCTTCCATGCATGGTTAATGTGCCTTAAACACTTGTGCGATAACTATGTCTTATTCAATTGAATTGTTGTTGGTATGGCAATAACATTGACGTGAGTTTGTGATGTGGTGCCAAGTTTATAAAGTTCATTTCAAGCATGCAATTTAATTTGCTATTATAACACCATTTGGTGATTTGAAAATACACCTTCCATACTTAATTATCATCTCATTGGCTCTAGCTTCATCCAATTTCTTTACAAAAGAAAATATTTTTCATGAAATTCAAAACAAGGAGTACATTTGGTATAATTTTCTTTTAACCACTTGATAAAACAATGGATAAATCTCTTGCAATGTGATGTGAAATATCATTGCCCAAATAAACAACTTGACTTGTTTGCCAAGGTTTCTGTGAAGAAATAAAAGTGATTTCATGTACCATATGTTGTGTTGTTCTTATGTCAATGTACCAAGTGGGATCTTTTCCCTTGGTAATTAATGTTGTTGCAACAAAAAATTAGTCTTCAACAATTATATTTCTTTCTTTTATATTTGCTTTTCATCAATAATCATTTTTCAAAAGTCTTTAATGAGATGGCTTGGTTTATTACAGTAGAAACAAATTACCTTTATTTTATTAAGAAAATACGGTTTACTAGAGGATGCATTTAAGTTTCCTCCATTTTTTTGTAAGGTCCTATGATGTACATTTTTCTTTTCGAAATGACATAATCCTTTTTGCTATGAAAATAACATTTGAATTGTCATTTCCAAATCCAAGATCCTTCATCAAGGTTTTTTCTTAAAGAAGGTTTATAATTAAAGTTTATTAGGTCAATCTCGTTTGCCTTCTCAAGGTTGATAGAAAATCTTCATAATTATTTGTTTTGTTATGCATCAATGATAAAATTATGTGATCTTCATCGTCTAGGTTTTCAATTGAAGCCAATTGTTCAAGTATCATTCAAAATTAATTAATATGTTTTGTTACACTATTTGATTCTTTCACCTTTAGGCTTCTTAATTTATGTTTCAAATGCATTCTAATGACAACATCTTTTGCTTCATACAATTTGCATTTGATTCCTCCCATGCTTCATTAGAGTTTTAACATGATTGAATATGAAACACCACTGTATTATCAAGGTAGTTAGTGATGACAAATAATGCCAATGCATTTCTATCTTCCCACTCAACAAAGCTCCCCTTTTCAATAAAAGGTAATGGTTGGATACTTGTTATGGTGAATGCTACAAGTTTCTTTTTTAAGCCATCCACAATAGTCATAAATGTTTTTTCCTTCATAATAATTGATAATTGATATTTCCATACACGGAAATATAAATCATCAAATTTGGGGGTGTCATTCTTGTTTGTCACTTTATGATGCGACATGATTGATGATTTTATTATATTCATAAAGATTTAAATATATGACATGTTCATTATCAAATTATATAAAATCTTATGAATAACTAGGTTTGATATCATACTACAAAACACAAAGGAGAAAAAAGAGGTAGACTCTAAATTCAAGTGTAATAATAAATGCAAATAAGCAATGTTTATTAAAAGAAAAAAATAAAATTTAGAAGGGTTGTAATGTTTGGAAACATGTCTTTTCATTTTGCGTACTTATCAACTATTGGTCATTTAAACCTTAGGTATTAATGTTTATTAACAAAAGGTGCAATGAAAAAAAGGTAATTGGTTGAATGAAAAAAAAAAATGAAATTCAATGGATTCGATTTCAAGTTGAAACACAATGTCAACAAAACATTCGACAAATACGATTAACCTTTGACAAGTTGTTAAAATTCATTAGTAATCTTACAATGTGGGGTATGGGGTTCATCTTACATAGTTCTTTTCATGAATTGAAAAGGACGATGACCTTACTAACTAAAACAATTCAAGCAAACAAGGTTGCAACACTTTTTACATTATTTCCATCCTCTAACTGAATTATCGAGGCTTCTTTTTCTCCAATAATAATAAAAAGATCATTTTGTGGCATGGTCATTTAAACATTTTTATACTTGTCCACAAATTAATTTTTGTAATTTTTATCCCCATCCACAATGAATGGTTTTACATTAACTATAAAACCAAATTAATAATACCTTCATTTGTTGGAGGAAAACATTGATTGTGGCCATGACATAATGAAGAATACCCTCATCAAGTATGAATAAACTTTCATTGTTCCTATAATGCAATGCTCACATAATAACTTCAAGTAGAAAATGTATTGTATACCTTTACCAAAGCGACACCTTGGTGCATGGCATGGTTTGATTATGTGGATATTGCAAAAATTTATTTTTCCTTCATTAAAATTTATTTCAACCACATTTGGTCCACCAAATGTAATACCCACATTCATTCACCTAAAATTATTAATGCCCATTTTTTCCCCCTCAACATGTGAAAATTGCAAGGATTTAATGTTCAAGAAGGCAACTCCCCTCATCTTTGGAGGCAACTCAATCCCTTTTTAAACTACCAATTTTGTTTTTTGTCATAACTTTTAGTTCATACCTACCTTCAAATAAAAAATGCTAGATCATTTTAAATATGTACAATTTGAAATCTTTTGAATAGTATAAAGAATGTTTGATGTGGACAAAATTTATCCCTTGTATTTTCTTGTCAAACATTTAAGAATTTGTCTTTTGAAGGAAGTTTTTCCTAAGGAAATTTGCATTTTGAGGCAACTTAGTCCTTTTCTCCTAGGAGAAATTGCTCTTAGAACAATTTAGTCCCCCCCATCCCCCCCCCTAGGGAAGTCATGCCCTTCTCCCCAAGGGAACATGGTTGGAGTAACCATTTTGTTGGAAAGTCCCTCTCCCTAGGCCATCTAGCATGAAAAAATTACCCAATTTTTTTTTTAATCCATTTCATTCATGAAAAAACAAAAAAATTGAGAAAAGGGTTGAACTTTTAATCCTTTGGTTGAAAGTGGAGATTTTAACTAGCACATCACTTTTTTTTCCTTGAAAATCTTGTGTTAGAAAAGTAATTAAAATGTTAATCATAGTTTGGGTATGATCAAAAAATTTCAAAAATATACTTCTTATTAAACATTGTTTTGGGACTACATTGGGACTAATGTTGCACACATTGAAATTGTTGCTCTTGTTTGTGTTCCTTTAAAACCATGATTACATTGTTAACCATGGTATGTTGTAACCAACATACATCACACACTATCCAACCCATTTTGGCAACATGTTGCCATTTGAAAAACTATGCCATTGATACATATCATATATATGGAAAAATTAATTAATTATAATCATATTGTATGATTGAGCATGAACTCAGATGACTTGCAAAATGTCCTCATTGATTTTGTCAACAAAATATGCATTTCCACCTTTCTTGATCAACATTTCTTTTGTGCAAATTTCACCAAAATGCAAAAAATTAAAAATAATATCAATATTCCTTCTTTTTTGAAAAATCATCCAATTTTGGAAAAAATTTAAAATTCATCACAATTGAACTTTGATTTTTAATTTGGTAGCCTTTTTGAAACTAGTTAAAAAATTAAATTAGACAAGTTCTAAAAACCTATCACTGTATAATTCTAAATCCCTTTCAAAATGCTAACCAATGATGCAACATCAAAAATTTGAAAAAAATCAGGTAATTGAGTAAATGGACATAGCAACCTTAAGCCATTAGGTCTAGGTGCAATTCCTAATAATGAAATTTTGATTTGATGGTTGGCACCTTATTCATAAATTACTATGGAACATGCAATTGGCTATCCACATTATTCAAGGGCGAGATGAGTGGCACACCAAGCATGATAGGTAGCTCTAAGCTCATTCCACTACATAAACATCTTTAGTGAATAATTACACACACAATAAAATGATATGGGAACAACAAGGGATCAACATGGGAATGCCATGGGAACATTGTTAGAACATCATGCAAACAACACTAGAACATGTGAACATTCATGGGAACATGGGAACAAAACATGAGAACTTCTTTTTTATAAATTCATAATCTTCTATTTTGAAAGATTCGAAAACAATAATGTTCTACCTTGAAAGGTTATGGAATGTAATCTACTTGTTCAGAAAATTATGAATTTGTCATCGAAGTGACACATGGCAGGTTAATAAAGCACCACCATTACCCAACCTACTAGTTAAGCTTTTTTAATGCAAAAAAAAGTGGTAGAGAGAGAAGAAGACAAATGCCTTGTTCAGCACTCATAAATCAATTGCCTCTTGTTACTTCCCAGTTCTTTCTTTTAAAGACCAATAGGCACCTCACCCAGAAGGTTCCAATGTCTCCTAGTTAGCTTACAATTTGCAAGGTGCATTCTCTTACTCCCCATCATACCTACTTACTACTTTGTTCAAGTCTATTAAAGAATTCAAACTAATTTTGTTCAAATCTTTTTCTTTGAAATAAAAATTTCTCTTCTTAGTAATAAAATTCCATGTAATTTGTTCAAAATCTATTCTTCACACCAAATCCATTATATATACATTATCATTATTATATTTCATACTTTTAAATTTGTTCCATGTCTATTTTTAACAAGAAATTTTTTAAAAAAAGTATAATAATTACACACTACACGTGTGCATATCTATTCTTGACAACAAAATCTCTTTCTTTATGGATAATGGTGATAAGTAAGGATGCTTCATGGGCTCCATCCATCATACTTCACAGAAGAGACTGAGGAACTTACAATAAATAATATGAGAATATTATTTATTTATTCTTGCAAATATTATGAGAGTTTTTCTGATCCAGATCAAGTTGTTGAATGTGTGTGTATTTCATTTCCTTTAGCATCTCCAGCGGTGATCAGTATGTGATGCTGCACACTAAAATTGGATGAAGAAAAGTCAAAATGTGCTGGTTTGGCTCAGGAAAATGGTTTTGGCTCAGCATAAGTGGACAGTTTATGCTGGCTAGTAAAAGGCGCTGCAACGCTGTTCCATATGCAGAAAGAGAGAAAAGAGAGTGTAATAAATATGATCTGACTGCTACTCAGTGTTTCTGATTGGCCCATCACAAAATGTTGTTCCAGGTGGTTGCCAAAACAGTAAACAACTAAACTTGGATGTGAAAAATATTTTTGCAGGGTGACATACTGAGCACTGAGGCTGGGGTTGGGTCTTTTTGGGTTTTTGGGTTCTTCCTTGGAAGTGTTGTGAGGAGAAATTTGGGGACAAACATAGTGCGCATTTCTGTTTCGATGATCAAGCTTTCATCGCGGCGGAGAATTTGATGCACTTGTTGTTTAGTACATTTCTTGTTTTGATGATCGAGCTTTCATCATGGCGGAGAATTTGATGCACTTGTTGTTTTGCGCATTTTGCTTGTGTTTTTGGCTCGGTGGGAGAGTTGCTTGCGCTTCTTCTTCTTCGTCTTCTCCTTCGATCCATGGAACGATTGCATTTGCAACAGTTGGAAGAGTGAAATACGCATTCGATATTTACACTGTCCAAGTACCATCAAATCTTCACTCCGTTTCTCTCTCTCGTGATGTCCCTGCGGTGGCGGAGGAGCTTCTCCAGGAAACTCTTCTCACTGATGGAGTTTCCGTCAACTCCAATGGCCATCTTGTTACTCCCACTTCTTCTTCTTCTTCGTTTGCACCGCTTTTGAAGCACCTGGAGATTTGTTCCGACGATGAGGAGGACAACAACAACAACTACTTATGTTCGGAGGCAACGCGTGGTGATGTGCTTGCTTTTGTGTCAGAGAGAGATGGAAGTGCCCAAATCTACTTCAGGTTTCTCCGTACTCACAATTCTCAAGGTGAGGAGGAGTCCCAAACCCTAAAGTTGGAGTTTCTTTTGGGAGTTTTCTTCAAGTGCACAATGATCTTTCTCTCAATTGAAAACAATGCAGATGCCATCAGTTTCGATGCATGATTTAGTCTTCAGCAATTTTATTTTTGATCGAGTGTCTGCTACATGTTTTTGCGTTTCTCTATGGTTGTTTGCTGGTGTGAGCAAGCACATCAGGCCAATTTGTTTATGGAAAGCCCCACTTTCCTTTTTGACATGGTAATGCTTTTTGTATTTTGTATTCACATGCCCAAAACTTTGCACCTTTTAACAAAGTGAGTAGTGTGTACTTTTGTATGAGCACTGTTGGGAGCTTGATTAAGTCCGTTCAGGAGTCTGTCATCATGGAAGGCAGGTTGTCACTGCTATTCATGATGAAAGTGATGATGATGGTCTGATACTTTGTGAGCAACACTCATAAGGAAGGCTATGACTGTAAATTTATTTTCATTTTTCCTTCAAAGTGTTGTTGGGGAGTTTTCTCTGCAGCCTGCCTGGTAGATATGTTGTGATCAAGGCAATTTTTGCAAGAAAACCATCTACTGATGAAGAATTGTCCATCTCAGTGGTTGAGGGGAGGAGCCTCAATAACCCAGCTGGGTCTGAGCACAGGTCTGGAATTCATTTTGGAATGCTGTTCTAACTTTGTTCCTTATATCACTGAAATATGGACTTGATAAAATTTGCAATGGTTCATTTGTTAAGAACCAATGGAACCAATAGATGGTTTCAACTGATGGATGGTTTTGCAGCATGGAGTGGCTCTCTGTGGTGTTGTAGAGTGTGATTGGTTTAGGAAGAGCTATTAAAGGGCCTCAATTTCACTGGACTCAAAATGCATTTTCTGGTAAAAGAGAGCTGTTGTGGTTCTGAAAGGTGAATTAGTTTTTTGACAAGTGATGGCAGAGTGGTTAATCGTTCAGCAGCCTCTGATCTCTCACCAACATTAAGCACCGACACTCAATGATGCTGGCATCCCACCAGTAGGACAGGGAAAGCCAACAGTGTGTTGTGGCTCTGGGGTTTGAACATCACAAGTTGATAGATCGTATGTGCATTTGAACCAGTTGTTGTCCATTATTCCTAATAATCAACAGCCTACTAAGCATATGTGAATTTCCATGCAGATGGTGCAGTGGTTGGGGGTCGACGCATTGCTCAAGAAGAGCAGCTTTCTGCACCTGTGAAAATAAGACCACTTTTCAGAGACCCTGGGCCAGCCCTGTATGACAGACCATGTTTTGCTGGAGACAGACTGGTGTATGTATCAACAAGGGAACCGCTCAAGAGGCCAAGAGAAAGCTGGACTGCTGTGTTTTCCACAGATTTGAAGACTGGATTCACCAACCGTATCACCCCTCATGGAGTCACTGACTACAGCCCATCTGTCTCTCCTTCAGGTTTGCTTTGGCACAGAGACAACAGTTTTTGTTTTGAATTCATGTCTGTTTTGAACAAAGTTGTTGCTTGGAAGTACACCATTTTGTTCCCTCTGTCCAGTTGTTTGGCCCTATCAGGAATTAGGCTGTCCTAATAACCAGAATGGAATCAAGTCTGAGTTGCTGCATCGGCTATTTACGCCCATGTCATGAGGATCCTGGAATTGTAGGACAGATTTTTTGGGGCAGAACTTCTCAGGCTCTTATGGCATCTAAAGATAGTGCTATCGTTATTTTGTGCATGTACCAGAACACTTCCTGTTCCTGATTTCCACCTGTAACAGTTGAGAATCAACAGAATAGTTTTTGCAGAATCTGAGGTGTTAGGATGAGTTTTGCAGGGGAATGGGTCATCGTGGCTACAAATCATGGAAGAGGCTGGAATGGAAATAGACACGACTTAGGCACAGACCTGTACTTGTCAAGTGCTGTTGATGGCTCAAATAGGCATTTGGTTGTGAAGAATGGCGGTTGGCCCTCCTGGGCAGATGAGACCACTGTCTTCTTCCATCGACAGGCAGAGGATGGGTGGTGGAGCATCTACAAAGTTACTATTGCTGACCATCTTACTTTTCAAGGTATGGTTCTATGAGAGTCATTCTCTGCATGTCTTTGTAACTGGCTTCTTCTTGGTCCAGGTCTGACAGGAATTTCAGGATCTGCAGTGTGCAGACTCTAATTCTGAGTTGTTGGCTGAGATCTCATTTACAATGTGTGTTGAAGACTGGTTTTGATGGTACTACTTTTTTTGTTCAAACAAGATGGGACGGATGTGGAGCGGGTTACACCACCAGGATTGCATGCCTTCACTCCTGCAGCTTCAAGGACAGGCAATTGGATCGCTCTTGCAACCCGGCGCCCAGAATCAGAGTATCGCCATGTGGAGATTTTTGACCTTGGCACAAAGACATTTTTCAAGCTATCAGAAATGATTAACCCAACTGTGCACCATTACAACCCCTTTGTTTCTTCGGATTCAGGTCGAGTTGGGTACCATAGATGTCGAGGAAACAGTGTTGATGCAATGAACTCAACAACAGCTCTTATACCAAGAGTTGAGTATATAAGATCCACAGAGCCACACTTATCCCTGATCCGAGTTGATGGTGCTTTCCCCTCATTCTCACCTGATGGATCCATGATTACATACATCCCTGGCGTTCATGATGCAGATGGGGGTGTCTATGTGATGAATCTGGATGGAACTGGAAACAGAAGAGTCTTTTCAGGGCAGGTCTTTGCAACAGTCTGGAACTCTGCAAGGAAAGATGTAGTCTACGCAGCATATGGACCTTCATTTGCTTCAGAAGATTCAACTGTACACATAGCAGCAATTTATAATGCTGATGTTGCAGACTTGGGTCCTGACGAACAGAGCTCCAATTGGAAGACTTTGACAACAAATGGTTCAGGGAATAATGCATTTCCTGCACCTTCACCTGATGGCAACTACTTAGTCTTCCGTTCTGGCCGATCTGGTCACAAAAATCTGTACATCATGGATGCTGTTCATGGAGAAGAGAAATACCTCCGAAGGTTGACAGATGGCCCTTGGACAGATACTATGCCAAGCTGGTCACATGACAACCAATGGATTGCTTTTGCTTCTGACAGAGACTATCCAGGTAACTCTGACTTCATTGCTTCAATTTTATGTTGAAAAGTTTCTGAAAACCTTCCAAATAGATGTCAAAGATGGATGGTGTTGCAGATGTATAAAATGTATCTGATCTTGGAATCCCCAACTTCATGCAGGTGAGGGAAGTTTTGCAATTTACTTCATTCATCCAGATGGAACAGGACTACACAAGGTTCTCAGCAGTCGAGGCGGGCGATTCAACCATCCAAATTTCAGTCCTGACTCAAAAAGTCTGGTCTTCACATCAGATCTTGCAGGCCAATCTGCTGATCCCATCTCAGTGCCTAACCAGTTTCAGCCATATGGTGAGATCTTCATTGCTCGAATAGATGGCTCTAACGCACACAGGCTTACTCATAATGGCTACGAGGATGGGACACCATCGTGGGGACGCACTTTTATTCCAACAGCTGATCTCAGCAGTGAGGGCAGTAAAGTCTTTTGTGATTTCAGTGATGATCTTTGGCTAGCAGCCGCAAACAACAAGGTTGCCTCCCAAACATGTGGCTCTCCTTGAGAGATGTAAATTCATATTTTGAGTTCTAGACTTCAGGCACATGTATAGTCTTTCTGTCACTGCCTGCAAAGTTTTTTTATGTGATAAAGAATTGTCAAGGAACATCATAGTGCCAGGAGAAACTTAGAGACCATGGCACTTTGCTACAAATTATTATTCCCTATGGTTGTACTATTATCTGCTATGTTTTATCCACGTATTTTCCAAACTATCTCAACATCATGGCAATGTGGTCATCTGATCACTCCTCCTGCAGAAGACTAGTTTGGTTGTTCTGCAGATCAAGTTTTGTGTATCTGCAAACCTGATGTACAAAATGTAGCATAGAACTGTCTTCCAAGACTCTAGAGATTACTCATACATTTGCTGCAACTTTTGTGAAAAGTTTCCTACTTCCATACATCCATTGGATACAGCTCTCAATGTGCAACAAAATTGGCATGTAGAAAGCAATCTCGAGGATGAAGCTGAAGTGTGGAGAACAAGGGGAGATGATTACTGAAAGACTATTATGGAGCATCATTTGTGATGGCTCTCAGATAGCACAACTGGAAATCACTTGCAGCAGACACTAAGCAGGAAAACAATAGAGCTCTCCACAGCAACTTCCTAACAACCCTCACTTCTCCTTATCTTTATCTTGAATGTTGCAAAGCTCTCCAGGGTTACAAGAAGCCATGAAAGCAGCAGCAGCAGAACTGAGTGCAACGATACCATGTGCTCCTCTCTGGATCAGAATCTCTTTCATTGCAATCTCTTCATAGATTTCACCTCGAAAAATGCTCTGCAAATTCCAGGTTCTATTTGCAGCAAACAACTTCTTCTAGACATGTCTGTGGCAAAAAATTCTCCTAACTGCAGAAATGCAAACGGAATTCACAAGACCTCAATACATACACAGGATCTGCAGGATTGAGGACTGAAGCACATTCAGGTAGAGAGTTTTGTGATGAAGTTTGAGAGTCAATACCTAACAGAAAGCTTTTGCTTAGTGTATCTTCTGTTTCTTCTTTCCCCCTGAGAATGCCTCTATTTGCTGCAATGATTGCCATCTCCCTTCATGCTTATGATGATAATCCCTAAACCCTAAAACCCTAAGCCCATCATCATCATTCATTAGATCATCTACTTGGGCTACAAAACTCTTTTTTGTATTCTTCTTGGATTTTGGGGCTCTGGATTGCAGATTCCCAGCAACTTTTATACACAGAAATAATTTTCCAGAGAAGACAAAAAAGATGGAGACCAACAAAGTTAGAGCTTCTCTACTAGGTGTACTCTCTTAATGGAATGTTTTTTGGAACCAAGAGAAATTATTAGACAATTTGCAGCAATTGAAGAGATCATTAAGAAAAAGACAAAGAGATTCTTCGATTCTTCTCGTGGATCATTGGATCCACTGCTGATGATCAGCCAAACTCCCCCCCCCCCCCCCCCCCCCCCCACCCAACAAAAACACAACCACACAAACACCAACACACAACCCAAACAC
>Ga0116227_10003319_pt1 | contig 35955 bp, 27 predicted proteins | sample S1TSphgellanicum_FD_89693 | JGI IMG/M metagenome (GOLD analysis project Ga0116227, IMG submission 89693) | Host-associated microbial communities from peat moss isolated from Minnesota, USA - S1T2_Fb - Sphagnum magellanicum MG | ecosystem: Host-associated > Plants > Peat moss > Unclassified...
GTGGGAGGGGGGGGGGTGAGCGAAGTGGCGCGGGGTATAGGTATATATCACCGGATCCGATAATAATTAATTAATTTAAAAAACACGAAATAAAATCGACGGCTGAGGTAAAGCTCAACATCAACGGGACTTTTAAATAAATAGAAACACGCGTCATTAATGGCCCTTTCTGACAGCCCGCTGAATTATGTAACCGCTGGATAAAAGGGATTTCATCTCACTGTCGGTCGGCGGTATAGGAGTAATAATGACTAGAGAAGAATGTGGTAGCCGTCCGCTGGATAGAAGGTACCCCATTCTGTCCGCTGGATTCTTTTTTCCCCCCCCGCCTCTAATTAACTCTGGTTTAACGTTAGGATTAAAGACTAACTACTGTTGGGTAATCAAAGAGAGGGGGGGGAGGGGAGGGGGAAAACACTATGGGATAGTACGTTGGTCTTGTCACTGGCTGGCTGGCTGGCTGCTCCGCTCGCTCGCTCGCTCGGGTTTTCTCGCGATCGTCTCTTTTTCTCTCTTCGCGATCGTCTTTGCTCCGATTTCTCGAATTTCGTGTACTGATTGATGATTCTATTTCTTTCAGCCTTCAAACTTTTGTGGATCCCTAGCCTAGTGGTTGTTCAAAGTGTTCTTGGGTTTTTTTTATTTCACTCAATTTTGTGGAGTAGTATCCTACAAGATTTCAGTCTTTGGATTCTTGTCTGTTTCCCCCCCCTGAGAGAGATTCTTTGTCGTTTAGCTATTTTGCATGCTCCTGTTCCTGCGTCAGCTGCTTCTGCTACATACGTCGTTTGTTTGTGTGAGCGTATGTGTTTTTTTCAAAGCCAGTGATTTTGTTGCAGCTTTTTTTTTACCCTTAGTTGTCGCCTTCCTCCAAAGTTTCTCTCTCTCAATTGTTCAAGAATTGAACCAATCTTGAGCTCGTACTGAGTTTGGAGCCTGTTGTGTGGGTTGTGTGGGTTTCGCAGTTTGGAACAGCTGAACAGATTGGACTTGAGTTGAGAGAATTGTTAGTTTTTCTCCGTACCCAGAGTAGGAGAAATCGACTGTTTGAGCTTGGAAAACGCCGAAGGATCGGATGGGGAAGCAAACCAAAGATCAGTCAAGGCGTGCAGCAGCTGAGGCGGCTGCAATATCATCTCCCAGTCGTACTCCAGCATACCCTCTACCAGCTGCAGCATTTGCGGACAACGAAGCTGGAGGTTCAATACGAAAACCTGGCATCAAACAAGCCCGCAGATGCCAAGACCTTGCGTTCCTTTCCATCATCTCCTTGCTTGCATTTGGCTTCATCGTCGATACAAGCTTCGGCTTCAATAGAGGCGATCCTCACAGGTACGTTCGCTACCGATCTACAGTCCCACAATCCATTGAAAACTCTGCTGAAAATTTCTCTCAATGTGTCTTTATTTATTCTTTTAACTGCTTGTCTCTTTGGGTTTGCATGTTAGTCTTGAATCCAAGGTAGCCTCGGAAAGCTTGAATTCCAATGACAACTGAAGAGACTCTTGGATGGATTTGTCCATGTGCAGGTTGGTGTATGGATTGGACTACAAAGGCAACGTATGCGGCGACAGAAGAGCAAAACCAAATCTTAAAGACTTTCAGGTGCGGTACTGGATGAATCCAAACCAGCTGTATTGGTCAGGAGTATATCCTGACAGATATAAGCTCAGCACTGCCCGCAGCATTTGTCTTCGCAATTGCCCAACAACCGTCTCCTCCGGAGATGGAAATGCTTCTTCACAGCTCTCTTGGGTTTGTGATTACCCTGAAGGAACCTACAGCGGTTTGTCCATGCGTGATTGGGAGCAACGCAACTATGATTACTACGATTTACTCACTCCTGATCAGATAGCTTCGTCCAGGAATCTCACAGGCCCATGTTATCCTGTTCTCTTTGAAAGCGTCAACTGTATGAAGAGTTCTCACCTCTCAACAACTGTTTGCCAAGGAAATCGTGTGCATGGAAGAGTTGTTTTGCTTAGAGATTTTTGTCCATGAAGTTTTTTGAGGAATTGGGTACCTAGTATTTTCTGAAGAACGTTGGAGTCCATGGAGGAATGGCTGTTTCCATGGTTACGGATTCCTCCTTAGTTTTGCTTTCTAGGGTTCAGGGTTTTAGTTATTCTTTCTTTCTCTTCTGATTCTGTGCTTTGATTGTTGTTTTTTTTTTTTGCGCTCCTCAGTGTACTGGAATTGTCAGCCCTCACCTGCTCCAGAGAACAACCTCCTGCAGCTCTGGAATGCTATGAATGGAACGCAGATTCAGTCTGGTAGTATATTGCCACAGGTGGTGCATGACACATTATCTACTCCCTCTGCAATTTTCTATGTAAGTGAGAACCCCAAATTGGATCAGTTCTGGGTTGGATCATTCAATTGCACAGGGAGTGTAATTTGGGTAATTTCAATATGTTGCAGATTAACTCTCTCAATGTATAGAGGATTGCATGATCATTGGATCTTGTTGTGGACTGAGGAATTGAATTTACTTGTTATTATTGTTGTTTCCAGAGGTATATGGCAGATTTGGGACGAGCATGGCCTGTTTTGTTTGTGTGTGGGGGATTACTACCAATGCTACTGTGTATGTTGTGGCTAGTTGCAATCCGCTATTTCGTGGGTGTGGTCACATGGCTGACCTTTGTACTCCTCAATGTTTTCATGATCTTGCTCACGCTATACTTATACTTCAAAGGTACGAGGAATTATTGTTACTCATCTGACACCATATATCCAGTTCAGATTTCTACTACCATTGTGACATGCTTATGTTTTGACATGGATTGGGAAGATTTTTATCTTGTTTCTCGCAACAAAATGACTAGTACTATTGCAAAGCGTCTGTCAATCTGGACAGGTTTTCTGATTTTCTCTGCTGTGGGTTTCTTATCGTCAGCCGGATGGCTTGGTAACGACGCAATTTCAGCTGTAATTGGCAACTCGGGTTCTGATGATCTATCAGTTTCGTTTACTGTAAGTGGCTTTTGTGTCTTTTTTTCCTGCTTCTAGATTAGTACTTCACATTTTTGTTATTTGGAGTCGGGGACTGGGGTTGTGGATGTTGAAATCTGATAAAGGGTCCTGAAAACTGTTACTTGTTCTGCTGTAAACACATTGTCAGGATGCTGATTCTGATAATTCGTCAAATTGGGGCTTGCATTTGCAGGAACTGGAACATTTGAAGGCGCTGGCAATTATAATGACTTTGGTTGTTGTTCTGACGGTTGTTATGACGTTTGTTCTCCTGAAGCGTGTCATTGAGGCCCTGTCCATCACCAAGGTGCACCAGTTTCTAACTTTGCTGGATATTAATTCTATCTTCCTTGTTGTACTTGTTTCCTTGTTTTACGGCATGAGGTTCTATATAAAGAATTGAAGACATAAGCTTGAGTATTTCCTGCTGTTGTTTCATATGGGCTGAATAAGGGTGCCTGTAAAACTTGTGGGCTTGGAAATGCAGGTGACAGTGCAGGCAATTGGGGCAGTGCCAAGCTTGGTTGTATACCCTGCTATTCCATTTGTGGCTTTTGGGTTCTTTTTCATTTATTGGTTGTCTGCACTACTCTATTTGTTCAGTGCTGGTAAAATCCGGCAAAACAATTGCACATACTACAGCTGTGCATCATATGATTTATACTCACAGACTGTCACACAATCTGGCTGCTGTGGTTACACTCTGCATTCGACTCACAACATTGTGTGGGCCATTTTGTATCACCTGTTTGTTTTGTTTTGGGCCATTTCATTTATAGCTGCTTGCTCTGTAACAACCATATCAGGAGCCATTGCGTCCTACTACTGGGCTCGAGGAGAAACTGCTGTAAGCCTAGGTTACAAACCTTCTGCAAGTCTCAATTTCTTGTTTTCGTTATTGTTTCACAATGTTGAAGTTGAGGACATTCAAAGCAGATGACTAATATGTGTTGTATACATCAGATGTGGAATGGAGGAGATGGTATGGACTGGAAGGGAATGGGTTGGTTTCCAGTTGTATCATCAGCAAAGCTAGTATTAAGCTACAGCATTGGCTCAATTTCTCTTGGCTCATCAATTGTTCCTCTAGTTGAAACTTTTCGGGTTGTTCTATCTGCCCTTCAAAAGAGGTTGAAGGCAGCACAACGGACCCCAGGTGGAGTTGCAGCCACTGTACTGAACAGTGGTACTCAAGGTTGTTCAGGGTGCATTGAATGGACCTTGAAATTCATTAACCGTAATGCCTATGTCGTGGTATGACTTCAGAACCTGTGTACCCATGTTTTCTGTCTTCACTTAAATCTGGAAATTTATAAGCACATTTTAAACCTATATGAAGCCCTAAACCACATTTCATCCCATGTCATTACATTGTAAGCCAGTATATACCAAGTTTGTGAAGGTTTCAGATTTGATCTGGCTTCACGTTTGTTACAGATTGCTATCTCTGGGAAGAACTTCTTTCGAGCAGCAGGAAGAGCCACAGTGCTCATTGCAAACAACAGTATGAGAGTTGGAACTGTGAATACCATGGGCCGTTTATTCCTATCAGTTGCAAAGTTGTGTGTGAGCCTCGCATGTGCTGTGTTTGCATTTCTTATGTTAGACAGCCACTCGTTCAAGACTGGACACTACCGTGTCTCGTCACCACTATTCCCAGTTCTGGTTTGTCTTCTCTCCCCGTCTCAAATCTTTTCATAGTGCCTGTGAACATCCTTGAAAGTTTTAGTGTGTTTGGTAGGATTTCGCCTGCTTTCACTTAAGCTTCTTTGATTGTTATTGCAGTTCTGCTTGGGCTTAGGTTATATTGCTGCATCCCTTTTCTTTGCGGTGGTGGGTACGGGGACGGATACTATTCTAATTGCCTACTGCATGGACTCTGAAGAGCACAATGGCACCCCAATTTTTGCTCCAGCATTGCTTGCTGAAACACTGACTCTGCATGCTGAGCGTCAAGATGCAGTGGATGCAGACCGACACATCCAAAATGTTCAAAGGGATGATGAAGATATTTACTCTTAGAAGAATTGGATGCAAAGGAGTTGAAGCAAAATTTATCCAAGAGAAGTATCACAGAATCTAGTCCCACAGTTTTGCCCTTTGAATTGGTTTTGAGCAGCAAAGAAGGCCCAGGCTCTGGGAATGAGTGAAAGGTGCTGGTTCCCAAGTCCCCCAAGCCTCTGCATCAGCTTTCCTGTGAAAACATTTTTGCAGTTCGCATGTTTGCTGAAAGGCTTTGAGAATTTTCTACAAATGTTCTATTAGATTTACTTGAATAGAAGAAAACAGCATGATGTTTCTCCTTGCATCACAAAATTCTTTGTTCCACATGAAATAGAAGCATATCTAGTACTAGGAAATCTTGTTGATGTGATTTCTCCTCTTGGACAGCAATTGTTTTTAATTGGAAACACAGCATAATTCATATAGCCAGTATCGGTGCCTTGTGTGGCTTGAGTTACAGTTGAGACATTGAACAGTTGGAGATTGCTTTGATGCTTGATTTGAATCCATTGTCTGCTATCAGTTTTGTTAACAAAAAACTGCTACAAACATGCAAGTCTATGAACTGCTATGTCCATCAGTTGCTCTCACTGTGTCCATCACTGTCCATCGCTTTTGGCTTGTAACAGTGATGGAATTTGAGAACAATTCAAGTTTCCCAACTTTGATTGTCCTCGACTTTGATTGCAGATTCATTCATTCATTTATCCAATAATTTTTTCCTTGTTTTTTTATTCCCTCTGTTTTCTACTTGAGTTTTCTATGGTTTGCTACAATGTTTTCTTCACTCATCTCTTGCATGTTCTTTTGTAAGTAATTTTTTTTTTTAAAAATTGCTTTCTGTCTTTGTGAAGAATTGTGGTTTTTTTCTTTTTGCTTTCTTGAAGATTGATCATTGCAAGCTATTTTAGAGTAGTGAATTATTTAGTCTCAACTCTATCTTGACACAAAATAGATGGAGTGGATTACCTTATGTTCCAAGGCTATAGATGCAACTCGAATTGTTACGATAAAATCACTTGGAGCTTTTGCAAATGATTTTACTATTTTAAAATGGGGAAGTATAGCATTGTTGTAGCCCAAGTAGTTGTTGATTATTATAAAAATTCACAAATGTTTTTATTGGTCTATTTTATTGGTCTACTCTATTGAAAAGATTGTCTTCCTACAAATGTGCACATTATAGAGGTGTGTTAGATGTTTGTTAGGGAACAATGAACGAACCTTTTCCTCCATACCTGGTGAGAACGGGTATTCTCTAATATCTTGGATCATGACAGGAAGGCCAACATTCAATTTTGGAATTGTTGTCTATTGCAACTAACTTTTAATTAATACATTATCAAATTATTGTCTTGCAACTAATGCACTTTGCCAACATCATATGATGTTACAACATGAATTCAATTAATGTATTTCTAAATTGTAACTTATCAATTTGATGTGCAAATTACTTTGCAATCAATGTTCATTTATGGATGTCACAAGGTTCCAAGCTTTTTTGGGGCTTAAAGTTTTAGATTTTGATGTTTTGAGCTAGTAGTTTTAAATTAATTATAAGTTGTATTTCAATTTGTGGTGTACTTCCCCTTGAGCTTTTTGTTTTTTTCTTTCCCTCTCTTTTGATTGTAATGCACATCAAAGTGAATGTCAAGTTCCTCTCAGTGAACTTCAAAATTAATTCTCCAAAGCTTTTATGCAGGCTTTTATAAAATCTCCTTTCCTTGCTTTCTAGTATTGTTACTTGTGTTTGCAATTTGTCAATGTTACCATTTTGTGTAGCATTGTTGTTGGATATAGGAAGTAGAAAGAAGGAGAGAGGTGGGGAGGGGCAGGGGGAGTAGGGAGCTTGCCCCCTTCATTGAAAGTAAAGCTTTTTGAGAACGATAGAACTTTCGTGATTTATTTTTATTCCTTTTTTTCGTGTGCTTGTGGTGGGTAATAACATAGTATGGTGGACCAAAAGTAGCATTTAATATTCACTTTTGAGAATCCATTTCCTTTGTATTTAGAACCCAATGAATTGGTTCAAATGATGTTAAAATTAAAAAAAAATTCCATATCTTTTTTTTTCATATCTCATTTTTTATCACCCTAGTTTTTTTTATTATTAAAACACATTGATTGAAGGTTGGTCTTGAAAAACATTAATCAAAATATCTAAAAGGATTTCGCCAAGTAGATATACACATTTATCATAAATGACAAAGTCTTTTTTGGTATTTAGATTGATTTTTTCAAAATTAATCTTTATATCAATGTGTTTTAAAAGGTCTAAAGGGTATTTTCATGGTACGATGTAAACAAAAATGAGTCATAGTGTTGCAATTTTCACTATAACACATTTTTTAAATGTTTTTTTAGGTATTTGGAGAAGAATTTGTGGTAGAATTGTGAAATTATAAATGGATCAAATCATAAATTCTCATCATGTTATGATGATGGTGCATATTTGAACAATTCAATAGTTGATTAAAGTACATTTTTAACTTGTAAGAACTTGTCACAAATATTATAATTTAACAGAAGGACTAAAAAATAATAGTTTTTAAAAAATGCATGAAAATTTTCACATACATAAAGACAACCATAATGAACAATATTTTTATGAAAAATTTAAGTTTGTTTCAAAAATGACGCTCGTATTAGATGATAAGTAAACATTTAATAATACATTATGTTATGATAATGTTGGCAAATTAAGTTTTAAAATGTTCTCCCATTAAAAATGTAGTTGGGTGAAGTTTTTTTTGGATCATTTTAGAAATATAATGTGAAAATTTTAAATTAATGAAAAATAATAAACTATGTTAAACAAGGTGTTTAAAATAACTTTTATTAAATTATCGATGTACAACTACATAAAGGTAAAAGTATGAATTAATTGCATATTCATGGTTTATATAATTTGTCTTACTTTTAAGGCCCAAATAAACCATATGTGGTTTTAAAAAGAATTCAATTTGAGTAAAATTTTATGCATTACTACATTTCATATAATATGTACTTCCAATTTTGACACAAAATGTGTACACCATACCATGGAAACACCCTAAACTATGGTGGTATGAATTCATATATATAATTGTACAAACACATTGTGAAATAAAAATTCATATTTCAAATATTAAATTGAACTTTGTGATGTGTCATAGTCCATTCTAAAATTGTTCTAGGATGGACCATTAATTACTTTGTTATCTTTTTTGTATTGTCAAAGACTTCATGTGTTAGCTTCACATAGATGAATCTTTTTTTGATACCCAATAATCATTTAAATTTTTATGCAATAATAATTTTAAAACTAAAATTGTGATAATCCTTTTTGCACAACGTAGTTTGTAACTACCATGGTCATTTTCATTGCTTGCAAGAAATGAAGGGGGTTGAGATTTCATTTAAATGTAACTTTTTGGAATGACAAAGCTTGCCCATTATTCATCATTTTGGTCTAAAACAATTTGTTCCTAATAACAACATAGGTTTCAAGTATTTATTATTATTATTATTATTTACTCTCTTTTTCTTGCACATGGTCATCATCACCAAGATGCAAACAAACAATTCATGTGTTTAATGAAAAGTTGAGAGGTTTAGAACTAAACTTATTCAAGTTTGTGTCAAAGGGATTTATTGACACTAACATGGCAAATGATTTGTAACATTCACTATCACTTTTGCTTGTACAAGCAAAACAAAAAGGTGTCCAAGAAAGCAAAAAATTGATTAAATGCTATAACAAGTCCATGTAATTTGTCAAAATTCAAATGCCATAAATCAAGAATGTTTTCATTTTTGGGCCCTATATTTCATTTTGTTTGAGAGTCACATCAATTGTCCAACAACCTTCCAATAACAAGTTTGGAAATTCCAACTACAACCTCATTTCATGAACAAATTTTTACCACCTTGTTTTGAATTATGTGTGTACTAGGTACATCACCATACAAGATTAGATACTTTTTGTTGGGTTATGTATATCACCATGCAAAGGTCAATGCCTCCTTACTAGGTATTGTATAAATCTTTTAGTTGTCAATCATTTTCTTTTTAAAGTTTTAACATTATGAGGTTTTGTAAAAATGGATGTATAATGCATTTGAGATAGAAAGAGGTAATTGATTGATTTGAAGCTTCAAAATTGATTATTTTGTAAAAATATCAATTGGCAAAGTGTAATGTCAAAAAAATTGCATTAGATGATGAGTTTCAACTACTTTTATCAACCATGATATTCTCAAAAACTTGAAATGATTTCAAAAAAACTAAATATCATCATGTTTACATTTAAATTGGTCATGTTTTTAGGTATTGGTCAATTTAGTGGTGCCATGTTTGTTGTAACTTCCTTGTTGATTCATCAAGTGATGTCATTATTATAATGTGTGTTGTCTATACAACTCCAATCCTTAGGAAGTGAACAATGTTTAATATGAATTCAATTGTTTTTTTTGGGTGTGCAAAATGGGTTTTCCAAAATTTTGTTGGATTTGCCCAAACTTCACAACCAAAGTGATTCAACACCTACATTGTACCTTCATCTTTTCGAGCGAGGCTTCTTGAACTATATTTGTCCTAGGAAATGTTAAAATTGGACTTAAATACCCTAATTAATATGTGCAAGGACATATATTTATCTATTAATGTTTTAAAATGCCTCAAAATCTTTGGGTTTTTTACCATGGTGCCAATGTAGGTGCTAATTCACCCAAGGCAAACTTAACAAGAGACTTTGCATCAATGTAAGATGTTTGTAAATCCAAAAAAATGGGCTTTGTGGGGTTTTTGTTGATTGGACTTTTTGGGTTGTGATTCATTTCACCTCATTGATGAACCATTTTTTCTCCATTGGGTTTGGCCTATTTTGCATTTCATTTCTTGGTCATAGACTTCAAGGATGGACTTCTTTAGTTGTTATTCATCTCACTTCACTAATGATTCATTATTCTTAATTAGGTTTGTGCACTAACTAGTTAAACAATTTATATTGATAATTGAAACAATTTTTTTCTTACACATTTGAGTTTGTCCCAAAAACAATTACAGATTTTTTTGTCCTCTCTCGATCAAGAGGGTTTATTTATGTATTTTTTTCATGTGCAATAGGAAAGCATGCACGATTTCCATTAGATATAAAAACAAAAAAGGTGTAGATGTTTGTAGATTTTTCCATACTATAACCAATACAAATGTGTAACAAAATTTGGCGATGTTTAATGTTCCAAATAAACAACATGAAGTACTTACATGTCTTGTTCAAAAAGTTTGTAATGTGTTTTCATGTTGGTCAAAGCAAATTGGCTATTTTACCATAGGTTATTCTTGGCGCTATTTTAGGTTATTCTACCCTAGAAGCTATTATTTGCTAGTTTAAAATATTCCACCATATGTTATTATAGATTATTTTTCACTATTTAAAATTATTCCATTGTAAACAATTTATAGACTACTATACATAAGTTATTTTAAATTAGTCTACATTAGGTTATTCCACCCTAAGTTATTGCACCCCACTTTTGTACTAGTGATGGTTTTAGTAATAACCACATGAAACCAAGTACTAAAAATGGTTGCATTTAAGGAGAAAGAAATTGGGAATTTTTTTGTAGTGGATTTGATTAAAGAAAAGGCTCTAGGATTCTTTTGAAGTTGTTCTACAATAGTTGTATGAAAAGGAACCTCCCCTACCACTTAAATAGTTGAAGGAAAATCTTAAGCAAAACTACCAGAAATATTGGTGTCATTAGAGGTACAAGAAATGGAGCTACATGAAACAACAACACCAAAGAAATTTCAACAATATTGAAAATAACAACTATGGGAAATGTTCTAATGATCCATTGTTATCCTATAATCATTTACCATTTTTTGGATTCATGTTTAAATCATGAATTCATGTCTTAATTTAAATGTTCAAATGATCCTAACTTAATTTAGGTCTATCCTAATTTAATATAAGTCTAACTTAGAACCTAAGTAATCCTAGCTAGGCTAGGTTAAGTTAATTTACTTTTAGCATAAGGAGGACTAGGTTAACCTTGGCTAGGCTTGTAGGTAGTCAAGGTTGACCTAATTCATCCTAAGTCAACCTAGGTTAGGTTGGTAGGTAGTAGGTAGTTGATTGACCTATGTCAACCTAGGGTGGCCTAATTTAATTTGAGGCTAAAAAAAATGATTTTTATAATTTTTTGTTTAATAGACTTAGTATAAAAAAATGTCGTAATGTAATGGATGAAGACTTGAACCCCAAAATGAAGGTGAAGGGTTCAAATCCTTGTTCTTGCAATTTATGATACATAAGCCATTTAACCTAGGTTCAATAACATAATCTAAGTTACCTAGAGTAAGAAGCCAAGTTTTGTTTTTAACCTAAGCCATTTAACCTAATTTAGGTTGCCTAGGTTAACTAAGTTAGGCTAATTACCTAGGTTACATAGGCTAATTTAGGTTGACTTTTGTTCATGTCTGATGATTCATAATTGAACATGTGCTTAAAAAATTTGACACATGTCATCTTTCAATCAATGTGTCTTTTGTAACTCTTAGTTGAGTTAAATGATTGGATTGCTATGGCATGCACTTTACACATCAAACCAAAATCAATGATGACATGGAATTTGAATATTATAAAAAAATAAAAAAATTTAGTTGATAAGATGATTAGGTTTTGCAACTATATGTCTTTTGTGACTAAATGAATGAAATGACATGGGTTTAATAATTCAATAGTCATTAGTCACAAATGTCCTTTTTAATTAATACATAGTTGTAAAGCAAGTTGCAAAGCCCAAAATGTGTTTTTGTGTTTTGTTTGTTGGAGTAAAAGCTTTCGTGCAAGTTGCCAAAAAAGGAGAAGTATTTTTGATGTATGCTCTTCCTTCACTAGATGTTGAGCCATGTCCACATAAGGATAATACAAACAATTAAAGGATGTGTTTAAGAAGAAGAATGCATAGACCTTGCCCAAGCACCAGCCATATGATTACACCATTGATCTTGAAGAAAAAGCACAGCCTCCATTTGGACCCATCTATAATTTGTCACAAGACAAATTTGCAACTCTTCATGAAGATATCAACAAGAATGTTGAAAAAGGGTTCACTCCAACATTCCAAATTTCTAGCTGGTGCCCCTATTCTCTTTGTCAAAAAGAAAGATGATTCTTTATGAATGTGTGTTGATTATCATGGATTAAATCGACTCACCATCAAGAATCTCCCTTTGCCCTTGATCTTAAGATTATTGGACCAACTAAATCATGCTAAGGTGTACACCAAGATTGATTTACATGGAACATACAACTTGGTGTTTTTTTAAAAATGTGATGAATGGAAAAAAAACGTTTAGAACTTGTTATGACCAATATGAATATGTTATGATGCCATTTGACTTTACCAACACACTTGTTGTCTTTCAACATTTGATGAATGATTTTCTTGTGAGTATTTGGATGATTTTGTGGTATGTTACAATGATGACATCCTCATTTACTTAGAGAACATGGAAGACCATGAACACCATGTACGTCTTATTTGGAAAAGTTTTGGGAAGTTGGATTTTACACCAAATTGGAAAAGTGTGAATTCCATCAATCTAAAGTGGAATTTTTTGGTTATGTCATCTCTGGAAATGGCATTTGCAAGGATCTTTGTGAGGTTAGACCATTGTCAACTAGGCTACTCCAATTCTATTTAAAATGTCAAATGTTTTCTTGGATTTACTAACTTTTATCAACATTTTATTGCCCAATATTATTCAATAGTGGCCCCTTTATTTGTTTGACTCAGAAGGATCAACCTTTTTTTTGGGCAATTGAAGTTGATAATGCCTTACAATCTTTGAAGGTTTATTTCACGACTACCCCATTTTTTGACTCGTGTAGACCCTTCCAAACTTTTGTCTTGGGAGATGGATGATTTTGACTTTGCAATAGGCACCGAATTCTCACAACTTGGAGAAACTAATATTTTTCATCCTCTCAATTTCCGTTCTTGTAGATATTTTCCTACAGAAATCAATTACAAGATTCATGATAAAGAACCATCGTGGATGCCTTTGAGGAGAAACATCATTTTCTTGAACGAGTTCAACATGAAATCATTGTGTACATTCAAACCATAAGAACTTGTAATATTTCATGATAATTCATATTTTGAATTGATGCCAAGCTTGGTGGGCATTACCCTTGTCCCAATTTTGGTTTGTTGTTTCGCCCTGGGCACCAATAAAAGATAATTGATTGTTATCCTATCATTCATATCTTGTGCCTAAGGAAAAAGATACAGCCTACAAGCAATAATGTGATGTCATTTTCAAGCTTAAACATTTTTTACTTTAGGCATTGTTAGTAATTTTTGATGACACAACCTTTATTTGTCAAATTCATGAAAATTTTAAAAACCCACTTGTTATTGGTATCCAAGGCCAATTAATGAATCACCAAGTCTAAATTTTTTTAGTGATCATGTTAAATTCAAATTTCAAGATGGTCTGTTATATTGTGATGGTTTTTTATATGTTGTTGATGGCCTTATTTGGATTCAAGTTTTTTTAAGCTAGGCACGATGTTTTTGTTACAAGTCATTTTAGATTCAACAAGACCATGAAATTAATGTCTCAAGATTATTGGTGGCCACAACTTTGGAAGTATGTGAAGGAGTTTGTCAAATTTTATGATGTTTGTGTTTAAACAAAAAATCTTCATCATTGCCTTCATGGTCTCTTTCAACCATTGCCAATCCTTACATCCCCGTGGTTTTCAATTTCCATGGACTTCATCATAAATCTTTCACCTAATTTTTTATATTTCATCTTGGTGGCGGTGGACCATTTGACAAAGATGACTCATTTCATTTCATGTACCAAAATAACAATTAGCAAAAAAATACCCAAATTATTCCTTGATCATGTTTTTCAATATCATGGTTTTTTTAAAGATATCAATTCTAATTGTGAATTTCAGTTTGTATCTAAGTTCTAAAAATGATTCTTTGAACTTTTATGTGTGAAAGTGAAGTTGTCATTAATTTTCCACCCTTAGATCTATGGTCAAACATAACAAGTCAATGAAGTCTTGGAGTAGTATTTACAATGCCCAACCAGTTATCATCAAGATAATTGGTCAAAACTTTTGGCCATGGTAGAGTTTGCTTACGACAACACAATGCATTCCTCAACCCAACAAACACCTTTATTTGTAAATCATGGTTTACACCCCAAATTTGACATCCAAAGTGTGAACAAAGTCATGAATCCAACAACCGAAGATCAAATCATGTGGTTAGTAGATGTTTGAGCTCAACTTATATCTAACCTTGAAAAAATGCAAAAGTGATTTAAGGAAAATGCTTATGAACATGAAAAGGAACAACCCAGCTTCAAGGTCAAAGATTAGGTTTGGTTTCAACGACAACATATCAAAACAACAAGGCCATTAGAGAAGTTGGATAATCATAGATTAGGTCAATTCCTCATTTGTGAAACAAATTAATGTCGTGGCTTTCCAATTCAAGTTTCAAGGTTCTATGAAAATCCATATCGTGTTTCATGTTTCCTTATCAAAACTTTACCATATGCATCTACCATTCTAAGAAGAATTCATGATCCCCCTCCACCTATTGAAGTCGATGGTGAATAGGAATATGGAATGGAAGACATTTTGGATTCAAGGATCTCTAATCATCAACTCCAATATTTTGTTCATTGGCATGGGTATGATGTGAACAAATGCACTTGGGAACTAATAAATAACCTATCAAATGTCATGGAGGAGGTTCACGAGTTTCATCAACAATATTTTAATGAACCCATGTTCGCTCATGGAAATCATTGTTAAAAGGGGGGTGATATCACGAATGCCAACACTATGAAATTCATTCATATGATTGTTCATCCATGACTTATAATGAACTTGTACATAACTTTCAATTTACCTTCAATTCACTCTTAATTCAATTTTGGTTAGATTTTGGTTAGCTTTCAGTTAACTCTTAATTCACTTTGAATTATCCTTTAGTTCATTTCTAGTTCACTTCTAATTAATTCTCAATTAAATATTAGTTAACTTTTAATTCACTTTTAATTCATTTTTAGTTAACTCATAGTACCCACATGGATAGACATGGGCCACAAATGGGTGCACATGCGTCACACATAAGTGAACATGGGCCACATGTAGGTTGGAAAAACTTCCTTGAACTAAATGGCCAATGGGTATAAATAAAAATAAAATCCCACATTATTTTTAGTTTGTTCAACACTAATTTTAGGTATGTTGTTATGATCTTGTTTTATTCTTATCATGTTTTTGGAATAAAATACTTTTGCATTCACTCGTGCACACATTGTGTTTTCGCTTTTGATTTTCTTATTCCATGATCTAGATTTATAACTAGACCTGCCTTTGTTCATGTGGTTTGAAAATCTTGTTGTTTAATTATTTTCGTGCTTGTGACATTGAGTATGTTTTTTGGTCACAACCATGTTTTGTTTTTGTTTCATTATTGCAATAAACTCCTATTGGATTTTTGTTTCACATGTGTTTTTGTTCTTGTTTTTATTGTTTCACAATCTGGATTTAGATATATGCTTGCCTTTGTTTTGGTTTAAAGACTCCTATAGACTTGATTTTTTCATGCCCATTACAAATTATTTATTGGTGTGAAAGTAATGAAATCATTCTTCATTAATTTGCACAACCAATAATGAAACAAAATCTTGCTACCTTTTGACTTGAAACTTTGAGTTGAACAAGTAAACATAGATAGGGGAAAATATCACATGAATGTGAGTTCTAGTATGAATGCAAATATGTTATTTGTGGTATTGACAAGTAAAAAAATCTAGTGAGGAAGACATAGGTCAAAGGTTATTAGATTTCAAAATTTCAATTCAAGTACAATGTGTGAAAGCATGTTATTTGGGGAAAAGTCGTGACAAAAGTTACCAGATAAAAAACAAATTGGTAATGGCAACCAAGTGTTTGCAACAACATCATTTCTTGTTCTTGTAATGTCGGCCCTTCCTTCCCCCCACTTAGCCTCACACCCTCTAATTAATTTCATTGACTTTGAAGCTCTTTCATAAGCGCCACAACCCCAAATCTTTCAACAAAAAACTAGAAAGAATAAAACCAAATGAAAATGGAAACATGAAAATAGAAGGTGAAAAAGAAAAAATGGGAATAAGAAAAAAAAAGGAAAGTAGCAAGGGACACGAGCTCACTCTAGACAAACTAATGGCCAAGGATGAAAAGGTGGGTTTCATCCATCTTCTTAATGTCTACAACATAGGAAGATGAAAAAGCAAGATCAAAACAATCAAAAGATGCATGTGACATAATGGAGTTTCATCTATAAGGAGATGTTTGTCACACATGGAAATGCATGTAAAACAAGAACATTAATTTTTATTTTTAAATGTATTCATAGATAAGATAATTTGGTTGTAAATTAAATATGAAAGTAAAGTGCTAAAAAACATGTGTCAATATTTTTGGATACCTAATTGAACCATGTTGAAAGGTTTTGCAACTTTGTGGGAATTTTGATTGATTTTAACAATTGAAAATAACACAAAACTACTTTTTTTGTAACTTTTTAAAATATATTTAACATTTTAGCTTGAAATGTATAACCAACAACAATGCTTGACCCTATTAGTATGACAATAAACAAAAACAATTTCTTAGGCCATATTTGGGAATAACCATGCATCTAATGGGCCTTAATTTAACACCCCCAAAACAATGGGATTTCACCAACCAACATCAACAAAAGTGAAAGGGCGACCATAAACTTTAATCATTTATAATCCATGTACATTTAAGGTTGGAAGTGTGTTGGATTGTGACTATAAAAATATTTCAAATTCACAAATGGGTTCACAAGGACAATGGATGTTCACCACCAACACCCATAAGATTTGTTGCCTATAATGAATAGGGGGCATGACTTGCTATGTGGTTTGGAGCAAGGCAATGGCATTCACTTGACATTTTCCAATTGGAAAATGATGGTCGTTTGATGGTGAATGACCACTATAACATTGAATATGGTTGGTTAACTAAATGTGGGGCTTGGAGATGAACATCAACAAAATTCAACAATTGGAAGTGTTTATCAAGACTTAAACATCGAAACATGATGGTAGGACATATAGTTTACCATATGGTCACAAGGATATACTTTGTACATGAACAAAACATACTTAGTGGGGGTGCAAACTTTGTCACTTCAATATTCTTTTAATTTCATGATTGCATAACATTTGAAGATGGACTACACACCTTGCATGATGCAATTGAATGCTTGTGTTATATAAGACAATGAATGCCAATGTTGAATGGAATGTTCATTATTGTTCATTAGTCCAAATCCTCAAGCATATTAGGACAAAACGTGTGGTGAAGAGCAGTGAGTGGAACAATTTCAAAATCAACCACATTTGAGGAATGTTGTGGTGAAGGTTCAATATTTGATGGTCTTGCACATGATTGCACAAGATTGTTGAGTAAACCATCAACTATTCACCATTCAATTTCAACCTCAAAATGTGTTTTTCACATGCTTTTGTTGCCTTGAAATTCACTTTTGCAAAAATAACAACTAATGTCAAGACCAAGTTGACACGATTGACAACCCATAATAACAAAGTAAACAAGTTATTTAAGCATTCACATGCCTGTAATAATAAATCAAGGACACAACCATGTTTGGAGGAACAAGCCTCAATTAGTTGTTGCATCAACATTTTTTTTCTTTCCTTCCTTTCCATGGTCGTCCACCTGGCCTTGTTGCCATAGTCGCCTCAATGATGTTATTGAATAGGACATCCAAACATTTAACATCCACTGATGAGTTTATATAGGAAGTGCCTTTAAAGAAAAAAAACTAGTTGTTGGGCTTTTTGGACATCAAATATTAAAGATGGCAATGATTGACCCATCAATGGGTCCAAATTGTGGCAAGGAGTTCACTATGGTGTAAGTCTTTGCAAGATCATTCAAATGGAACTTTGGACCACAACCTATGCCACCTTTTGCCAAACTTAATAGCTTTTCATGCATCCTCAATAACTTTGCACTATACAATAAGAGGACACATCCATTGTTTGAAAGGATGTTCTAAAGGAAGTTGGACAATGCATCCCACCAACTATTGGGATGAAATGTATTCCAAAAAAGAACTTGAATTCCTTTGTTGATTCCATGGACCTTCCAATTGTCAACATCAAGGATGATCAAATTGACACATGCTCAAACGAACTTCCCACAAACAAAGTTATGCTTGCCAATGGACACACTTTTCATCCATTTGGTCATGAATTAAAAATAAAATAAAAATTCTCATTGTGAATTTTAAGGTACAATTAATAATCATATTGATCACATCTAACAAAACCAACATTGGGAATGAAACTATGATTTGCACTAGACGTTGAAACTAGGGTGACTTGTGTTCACTATGCTAAAACATCGAAAATATGACGTTTGTGGTGTTAACAATTGTTTCAATGCCATGGTTGTCTCCTGTGTGCTTCATTGTGTGCCAATGGTTTTTCCTTTAATGTTAATCTTGTAGGTGGATTTTTTGGTTGTGAGACTCCCCCCTTGGCACTATATTGTGCTTCCTTTTACCTCTTAGGTTTTTTGGAAAATTTCGACTTATGAGTCATTAACATTTGGACAACTTGTAAATTGGCACTTACTTCTGACACAATCTTTGCATTCTTCAAAAATCACCACCTCATCTTCAAGTATGTAACTACTGGGAAAATTTAGGTACCATCCTCCTCCTTCTAAGTGTGCACAAGGGAGTTGGAATTATCATTTGTTTCATAGTTATTTTTTCAACCATCCACAAATGCCATCATCTTGACAGTACAAATGACCTTTTTGATAATTGCCACCCATACAAACTTGACATACCTATAAAATGTATGGAGGAGAATTTGGGTGAACCTTAGTTGAACATCCCATGTATGGTTGTGCCAAACCATGGATTTAACATTCACCTTGTCCAATATTTATAGCAAAAATGTTGATTCAAAAACATTTTTTTCCCAATAGGACATATATGCCTTAATGCCCTCATAGTCTATTGACATGTTGATCACCAATTGGCCCTATGGATGTTCCTGATAGTCCAAGTCCCCAAATGTCATGATAGCTTCATGCTTTAACCATGTACACATGAAAAAAATGTGATTAATTAGAAGTTGGGCCAAGGTTGGGATGGAGTAGTTAATTTTAAAAAATAGTTTTGAGGATTAAATACCTATCACCAAAATGTTTTGCATTGCATCCAAGCATCCAATTAATTTATCTGAGTAATGTCAACCATGAATGAGCATTATGTTTGGTTTTGTTGTTGGAATTTTAGATCTTCAACCATTCAAGCTTCTATTTGGTATCAACTTGCAATGCAAAGGCAACTAAATCTTTTTAGGTTCATTTTACATCTTCAACCAAGGACCTAAAATAATGTATTTTGATTTGCTCAAAAAAAATTGGGCCATTTGTAGGGTTTGCAATGGACAACATCATGTTTAAGATCATCCATTTTTGTGTCATGGCTACCTTGGACATTTTTGCAATGGCATTTTGTAGATAGTATGGTCACCCTTGCCAATGTTGACATAACCATCATAAAATTTGATGATTTCATCATCAATCTAATAATTTTGTAAGCAAAAAAAATGATGCTTCATTATAAGTAAGTGGATGAAGTGCCTAAAATAAGCATGTTAAAAATGTGTGTGGAAAACTAACCTTCCAGATCCATTTGATTAACAACTCTTGCATTACAATGTACCATTTGTCCATGTGTGCCATGTTTTTATGGCATTACCCCAATTGTTCATTAGTGATCCTCCTCTCCCATTAGTCAAGTGACCTTGAACCATACTTGGCAACTTGGAAAATAAGATGGATGAATAAAAGCCAAATGACATTTTTTCTATTGATTTGCACAAAAATCACTGATGATAGGAACATATGCTTAAATTATATTTGTAGACAAAATACAAGTGGTACAAATATAGTGAACAAAATTAAAATATGTAGATAACCAACATTGATGCTTACATGTTTATGTTTGTTGCAAAGAAAAATGATGAGAACATGATTATATCTATGCCCATCCAAAACAATTGCTATTGGAGATATGTGGAAATTTTCATTGGAAAATGCCTTTGTTTTCATATCATGCCTTGTATTGGTGATTGTTGTCCCAAATATGAAACATTTTGTTGCAAAAACACTTGAAGGTTGTTTTTGAACAAGATGCCTCAAACATATCATTTTTCCAACACCAACATCATCCCAAGTATCTTGGATTTTGTTTGTTACATCATGCATGTGATTATCTTTGTGCTCCAATGAAACATAAAAAGATGCATAAATTGGAATGTACCCACTAGAAAATGATCTTGACAAGAGGGCTACATCATTTTCTAGAACGGGATTGATTGCCTCCATGTTTACTATTTTGCATAAAGGGATAGGAATGCGAGATTTGATAACACATATATCAATTAAGGATGAAGTGATCTTTTTCTCTTTCTTGAAAAGCCTATTTTTATTATAGTGTAGAGTTTGCCCTCTAACTCATCATCATCAAATAATGTTGGAACTACCACTTAAACCTTTTGTTCTTCTTTGAAACTTCATGACGCATGCAAGGATAGGTGTTTTAAAAAAGACACCTTATTGTTTGTTTACCCTCAACCAAATACAAACATAGAATTTTGAACAAGAAATTTTCAATTTACCTTCCCTTTACGTCCACTTCTTTTGGAAGTCACATGTCAGGGGCCTTCCAATGGTGACATTGATAGGTGGGGGTGGAAAAACTCTATCATCCTTTTTGTTTTCGTCTTTGTCCCATTATTTGTTTGATTATTTGCCTTCTTGGTTTGTATCTTCATTTGGATATGCCATTGTAGTGTGTGGATCCTCCCACTAGATGCCATTTTTAGTTCTATCACTTTCTACAACATTGACAATATCATTAGTTATATTTCAAAAGAGTTAACACATCAACCTTTTGGTGTTTCATCCCAACCTTTGCAAGCTGGGGTTTAAACCCTTCCTTTTTTTGCTTCTAATTTACTTTGTCACTTGAAGTGACACTACACCAAAATGCATCTTAGTTCACTTTGGGTTTCACTAGATTTTGAGTGAATTTGGACATTTTTACCATGGAGAAATTGGTCAACCCCCCAATGAACGTGGATTAGTTGTTACGAACAGTGAATTGATCCACTAGTACCTAATGAAATACAAATTTACCAAGCCATTTCACTTACTAGTTAATTAACTAAACATCATGGAAATTAATTATATTTAAATTATTTAATATTTAATGTAATATTTAATATTATTGATAATTTCATGATTTTCAACCTATGAATTATTAACATGTGTCACTACCTATGCTAGGTTTAAAACCTAGCCTAGGTATATAGGTCATATAATCAACCTAAATAAACATTTATTTTAGGGAATTACATAAGAAAATATTCAATCAATCTACCATTGTGTTCCACAAACACACCATTTGTGAGGTTTGATCCGTTGACTTGTAGGATAAAAGTAAACACCCCTACCATCAAGCCACCACACTTGTTGTGATAATGTGATATATTACATTCTATTTATCAAATACTTTATTTTAAACATTACAAAAACATAAACTTTGAAAAATTCATATCTTATCGAAATTTTGTTCAAATCAAATGATTAAAGTTTAATTTAAAAGTTTTTTCAATAATGTACATAATTACATTTATTTTCTTTTGAAAGTGTAAAATAATTTGAACAATTTTTTTTTTGAATATCACTATTTAATAACATTTCAATGACTATTTTTTTGAAAAAAAAATGTTTAATAAGTGGATAAATGTTTTGCTAATATAATAATATTACCTATGTTAGGCTATTTTTGATTTTTTTGGCTATTGTAGGTCATTTCACTTTAGGTTATTTGTGGCTATTATAAGTTATTTTTGGTTATTTTAAGTTATTTCATTTTAGGCTATTTTTGGCTATGTGATGTTATTTTTGGTTATTTTTGGCTATTGAAAGTTATTTCACCTTATGTTATTATTGGCTATTATAGGTTATATTACCATGGGTTATTTGTGGCTATTATATTGGTGGTCATTGTTGGTTATTCTATTGGTGGCTATTGGTGCATATTCTATTGGTGCTTATATATTCTATTAATGGCTATTGGTAATTATTTTAATGGTGGATATTAATGGTTATTTTATTAATGACTATTGGTAGTTATTTTAGTAGTGGTTATTAAGGGTCATTCTATTAATGACTATTGGTAGTTATTTTAGCAGTGGTTATTAATGGTTATTTTATTAATGGTTATTGGTAATTATTTTAGTGATGGTTATTAATGGTTATTTGATTTAAAAGTTATTGGTATTTATTCTATTGGTGGTTATTGATGGCTATTAGTGATTATTTTAGGATAAATTATCATAGGCTATTGGTGGTTATTAGTGGTTATTATTGGTTATTCTATTGTAAGCCATTAGTGGTTATATTATTGGTGACTATTGATGATTATTCTATTGGTAGTTAATGATGGCTATTAGTGGATATTTTATTAATGGCTATTGGTGGCTATTATATTATAAGTTATTATTGGATACTATAAATTATATTATCATTGGTTATTGGTAATTATTTTATTATAGGTTATTTTAAATTATTTTTCATAAATTATTTTGGCTATTTTATATTATTTTACCTTAGGTCATTATATTATATTTTATATTATTTAAAATTTTAAAATTAGGATAAAATAATTTACAATAACCTAAAATATAACTTGAAATATCATATATTAGTTTAATTTTTAAAACTTATAATAAAAAACTTATAATAAAATAACTAGGATACCTTAAAATAAAATAACATATATAATTTAAGGTATAATATTTTATAATAGTTTATAATAGCTTATAATAACTTAGGGCATAAATTATAATAACTAAAGTAATTTAACATAATATAGGGTATATCATAAAGTAGCATAGGGTATTTAAAACAACAACATAAAAATGAACCTATTTACCACAATAAATTATAATAGTGAATTAAGTTAATTAATAATGAAACACAATGTTTACATAGTGATATTATAATAAAATAATTTTAATTAGGGTGAAATCATTAAATTGTAGTGAATTTATTTCATTTTAAAAGTCCCATAGTGATTTAGGTTAATGAATTACACCCCACTTTTGTAATAGCGTGAGTTTTACAATTATTCATGATTTTGATTGTCATGGTCCATTTGTGTGAAGTTCCAATTACAATCTACATCAATCAACAAGCAAAACTTTGGCACATGATATGCATGATGGTGTTAAATAATTAGTGGATACATGAAATTGTCGAAAGAGAAAAACAAATTTTGCTAATGAACCATATTAAATAATACATTTACAATATTTGAAGATTGCACAACAACCTTAAACCTTAAACTTCATTGTGAAAAAACTAACATGTTAAATTTTTTGTAAAAAGATCACACAACCACCCTAAACCCACCTCCAAAATGATAGATGATCAAACCTTCAAAATGTTATCTCACAATTCAAAATTTGAATTTTGACACAATTATCAAACCAATTATCAAAATGGTTATTAATAACCTACCAATTGGTTATGAATTTTTTTGATAACCAATTAAATTGATAATTATTTATTATTGAATTTTCAAATTTTTGATAACCTACTTAAATGACCTAATTTTCATCCAAGTAGGTTATTAATATTTAAATATTACTACCAAAAAAATTGAAGACAAAAAAGTATAAACAACCTTATAAATATTGAATAATTGGCAAGATAATAGGTGGTTATCAATTGCTTATTTGATGAGCTATCCCCATGCATAACATATGATTATAATTGTCCAAACATATTTGATAACTTGTTGAACAACACAATTCTTAAATATTGATATTGATAACATGTGGTCCCAAAACATTTTATAAATATATATATTTGACAGTTATAAAAGAAAAACAATAACTAGCCAACACTAGTTTCAATGTACATTCAATGAACATTCCTACCTAGATCATAAATTTGAAGCCTTCGATGCCTATCAACAACATTTTGCCCTTCTAATGAAGGGCAAAAAATAGTGAGGCCCTTCACATGAAAGGTACTTTTTTAATCAAACTCTCAATGCACAAAGGTTGCTTATAAAATAAAACCTTCATGCAATTTTATTGCTTAAACAATATGGTTATTAATTGAAATAAAAGGTTGAATTAGACAATCTAAAATCTATATCTTCTTCACTTAGGATTAAGATCCTTGGTGTAACTATTGGTAAGCATTTTTTACTCTTGAAAAAATTGAAGCATTTGAAAAATGTTTCAATTGTATTCAATTTTGTAGTAAAAATGGCCTAGAAGTTATGTGATTTTTTCATGAAATTTTACCGTGCTTATAAACAATGTTTTCAAATGAAATTATGAAGTTGGCAAGTTGGTGATCATTCACAAGAGGACTTAACCATGTCCTTGAAGCAAGTACAAAAAATTAGCCTTTAGGATTGCTCCTATATTTTTGCAACATGTTGCAACTTATTTTCTAAATATAATTCTTTCAAACTTTCTCTCCTCTTAAAATGGTGACTTGGACCGATTCCTTAATTCCCCAAAGAAAAACTCTTTGTATCATTCACTCTTCCATTTTCTCTAGCCAAGTTCCAAAAATTCACTAAAAAGTAACTTTCAAATAAATTTTTATTACAAAAGTCATACTTATTTATTTCTATGAAGGGCATACTTTCGAATTATCTATAAATTGTGAATGACATGATATTTGGTGGCAATCTTTCAATATGAAGAGCAATATTTGGAGCAATCTTCGTCATGTGAAGGGCACATTGGCCTTTCAAAGTTAAGGCATGCCACAAAATTTACCTCAAAATTAAAGTACATGAAACCATCTACCACATAAGTGCCAATCATTAGCCGTATGGCAATATAATACATCATCTGCCATTAGATGACATGTCATTTATCACAAGTGTGGTGTCATCTTTCACATCATTGTTCAGTTGGCAAGGGTAACATAAAATGCCAATCCGTGTCAAACCCTTGTAATAAATGCACCAAAAATTTGTGAACCCCACCCTTATTTATGCACCCCCAAAATCTTTGCACACCAACTTTCCACACCTAGGCCTCCACACCCATACCAAAATTAGCTTCCCCCAATGTTGTTGCTAGCCCTTGGCAACTCACCTTGCCTTAAAACTCTCCATGTTGAATTCTAAATTTTGTATCGAATATCCATTTGGTTTGAAAGTTGTAGCATCAACTGAAAAGTTTATGAAAGACTATGTGATTATTATAAATGAATCTAATTTCTTGAGAAATTGATTCTTTCCATTTGAAATGAGCAAAGGTTTCATGCTTAGAGGTGAGCCTTCGAGTAATTGCAATGAGATTTCAATGATACTCAAAAAAATCTTTAAATTTAGTGAGTAAATCTATGTGTTGCTTAGATCTTTGAATTTTGGAATATGAAGATGACAATGTCAATTTAATGTTCAAATTGAAATTGAGAAGGACAAAGAGAAGTAGGTAGAGGAAGGTTGGTAAAACTTAGTGCTCTTTAATCTATGTTACGGAGGTTCGTTAAAAGTAGAGGGAGGAGAAGAAAAGGTGTGAGCAAGAGAGACAAATAAGAAAGTAAAATTGCATAAAAAGGGTATATTGGTGACACCTTTGAAGCTAGCTGAAAAGGAAAACAACTTTCATTGAAGTTGACATAATGTGGTTTATGATAAGGAGTCACTTAAAAGGTTGGTTGATAAGGACAATATCCTTTGATTTGGTTGTCATACTACACAAGAATGCATTTGAGAACAACTTATTATCCAACTTGTCTTGTTGCATTTTATCGATGTGTGCATACACCACGATGGAAAATGTCCAAACTTCAAAGATCTAATTCAATAACAGAATAGGCCTCACTAACCTTCCACTCTGCAAAGCCACAACCTTATCAACAGCCTTTCTTTAACCAGATCACTTGAAATGTCGGTAGATTGATGGAAGGACACCAAAGAGACCCTCTCAAAAGAATCCAAACAAGAATGTCAATTTGGGGGGGGAAGAAATAGCTAACATTCAAGCTCCTCATAATGTAGCTCAAGCCTTTCCAGCAAGCTCAAATTACATCAGTTAGATTAGGAAGTGTTTCATGAAGCTCCCAAAATAGAACTTAGAGACTTCACATAGTAACACCTACTGTGAACATTCCTCAAAATGTGAGGACCAAATGAAAAAACTACACCAAATTGTAACACCTACTTAACATTCCTCAAAATGTGGGACTCAGATAAAAACTACATCGTTTTGTAGTCGCTCTCCCTAACAGACACAGCTGCAGAAAACGGCAAGCAGCTCATTGCATGATGGCTCTGCCCCTTAAATGACATCCATAAGGATGATGAAATTCAACATACTAAATTGGAAACACATGGCAATTAGCATTGTGAAGCCCAAGTGGATCCTTCTTCAGTTATGCCAGAAATGTTTCTCCAGTGGACTCCACATGACCCTAGAATGTAGGGATATCAAACTTTGGCCCATTTCTGGGTGCATCACAATGTCCCTAGTATCTACCCCGAAGGGCAGAGCCAACAAACAGAGCTGCAAAAAACAAACAGATTCTCTCACCCAGCTTGCAGGTAGTACTTACTACAAATTTGCCTAACCTTTACATCATTCCCAGCTGAAACCAGTTTCTGATCACTGACTCTTTGAAACCAGTTGCAGTAGTACGATTGCAGCTGAGATTTGTCAGCAAGCTAGTAATGGGTCTTTTGCTTCTTCTGTAAGGCAGCAGATTGCAGATCACAGAACAGGTGCTTGCAGCCAAATATTAGAGGCACACATCAACATTTGCTCATGGCTTCTCATGATCTGGATGATGACAACAATGATGATGACGACAACGATGACGACAATGAGCAGTACTACTCAAGTCCATTTGCAAATGCTGTGAATCTCACCAGCTCTTCATGGAGATCAGATCACGAGCATGCAGTGTGCTGGTTGTTGAGACCCAGCCAGCTGCTTCAGGTTTGTTGTTGTTGTTGATCTGCATTGCTGCAGCCTGCAGTGCTAGCTGCAACCCTCATGACTATTGACCTTCATCGCAGATCATGGCATGAGCTTCTTTGCCTTGTCCACTCCTCAAATCATCATGTCTTTTTTGTTTTTGGGAAGCTTTGCGGCCCAAGAAAGTTGACAGTGATGATGCTCATGTGCAATGTGATTGTAAAAGTTGCATGGATTGAAGCTGTTGATGATGATGATGATGGACATTACCTGGCCATGATGAGCAGGCCAGTGATGCTCATCATCATCATCATCATCATCAGCTTGTGCTGCTAAACAAAGTTCTTGTACTTCTGTTGTATTCTCAAGAGTGCTGCACCAATGGTTCAAGGATCATATATTCCAGCTGCACCAAGGCCCGATATTGCAGCTCTAGCCTCTATGCTGGCTTCTCTCATATCTAATCCTTCCATTTCATTCCTGTTGTGTTTGGTTTTGGTTTGGTCACAACTGAATTGACATGTGGTTGGTTATCTTTGAAAGTGTTAAGTCATGATGTGGGGTTTTTGTTTCATTTTTTCCTCTGCAAACTCATAGGTATATGTTTTTGTCTACAGCAAGTCGGAGGTATTAAAGATGGGCACTCAATTTTCTCAGACTAAATTTTTTGTCCACACCCCAATCAACTGCTCACTGCATTTCTCCAAGCCCTGGTGGCCCCTGCAATGGACAAATGCTGCAAGAGGCGGCAGCAGCTAGCAGCTTTGAATGCTTCACCAGATGTGATGGCCTTGAGCAGTTGTTGGATGGAAGAGCCTGAGGGTCCTAATTTACAAGGTCAGAATTTGTCCCTCATGGGTGGTTGGGGATCAACCGAGCTGTACCACAATCTGGGATATTGTGATCACTTAAAGCCCTGCTGGCTGTGCTCTTCTAGAGCTAGCTTTGTTTTTACTTATTAAACTGAGGTGATCAGCTGATGATCATCTTGCAGTTTATATTATTGATGAATAATGAATTATAGATTACAATGAGCTTGAAATGCTCTTCATCATAAGACCTAAATCTGCAGAATAATATGAAGTCTAGCTGCAAAGTGAAGAATCCGGAATCCAAGAATCCTTTTCCGAGAATACTTTGCAAAGAATCCAGAAGAGTCCAGAATCCTTTCTGCAAAGAATCCAGAATCCCAGAATCCTTTTCCAAGAATACTTTGCAAAGAATTCAGAAGAGTCCAGAATCCTTTTTGCAAAGAATCCAGAATCCCAGAATCCTTTTCCACGAATTCTTCGCAAAGAGTCCAGAAGAGTCCAGAATCCTTTTTGCAAGGAATCCAGAATCCAGAATCTTTTGTGAAGAATCCATCCTGCACGCTGCTGAGTTACTGCTGATCGGAGGAAAAATGATGAGCAAGAAGAAGGAACAAGAACAAGATGAGGAGCTAGGTGGGGGAGCGGGGACTCAAGACCAAGAGACAGTAGAAGATGAGCAGATCTTGGAGCTCTGGAGCTGTTTCGGATTTCGTCTACTTTTTGCTCCTGTGAAGATTTGCAGGAAAGAAGCTGACATGATTAGTATGGGCGTTGGCCAATCCAGTTGCCGCGAGGATAGTAGTTACAAGTCATGAAGATGTTGCCATCGGGGCATTCTTGTCGTGAGCATCCGACTTGGGTAGTCTGTCGCCAAACGATTTGTGTGTAATGACCGCAAGCATCGTAATACAAGCATGTGTTGGTGTAGTAGTCGTACCAGTTGCGCTCATTCACCCACTCCTGCACCGCTTCCCATGGTTGCCAGTCCTTGCCTATTCCCCAGAAGATGTTCTCGCCGTAAGGCCCGCCTGAATGCTCCAGTCGACAGTCTCCATACTCCAATCGTTCCATTGCCCAGTTGTGTGCGAATGCCGCCAGGTTGTTGTTCCAAACTAAAGGCGGCAGTCCCACCTGCGCTCGAGCTTCATTCTGTGGATCCAGAAACGACTGGACTTCGTAGTTACTATACTGAGCTTCCACAGTCACAGCTGTGTGCAGGATACCCAGCATCAATGTCACTAGTGTGAAAACAATGCCTTCCTGCTGCTGTGCACGCTCCATCAATGATGAGGTTGCGGAAGATTCTCGAGCTCAAAACAAAAGAGGAAATGCACTAAACCCTCGCAGCTTGGGTCAAGAACTGCTTCTTTCTCTTGCCATCCAGTTGAATAGATCTAGATGATCCTGTCAAGCTAAGAGCCCAATGCGGGACTCGTGGATACGCAGCAACTCCTGTAGTGTAGTCTATACGTCCCTCTCCATCTTTCTCTCAGCTGTGACCTGGGTATTTCAGCTTCTTCTTCACTAGACCTCTTTCGCTCTCGCTGCTCTTCTTTCCGAGACGACTTCTTCTCCATTTCTTCCCCTACTTCAGCTTCTCATTTATGCATTGCATTCTGCAACATGAGCTTGTGCACGGCTATGAGAATTATTATTGTGCACATGAGATAGATACCAACAAACAGCAAGATGACCTAGCTGGGGGAGATTTAAGGAGGTTGTTGAACTCAGTTGTTCAAGCCGGAAATGCCGTGAGAAATACGGCACGAAATCATGGGTATCTCGAAAAATAGCCAATACGGGCCCCGTATACTTAGAAGTCAGGCCATATGTGTCGTTTGCTGCAGCATTCTCTTGCCTTCAAACTGTGAACTGCTGAAGAGCCTTGCAAGTCGCTTCTGGTTGCCTCGAGAGGAGCATGTAGATTATATATTTTGATTGATCCATTTGAAACTACTTAACGGGGAGCTAGCTTCTAAACCCAGAACCCAACTTACTTGCGATGCATGGATCTCGTGGGATTTGCAGGTCAAAAAACTCAGATTAAAAGATGAGATGAGACTCGAGAGGAGAAATAAAGAGAGAAAGAAATGAAGCGGAGAAAAGGGTAACTACAGTAGGTAGTACCCTGCTGCTGCTGCTGCTGCTGCTGCAAAACATGTTGGCAAAAGTCTGGGTCACCACGTGACTGCAGCTCTGCAAACACATATTTAAGAAGGTTTTTTCTGACTCCAGAGTCCTCACTGATGAAGAGTCGGTTGGGGTGCACAGAGCATCATTTATGGAAGCACTAGTGTGCATTCATTCATGACTGCCATATCTGACACCACCACTTCAGAATTCGTGCTCTTTCAAGCTACGATATTCAAGTAAGTAGGCTAAGTACTTGCGAGTTTACAATCATCATCATCTTTCCTCTACTACGCAAAAGACTTCAGACTCCAGAGTCCACGCCATCGCTCCAGAATTTGCAGAAGGCTTATTTCAGTCTCCAGGGTTTCGGGTTCGAAGGGAGTTATTTAAGTGGTGCAACCCTGCAAAACTTTATTGATAGACACACCGTAGATTAGGGAAATGTACAAAGGGATAAGAAAAAAGAAAAGGGAGAAGTTACATGACATCAAGTTAGCTCAAACTAGATGTCAAGACTTATTCATGTCAAAAATCAACCACTTGTAATAAGTTAATCATATTTTTCCATATCAAAAATCGGGTGCTTGCAATAAGTCAATCATGGAGATGGGAGATGTGTATTGAAGGGGTGGAAGTTGGGAAGTAGCTAGGCCTATGGCTATCACCTGATTTAAAATGGAGGATGCTTGCAACCTTTGCAATGTGATTGAATTTTTTTGTCAAAGAAAAGTAATTAAGACAAAAAGGGGAGGGCCTTTTAGTTCTTGCAAACTCCTAATGACATTGGCACAATTGTGTAAAAACTCATCTGGCTATTTATGTAGGCATCCAAATACTTCCATTGCTAAGGGGAGGAATCGATTGATAAAATGTTGGTTGCAATAGCTCCGTTATTTGGCTTGAGCCACATTAGAAGCAACAAATCCTTAGGTGGCGCAAGATTGGGGAAGTAAATCCGATTGTGTTGGGTCAGCAATGATAACATCAACTAAGGTGCATATGCCATCTTTGGTGAGCACAATGTTGACTCATTGACGAGAGGAGTTGAATGTGTTTGAAAGAAGCACATGTAGTTGTTTTCACCTCACATGGAAGTTAGAATCCTGCACAATGGCAACAAAAGTGTTGCGAACTGCATTATGGGTTCTTGTGTGTTCATTGCCATAAAAGGTGGATACCTATAAGGTCAATGGGATGTGTGCACATGCATTGAAGGATACTTGCAATTCAGGGATGAAATAATTCAAATCGTATTTGAAGCATTATGGAAAAGATTGGGGAATTTAGTCAAAAGCTTGGGAAGATTGGTTGAATTATAAGCCAAACACTTGCCTTTGGGCTAGAACATGATAAAATTGAAGCACAATGGGCTTAAAATATTTCATTAGAAATGTGTTGGAAAGAATATGATGGTGCAATTGCTCTGAGATGAAATCTTGAAGTTGAACCTGTTGTTGCTTAATGAGTTGTTCAAACAAAGGAAGACATGCGCAAGCTCATGCTAATAGGAGATCACATGCTGCCTTGAAGTGTTTCTAGAAAGGGAAGGTGTTATTATTAACTCGTGTTAAAGCTTCAAGAAAGAAAAGATGTTGATCAACCATAAACCTAATAACTATGATTAAAGTTACAAGGGCCCGACTCCTTAAATAAGCTAATGAGGTGATGGTGGTCGTTGGTATGTGCATGATGCCACCGAAAGTTATTGGGAGGGAAATTTATTTACATGTTAGAAGTCCTTTTGGGTTGTCAAAGGATTTTGGACCCAAAAGGTGCTTAAACATTTGAAAGATGGAGGAGTCAAAAGAAGTGAAGGACTTTATGAAAGTGGAAGAGGGAAGTGTACATTGTAAGAGTTATGAAAGTTGTAGCACAAAACAACGAGTTAAAATTACAAAGGTTATTTGAACATCACCCATTCTAGTGAGAAGATCCACATGTCGAACATCCTCTAACATGGCACTTTTGATGAAGGATGATGTGAATAATGAAGTGCCCAATGGAATTCCCAAAACTCTAATTTTTTCTAATGGGGTGGTAAATTAGGATGGGGTGTTGAAGTCAAATGATAGGCCATAGGGTGACCATGCTACACATTTATGAAGTTTGATATAAAGACCTATCGCACAAAGTTTAGTTTGGAAATGTTCATATGCACATGATATAATAGAAGGGAGACCTATGATGTGAATGTCATCTACAATGGATGGAAATAAAGAAGGGAAGTGACTGGCTGTAAAATGCAAAGCCTTAAAATGGGTTAATGCATATAGTGCCCCTCCAAGGGATCACCTTGGTGAATTCCCATGGCGAAAAGGATGATTGTAACATCACCTTCATGATTATGATGGCTATAAAATAAGAGAGATACAAATGTATAGAATGCACGAGTAACAGGGATGAATTACATGATGTCTCCATTTGCTACATGAAGTTCTTGAAATATGACCCTTTTTGGCATCAAATTGAAGGCATTTGCCATGTCTAACTAGAGAACAACCCAATCGGGGTAAAGGTTTATGGTGCACCTAATGCCATGGACTATTATTTCACAATCACCTTTAATTGAAACTTCGAATTAGTATGGGAAAAAATGTGTTATAAAAGTCATGGAATTGAAAGCATCAAATGTGGCTTGTGAGTCGATATAATGTTTCCCCCACTACAATGGGATGAACTCCACTTGAAAGTTTGGTTGTGGTTAATAGGCAAGTTGCGACAAGGACATATACAATTCGAAGTGGAATGTGACCTTTAGTAATATGATATTAGAGATGAAATAATTGAAAGAATCCATTCGTTAAATTTTTTGGATGAAAGTAATCTTGAAGGTGTTCAAAAACCATCCCAAAAAAACCACTTGTTAACAAATGGGGCATGCGTTGGAATGCCAGTTTAAAGGAATCAAAAGAAAGTTTGAGGTCTTGGTTTGGTTCATAATCTTCTAGGATAAGCGAAAAGTAATTTTCTAAATTAGGGTGTAATGGGGTGAGAGTTAAAGTGGTGTCAAAGGATATGGGTGCAAGGGAAAATGGTGCCAAGGCCTGGGTTGTTCTAGAGTATTCCCCTACACGTCCAAGAACTAGATTACAAAAAAAACGTTTATGAATTAAGGGATCATGTTAGGGAAAAGGCACTAAACTTGAACTTGCTGCTAAAGCTTGGGCTTGCTAAGAAAACTCCTCTTGCAAATTTTTCCAATCACATGCTAAAAAACATTTAAATCAAATTCGCGTTTCCCTATGCCCTGTTACCTTGCTACCTCGCCACGAGGGGGCAAAGAAAGACACTACTAGCGTAATAAAAGGAGAAAATTCCAAGTTACCACATCATAGGGGTCTTGTGCTAACTTATCCAATAGAAAATGAAACACCATTTGTACATCACATTACAAAGTGACAAAGATGCAATTATATAATTGAGGATGACGAAAGCTTAAATGAAAGGACCCAAGGAGATCCAAAGATGAAACCCAAGTCTAAGTTGATGCATGCATGGTGAGAATAAGGGAAGGTATTGAATCAAAATGGTCATGGGGGTTTAGATTAAATGAATTAGATGTCTAACAGGAACGTTAATGACGAACTAACCCTTGACTGGTAAATTGGTGCCAACATGTGGGGCAAGAGACTTTAAGTGGAAATTATAAACATGTTGAAGAAATGAAGGTAGGTTTGGGGGTATGATCATGTGCAACTAGAGGGGCTAGTAGAGTGGAAAGGGGAAAAGGCCCTAGATGTGCATGTTCAAAGGGGTTTGGGAAAGTGTAGGGTTAGGGCCTCACATTCACACAAAAGGTTGGGGGCTAATAATGGGAATTAATGAGTGGTGTGTGATTTGTAAAAATGGGAGGGGGAACTAGTGGGAGATGCGTGGTTTACATGGAAGGTGGGGTGGAAACTAGGTCTATGGTGACACATGATAAAACAAATGGGCGATGGGAAGGATGAAGTTCAAAGGTTGAAATAAGTAAAACTAACCCTAATTGAAATTTTTTCCACCAATTTTTTTTTCTGTCTATTGCTACATGTGGCTTTGATCCTTACAATCCTCCCATCTACCAAGTTGTTTTCTAACTCTCTTGTTTCCTCTCAACTGTCAATTTTTTTGTTGTCCTGGGAGTTTCCTTTTCCTCAAGTTAAAAAGTAAAATTGACACACACAACTAATTCCTAGAAAGAAGAAACAATAGCATTGGATGATGATGTTAAAGATTGGTCAACTCTACTATTTACACTCAAAGAACTTCAAAAGGGGAAGGGTTCCAAAAACTTTTTTGGGATCCCCAAAGCTAATTTTTATGGGCAAGCAGGTAGGTAGCTAGGTTCCTCCTGCCTGCTCAAGTCTCTACTTCTAAGGCGAAGTAGGTAACAAAAGGTTACTATAGTGTAAAGAAAAGTCTCTTAAACAACTTTTCTTAAGTAAATGGTTTCTAGTTAAGGGCTTGTTTCAAAATGTAACTAATGTTCTTTAGCGGTCTTCATTGTTGATTCACATCATGCAAGGTTGTTCTCCACCATTGATGGCAGTACCACAAGTGGAAATAATAGCAACATGGTTTGAAAGAATAGTTTCATGTTTTGGGTTTTAAGGTTTTGGGTTCAAAGGAAGTTATTATGGTTTAGGGTTTCAAGGTTGAAAGAAGTAGTTTCATGTAAGATAAGGCCCCACGGCATTTACCAAATAAAGGGTCATGTGAGTGAAGTAACTAAACACATAATTAATTTTTTGTAATGCCCTTAACTGAGGGCCTTTACCCCATGTAAATATTAAATACCTACTAAGATTTGTGAAGAAAATAAAAAAAATACCTCCCAAAAAATGGAAGATCGTGCAAGAAAAATGGGACATACCTTAGGAAAATAGAATGTCATGCACTTTTTCAAAAATTAAATTTTGACGAAAAACATGTTATTCAGATACATCTCTTTTTTTTGGACACATCTTTATGTGTATAAAGAAGGAAGGAAGTATCTATCTATTAAGGAAGGTTGTTTGTTTGTTTATTTGTTTGTTTGTCACCTTGAAATATCCTAAAGCATGGTGCCTCCCTCCCCCCACTACCTCTTTTGTGCCGTTGGAAAACCTTTGATGAATAAGGATGCATTAAGGTGGTTTCATAATGTATAGACCATTTAGACTTGCTTTGTAAATATTATTGAATATCGTCAAAGAAAATTCAAGAAAATTAAAGATAAAAATTTAGGGAAATTGGGGAAAATTCTTGATATTGTTGAAACCCCTTGATGGGTGAGATTTTTTGGAGGTTGTTTTGTAATTTTTAGACTTAAGGTGGGAGGAGTTATTGAATTTTGAATGAATTTTTCATTGGAAATTAATTTAAAATTTAAATATATTTTTTACAATTGGGTTTTGTCGTCAAGGTCCTATTCACACTTGAAATAATTATATAGCCCTATTCACACTTGGGTCAATGATACATGCCATAGAAATCCAAATGAAGATTCAAAATTTTATTTGCAAGAAATAAATAGGATTGTGCATTGTTGGAAGTTAATTTAATCAAGGATGTGTAATGTAATGAAGTAGTTTAGGGTTTAAGGTTTAAAAGGTTTATGATTTAAAGGAGTAATTTAGAGTTACAAAAAACAAGGAAAAATCCAAATGAAGATTCAACATTTATAAAAATCAAAGAAAATTATGCATTTTTGGAAGTTAATTCACTAGGGGTTAAGGTTTAAAAGAGTAATTTAAAGTTTAGTGAAGGTACGAAGGATCTAAATGAATATTCAAAACTTTGTTTATTAGAAACAAAACACAATTGTGCCTTTTTGAAAGTTAGTTCAATTTAATTTTAATTACTATTAAAAAAGGCACAACTATGTTTGAATTATTGCCCCATGCATTGACAAAACCACCCAAAAAACATAACTTCTAGAAGTTGAATCCCCGTA
>Ga0116227_10003320_pt1 | contig 35947 bp, 25 predicted proteins | sample S1TSphgellanicum_FD_89693 | JGI IMG/M metagenome (GOLD analysis project Ga0116227, IMG submission 89693) | Host-associated microbial communities from peat moss isolated from Minnesota, USA - S1T2_Fb - Sphagnum magellanicum MG | ecosystem: Host-associated > Plants > Peat moss > Unclassified...
TGCATCAAAACAATTTAATTAGTTTCACTCTAGCTAAGGTTTCTTATGACAATTGCAATATAATATGCCCAAACATTTGTCAAATGTAAAACAATTCAATACTAGCTAGTTATGGGCAAAACGCTTGATTCATTTACATCCTAATTGTTGCCCTATTTGATTCTTGAGTTAAGATTTGAACTACGACAATTTAAACTTTTGCATATAATGGGTATGAGCTTATGTTTGGTAAGTTCAACACAAACTGTATGTGATGTATTGAATAATGATTGAATGGCTAGCCCATGATGAGTATTTACTTTTATGTTAACAAAGAGAATGAGTTTTGGTACCAACATTATGAATGGTTGTTTATAAGTGGTGAAGCTTGAATAAGAATGACTCACTTTTCAGTTTTTTCATTGGTCCGTTGATGCATTTTACCCTTACCCTTGGGCCCATTCCCATCTTGGGATGAATTTTAAGCCCTTTTGTTGGATCATTTTTTGAACCAGTAGCCATTTGACTCATGTTCCTAATATTAATCCCATCATGCCCTTCAAGTTTTCCTAAAACCAATCCTTTAGTTGCTAGTACACTTAGGTTTTTAGTGGTCAAAGGTAAGCTAACAATTTAAACATAATCACCTAGAGGCTTAGAGTTGCAAGCATCTAGGGTATGTTATAATAGAGAAGTTTGCATCATTGTAGGTGAGTCAAGGTTAATAGGTGCAACAACCATGGGGGTCATAATAAGAACTGTTAGTGATTTGTTTACATTTGTTGCTACACATATAGGTACTATAGGTGTAGGCTTAAGGAGGGGATCACTTGTAGGAACAAAAATTACATCATAAAGAACAAGGAAAGCAGCCACATTAAAATTTGGAAGGCTCTCTTCCTTATTAGATAGCACATGGGTTCCTTCAATGTTATTTGAGTCCTTGGAAATGATTGTTGTTAGTGATTGGGAAACCAATGGAAATGACTCAATTGTAGGCATTTGCCCTTGCACCTCTGGTGTATTCTTAGGCCAATGCCATTATTTGACCTTGAAGGTAAATCTAGAATTGGAGTATAACTATAAATTGGGCCCACTGCAACCAACATCGATTCACACATAAATATTGATATAAACCTGCATATAATCTGTCATATATCTATCTAGAATTGGAGTATAGTTATAAATCGGGCCCACTACAACCAACATGGATTCACACATAAATATTGATATAAACCTGCATATAATCTGTCATATATCTAAAAACTCCTTACATCATTAGAAATTTAATAATACTTTATGCATGAAAATACTTGGTAATACACAGAATAAATTCAAAGTTCAATTTTCAAGTGCATGCATAATATCTTGTACTATTTGTAGCATTACAATCTACTTGGAAAGTGTAAAGTCTACTTTCAATACAATTGAATTACTTGTGTAGTTGTTATTGTAAGCAAAAATGCTTGCAGTTGCTAACAATCCACTTGGTCGCAATTGTCACGTTGATCATTGTTTTCCTTCTCCTTTCTTTTCGTTGCAACTATTAACAACCCTTTTGGTCATCATGATCTTGATCTTGGTGCTCCTCATCCTTTCTCTCTTATGCTTACAACTTGCTAGCAATCCTCTTAGTCATGATCTTCATCCTTTCTCTCTTGGTTGCAACTATTGGTGATCCTTCTAGTTGTGGTCTTGGTTATAGCTACTAGCGATCCTCCTAGTTGTGGTCTTGGTTATAGCTACTAGCGATCCTCCTAGTTGTGGTCTTGGTTGCAGCTATTAGTGATCCTCCTAATTATGGTCTTGGATGAAATTACTTGTGATCCTCTTGATCTTCTTAAACCCTAAACCCCCCCTTCCTTTGTTTGGGTTACTAAGTAGAATGAAGCAAACATGCTACAACATGATCGCAAGCAAGTAGTTTAGCCCTTATTTGTAACTTTGCCCCCCATTATGTTGGAATAAACCTTTAAAATCTTGTAATTGGAATTATCTATTACCCTTATGCAACCCAAGAAGCTTGCAAATGTTCTTGCAAACACTACCCTATTTCCTTCACAACTATTTCAAACCAATTGTATTGAAATGTGTTTTTGCACTTTTAGTAACTACACATTCAGACGCCGTTCATCTACAATGAGGTAATTTACATATTTTCTAACCCTATTTTCCTCCCCTTCCTTACAATTTGTTTTACTAATTACTTTTGCAACTGGCTTCTCCATAGCCTTCTTACACATAATTACTATGTATTCAACACTGGTGATGACATGAAACTATGAGTAGTCCACTAAAGGTTCCTTTTCTCTAATCTATTTTGCAAGTAGATGAAGGAGCAACAAAAGTTGCTGCATTCTCATGGTATCTTGGGTCAAATTCAAAGAAATTTGTTCTTCTTGCATTTGTTCTTGACTAAAGTTGTTTAGATTTACTACCAAGTTGTCTTTTGCCCTATCTTTTGTCATGGGAAAGCTATGAGGCATATTTCCATAGTAACATTATGCAATATTCAGGTTTAGGTTAGAACAACCTAGGCCTAATTGGTGAACTAATGTGTGTATATTGAAAAGATCCATGGCAACAACTTCTTCTCCATGTTGATGTTGATGTTCACTTTGATCACCCTAGCCCTAATCGTTTTGTGCATGTTTTCCTTCATCCTTCTCACCCTGGCCTTGATCATCTTGTTCATTTAATGTGATGTCTACTTCATCTCCTTCATTGTTTGGCCCGATTGTGTAGAAGCTTGAAGACCAGAATTTGTTCTTTATTGCATTTGGATCCAAAGGCCATATACATGTTGTTTTTAATCCAAACTAGATATTCATTTTTGTCAATGCCTATTCTAAAACCTAGTCCACCCATCCAGTTAAAGCAATCTTGTCTAATTCCATGTAGTTTCTACTAGCCACTGCTACAAATCCCTAACCCTTTGAAATGCAATTTTAAATGGTTTAAAGCAAGAAACATCCAATGGCTGAAGGGCATGAAAGGTATGCGCAGGTAAAATTATCATGTCCAATCCAAACTCATGGGCTTGTTCTACTACTTCTAAAGTTACGTGCCTACCATGGCCGTCTAGAACCAATAAATGTCAGTTGGTTGTAGACACTCCACCTAGAACATACTACTTAAAAAAAGATAAAAACTCCTTAAACAAAAAACAAGTCATCCATGCCTTCTTTTGCATAGCCATGCATGTACCTAGTTTGCATAGCTTAATGTAATTGTCTTTCAGTCAGTCCCCTCTGAAAATGTAAAAGCTTAGTAGACTCCCACCTGTTGCACTAGCAATGCAATTTATAGTCTACCATTCCCAAGATTTTGGGATGGTACTATAAACTGCATTCAACCCTCTCTTGGCCAACACCCATGCCCCTACTTGTTTACTTGCATGTACACCTATTTCTTCATTGTTTCATATGTGATCAAAAGGGTACTAATGTTGGTTATATAATGACGCCAAGTTTGTGTAAAATTCCTTCCAAGAAGCAACCATTAAACCTTGTGCTATGCACATCTCAAATCCTTTAACTTGCCTTATGACCACATTTGGATGTTGATTCTTGAACCATCACCACCAAATTTTTCTAGGTATGCCATCTCAGAACAATGTCACCTTTATTTGAATCATTCCTACAACCTTCAACTTAAATTGGTTTAATAATATTAACAAGCCGCATTCCCCCATTGCTAAAGTCCATTTGTAGGTTGCCACATCTTCCTCTTCTATGAACACTCCTAGTGGCCCCACTTTCCTACTTTGGGTGTGTTTAGTCAGATGGTCAAAAAGAGAACTTAAAAGTATGTGAAATATCTAACTAGCCCCATGTAAAGAACAAGTACCTTGCTCAACTACTTCCATGGCTTCCTCCAAAGCTTCACTTGTCCATTGCCCCTCGCAAATGTTGCAGGAAACTAATTAACCGAGTTGTTTTTTGGGCTTCCTTAGCTTCAGGGGCCACAATTCCAAATTTCAAGGGCACGTTATCCTTGTTAATTGGCCCATGGTGTCACTCCTTTGTCTACAAGGCACAATTTGTATAATTTCCCCCTCCTAGCCCTAACCTTTAAGGAGTTGGAGGTTCAAAGTTTGGCCTTAGTATAGGTGCATTTCTTAACTTCCTAAATTTAACCCAAAAAGATAGGAAATGAGTTAGGGCTAGAAATTTTGCAAGTGCATGCTCCCAAAGGAACCCAGTAGATGCAATGAGTTTTTAGAAATCCTCAAAATCTTTCCACATCAACATGACATCTATTGTTTCTATGCAGGTGGTGGGGTTGAACTTCTTGTTGCATTGTGTTTGAGCTTGCAAGAATTTGGTATGTCTTGGTCATGCTTGGACTCTAAAATTTATGTTTGCATAATGTTCAAACCAACAAAAACACATATATTTTTTATACCTTTCTGCATAGATATAATCTGTGATCTTTGTCCTCACATATAGTCCAAGGGCTAGTGTTGCTTATTTTATTAGCTCCTTGTTTCTAATCAGATTTTCCCTCTTGACATTTAACCTTAATCCCAACCCTCATCCTAAATTTTGACTCTATTCTATCTTTACTTTGACATGTATTAAAAGTGTTGCTTCTACATTCAAATTTGAATTCCCTCTATTCTTCAGCTCCTTATTTCTAATTTGATCCTCCCTCTCTACATCTAATCCCAACCCTGATCTTGAACCTTGACCATGTTCTATCTCTACTTTTACATGTGTTAAAGGTGTTGCTTCTACATTCAAATCTGAATTCCCTCTATTTTTCAAATCCTTGTTTTTGATCAAATCTTCTCTCTATGCATCTAACCTTAATCCAAACTGGATACTGAACCTTGACCTTGTTCTATTTCTACTTTGACATGCACAAAAGGTGTTGCTTTTACATTCAGATCTAAATTTCATGTAAGGTGTTGTTCCTCTCCATGTTCTACATATAGACATCTTAACAAAATTACACTAGGAACTAGAAGCTCTAAGAAAAATTGCACTTCATCTTATATGTGTTTTGGTAGGGAAGACATACTTGTTAAAGATGGTATCTAAAAATTCTACCTAGTTCTATTAGAGCTGCAACCAACTTGTTGCCTTGTCCAAATTTTGGGGGGAAAACCGAAATGCTAAACTTGGGGGGAGCTCCTCTTTTGTCATGTTAATAAATGTTGTTGTTTTCCAATGTGTGTTCTATGTGCATTTTAGGGTTTAGTGTTGTGTTTTTTAACAATAAGTTCCAATTCTTTACATGTGCAAGCCTCCACCTCTAAACCAAACCTCAAACCCTTGTAAATGTTCCATATACAACACCCATTATTGAACCTTGACAAATTTGCAAAGCAGAAAAATGGGCTCAAATTTGGCAAATTGCAAAAGAAACTTACAAATTTGTTAGCAAAAACACCCATCTCTGAACAGCCAAACCAGCATCACACACATGGGTATCACACACATGGGTATCTTTTTTGGGTCAAGTAAGCATGCACAACTATTCATCTTGATACCCTCTAGCACACGCCATAATCCCTAAAGGCACTCAATTTTTTAAAAAAGCATTCTGGAACTACCCCTTACACCGGTCAGAGAAGAGCCCCCCTAATAGCAAAGGCCAAAAATCAGTGAATGACAAAAAAAATATTGACTAGCCACTCTCCGGGTGTTCGCCCACCGACCCCTAAACACCAAAGGGCTATTACCACTACCCAAGTTTTTGAAATTCAAGTTTTTGTTTCTTTCCATTTTGATTTTGTTTGTTGGTTTGGCTATTTTTATTTTGCTTGTTTTTTTTATTTTTCTTCTTTTTTTATTAATTTTTCTCAATCTATTACATACTTGTTTTTTTTTGCTTGTTGGCTTCATTTTTAAAAAATGTTTGTTAGTTAAATTGTTGAGTTTTTTTTATGCTTGCTAATATTTACTAATTAATTTTTATTGCTAGTAAAAAAAAAATTCTCTTCACTACTTGTTCTTTGTTATTTCTATATTTTGATCGTAGTAGTTTAATAACATTTCAGAATTTGTATGTTACTTTTTATATGAACTTCCTTACTTGTTTATCTTTGCTAACTACTTTTTATTACTTGCATTTTTTTCATTAATTGCTTCTTGTTATTTTTTCTTTTTTATTATTGTAAGTTTAGTATTTCTAATCTTCTTGTTGTTTCCTATATGACATTCATTGCTTCTTCTTCTTTTTTTAAATTAGTTTCCTGATATGCTTCAAATCTTTGCAAGTTCATGATAAATTACATTCATTTGATGAAATCTTTTTTTTGGATTTTTGACGTTTCAAAAGTTTCATAAACTTCAAAATGAAATCAATTCATTTCTAAAATAACCTCTAATCCCAATTTCAATTTTTTTTTTAATTTGAAAAAACCCCCAATTCTAGTTCAAGGATTGTCTAGTTCAATAAAACCTTTGGTTTGGTTCCATACCCAATTCTTCACACTTCAAGATTCCAAATTCCTAGTACTCCCAAAACTTCCTAGCAAGTCTAGTTCCAAACCAAATCCAATTCTACCTACCTACACAGATAGCTCAAAAATATATTTTTTAAAGTCCCTAGCACTATAACACCAATAAAATGTAACAACCTATATAACTACATGCTTTTTTTTTTTAATCACATACTTGAAACATGTTCCAAAAATAACAAATACATGTCAAATGCCACATCCCCACTAGACATCCCAAAAATATTTTTCAAAAAAATGTATATTAAATTATTTTCTCAAAGTAACAACATGTTTAACTAGGTGAAACAATATTATGGTGACCCTTTTTTGAGTTTTTTTGGGTTTAATATTATAGTATGTATCTTTCAAAACATGATGCATGTAATTTTGGGGTTCTAATTTTGAGGTTTGGGCTTTAAAATTACAATTTTCACAAAGTTAATGTTACATAATATTATTTGAATAAATAAATCATTTTAATCTAAAGAATCATGGGTATATTTATAATATACACAATACAACCGAACCCATTTCAAATTATTTGGTTTCATTCATCATTCAAATCAATGTGAAATGGATTTTATTCATGGGCCCAACTCACAATGCTTATCACCTTCCATTTTCAAAGTGATTGTTTGTTAAAATTTCAAATTACCACATACTTATGGGTAATGCATTTAAAAACCCCTAATTTGTCGAATGAAAATTATTAAACTTTCACATGGTTCATAGACATGATTCAAAATATGTGGAATCACATATGAAATAGATACTACAAATTTCATAAAATTAAAAATGATTTTAATTTTTTTAATATATTTATATTTTTTAATACACAATTACAAATATATTCCAATCTACCATAATATACATAGAAAAAAAAAATTATTGCTTGGATAATTACGTTCTATCACAATATGCAAAAACATTAATAACATGTTGACATGGTTTAGACTCAAAAACACCCATTCAAAGAAAACATTACAATGTGATTATATAAAGGGGGTCACCATAATATGCTTCCACCCAACCTTACTAAAATATATATAAATCAAAAATTAATTTAAAAAACTAAAACTTGTATAAAATGGGTTTTGGGTTCTATGTTTAGTTCTAGTTGAAGACCAATTCTCAATTCTAGTTCTGATTTTAGTTTCCTGTTGGTTCTACTTTTGAGCTATTTTTTGAAAATTTTCAACTAGTAGTCTGGATATTCAATAATGAGACCAATAACCAAAATTTGAACCACTCAACAAGTACCCCTAAACCTTCTTTGGTTTTCCTGGAGTTCTTTTTTTATTATTTTATTTTCCTATGATACCACTAGGTGAACTAGAGATAATTTAGTGTTGCCAAACAAATTACCACCAATGACTAGGACTACAAACATCCTTTATGTAGTTCCTTATTTCTTTTATTTATGTATGTAATATGAGTAATTATAGTTATTATTGTTTTAGCTTACACTACTTGACAATTACCACTAAACCTAGATGTAATTGTTGGACCCTCTTTTGGGAGCTCTTTACATTAAATTACTTCCACTGATTGCAAAGAGACTTTAGGAATTAGGTTGAATTCCATATTGGAACTTAAATTATTTTTTCCATCAACTTGTCTATTCCAATTCATAAAATTTGATGTCAATGACATTTATAATTTTTTTTAAATTAAAAAAAAAGCTTTCCAATGTTGAGGAACATAGAACATGTAGCACATTCCTTTCATTTACCCACAACTCAAAAATGGTGAATGAATATGAAAAACTAAATCTCATTATGTGCAGTTTTTCCACATTATTTCCTTTGGGAATTGGGCGCAAAAAAAACAAAAAAAAATGTTTCTTTCAACATTTCGAAAATCAAGTAAACATGTACTAGATTTCAAATTTTGTGGAACATCTCAATTACACCACATATTTGGGGCCTTATGTTTGTTTTTCGTTGTGAACCATGAGGGTTGTTGTTGAGAGCTTGGTTCTAATTGAAATTTAAAGAATTGTGAAGGTGGATGTTGTTTGCAACAATGTTGTGACTTAACACAATTTGAAGAGTTAGAAGATTATCGATGCCTAAGATTGTTTAATTGCACAAATCTATGACAAAATCGATGTTTAGCAATTTGGAAAGGCACTAATCGAAAATCCATGCAAAGCAATCCAACAAATATTTGTGACACCCATTTTTTTTCTCCCTCTCTATGTGCATATGTTACAAGCTTGTCATTGTCAACTGTTCCTCAACTCTTGAATTCATGGCGATGTTGTTATTGATGATGTGATGTTCATTAGAGTTGCAATATTGTGAATTTGAGAAGTGCAATTTTGCAACCTGAAAGTATGTGTGGAAATGGGTGCAATCCCAAAGCCTTTAGGGTTAAGGTTCGAAGTCATAAGGTGCTACAACAGATTGTGGTATAGGCTTATAGCAGCATCATGTTGGCTTGGAGTTCTTTTTATTGATTACCTGAAGGCTTCATGTGGTGGAAGCTTGAAGTAGCCATGATGTAAAAGTGAGGCACCCATTTTTGCCTCATTCATGATGATTGAACCATCCTCTTTGTTGCATTTACTTTTGGAGAATGTCTTTAAACCAGTTTTCAACATTTTCCAGAGATGGTCCACACAACAACACCATCAAAGCCCAGGAAACACTCGTGATCACAACAAAATTGGATATTGAACCAAATGCAGAAAATGCACCTCAGAGCCGATGGGCTCTTCACCATTGATTCAGAATCTAGTCACTCCTCATCTTGGTGTGGCCATCAGAAGCCATATTCAATGCAGTAAACTTGGGGAAATCTTTGGGAGAAAAAAAACATTCTTAGATTCAAAAACCTTAAATGCTCTCCATAGCATTCAACAGTCTTACGAAAATGGAAATGGATGAAACAGTACAGACTTCTACCAATCAAGAAAAGGAGCATTAGCCTCTTTGATGGACTGGATCTCTTTTGCAGGTGCAAAGAGACTGGAAACAACTGCAGATATTTCCTCTAAAGAAAAAACAGACCAAAAAAAGGATCTAAAGGCATACAGACATACAAATCTGCAAGGCACAATATTGACATATATATCTTTTGACAACCCTTTTGAACTAATTGCTGATATTTCTGCAGAAAACAAGACAAACTGTACTACTGGCAATATGAATCAACACTTTTCAGTGGAAGGTTTTGGAAGCTTTGAGTGCAGATGAACACCTATGACTAACATGCATGAAAATGTCAGCATAATCCCAAAACAGAAGGACTAACAACTATCAATGCCAGTATTTCTGAACTGCATTGAAGGTCAGCAAGAGGAGGATGAAGTTTCAAGCTTTATTCTAAAAACTTCACAAGACTTCAACATCAGCACTTTTGTAACCATAAATCTCAGCTGCATGTCTCCAATATACACAGCTGGGCAGGATATGAAAGCCAACTGACCAAAATAACTATGAATAACTCTAGACATATCACAACAGTGCAACTCCTTAAGAACTAAAATGGATGCATTTCAAGGCTCACATTTCCACATGGAGGATAGTTGAGCTAGGCCTCATCAAGCTTGAGATGGTATCGAATTCAAAACATCTGGATTCCCTGCTCACACAGAAATGAATTTACAGATGACAGGAATAGTTTTCATCAGCTATTTTTGAACAAGCTCTCCTCAATTTCTGTACAACCTGCAGATCCCAGAAGAAGCTCAGTACATACCACAAACATCCAGGGCTTGTAACAAATGGAAATCACTTGTCTATTCTAGATCAAAGAGACAATCTGACACAGTTGAATTTCTAACCATGGTTGAACAGAAAGTGGAACATAAAGCCAGAATACATAGGACACTTCTTACCAAGTTTCTGGAGTACTTTTACTTGGTCAGATTTCCAAGAAGCTGCTAGTATCAACTCTCAATATCGTACATAAGATGGAGGCTCCTGCTCTGGAATCTGTGACTCATTTGACTTAAGCATATTAGAGTAGAGACAGTTGACAACATCCAGAATGTACCCTTTGAATAACATACACATGCACAACAGCATGAAGGCACTCCTTGCTTTGACACAACTTAAAATAAAGGTGTGGTGAGAGTGGCGAGATGGTTTCAAAGGAGAGAATTCAACACAATCATGTCCTCCCTACTGATTGTATATATGTAAACTGCAAAATGACAGAAGGACATACCTCTCCTAGTTTCCATGTCTCCTTCAACCAAATATCATCTGCCACTGGCGGTTGACCTTCCAGAGAACTCTTTGTAAATGGTGAGGTTCCTGGCAACCTGTAAAAAGAACATCATGTTTCATAAGACCATTACACCAAGGTAATGTGCAGAAAAGCTCACCTTTAGTTAGTGTATGCAGGAATATCCCCATAATTACATCCAAATTTGAAACTTTAGGTCAATTCAAAAAGAAATTGTAAAATGACCTCATGCTATGGCTAATGAGATTCATGAGTGAAATTCCAAGAGACCCTGAAAGAAAACTGCAGGAAAACACAAACAAAATAAAATACCAACTAAGAAGAGAAGAATAGAACACAAGTAACAACAGTCTCTCATGTGTCCAGTGACCAGCAACACCAGATGTGAGCAAGATGTAGATGAAGACCAAGTTATGAGCCCATCAATGGCATGCCTCTGATCCTACACTGGATTACTGGACTCCATAGAAAAAATTCTCACACTTGAGAGGTGAAGGGGGATGCTGGTAAGGGTGTGGTGCTTGTTGATAGGCTGGCTACAAGAGGCATAACTTCTGGAACAGATGGTGGTGGTGACTGGGTAATATTTCCAAATCCAAGTGTTGGAGCCATATTAGGGACAGGAGAATTGAAGGGGGATATTGGCACTGGTCCAGCACTACCAATTCCTCCAGTGCCAAAACCTCCTGCAAAAGCAAACAGTCAGATGATCACAATTAGTAGTCTCTTATCCAAGAGGAAACCATAACTGAAAGTGATGAAACTTGGCTCTGGTCCATGGTGTCAGTGTCTCATAACTGGCCAATGTGCTATAGAAACTCCTTGTGAAGCACAGAGAAAAGAAAAGTACCTGCAATCCCAGAGTTTGTATTGCCAAAACCCTTAAAGCTCTGCATGCCAACAAAGTTCTGTGATGGGGGTAGCTGGGTGCCAAAGAGATTTTGATCCGGCTGGGGATATGCATTCCCTAAGAATGTACTTGTATTTGGTGCTGGAACAATGGGCCCTTTTGTGTTGAAAGAACTCCCAAATCCACCTCTGCAAGAAGCAGTGTTTGTGAGAGGGACAACAAGGATATAAGACACAATTTACTCTCAACATGTACCCTAGAAGTATCCTGATAGAACAAGTGGATACTGAACACCATCAACTACTTATACCATTTCAAAAACCAATGACAGTCAATCAGCTACCACAAATGGAGGAACACAAGTAAGGGGAGTGCTTTTCAAGGTCCACTCACATAGATTGTGGAGAGGCACCAGCTGCAACTCCAAAGGGGGACATAGGCTGACCAAAACCGACATTAGGAGTGGAGGGAACTCCAAAGAGCATGTTTCCACCTGGTTGGGGAGTGCTGGCGAATGGGGAAGATGGGAAAGCCACTGGTGTGAAGCCAGCACGTTGGGCTACAGGACTTTGGTACGGATTTCTTAGCAAACTCTCAAACTCAGCATTCTTTGCAGCAACCATTGATGCCTCTTTTTGTGCCTGATCAACACACAAGGGCCACAGTCTCGCCAAAACATTCTTCAAGGAATGAACAGTAATTGACCATATGAGTATGCAGACTTACAATTTGATGAAGGGACAATCCCTGTTTTGCACTGTCATATGCAAGTGCTCGCAGCTCTTCTGGACTCACATCCCCACTTATGTCATTCGGAAGGCTACAAATAACAACTCCTGTCTCTTAGTTGACATGCAGCTGAGATAGACCCTTTCACTAGCTGGACAAGAAGAGATGATCACAGCACACAAGTAACAACAAGGAAAAGACAGACCAGGGATCAAATGATAAAAATCACTAAATACATCTGCAACCATGATGTTTCCAGGAAAAAACCTACAATTTCCAGTGACCATAGCTTGTAAGCCGCCAGAAAAGAGGATGTTCATGTGCCATGTCATCCTTGATCTGTTCTTTACAGACTCTTGGGTCATTGCACCTGCCATCCAGCTTTCTCTCACAACTTTACAAATCTTCCATCAAATTCACAAGGGTCACACAGCTGCAAGGATAAAGAGAGACAAGAACGAGTCCAGAGAAGAGGAGGCATGAAGCCACTACATGACTTGGAAACCAGTGTGGGATAACTCATGCATCTGAAGAGATAAATCAAGCTGCTCAACCTCTCTACAAACATAAAGGCAAAAACCATGCATTCTGCCCAGAATGTTAGATCATGTGAATTGGCAATAGTCTGCTCTACCACCCTTCCCTTAAACTCCATCTGACTGACGGAAAGTGCATTCTCACTTGTGATCTTTCAGAGGTACTTGCTGCTGTGGCTTTTGAGAACTATTTGCATTGGAGAGAGCCTCGAAGCTATTCCTCCCCCTCTCACCAAAGCCTCCCTGTAGAACAAGTAACTTGGTCAAAGCCTGTTTTTTTGCGCTTCTTTAGAACATTATATTCTAAGGGAGAACTATATACCAGAAATGCCAGCATACAGAAGACTCATAAGCAAAACCCTAAACCCTAGACCCACATTGTGGCAGATCGATTCCCCCTCCAGATAGACATGGTAGAAGATGAATACGAGAGTGATTGATACTCCAAACTTGCAATTGGGAGACATCGTGGAAACAACACACGTTCAAGTCAGATCAACAACATGCATATGCTGACAGTGAGAACCAAGTAGTTTGAAGGAGAGAATGGAGGGAGCATCCAAACCTGCTGCTGCGGCGAATGCCTACGCCCAGAGTCGAAGGCATTGGACTGCGGCTGCTGATTTTGAGGCAGCTGGTGTGAGAACTTGCACCGTGTGCCGAACCTGCAGCTGCACACAACGACCCCCGCCCACACAAAAAATTCAAACCGTCTACACAATTGCCCGCAAGAAACAAAGAGTTGATTGTAAAAGCGTAAAATGCAGGCACTTCTTGAACTATAGTGTTAACGGTTGTGCCTTCTATTAGACAGCGAAGTTCAGGAGGAATTCTTCGCAGGAGGTTTGAACATACTTGCCCCGCTGAAAGTCCCGACACACTTCCTGCCTGCGACTCATGGAGCTCCGAGTTCAAACCGAACTCTCAACAATCCAAGAAACTGTACCATAAAGCCTGAGACGAAGACAGGACCGTAAGATAGCAAGAAAGACTGAAAAAAAAAGCTTCGCGAGCCTCGCGGAAAAGATCGAAACACACACAGAGCACGAGAAACTGTAAATGTTCACAACTTCCGTGGCTAAAAAGGAGAAACAAGAATGGACGAGATCTACTCCCGAGGACCATATCTCGTCGACCTACTTGCTGCTGCTGTCTGTCAATCTGTCTCCTGTCTCTCTATCTCTCTATACAAGTGTTACGCGAGCAATTTGCAGAACAATCCGCTTCTACAGGAAATAAGGAAAGCCAGCAGCAGCAGCAGTAAGGAGAGAAAACAAACCCGCACAACAAAACCCTTCGCTGTTTACGTGAAGCTCACGAAACCCTAACCCTAACTCCTCCAAATGGGTTAAAATAATGGGTTTTGATGCCTTGTTTTGTTGGCTGCCCAGATTTCGTTTTCTTCTTCATTATGTACCTGCCCAATTTTCTCCTGCACTAATAGCCCACTCCTTGGGGAGTATGAGTATATAGTGGCCTTCCCTTTTTGTCTCCCCTGTGATGGTTCTGGCCATCGATCTTTTATTGGATTTTTCAAAAAAAAAAAGTATATATTGTCATACATGAGCGGCTTTGGTATAAATTTTTTTTATTTTTTTATTTTTCCAAAAAAAAATAATTTAGACCTACTTTCAAAACTTCCAGAAATTTAGATTGCAAGAATTTAAAATTAAACTCTGGCCTGGTATAGATAAGCACATTAGTTGTGAACACACTAAGCACAAGGAGAATAAAAAAAACTCTGAAGTTGAGTTAGAATTTAATATCTATATTCCTTATATGCTAAAAAGTTCAACAATTAAAAACTCATATACCCAAAACACGGGGGGTTGAAAAAAAACATTTGCTTCCTTCTTAACATGTTTTCTCCCATGTGCATCCAGTGTACACTCTATTATTGAACACACCAAGCTTATTTTTTTCTTTTTTTATCATCAAACAAAATTAAATTTTATTCCATTCAAGTTATTTTACAATATATGTATAAAACTATAAACTAAAAAAAAAAAATCCTTAAACATGTGATGTTTGCCCATAGAAATTTTTTGTTCAACATTAAGATTTGTATGAATTAATAGGTATAATATATTTGTACCTTGCATTTAATTATTTTAAATGTGCCACAACAAGGGTGTGTGGTGATTCTAATCACATGTCACACTTTTATTTACAACAATTTCAATGGCTCAAACACCATCGCCATGGTAATTGAGTTCTTCATGCTCAACTTTTCACATTCCTTGTCATGTTCAAGCATTGGAGAGCTTTGGAAATCTTGTTAACCTTCTTGAACCAACTCTTCTTCTCATGCAACTTGCTACCAACAACTAGAACTTTTACTCATCTTTTTAATGGTTTTCTTCACAAGCAAGCTAATAAATCCCAATGGGGAGCTTGGTGACAACTTTTGATGCTCTTTTAGTCTAGCTAGTGCCAAAGCTTTTGACAATTTTATTGTGTTCGACCTAAACCTCTTCATCATCTCCTAATCATCTAGTTAAACCTCCTCTCATTATTCTTGGCCTAGCATTTTCCCATCTTTGAATTTTGTTGTTGTCATGTTCATCTTTTAGTTTTGCTACCAAAGCTCACTGACTATTCCTAGAGCTTTTGATGGGCTTATGGTGTTCGACATAGACCTTTTCGTCGTCTCCTAGTACTCTAACTAAACTTCTTGCTCACTATTCTTAGCCCTACACATCCTCCCAAGTTTGAACTTTGTTGCTACCATGCTCACTTTCTAATCTTGCTACTAGAGGTTTCTAACTACTTCTGGAACTTTTGATGGTCTTATGGTGTTTGACTAAGACCTCTTCCTCCTGGTACTCTAGCTAAACCTTTTACTCATTATTATTGTCCTTGTTTTCTCCCAAGTTTGGCCTTTGATCATGTCATGTTAATTTTCTAATCTTGTTGGAACTTTTGATGGTCTTATGGAATTCGACCTAAACCTTTTATTCATCTCATGGTACACTTTAATTAAACCTCTTTGTTCTCTATTTTTGGCCACGCATATTCTCATGTTTGAACTTTATTGTTGCCATGTTCATCTTCTGGTCTTGATATGGAAACTCTTGTTCATGTCTAGATTGGCCTAACTACTAGAGCTTTGGATGGTGGTATGGTGTTTGACCTGTACCACTTACTCATCATGATAGGGCCCCATGTGCTCTTGTTTATTCAAATTTTACTTTTAACATGTTCATTGTTTGGTCCCATAGCTATTAAAGATCTTGTTCATCTCTCAATCTAACTATTACTAAATCTTTTAATGGTTTGATGGTGTTCAACCTAAACCTTTTTTTCATTTCCCTAATCTTCTTACTAAACTTTTGTTCATCTCCTAATCTTCAAGTTAGAGTTCTTGTTCATGGTGTTAATATTTTCATTAAACTTTTTGTTTGTCTCCAAGTCTTCAAGTTGGACCTCAAGTGTTCATGTTATAATCTAACTTGTTTGGCCATTGTAGGCCTCTTCATGTTCATTTCCTAATCTTCACAAAATTAAAGCTTTTGTTCACCCTATGATCCAATTGTTCTAACCACTCCAAGCCTCTTGTTCACCTTTCAATCTTCAAGTTACCTAATTCCTATTCATTTTTTGTTCAGGTCCAACCACATTATAAGGAGTCACACATGCCCCTTTAGACCACTACTTTTCATTACTTTTCAAATGAAGAATATTTTTAAAATTATTTTAGTACATCTTTCAAAAAAACATTTAAATTTTCAAAAGTTTTCTTGATACTATTATGTTAAGGTGTATATTATAAAATATCCCAAAACAAGTCATAAAAAAATATTTTCAAATTGTGTTTTTAGTGTCAAAACTATTTTTAAGCAATGGTTACAAGTCTTTAAAAATGTAAATTATGTAATTTTTTATTCATTAGATTAACCTCAAATTTTCATGATATATATACATAATATATTCACAATAAAATTTTATTAAAAAATATTCTATTTATAATTTTATTTTTTACAATCCAAAATTCAAAAAATTAAGTTGTGGTTACAACTATTAATGGTACATGTTAGTATGACTACACCTATTCTTGAAACTTTTATAATCTTCATGATTAAATTGCAAATTCTACAAATATCTACATACATTTTGGTTCTTAAAGCTTGAACTATGGATGAAAGCACACTAAGGTGGAATACTTTCCAACATATGTGGAGTCCATACTAGTGTTAAAATAAAAGTCCATTTTACATTGTAACATAATATATTATCTTGCACAAGTCATATGGCAAGGCTAAACATTTTTTTTTTAACTTATAGACTTTATCAATTATAGATAATTGTATCAAAAATTTACATTTAAAAAATGAGAAATTGAATTATTAATTCAAATGAATAAAAAATTTTAAGAAAAAAAATCCATACTAAAAAACATTCAACTAAACATTTTAATAAATATAATGAGTCCATAATCATATGATATGGATTGTGATGTAGGGTTTTTGGCATTTCAAAAGCCCAATATGTTATGATAACTCAAAATTTATTCATGAAATTCATACATTGTGATCATATCACATGAAATATTATTTTTTTGAGTCCTTTTCACATATTATTCATTTATATTTTGTTCCATGGCCCATGATTGATAATCTAACAAGCTATGATAGGATTATGTATTCCACCTTAATGTGTTGTCACCCCTATAATTTTTTATGTTATGTTATGAACTTTAAATTGGCACTCAAACAAGTTTCCATGTTAATGATCTTGATTTTCCTTTGATCTACCATTGATGTTTTTGCATTATTGTTTTAATATCCACATTAATGTTCTTCATGTTCCGATAAATCTTCATGTCAATGCTTTTCATCTAAGTCTGATATTCACATTGGTGTTGTTGATGTTTGTCTTATCTTCACATTATGTTCATTTGGTATTTGTTCTTATGTTCCTCTTATCTTCACACTATTTCACACCCCCCACCCCCTCCTATGTTTGGAAATTCTTAATTTGAATTTTGCAAGTGTGCTAAAACATGCCCTACAACTTGCATTTTCATTCTCATTCTATGTTGGTCAATCATGCCATTCTTTACTTTATAACCTCTTGTCATGCATCAAACATGTCAATTAAAGATTTAATCCTGGAAACCTTGTGCATTAGTTCAAATGTTTGCTTGGATAATCATATGAAACCTTTCACCATAATCTTTCATTACAAAAGTGACCATGATGCCAAGAATTCTATTTGTTGTTGGATGTTGACATGGCATTGAATTGCTTGTTCAATTGTAGTTAAATTTTCTTGCACCCACCTACACTACCTCTCCTCCTTTCCTTTTTTTCGTTGTTTCTTAATTTTATATGTGGCCTCCCTCTCTAATGCCTTTGTTGCATGATATTTAAGTATTCAATTGAGGTAATCACATGTAATTAGTTGTAATCAACTAAAACCTCTCTACCCTTGGTCCTATTTGCTAGTGATTACAACCAACATAATGGGTTTCCAAATGCTAATGCCTCCTATTTCAAACATACTTATAGCTAAATGTTTATTCAAGAATTTAAAGAGTTCAAATTCACCATTAAAGGGTTGTCTAGTGTGCCAATGTTTACAACAATGAAGCTTAATGGCATTTCCACATAGTATTGTTGCTATGGTGGTGAAGGTGGATCCTCACCCTTGTTCTTTTCATTCTCAATTAATATTATATCACCCAACATCCCATTGCAATTTATGATCCCATCTTTTTCTTCTTCATGAATGTGTTCATCATCTTCTTCAAAGTAAACATCTTCATCCCTTATTGTCCTAGCACCTATGAAAACTCCGTTTGGGCATGTCTTTTCATTCATGGCCTCGTTGTTTAATGGTTATATCTATGTGACCTTGAACCTTGCCACAATGGTTGTCTTTAACAAAGCCTATTCCAATGCATTGTCCACCCAACTAACCACATCAATTCGTCATGTTCAAGGTAATTATTTTTAACCATGGTCTCATATTTATTTTTTCCTAATTGTAATCTTGAATGGTTTGAAATGAGAGACATCTAAAGGTTTAAAAAACAAGCAAGGTGTGAGAAGGAGAAGTCACCATGTCCAATCCAAACTCTTGCGTTTGTTGTGTTGTCTTTAATGTCACATGGGAACCATGCCCGTCTAGAATCAACAAATGACAATGGATTTGGGAAATACCATCTAGAACCGATTTATAAAAGAAAGCCAAAATTTTAGAAAAGAAGTTTGCTATCATCCACGCCTTCTTTTGCATTACCATGCAAATACTTAATTGTTTTGTGTTAATCATTGTTGAATTAATTATATGAATTTTTCCAAAGTGAATTTTTTTAATCAAATTTTGTGTTTTGATTTACAAATTTATTATAATTTCAAATTATACCAAAATATCTTGATTACTTTAAATTTTAGTTTCTTGTATCATAAATTACAACCTTGTTTTATATGTCATGTACACCCCATTTACATGTGGTAAAAGACTTTTAAAATTTTGAAATTCCAAAATGTATTGTGAATTTTGAAAATTTTGAAATTCCCTAACTTTTAAATTGTGAGTGTTTATTGAATGTGAGTAGTGGTTTATTATCATTTCAATTCTTTTACCATAATTTTTTTCATTTGGAAAGTCTTTTAGTTTAATCCTTTGCAAAATTTATTATGTTTGACACAATTGTTAATAAGTTCAAAAGTCCTTTACTAAAACCAAAACCCAAAATTAAATTGAATAAATTATTGATTTGAATTCCTCAACACTCAAATTGAACTTTGGAAAATGTTTTGAGTGTTTCATATTTGATATGAGGGTCTATGTAAGAATGCAATGAAGTATAGGAATAATAGTTGCCAAAAGGCATGAACTAGACCCATGGCATGTAAAAAAAAATGCAAACAAAAAATGGCATGAAGCCACATCAAGCCTAAGGGCTAGTGAAGTGATCACAATTACATGCTTCACACACCACACATGACACGAGTAGGAAACATAGTTGTTTTGTTAATTATAACATTTTAGTGTATTCAATCCCATCCAAATGATCCAAAAAATGTGAAACAAATATGAAGAGATCATTGAATGTAATAATTTAAGAGCGTCTTAATAAAAATTTGGCCTTTGGGAGGTGTTTACAACTTTGTAACATTGCATGAATAAAGTTTAATATCTTTAAGTGAGCTTCCAAGTAGCAATAAATAAATACGAATTTTGAGTTGAATTGCTCATTTGCACAATGTCATGATATCCATATCCCAAGCATTCTTGTCGAACATCAATAGATTTGGAGTATTACCCATCAACAGAAAGAAGAGAGTTGAAGAATATAGATGCAAAGTTCTAAGTAGAGGTTGGGTAATGGGCATCTTCTAACCACTTGTAGGATTATAAGATATACATGACAATGATAAAAATGTTTTGCCCAAAATTTTTAAATAACTTGCGACAACCTCCTAGAGACAATCCATGGCTAACACACCCAACGAATCAAAATTATAGAACACAGTTTCATAGGTAGTGTGATTACTTGCTCAAATTTCAAGTTGACAAGAGAATAAGTAAATCAATCTTTTTACGAAAGTGGTCGAAAAACGCTTTTGACATTATAAACGATGCATATGAAACATCAGTAGTCATTTACAAGTTGGATATTCATGTATCGGCTAGTTCTATTACTATAAGTGATGTGGAAAAGGAGAACTCCCCACCATACCCAAAAAATGTAGTGACAAACTCAGAAAAGGAGATGACGAATTTGGAAAACACCACCCCAACAACTACACCATAGTTTGCAACAAGTTCCAACAAATTGAACGACCCACCAATGGCACATGGTCTAGCTCAATATGTTTGGAACAGAATATGGTGACACATCTAAAATTGGCAATAACTATAAAACCTAGTAGGAAAAGTTACAAAATCTTTACAAACAAGGTTCTTTGAGGCTATGATGCACAAACATGTATATTTTGTATGAAGAAAATGTTTTTTTAACCGAGATGTGTTTTTGAATTAACAAAATAATATATATATTGTCTTTGGATAATATGGGGAGAAAACAACTGTAGAAAATGCATAGGTTACTTAAAATAGATGATATTATTGATCCAAAATGGGTATCACATTTTGAAATATTTGAAAAAAGTGATATCCCAAATTTTTCATTTCATTTTTCATTTTTTTAATAATAAAAAAATATTAAAAATAATTGAGTGTCATGTACAATGTACAACAAGGCATTACGTGAATAATATCACATAATTTTTAAAAAAACCTGGGAGGATGAGCCAACTTGAAAAATGACAATGAATATAAACAAAATATATAATGATAAACATGGATCCAAATATCACAAAGAAGTTAAAGAATTATGAAAAAACCCTAAAAAATTCCTACATTGAATCTAGAACAATTGACCTCAATTTATCCTTTATAATCAATTGTCATAAAAGATAGTTTAATTGAATAGGATGACCCCTTTAAACCAATAAAAACTTCCATTGTAAAAAATCTAATGATGGGAGGAATTTGAATATGCATTTTGTAACAACTCAAACCATTGAAAAGTAAGAAGAACATCGTTAGAGAATCAATAAACATCCCACACACTTAATCAAGAAAATTGTGGAGACCATTGGCATAAACATTGCAATCCTAATAGGGGAGCCTTGAAACAATAGATTTGAAGAAATAAAATGAGAAGGATGAAACAACAAAACCAAAAAACACTCTCAGGATGTGTATCAAGCAATGAAGTATTGCATAGAGAGAAATAACTTGTTTTATTAGCAATAACGAGGTTGAATGTCTGCGTAAAATCATCAATTTATCGAAGACTTTCCATTTAGAATTTGAAATGCAAGAAATGGTAGCCACTACGTATATATATCATCATTGAAAAGTACTTTATTAATTTTTGTGAATAGGAGATCTATATTTCAATACTAATTATGTAAGGATTAACATCCATTTTTGAATATTTATGCAGCAACTGAAAAGGAAGAAATGGAGCATATCAAAAAATTCAAGAATTTAGAGAATCAGAAGTCTTGTCAATAAAATGAATTTGTTGGTTCAAGCACCACATGAGGAGGAATCAAAGGAGTATTTCACACTAGCTCAAAGCCTAGATTGCAATGAAAATGGTAGATTAGAAGGTAATAGGGAAGATCGGTATTCACATAAAAAGATGTTGCAAAATGGGATGTCATTGAAGACTTAGAGGAACAATTTAGTGAAATCATGTATTTTAGTGCATAAGAGAAATTGTTACAAAATGGGACAAAAATCAAATCTAATGAACTCTTTGAAGTTGGCCAAGGATCACATGATTTGCTCGATAACGTTCTCCTCAAAGATGAATCGTTAATCATTACAAATAGTGATATTATTGAATTCAAGGACAAACAAACAATGTATTGAAGGAATGTGGTGGAATAGAAAAATAAAATTAAAAAATGCAATGGACAATATACTATTTCGACAATGGATTAACAGTAGTGGAATACTTATTCAATATTATACATAACTTCATAGTATTTTTAAATATGTTGCAAAAGAAAGAAGTATTTGAGACTTTTTCAAGTTTTCATTGCTATAACAAAGCTTTTTAGATTGCATAAAATATATGTTTCCTCATGCTTTCTTGATTTGTCTTTAAATTGAACAACTTGCAAATGTATATTAGTTGAAAAGTCGTTTGATCAAAAAATCAAAACATATTGAAACCCTCTGGAAATTAATTACAAGAGTATAGTTCTTTTAAAGAAAGGTCGAATGCATAAGATGCACAAGAAAGAGGAGATTGTGAAGAACTCATGGGAAGGGATTCAAAGAGCTATCACTTTAAAAAGAAAAAGAGAATGGAAAAACCATGTCTAAATTAAGTACAAGTACAATACAATCAAAGGAAAAAAAAATTAAAAAATGTTCTAAACATTAGTTTTTTTCGCTTCATCATCAATGAATATTTCAACATTAGGATGGTAATGGGTCCTAGGCTTTAGAGATGGGGGGATGAAGCATAAGGCCGCTGACACACATGTAAAAGCCTCGACATATGAAAGCAATATAAAGCTTTGACAAGGACTATGAAGGAAATCGGGATGAGCAAAGAATGGCACATGCCGTCTTCTCGATCCGCTAGCCTTTTTATAAAGAAAAAACTAGAACATCAAAAAGAATTGAAAACATTTAAAAATAAAAGTTGCATAAATAAAAGGATGCAACTAGACTTACTTGCAATCGAAATTAATTATGGTTATTTTCTAAATGGGAGAATCATCATCAAGGTTGAAAATAAGCCTCACAATATTCTCACTTAACTTTGTATCCAGTAGTGGCTTTAAACTTGCTCAAAGATCTTTGAATCAACCTTGAGTGTAAGGATTAGCCTCCCCAACGCCCAGCAAGCATGAATATTATTCCTTATAAAAATAATCAAATGTAAAAATTAGAGACAAAAAAGGTTGTAAAAATAACATGGAATCCAAAACAACAAGAGAAGGATTAATGTAAATACATGTCTTGCAATTAAGGTCTACAATTGCAGAATCTAGTGGCAAACAAACATTAATAAGAACTTGGAGTGTGATCACATGGAATTTTTTCGTTGATATTTGGATGTATAAGAGATCTTTAAATATTTAATGAATGTATTTAAACAATTGTGTGAACAATTTAAACAAGTTTATATCTTAATTGATGTGTATTATGAATATTGGAATTGGGGATTACACATATTGGAAGTATTTAATTTGTTGCATTTTTCACCCTGTGAAACCCACATGGCTAGGTTGATGGCTTGGTGAATTTCCTTGTTAACATCTTTCATATTTGTACAATATTTTCATGATTGGTTGCTCAAAAACTTTGTCATAAACATTTTCATCACTGTCCCATATATCTTATAATACTACAAGTGATTAGAATATCCACATCATTCAATGACTGCATGCATTTCTACATCTATAGTTTTAAAATCTCTGCTTTCTACCATAGGGAACATATCCAAATCTAATGTCTCGTGAGTGTTTTTAATGGTTGTTTCTTTATGATGCTTTGTCTCAACATTAGTTCATTTGATTTTGTCAATAATCAATTTCAATGTCCAACTTCAACCACTATTCAATTTAACATTTGTATTGTTCCACAATTTATTACAATCAATGGTATTCTTCTTTCTCCTTTAATTGTTGATCCTTTTTTTTTCGATTATCATACACACATTGTGGTTTTGGGGCTAGCCTTGTCATCTACCAATTCACTAGTTGTTTTAAAACTTTGTTCTTTAAATCATGTGGCAACTAGGTTTGCTTGCCTTGAGTTGCATATCTTCGAAGTTTCAAGAATTCTGTTGATAGTAGGTTTCCAAGGGTTACTAAATCCTCTATTGACAAATTGTTGAGTAAGCTTGTGAAAAATGTTATGGAATTGGTTTTTTCAAAGTTGTGCATTCTTTAAAAAAATCCATGGCATGTGTAAACATGGCTTAATAGTAGTTTTCCATATCTTATTTTGGAATGTTTACAATTTGTTTCAATATTGCAAGACTTTCTTTGTCTATCTTGGCATTCACCCATCACCAAGTTGTCCATTCGTTTGTTTTTTAAATTGATCTTTTCCATTTTGTTCCCAATGTTATAATTTTCAACAAATGCTGGAAGGGGAATAACCAAGTGTCATTTCTTTGACATTCCCAAGGTTTTGTTGTCATCTCACATATTCTATCCAATAGGCTTTAGATTAGTGTATATTCAATCATTGATTCCAATGTGTTTAGTGTGAAAATTGGTGGCAATTTTCCTCTTGCCATTGTAAAATAGAGGCTTGTTGTATAGATCGGACAAATTAGTAGTATAAGATAAAAATGCAATTTGATTATGTCAATAACAAGAATGGTGTTAAATGTAAACGGTTGAAAGAATGAACGAAAATAAAAAATAATTTGAACTAGTGTAGGTAATGTGAAGTGTCATGGCTGTTTCATATTGTCTTTATTCCTAATGGGCATATGCCTATTGGTGGTGAATAGTTAATGTTCGGATTGGCACGTACTTCTTGGTGGGTCTATTAGATTTAATTTAACATTCTATATGGTTTAGATGTTGCAAAGCTTGAATATATTTCATATTAAGGAAATATGAAATATGGCTTTAAATTGTGACTTGAACATTTCATTTGTGGATTTGTTTTAAAAGAAACCAACATAAATTGTTTCGACCTTATTTCTTTTGTTCAATTTTCCACAAAATAGCATTTGTTGGCAACATTTAAGATAAAGTTCATCCACATTTTCATCCATAAAGATAATTCACCCATGGACACGTGCCAAAATATTCCTCCATGTCAACAAAGATTTTATCCTACATGTCCCAAAATTACATTGCCTACTTAATATAATAATTAATTCAAAAAATATAACATATGTTAACATGATAAAATGTTTATTAATTAACACACATACATATGACCTACTTGTTATTTACTATCTATTACTTATCCTACTTATTACCTATTTAATAGATTCATTGTATAACTTATTTATTAATTAATTGCACTTTTTACCTAAACCCTAAAATTCAATACTTTTGACATTTAAATACATGTGCATTTGCAACTAGGATTTATAGTCACAAATCAAATTGAAAAAATGTCACATGGTGTCTAATGGCCCTTGAACCACCTTCCAAGTCGCAAAAACAACTATAATTCATCTATTTTAAGACACCACTAAAAATGGATAATTTAAGTGTATTTTTCATTTTCATCCAAATCAACATTAGTCATAAATATAAGTTGCAATTGCAATTGCAAACCATTTTGTAATCGTTTTACCAAGTGCCACAAAGGCCAATCATATATAAAGTTACATAAATGATTGATTTGAATAGAAATCACAAACGCATGAATTGGAATGGACAAGATTCATTGTACTGTCACTATATTGTGTTGGGTAGTTGTGGCAGTAAGAGAAGCCTCTTCTAGGCTTGGTGTCCTTCTAGGTTTTTCCCCATCTCCTTGCATGACTTGCATTGTGCTACTAGTGATGGGTTTAGGTCCTAGGTTTCATGTTTTCTCCTCTTAAAGCTCCCCATTGTGCATTTTGCACTTTCAAGTGTGGTCTTTTGTTTGAATTTCATTCCTTTCTTTTTTTCATTCTTTGGTTCCCTTACCAGGTGCTTTTCCTTTATTTATTTATTTGTTTGTTTATATATAAATTTCATCTTCCAAAAATCCTCATATAAAAATAGACCTACTACCTAGGGGCCAAAATCCCTCAAGCTACTATACTTGATAATAAAATCTAAATACAATATCCTTGCCTACAAAAAAACTGCCAAATGTTAGTGGTGGGTATGGTACACACTACACGCTACTACACACACATCAGTGGTAGTTAGGTTATGTATGTAGTGTGTGGTGGAAAGTAGGAGGATAAGTTCATCCAATTAGTGGTATGGTTCATCCAATTGCAACCCCTTCTCCGTCGGAACTTTTTAGGGTTTTGGGCACCGAGAGAAGGACGGCCATGCGTCGTGGTGCTCATCCGTGCGTGCGTCGCACAGAAATGTGTTAGGGATAGAGAGCGCGAGGGCGCCGTGACTGCTGCGCCTTTTTTGCTGTGGACCCATCTCACAAAACACAAAATCCGTGATTGGGCTTATCTTCATCTTCTTCGTCGTCGTCCCAATTGGTCTCTTCATCTCTCCCGAGTCTTGACATCGACAGGTTTGTAAAGAATTTTGTGTTTCTTTGCATCTCTTGGGTTTTTGTGTATTTGCGTGTTTCGGTTTTTGATTTTGGTCTGTGTGTTTTGGTTTTTGATTTTGGTTTGTGCGTTTTCTAACTGCTTTTTTACCTTTGCGAATGAGCATTCTTTGAGTGAATGCAGATTGTTTAACAGTCCTTTGGGAACTGATATTCTCTACATTTTCAGGGTTTTGTTTTGTTTTGTTTTGCTGTTTTGCAGTTTTGGACTGTGAGCGATGGCGATTGCAAGCCGAACCTTGCTTGCACCTGGGTTGCAATCAGGCCTTGTAAGGTCTGGAAGTGATGAAGCCTTCGTAAGGACGCACAGGCGTGCAATTGAAAGTGCGAAGGCGGGAAGAGTAATATCGGTCGGGAGCAGCAGCATTGTAGTGAAAGCCGTCCACGCAGCGGAGCCCGTCAACAGCAGCCTGGATGCACCAGCAACCAGGCTATCTGGAGGAGCGGCACAGGATTGGACTCCCAGCAGCTGGAGATTAAAGACCGCTTTGCAACAACCCAAGTATCCTGATCAGGACAAGCTGGAGAGTGTGGTGAAAACCTTGGAGAGCTTCCCACCGCTCGTGTTTGCAGGGGAAGCTCGGAGCTTAGAGGAGAGGCTGGGGGATGCAGCCATGGGAAAAGCTTTCCTGATGCAAGGTGGGGATTGTGCAGAGAGTTTCAAAGAATTCAACGCAAACAATATTAGGGATACATTCAGATTGCTACTTCAGATGGGAGTTGTGCTCATGTTTGGAGGACAAGTGCCTGTTATAAAGGTGTGTGTTTATCTTCGGCACATGTGTCTGTGCTTGCTTTTCTCTCACCTCAATTTCCCAGTCTGTACTCACATGGTGCTGTTGACCATGCTTGATGTGATAGTATTTGCTTTGGGGTTTGATGATGACATTGTGTTATGTCAAACAGCTTGGGCGAATGGCAGGACAGTTTGCAAAGCCCAGGTCATCAGACTTTGAGAATGTGAATGGGGTGGAACTCCCAAGCTACCGGGGTGATAACATAAATGGTGATGGACCCACATTGGAGTCAAGGCAACCAGACCCAGAGCGAATGGTGCGGGCCTACAGCCAAGCTGCTGCCACCCTCAATCTTCTTCGTGCCTTTGCCACAGGAGGATATGCTGCCATGCAAAGAGTAACCCACTGGAACCTGGACTTTGCATCCCACAGTGAGCAAGGTGACAGGTATTCTACATAACTTAAGAGGCTGACTGTATATTATTCTGAATCTGCACGGGTGTCAATGTTTCTGTTGTTTTTTGTGTTTAGAGATAAAGGAAATTAACAGAGTTCTGTGTTTGCAGGTACCGAGAGCTCGCCCATCGGGTGGATGAAGCACTTGGCTTCATGACAGCATGTGGGCTGACATTGGATCACCCAATTATGACCACTACTGAGTTTTGGACCTCTCATGAGTGCCTGCTGCTTCCATATGAGCAGGCTTTGACTCGAGAGGATTCTACTTCAGGACTCTGGTATGACTGTTCAGCACATTTCCTGTGGATTGGAGAACGAACTCGCCAGCTAGATGGTGCCCATATTGAGTTCCTCCGAGGAGTGTCTAATCCTCTGGGTGTCAAGGTGAATATTGTACCTGTATTTCTGATAGTGAATCAGCATCTTCTGTGCATTGGTTGGCACTTTCCTTAACATGGTCTGAATGATATGTTCAATGCAGATCTTAACAAACCTTGAGGGTGCAGGTAAGTGACAAAATGGTTCCAGCAGAGCTGGTAAAGCTGTGTGAGGTCCTCAACCCTCACAACAAACCAGGTAGGCTAACTGTCATTGTGCGCATGGGGGCTGACAAGCTTCGAGAGAAGCTCCCAGCTTTGGTCAGAGCAGTTCGTCAGGCTGGATGTATTGTGACATGGGTCTGTGACCCAATGCATGGAAACACCATCAAAGCACCATCTGGAGTGAAGACCCGGCCATTTGATGCCATTCTTGTAAGTTCTGCACCATGGATTTTGTGTTGGCCTTTGCACCTGTGTACTTGCTCTTGCTTCTCAGCCACTGTAATGGGTAACTGCTGGATCTACAGAAATGCAACTGTTTGCTAACTTATGGCAATTTCACTGGGTGCAGAATGAAGTGAAGGCCTTCTTTGATGTGCATGAGCAGGAGGGCACACATGCAGGTGGAGTTCACTTGGAGATGACAGGTCAAAATGTGACAGAGTGTGTAGGAGGGGGCCGAACTGTGACATTTGAGGACCTGAGCTCACGCTACCACACACACTGTGATCCTCGCCTGAATGCTTCACAGGCACTGGAGCTTGCCTTCATTGTTGCAGATCGTCTGCGTAAGAAACGCTTGAACAATGTAGTCAACTCTCTTCCTGCAAGCATTGCCCACCATCCAAAAAATGTAGTGTCTTAAGTTCTTGACAGCATGGCCTGTCAAGTTTCCTATTGACATCTCAGCTTAAAAGTTTTTTTGATAGAAATTGGAGATTTTTGTCCTTCGAAAGTGCTGGAAGCATAATAGTAGTGATCTTGAAACCATTGGCAAGTGCTCCTCAGATTTAAGTACTCCTTGGGCTTTAATGTATTGATTGGAGTCAATGAACAATCCCTTGATTGTTTTTGGAAAGTTGTAATCTATGTAGCCATGAGGCATCAATGATAACCATAAAAAGTAAGATGAAGTTATGGTTGCCGTGATGTGGGCTCTCTGAGGCCTGTAGAGCCCCTTGGATCAGCAATCAGGATATTGTGATTAGATCCTATTACCTTGACTCCTCAAATGATAATACACACCTGCTTCAAGTTTTCCTTGCTGAAGTTCTCATTTATCACAGGGGTCCAATTTGTGTTCCTCTTGCTGTTCAAACCTTGACTGGATGAAAGCAGTTGTGTCTTTGGCAGATATGTCTGTGTCCCTAGGGGGTGGGGTTTTAGCTGGCCTAAGTAAAAACAGCGGTGTCAATTTCCCCTGGTTGAGTGGATTGGCATTTGGTGCTTATCTCTGGACTATGAGAAAATGTATTGGAATTCATTTGCCTGAGAGATTGCACCTGGTTGAGTGGATTGGCATTTGGTGCTTGTCTCTGGACTGTGAGAAAAAGTATTGGAATTCATTTGCCTGAGAGATTGCATTTGTCCTTCTATATGGATTTTCATGTACTGTCAACCTGCTTTCCTGTGGTATTTGGGATGGAGAGCATTGACAATACGTTCACTCACACTTCAATTTTCCTTCATATTTTGTTGGGGGATTTCACTACAGTTTCTTCATATTTGTCGACTGAGGTTTCATCCATTCAAGGAATTCATATATCATGTTTGTTGGCCATGCCCACCAAGGCAAGGATATTGTGTTGAGATTGATCGTAGAGTATATTAGCTTAAGGGATTTTTGGCCCCTAGGTAATAGGTTTATTTTTGTATGAGGATTTTTGAAAGATGATATTTTGGCTTGTGTTGAAACTTGAAATTAGATAGAGAGTTACAATATCTTGAAGGGTTTTGGTTTCTTTTAGAGGATTTTTTGGAGATTGTATTTTTGCATGCTGAAATATTTGAGTTTCCATTTTTTCTTCTTTTGCCTTAAGATACTCTTTAATGTAAGTGGCAGGGTCACAGTGTGACACACCCCTTATTATACACTGGCTCTGTGTCAAGGGACAGACAGAACCACAGCCTAGCAGTGCTCTATGAGGGATCAATGGCAGAGAAAACACTTCTCCATTGGGTTCCAGAACCCTAGCTAGCTAACCAGAGTGGTTAGCTCAGTTGTTTTTACTACCTACCTACTCACAACTCACTAGTCCAACACACTAGCTCTTACCAATGTACTAAGGACTAACCATCTACATAGTAAGTACCTATGTACATACTTAGTAGCCACCTATTGGACCTACTTACTTACCTGGGAAGTGGATATTGGACCTTTCTTTCACAGGATAGGTTACCAAGGTGTAATCCAACATCAACTCAGTTGGGGTTCATCCATAACAAAGTCATAACATTCTTCCGATGGATGGCGTAGGGGTGGCTTTTGGTTCACTCAGGCTGTTCTTTTGTGTGGTTTTATAAGACCAGTTTTTTTCCCCCACAATGCTTTTTTTTTAACAAAAAAATTAGGTTTTTTTTTTGGGGGGGGGGGGTTTTCTAGTGTAAAGTTGAGTAAATTGCTAATATTTGGAAATTTTTGCCAAATTTTTTATATATAAAAACTGCCAAAAAAAAACCCCCTGCAACTGACTGTTGTACTTTATACTCTTCATTTGTGGTTTTGGGGTTCTAAAGGATCTGTTGAACAAAAAATTCCCTCCACCAAAAAACACACTTTTCAATTTTGGGCAAACCATATGAAGTAAAGTATGGTGTTATTGGGAACATCTTGGGGAACACATTGGGAGAGCAAAAAACTCTCTCCCCTTAAATGGAAAAAAATCTGGGCCCTCCTGAGTGCATGTCAAGCCTTTTCTCATTCGACACATGAAAATTATGATCCTAAGACTGTTTCTCACCATTTACGACCTAACAGCATGTGTACCTATTTCATAAGAGCGTAAGAATTGATTCTAAAAGGGTAAACCCTAAATCCTAAACCTTAAATCAATTTTAGGGTTTAGGTAATGTTTTAATGCTTTAGGAGATTCAGAATTGCACAAAACCACTGATGGAATGAGAAATGAGAGCACATCACAAAAACATCTATTGTCAGATGTCCAAACTCTGTTCTTGCAGTTTGCAGGCTTTCAGTACAAGCTCAAGACTGAAGGACATCCTTACTAGAATCATCCAAAGAGTACCCCAAACTGGGAGTACTGGGCCCTAGTTTTGTTGAAACTCCTGACAAAATCAATAGTGAGGATGATGACAGTACACAGGGGGCACCAAACTAGTTTTCTTGCCTAAATTGGTCCTCCGGGGAGTTTCACCCCCAGTTTTGGATTTGATTGTATGTGGCCCCTTGACTGCTAGTCTTATTCTTCATTAAATGCAACCTTGTCAGAAAAAAGATCCTGCAGATCTTCTGAACTGATACCCAGTTTCATGAAACAGTACCCAATTCTGGTCATTACAGATACACTCAAATTGAGGATGAAACTTGTTTAGAGCGTCAAACTAGGGCTCAAAGGCAAGGTGACTTTAAGGATACTTAAAGTCACCCTGTCTTTGGGCCTGCTTTCACCCCTATGTCCTCTTTCAATGGTATTCGCAAAGTAAGGAAATTTTATTTAATCTCAATATGAAATGCTGAAACTCAGCATTCAATGCACAAGGTTCCAGAGTAGTTGTACAGGTAGGAGCAGTGAAAATATATGTTGCCGCAGTGGAGGTGCTCAGGAAAGAGGAAAGACCTCATAAAACTGAGTTCACCACCAAAATTGCTGGAAAAACTAGTCTGGGTTATGGTTATTTCGTTGTGTAAAATTTTCATTCCCAGTTACATGTTTGATGGCCTACTATGCCGAAACTAACCGGTCTCGGCCCCTAATTGTGGGACTTTACAGATAACTCTGATATGTCCTAGAAATGAGACACGAAGAACAAACAAAGATGGTGGGGGGGGGAATGAAAACAGCCAGCAGATGCTCTTCATGTAAGATCGTTTTATGGATGCCTATATGCATGGATGCTTTGCATCTCTTTTCTCTCATATTCAAGCTGCTTAGGCTACCACCTCTTTGTGAATGGTAAAAGAAAGATAAGATGTGAAAAGACTCAAGTTAGTGTTTTCAACAAGTGCCATTTACACTAACATAGCTGGTGTGACATAACACCCACAAACGCACCACCCCCGTTTTCCCATTTTGAGGCCATCCAGTTGGATGAACGCCAATGTTAGAACCCCCGGACAACCCTCAGACATGTGGAGGTTGGATTGGGCAACAAGAACCCAATGTAAAAAAGTGCCCTTTCCACACAACATCCATCCATAGTGGTGCATTCATGTGTGCTGGTTTGCTTTGTGGCCCACAAACATGGATCCCAACAAACCCAAGGGCTCTGATCTCTGTGAAGGTCCATACCTGCCGATTCAGCAATTTTCAAGTTTTCATAAATGGCAGAATCTAGCAGAATCGGCCAGGACTGCAGATTCTAATCTTTATTACCTGCCCTTGTTACACAATGACTGATATGTGCTAGTTAGTGGCCTATCTAATTGACCTTTATGCTAGGCTTAGGCCACAATATGCCTCAATTCATCCCTATCGCTTGGCGTGTGGTGGGTACGGCCCTCCCTCCCCAGTGACAAAGTAAGGCAAAATGAACCCTTTACCAATGTTTTTTTTCTCAATTTTGTGATGTTGTTGAAATGGCAATCATCCATAAGAATTTAGCCAAATTTGGCCATAAAACATATAAAATCTAAAGAATTTAAGCATGCTTCTATATTTTTGGCTACCTACTGAAACTTAATATAGAATCTGGAAATTTTTTAATTTTAAAAAAATATCAAAATTTGGCAACTAGAGAATCCAGAAACCCACTTATTTTTTACCATTTTGAAAAGAAAAAAAATTGACTGGAAATTTTCTGGAAAAGAAAACTCCATTATGGCACATTATTTAACTTTGCATCATCTTGAGTGCCCAACTCTTTCAACTGGGATTATCCACTTTCAGTAAATGTGCAAGAGGCCCTAACAAATTGCAGTGTTTGTATTTAATTACTCTGAATATATGAATTCTTTGATCTTTTCAGTTACTTGAGCAAGTTCAAGAGGAATATGGACATTAGGAGGGAAGATGAAACCTCATTCTGGCTTTGTTGTGCCCTTTCCAGTAAGTAGTTAGTACCAATCAATGATTTTTCCCAACTAATTTTTTTGTGTTTTTGGGAAAAACTCACCATTTTTTTTAAAAAAATTAAAGAAAAATTAAAATTAAAAAAACCCTAAATCCTACAAAACTCACTAATTTTTCAATATCACCAAACTGAATAAAAATGAATGAATGAATGAATGAATTATTTTAAAAACCCCTGATACCAATGGCTTTTGCCAAATTGTATTCTGCAATTGGAAAACAAGGTGTCATTTGTCAGGAAGCTGTTGTCCAGTTTCTAGCATTGAAGTAAGAAATTTGATGGACTGAAAAACAAGCCACCAAACCACAAAGTCATTCATTTATGGAAGAAAGGTTACATTCCGAGGTTTGAAGTTTGAACTAACCATGGTGATTAGCTCCGTTTCTCTTTCTACTACTTACCTAGTGACAACCCACTAACCCTTACCTAGTATTGAACATCTATATGCATAACGGATGTGATGATAATTATCGGTTCATTCTACCAACCAATTGTTGGTTTATTTCAACAAATTTTGGGTTTTTTCCTTAACCCCAAGAAAATGAATTTTATTTTCTCCTGGTGTAAATTCAACTAAATTTTCTCAGTTCCTGGACAAAAAATGCCAAATTTCCATTAACTTAAAATTATTTATTAAAAAAACCCCTGCTGCCAACCAATACTTCTGATGACCTGCCATTAAGGTTGGGTGTGATTTTGTTGTATTGCTCTCTGAATCCTAACCATGGTTGTTAGACATGTGCTAAGCATCTATATGCATCTACCTACTTTATGGCCACCAAGTGCCACTTACAATTAATTAATTTTTAAATGCACCTTGGCACATTAAATATTTTAAAAAAAACTTTTTGGCTCACATTATAAATTTTATTTATATTTTTGATATGAATGGAAGAAATAGTCATTTTTCATCCCACTTGATGCACACCATTCATTAAATGCAATTCTTGTTTACATATGTGTTTACATGAATTTTTGTTTGCCAATAAGGTCCAATGTGCCATTGAGATGGAACTACTCCCACGACTCTATGATAACAAATCTGTTAACCATCCTTCAATTTGTGGGCAATATCGTCCATTTGTCATGATTTGATTACGCTTTTTACAAGAATATAAAAGAAACAAGGTTATCTTTGAACTATTTACTAAAAAAATTCACAATTTCTTTTCAAGCTAGCGGTTAAATGGGGATAATAAAGACAATGATCAACCATTTCCCTTAAGGAATTAGAAAACAACAATTTCTCAAGATCAAAATACCTCACCAAATGAGCAATGTTCTATTTATTTTGTTTAAAATATATGATAAGCCTACTTTGAAGGTGAACGAGACTTGAAACTAATTGTTATTACTAAATTTCAAATTTTTGGCCTGTAACACAATAAAATTTTAATTGTTTTGATGATTAATAAATGTTTTAATTAATGCTGAATCCATTAAGGAACGAAGATAGTAAACAACTGCTCCAATCTGTTTTAGTGTAATTGGAGGGCATGTCACCTAGCTTTTTTATTTTTCATGTGTTGTTTGGGGGGGGGGGGCATTCCATTTTCCAAAATGCCCCCCAATTTTATTTTATTTTTCTTCTTGTGATACCAGCGGTTTCGTGAGAAAAATAATTGAAGTGGGTTTTTTACAAGTGTATGATAACTAACTATGTGTATAGGGTTTTTTACAAGTATACGATGCCCTCCAGACACCACCAAGCAAGTTCTCCCAGTGCTTTACATACTTATTGTTGAACTGGTGTATTAGTGTGGTCAGCCTTCTCTCTGCACCTGCCCCCCTCCCCCCCCCTTCCACACAATTCTCTTTGAACTTGTGAAAGCTTTTCAGCCCATGGAAGAAGTTGGCCTTTAAAAGGCAACAATAAGTGAGAATGAGTAAGCACAAAGGTTGCGGTTTGTGGTGATGGTGGTCTGACAAACGTTCCAATACACAAAAGTAAGTAAACACACTTTGGGGTACCATCTTCTTACATGAACCAAGTCAGCAGCATTTGTGCTGATGAGAATAGCCTTATCTGCAAAGTAACCCTGTCTTCACCCTGTCTTTGGGTCTCCTTTCACCCCTTATCCCCTCTTTCAGTGGTATCCGTAAAGTCATTTTATTAAATCTCAGTATGAAATGCTCCAACTCAACATTGAATGCACGAGGTTTGAGACTAATTATAGTAGTTGTACAGTTAGGAGTAGTGAAAATATATGTAGGAGCAACAGAGGCGCTCATGAAAAAGGAAAGACAGGATGAAACTCAATTTACCACCAAAGTTGATGGTTTTCTGAGTTTCATCCCCCCTTCAATGCTAATGTACTTTTTTGCAGGTTTTCTTTAAATCTCACCGTGTATGACCAAACTCAGGGTTCTGGTGCTGTGTTTTTCTTACTTTACGGATAACTCTAATATAGCCTAGTATTGGTGAACACTGAACAGGGTTTTTTCTTCAAATTTGTGATGTAGTCAAACTGGCAATAACCCACAAACAAGGTTTAGCCAATTTTGGCTATAGAACAGCAGATAGCAAAGTAGACATTTTTTATTTTGGCTAGTTGTTGGAACTTGCTGAAGAAATCTGGCAATTTTGAATTTGGGGGGGGGGGGGGGGGGGGGGGTGAGTAAATTGTGTGGATGGGGTGGTTTATTGTGTAGTATCAATATATATACACAATACTAATATTTTTTTTACAACA
>Ga0116227_10003321_pt1 | contig 35947 bp, 33 predicted proteins | sample S1TSphgellanicum_FD_89693 | JGI IMG/M metagenome (GOLD analysis project Ga0116227, IMG submission 89693) | Host-associated microbial communities from peat moss isolated from Minnesota, USA - S1T2_Fb - Sphagnum magellanicum MG | ecosystem: Host-associated > Plants > Peat moss > Unclassified...
CAAGTCAGTCACTATAATGAGGATGCAAAGAGTTGTTTTGATAAAGTATTAAATATCATGAAATAAATATATATATATATATATATATATATATATATATATATATATATATATATATATATATATATATATAGGTAGGTAAGGAACACAACAAATTGAACTTCAAAACAAGCACTTCAAATAGACAATCCTTAATGAAACAATTTTTCTTATTCATGTTCAACCTAATGTGATCATCTTTTCCCAAAAAAATCTTCTCCCATTACCTTAGTTGGAAATCAATGTTTGCGTCAACAACAATTTCATCATTTAAGCTAACATATTATATATCCAAACATTGAGGGGTTAGGGCTTGGAGAGTTGTGAATAGAAAATAGTGGAATCAATGTGCCTAGATTGATTTTTCTAGAGTTTCAAAAGTTCTTGATGTCATAACAAAAAAAATTCTATGCATCCTTTGCTTTGTATGAATTTATATGCACAATGAATTTGATTCAAGAATAAACCAGTGATTTAAAAATATATATTTTTAAGAGTGGCTCCTACACTATCAACAATTGCCTTTGCTTGAGCCTAAATTGAACATTCTTGAATTTTTGCTTTTTTTTTCCCTTATTTGTTACCCTAGAACCATGTGGCTACTTCATCCAAGTTGTTGCATTCAAGGTTCTACAATGTTTACATCACCACATACCTTTTCTTTATTTTTATAGTAGTAAGAAGGGCCTTTTGCTTCATGATGATGCTTTTCTAGGTTCTTGCTTAAACTTCACATTTTACCACCTTGGAACTTCCTTCCCAATCAACCAATGAATGGAACAAAATGAAATATCTCTACAATTTTTTCCTTGTACAAATTTAGTAAATTGGAAAGAATATCCTTAAAAAATGATGCTTTCATTCAATGCTAACACCATAGAATAAACATTTACAAATTTGACCACATCATGTTCAATCACACTCTAATTTGTCTCTCAACTTTGATATGGCCTTTTTGTCTCATTGCTTAATTGATTTGGATTAAAATGTTCTCTAATCCACTCCCATAATGCAAGATTTTTTTTGTCAATTGTTTATAATTAAAACTTTTGAGATCATCAAGAAGCTTCAACATGGTTGTCATTCTTCATAACAAGGGAAATGTTGCCCTTTTGCACATTTGTGTTGCTTGCCATTGGGTTTATGGTCATCATCAAATCATTGTAGATTTTATGTGTTGCATAAAATACAAAGCCTAATATCCTACCCATATTTAATGTCCCCAAGAGGAAATATGATTGGCTTGGTATGCACTGTATGAACATTAGTTGTCCATTGGATCCCATCTTTTCACTCCTTGAATCCAATTCAACATTGTGCCATTGATGAAGCATTTACTACCAATTGCAAGTGTTGTTATAACATTTTGAACATTGAGCAATGATTTTTTTGACAATTTTGTGACGTAGTCAAAATGATAATCACCTATGGGAAAATTTAGTCAAATTTGGCCATAAACAAGACACAAAAGCAAAAAAAATTCAAGCATACCTTTTTATTTATGGCTACCTAATGGAATGAAATATGACTCTACCAATTTTTAATTTCATTTTCATTTTTTGAAATCTACCAATTGAAAATTTAAAACATTATTTCATTTTCACATTTCAATTATTACTTTAACCATTTGGGGAAAAAAATCATTATCAAAATAAAAAGGGTAACTCAAAGCTAATTAAAATTATCCCAAGCTTCAAATTACGATTTATTCCCATGTTGCCATTTTGGTAGTTCATACACCTTAATGCAACTCCAATGGTTCATTGTATTGGGGATAATATGAGTAAATAACATATCAAATTTTACTATTTAAAGATAGCCCCTCCCCAACATATGGGACAACATGCAATGCGGGAGCATACAAATGCCACACTTGGGCCAATAATTTGTGGTTAGCCAACCAAGGGTAGTCATTTAATTTTCCAATGTCAAAAGACACCCATGATATTATGTGCATTTTCAGGAGGCCTAAACCCATTTTCAATCTCATGTGAGGTTGAGTTCATCTAATATTTGGATTGCAAGATAAATATAATGAATTGTTGGAGCTACTCTTACATGGCAAAGTACAAGCAACATGGGCAAAAACTAAACAATAACAACAAATGGGTGTTGAACTCCCATCCCTTTAGGATTGTGCTTGTGAGGGAAATGGTTGTGTTTCGTTGGGGAACTTTGTTGTGTCTTCCTTGTGAAAATGCAATCATGTTCTTGGGGAAGAGTGAGTGTGTTGTTTGAGGAATATGGTTGGTGTTCCTTGAGGAATTTGTTTTGCCTTGGGACAAATGTGTTGATTGTTGTGCTAACCAAGGAAATAGTTGTGTTCCATGGTGAATATGGTTGTGTGTTCCTTAGGGAAATGCAACTCTATTCTTGAGAAAGTGTTTGTGTTCCTCAAAGAACATGGTTTGTGTTCCCCAATGAAATGCTTTTTCTTGAGATAATTTTTTGTTCAACTAGGATTCTTTTTTCCTTTTTTTTGGAGGAAATGGTTGTGTTCTTTGAATTGTGTGTTCTTTAAAGAAATGCAATTATGTTCTTAAGAGAATACTTGTGTTCCCCAAGGAAATGCTTTTTCTTGGGACAAATTGGAGTTCAGCTGGGGTTGTTTTTTCTGAGGAAATGGTTGTGTGCCCTCATAAATGCAACCATGTTCCAAAGGAAATGCTTGACCAAGGACAAAAAAAAATTAAAAAAATAAGAAAATAAAACACCACATTCATGTTTTGTGCAACTTCTAAAATTTTTTAAAGCCTTGCAACTTCCCTAAATGTTTCCCTTCAAAAATTGTACCTAAGGTCCTTGGGAAAGACTCATCCCAATTTCACTTTTCCCATGAAACTTGTCCCAAGCCTCTTAATTTTTATAATTAATTAATTAATTAATTATCTTCCCTAGGCAACTAAGTGGTGATCCCAATTTCCCATCTCCTTTGGAAACTGGACCCAAACCTTATTTTCCTTCCCTCCTTAAGCCAATTTGATCAAGGAAGTGAACCAAGCTGTAGAGAGAAAGCATCCCAATAGCCACCCTCTTCCCAAAGACCTTGTCTTAGGGCCATACCTAACGTCCGCACCACCTGGTGTGTGTCAGCACCCTCATCTAAGGACCGCTCACAGCCCTTTAACCTGGGGCCCTTAAACTGCCAGGTGTCTGTTCTTTCATCTCGGGACCAGTCACCACCCCATATGGCGCCTGATGTCAGTCTCCTCTTCTAAGGGAACCGGTCACCACCCTTATCCCTGGGTCTATATACTGCCTGGTGCCGGTCTCATTATCTAAGGACTGGTCAACGACCCTATCGTCGGCCCTTTCCAAAGTGTAGGGCCCGACGAGGTGCAGGGGGAAGCTGTGTTGTTGTGAGAGAGAAGGAGTTTTGGCAAGGAAGATCCAGTAGCCGGAGCAGCAGCAGCAGCAGTGGTGGTGGTGGTGGTGCGGGACGGAATTGAGAGAAGAGATTGTTGGGTTACAAGACTTGGAGAATGGCAACAACAGCAGTGAGCGTGGCGTTGGACTGGACACCCAACACTAACCACGTTGGTTTCTACATCGCCCAAGCTCGAGGCATTTACGCGCAGCATGGGCTTTCTGTGAGTATCATTAGTCCCCATTCCGACAATTACTCGCAAACACCAGCGTCCAAAGTTGCGTCCAAAACTGCAAGTAAATGCTCCTCCTCCTCCTCCTCATTGCCCTTTACTGAATTTCACTAGTATAGGTGATTGATAGCAAACTTTGGGATCCTTCCCATCTGGGTGCTTCCCGAGCTCACTCGGGGTGGATGTCAGCAAAATCCCTCCTACCCACTCATGACCAAAATCTGAGACTCTGAAATCCGTTTGAAGAAATGACCAAAATGCTTGTGGGTGCATGCCGGGTAAACCCTAAATCCATCACAATTGTCTGCAACTCACGTAGTTTGGAGTTTTCTGCTACGTTGAAATTAGTCAACGTTGCAGGGCAGGTCTTCAACAAGAAATCTTAATTTTTGGGAGTTGTCACAAAGTATTCCTGAAATTAGTGTGGAACATCTCTGTCTCCATCTTGAAACTGTCTGTGTTTCAGGATCTTCCTCTCTAGAACCAACCAACTCATGATTTCCAATCTTCCTTGGATGTGGTCTTTGTGTCTCTAGGAATGTGTGTCTGAATCTTGGCTCGGAATTTCTTTGGGTTTGTGGCTACAGCATTTGGATTGGGACCATCTGAGACCATTTTCAGCTATCACTTGCCACCACAGAGACCAAAGCTGGTAGCAGTGGCAACAGTTCTCCAGGAAGATCTCAGTTCCATTGGTAATCAGATCAGATCAGATCACCACATCATCATTTTGAGCATATAATTTATGGTTGAATGGAGTAGTAGTTCTTGAGAGAGAGAGAGGTGGGTCTCTAGTCTCGTTTCCCAGGCTGAAAAAAAATTGTTGAATGTCTTTGTCTCATCAGTGACTCTTAGGGAGAGTGGCATTGACCGACCTCAAAAGTTAGATGGGAAGAAGTACGCATCATATGGGGCCCGATTTGAAGGTCGTATCGTGCAACAGATGATCCAACAAGATGGGGGTAAGGGTGATTTTGAAGAGATTGTTCCTGAGAAACTTGGTATTTGGAACACTTTGCTGGAGAAGGTGGCTGATGCTACTTGGATTTTCAGTGGGTGGGAAGGATGTTCTGCAAGCATTGCTGGCATCCAGCTCAATGAGTTCCGACTCTCCAGCTATGGGTACCATGGCCATTACCCCCTTGTCAATGGCAAGGGTAGATGTATCCATTAATTCAGCTTCCCTTATCCCTGTGTAGAGGATGCATGATGTCATTTGCTGCAAGGCTATGACATCATGTGATTATAGTTTTGTTTCTTGTAGGGTTCAGAATAGAGATATCAGTCCACTTTCTTAAGTTCAGGTCTACTCCTCATTGGTTCTGCTGTTATTAGATTGCAAGTTTTAGTGTCACTGGGAAATACAGAATAGTGATAATAATTCTTTTGTGCTTTCTGTAGCACCCAGGGGATAAATGGGGAAGCTAAAACTGAGAAACAGAAGAATTTTCCAGAAGATTGACAAACTGGTGGAGATGATGCAGGATACCTTATGGGTACAGCCCAGTTGTATTTTCTCATCCTAGCACCTTGCAGTACGTCCCCTCACCTTTCCTCTTCAGTTTGCATGTCAGTTTGCATACTGGGAAATATTGCAGAGGTTAACGACACCTTGCAATTCATTGTGTTTGACCTTTTGCATAAATGGCAGGGAATTCCCAGACGTTGTGAGAAGGTTCCTGAGAGCTACATCTCTAGGATTCATCTGGGCCACAATGGAGGCAACTATCAGTGAGGCAGCAAATTTATTTCTGGTGAGCTTATCATTCCACCAGGCATTTTTCAAAGTTTGTTCAGCAATTTAGTAAACTCTTGAAACAGAGTATCAAACATGAACATTCTCATGAAAAGTTGACTTGCATCTGGCATTTTGCATTGTGGATAGTGCAGGAACAAGTTTGCAAGGAGCATCCAGATCTGCCCAAAGGCACGGTTCCTGCTGAATTGGTCCATAGATCACTTGAATTTCTCAAGGATCATTTTTTGGATTCCAAGAGTACTTGGGGAGTGATGGAAGACCAAAAATGGGAGGACTATCTGACATGGCTCAACAAGGAACAGCTTCTCACCTCGTACATCCAATCACGGAACCCTGTTTCTGGTGTCAGTGTCACCCTGGATGACCTGCGGTCTGGTAACACAGGCTCTCCACTGCCTTCTGACCACATAACTTCCCATGCACTCTACACAAACAAATTTCTCACCTGATGTTCATGATTGAACTTTTGATAGGGAATACCCCTAATAGTCCAAGTCACCTTGCTGTTTTTTTTCTTCATCATGAGAATGGAGATTTCTCTATTCTTATGAAAGATATTTTGATAGAGAATATCCCTATTAGTCCAAGTTCAAAGACAACATGCCAGCATGTATTCTGTTGGGCTACACAGCCTTATAGCGTCATGCTGGATCTTGCATACTACAAGCCCAATCAAGCAAACTCTCTGTATAGGTAAGCTTTCATGCCATAGACCTGTTCAATTGGCCTGTCTGTATAGTTTGCTGTCCCTTAGTAGCAGAAGTGGACTTCATACACTTTTGAAAAGACAAAAGTGGGTATTTTGGAGTGACAGCTGCACTTCGGGAGTAGACAAAGAGCGCTGGATGGAGTGGAAATTTTCAGTGTGTCCTGGCCCAAGAGGACCTCTGGTGCTTTCCTAGTATGCAATAAGTGGCTCCACCCACTCAGTAGCCTACTAGGATCAACCTCTTATTCTGTCAAAGAGGTTGGCTAACTCCACTTGGGTCACATGCCAATTGTGGGAACTTTGGCATCAAACTATACTGTTACTTTCTAAAGCTTTTGTCACACTACTTAAATGACAAATTAAAAGTTCGTCTGTAAGTCTTCTCCAACAAGCTGTAAGCCTGTGACTGCATTCTCTAGTATATTAGACCCAAATTGAAGAAGGTTTATTGTTACATCCTTCATTCTTGTTGATGTTGAAGCTTCTCATTTTAGTTTGTTATAATTCTCGCGCCTAATACCTATGACAAATATAGGAAGGAAACATACGAAGGGTAATTAGTTTTCGAAATTCATTTTTAAAATATTGTTGAAGGTGGACATATTAATGCCTGGTTGATGTTGTATGACAACTAAATGTGGTTACATGTCCAGTAAAGGAAGGCATACTATACCATGGAAAAAACACAAAGTTTTAAGACCTAAAACTTGGTCAGACCATGAATTTGAAGAAAGAAATCTATGGTTAAGTTACATAATGAACATGTTTTGAGTTGAACATTGGCAAACCAACTTCTGAAAATAAAGGTAATGGAAATGGATTTTGGGTTGGGTTGTCAGGTCTTTCACTTTGCAACAAAATCTGATTCAAGTCAGAATAGAAGAAAAAGGCCTCACTGCAGAAGAAGTTAACATCAGATTGTACACAGTCCTTGGGGATGGGTGAGATTCTTCACCCTAAGCTTGATTTGTCACAGCACAATGTTTGCCACATTGCAAATCGTGTGACATCTGTGAGACAGTTTTGAGTTTTTTTTAAAAATTCATCACACTAGAAATGTTTTTTTTATTCTTGCTATCCCTAAATCATGTGAAAATGAATATCAGCAAATTGCCGAGAGTGCAATCTTGTCAGCTGTCCAAATACACGACGGCTGGCGGCCACCTGGTACTGTCATGTTGTGGTGTCAATACAGGAAATTTTACTACGGCATCAATTGATTGATGATTATGATTTCCAGTTTGTGTAGCAACGTTTTGTTCCTCCACCATCCCCTGACACCCACTGTGCTGAGGGCTTGTTTGAGAATTTGAAGGATCAACTGTGAAATCTGTCCTCTCAGGTGCTTGAAAACCACCGTCCTCTTCATAACCAGACCATGACCTTGCATTCTCCATGCCACCTTCAATATCCGAATCTGGGTCCTTATCTGCATTAACAACATCTTCATCATCTAAAGGTACGTCATCTGATTCTGGGTCTCCCTCGTGTGGCTCTAATCTGTTGACATCCACCTCTTCAAGGGCTGGCACCACTGCCTCACATTCTTGTGCAGCATCTGTTTGCTTCATTCCAACAAGCTTTCGCAGTGGCTGTTCAAACAATGTGTTTCGCATCTCAACACACAGAATTTCTATCTCCCGGAGCGCCTTGCGAAGACGAAGGCCTGCTGATTTGTTGCCACCATACGCCTGAGCAGTGTCGCCTTCATTCTCATTCACCACATGACACATCTATGATAGAGAAAAAGGTTCACCCATAACTCAAGTTAGTGCAATTTACATACCTTGTGAGTTCCCAGACCAAACACAAATAAATGCTGACTATATTCAGATTCATATTCAGAAGAGACAGATTCAGAGGTAAAGTGTACTGCTGCCTCCCATAGCCTTATGACCTGCTTCCTCATAACTACATTCAGAAAAAATAAGAGTGGGAGGAAGGAAATTTTGAGTTTTAGAAGGACCTCAGCAGCACCATGGACATTTCACAAGCTTAGCAGGAAAAAACAGTAACAGACCTTGTTATATATCTGAGCAACCTTAAGTCGACTAGCATCATTATCAAAAGCTGTTGCCTCCATTTCCTCCACAGCTGAAATATACACACACAATTCCCAAGTTTTGAGTGTGGTGCATGCTGATATCTATTTTAACAAAAAAACCATGACACTGGTTTAGGGTTTAGGGTTTTAAAGCCTAAACCCAAAGACCCAAAGACCAAGGCAATATCTTACAAGAGCATCCCATCCTTTTTGGGCACTGAGAAAAATGGTGCCATGAACTCCAATCCTACTGTCAGAAGTTACAGAATAGAATGATAATCAATGCCTTCAAATTCCAGACAATCATGTCTCTCTACATGAGCAATGTCTGAAATCACAGGGTTAGCTTACAGATTGGAAAAGGCTTTGTTGGAGGGGCAGGGCGTTCTTCTCGACTGATGGTTTGTTTGTGACCTATGACTGGCATTGATGGGATATAATTCGTTCGCACTGCTCCCTCACTTGTCATGCTTTGTGGAAGTTCCTCAACAGCTCCTTGGTCTCCCTATTCAGGATTTACAGGAGGCAGAAGTTATTAGTGTCTTCTTGTTGAAATCTTCATCCCTCCTGGAAATTGGATGTGCTGATCTACTTAGAACAGTTGCTGCTGCTACATTCCTTGATGACTTTTCCTGATTATTCTACAACATAGGATAAACTTCTTCTTCCCATCATGAACTCAGAATTTTGAGCTTCATCTCTCACTCAACTTATGGGACATCTCACTGCCCTGCAAAGCAAGAGCAGGCATATTGGAAACCACCCACTCACCAAAAACACTTTGTGGTACTCTGCATTTAGGACTTTTTCAAGCAGCAGAACCCGTCTCTTTATGAAGTCTACCATCCTCTTTTGCATGTACGCTTCCTTCTCATCCTTATCAGCCCCAATTCCAATCTGCACTTCGTCCTCAAAAGTTATGGGCGCATCTTCCCCACCTATGTTCAAATGTTCAAAAACACATACAGGACACACAATCAATGAACTCAGTAACATATAAACAGAGAACTTTTCCTTGGGAACCCCACTACTACTGAGCAAGATCCACATAGATCTGACCCACCATAAACCCTAAACCCATTGTGCCCACACAAACAGACTATGTTGGGTATGAAGAAAAAGCTAAACCTCTCCTGGAGAGATCCTCAATGTTGCCAGGACCACTACCCATGTCTCTATTTCTTGATGGACCAGCAGCAGCACTGTCATCAACTCCTCTCAAAAGAAGCTCCCCTCGCACCACTGGCTGCAAACCCAACTGGGTATCCTCCACAATGTCCAGCCACCTCCCATATCCATGCCGCCTGTTACCACCTCACACACACCCATCAACTGAGATTTGAGTTTGAGAGATATGGGTCTTCTTTTGCTCAGAGCAGCAGGTGGTGGTCATCCACAATCCCAACAGGGTTGAGGAATTTTGATTGACGTACATGCAAATGGCATAGAGAAGTTTGCGGTCATGTTCCTCCTTCCACACCTTGGTGTTCCGGAGTGAGTAATAGCGGTAAGTATGTGCGCCTTTGGAAAACAAAGGCATTGAGGGATCATCTATCAATGCCTTCACCTGCCAAGTTTCACAATGGGAAATGTAAAAACCATTCATTCATCGCCCAACAATACTTAATGTTACACAACAACAACGACTGTATTTGCTTGAATACAGCTATCAAAATGTTCTTTTCATGAACCCACCTTATCCCGAATCAGATGCAAAATTGCAAGCCGCACCAACACATCCTGAATGCGGAGGCCTTCCTTTGGGACTCCATCTGTAACATTCAATTTCAGAAATCAGCTTGCAAAGTTGGAAGGGTTTATGGGTTTAGGGTTTTGTGCAGCTGAAACACAATAATTTGCTTTGCAATATGGTTGATTAAGTAGGCATGAGAGTGTAGCTCAGACCAACTATCATCACAGTGAAGACATACCATAAAAAGTAGGTGAGTCATTGATGTCCTCTGCAATATGGCTCAAGAAAAGAGTTCCATATCTATCAAGCATCCCACCACCCAATGGTTAAAATCCTCAACAACTCAGTGACCAAATTCCAAATACTACCATCAAGCAGAACAGGAAAGCAATTGTCATGGCCACAAGCAGAAAGGTGGCAGAAATATGTACTCTTTAATCTCCTCCATTGTCTTGGGCTTGAGGCGAGGAATAAATTCACACCAACTGAAGTCACCAAGACCAAACCTGTCACAGAGGCAAAATGCATCTCATGAGACACAGGCATACCTATTAGGCCATAAAAACTAGAACCAAAACACATCATGCATAAAGTAGAAACATCACAAACAGACAGAGAGAGTGCCCAGAGTTTCTGGTTGACACCCATGAGCCTGAAATTCCAAGTATGGACCATCATAGACATGAAAACAAAGAATCGGTGACAATACCAAATATGTGGAGTGATGGTTCAGAGATACCTCATCAATACATGAACAAACATGGAGCGTTGTCTGTGGTTGAAACCCAAGACTTTCAGTGTGCTGCCTTCACCTTCCATAAGAGGGCAAGGCTCCACGATTCGTGGCTCCACAATTCGCTGCTCCACAATGCGTGACTCCACGATTCGTTGCTCCCCAATTTGCTCTTCAGATACAGCTACGATGGCTATACACAATGAGACATGAATTAGTTCTATTGGGTCTCCCCACATGGACTTCGTCCCACTTTTACCTACAGGCACCCATGATGCCTGTAAGGGTAGCTTACAATCTCTAATTCATTCTCATAAGTCGACCCCATTTAGTAGGGATTTTCCAAGAGATGAATAAGTTTTTTTTCTTCTCAAACTCTTAGTGCCAGGTTAAGAAATACATCATTCTTCTCAATTGACTAAAAAAATTGGCATCAAAAACACCATTTTTATTCAAAGAGAATAAATACAGCTGTAAATCAAAAGACATACCTCTTGGACGCTTTTTGAGCAGAGGCTTTTTGACTCTGGTAAGTTCACCAATTTCATGATGATGTACAATGGGTAACTCTGGTTGCACTGGAGGAGTCCAGTCAGCTTCCTCATCAGAACTGATCTCAACCATGCCTGCAAGATCATCATCCTGTTCATACAGAAGCCCTGTTTGCAGAACCTGTTTCCGGCTGCGCTTGCCTTTCCCAAGCTCTTCTAGAACCTGCTCTTGCTGATCCAGAAGTGCTCGGTCCTTGAGCAAACGGTCCCAAAAGTGGGATGCCCCAAAATTGTCCGTTGTCTTTGCATCAAGCTCGACTTGGGCCTCCCTCTCTGCCTCCTCTGTATCATCCTCATTGACAACCTCATAGTTTGCTACCTGCAGTTGCCAAAATGGTCATATGTCTGCCCCCTTCCTATTGGATGCTATTTATGTTCCTTTCATCCGACAGCAGTCAACTGGTATCCAAAATCCTTACACAGATCAAAAACCCATTTTGAAGGGCTTAGGGAGGTGAAACTGTGCCAAAGATTTGGCTACTGAGCACTAACCAGATCAGGCCAGATGTACAAAAAAGAGATGCAGGTAAAACATTCACCTTAAAAGCATTTAGGAGGCCATTGTCTTCGTCATCATCCACATTTTCCACATCAGCCACAACTTGAGATCGATCCAATAGTCTACAGACAGATCAAATTACATAAGTTGAAAGCATCAGATTTGGCTTTCCCAATCCTTGGGGGATACAAAATACAACACAATTCCCACTCAGTTTTAATCTACTTCCCCAAATACCAATCTACACCCTCATAACCTATTTACCTAACAAGACAATTGCCTTTACCCATGAAGGTAATCTTACCTCTCAATGGCAACATCATCATAGTGAATTTGTCCTGCCTTTCCAGCTTCATCGCCCTCCGTAAAAAGCTCCTTTGCACCATACCGCAAGATATCATCCAGCTCTTCCTACATAAAATTAACCATGCACAACAAACTTCTCGAACAGTCCACATTAAGGATTGGTTCTAGATGGCCCTTGACCTACTGTATAAGCTCATCTTCTATACAATCCATCATAAGGGCAGGTACACATACCATGACAAACTTAAAGAAATAAAAGAAATTCACTGAAAAAAAAATTCACCAAAAAGAAAATAGTCACATATAAAACCCTTTGCCATGATGACATGATGGTGTAGCAGAGACATCTGGAACAACGAAAGAGAAAAAAACTGTATGCAAATAGGAGAACCAACAGGCTTGTAGGACTAAAAGGGAGAGAGAGAGAGAGAAGAAATGAAAAAGCAGGTCAGTTTTGAACCTGGTTAAGGACTTGCGTCTTCATGCGCCCAACAACCAAATGCTCTAATACCATCTTCTTCTTCGTCAATTGCATCATTCGCTCCTCAATTGTTCCTCGTGTAACAAGGCGGAAAATCATGACCTGGTCGAGCACCCAAAACCAATTTTCAGACTCTCTTTCCCTCAATCATGGTCATGTTTAGCTAGATACTTTCCTCCTGAAGCACATGCTAAGTTAGGGTTAGCTAGTTGCTGAGTTTTGGCAGTGGTACTGGACACATCTTCAACCCACCCACGAACCCCATATTCAGCTATGAAGGAAAAAGCTGCTTCTTTTAGGCCTAGCATAGCACATCTTGCTGTGATTCATCACCATTAAGGCAAAACACAGATACCTAAAACCCTAAACCCTTCAGGCAAAACTTAGATACCTGTTGTCAGCTGATGTTGATTACTGCCATCTGCATTAATCCATTTGAGGCTAGGCTTATCCAACAACACTTATCATCAAGTGTAAATCCACAATTGCATCAACTAGGAGGGCACAATTTCATCCCTACATAAGGCTGGAAAAGTTCATGAATCAAATATACCTTATTCGTCTGACCAAGGCGATGGGCACGAGCCATAGCCTGCAGATCTGCATGTGGATTCCAATCACTGCACACCCAAATCCAAGACCTTGGAATTTAATTTAAGAACACCAACCAACTGACAAGCTCAGGAAACGTGGTCAAAGATTTCTCTGGTTCTTGCTCATGGTCAGGGTTTTCTTTTCCAATTTTGTCAAGTAAGTGAACTGGCAATTTTTCCACAAAAAATTTGCATTTTTTGTTGAATTTACACTAAAAACACGAAAATTTCCATTTTTTTTCCAATTTTTTTGGTCACCAAGTGGTAAAAATTCACCAAAGAAAAAAACACTGCTCATGGTTGCTGACCCATGTTGGGTGTTTTCTTTCTTTGCTCTCAAAGAATCCAGCACTCTTGGGTACCATGTGTGAAAATGGGGACACACACACACACCTGTCATAGATAATTACGGTGTCAGCTGTAGCCAAGTTAATGCCCAAGCCTCCTGCCCGAGTTGACAACAAAAAACAGAACTTTGAGGAATTGGGAGCGTTGAATCGATCAATTCGAACTTGTCGCTCTGCACCATTGATCTTGCCATCGATTCGCTCATACCCCCATTTCTGCAAAAGAAATTACAAAAGCACATATCCAATCAAACATGTAAGAATACAAATCTGCAGGTCTTCAAATTCTTGCAAAAGGAATTATCGCAACAAACAAACAAACAAACAAACCGGACTTTCATCATTGAGCAAAAAATCTGAACTGCGTGAACCACGAAGCCTGAACGCAGAACCAGTTCTTCAAACCTCGGAGAAATGCATGACTCAACACTTCAAATCTGGCCTGAACTCTGAACCAGTTTTTCAAACCTTTGGGGAAATGCATGACCCAACACTTTGAATCTGGGTATGGGCGATAATAGATACACAAAGAGAAGTGAAAAAAAAACCTTGACATGAAGCCAATCCTCGAGTATGTCAAGCATGCGGGTGAACTGTGAGTATATAAGAACACGGTGTCCTTGCAGCTTGAGCTTTGACATCATCTTCTCCAGCAATACCATTTTCCCTGAGACCATCAACAACTGCCTGCAAGCAAGCCAGCCTCCTCCTCCCTCTTTGTCAACACCCAAGAGCACAGTCTAAATATACTATGTGACTGAAATTGTTCAGGATCCACTTTTGCAGAAAGACCACATGTCGGCATTGTACAACAAATGGGTACAAAAGTACTAGACCACACCTAATTCTCAATCCCATTTTCTGAAATATCATCAGCATTTCAAGCATGGATTCATCTACTTCATATCCTTATTACAACAAAAACGTATGGTTTAGGGTTAAAGGTTTAGGACAGCAGCCCATGTATAGATCGAAACAACTTTGAAAACATGAAATAAAATGTATGACCTGTTGGCTTCAGATTGGTTCCTGGTATGTGGCTCCATTCCATCAAGTAAATATGGGTGCCCACACAGCTTTCGAAGCTCCATTACAACATTATTAAGTGAAATCTGGCCAAAAATCAAGCATTTTATTCAAGAGCAAAATCTTGTGTGTTGGTAAATTTGCTGAATGTTTAGTTACATGGCTACCCATTGGCATGTGTGTTGTTCTGAAATACCATAGTTGGAAAAATTTACCAAGGGTTCAAAACTCAATACTCCAAATCAATCAGAAATTAGTACCAAAGTCAACAGAACAATTTTGTTTTACCTGAGGACCACCATTACGTGACAAGATCTGATAGTTACGTGTCAGAATGGCTCTGTAGTACTCCTTTTGGAGTGCACTCAACTCCACCCGTAAAATTAGCTCCTTCTTGGGTGGCAACTCTTTCATCACATCTTTCTTGACACCTGAGAAAACAAACAGTCACAAGGGTCTCACTGTCGTGGGAACCAGCATCTACTCTACCAGCCTCACTGGAATACATCATCATATATTTAGGGTCAGACTGCAGCAGCCCATGGAATAAAGCCAGGAACTCTTTGCATCTCTCAATAAAGCTGGGAACAATAAAAGAACACATTGACTTTCATGGTCTACTTACGACGGAGCAAATGCGGGGCCAACATCTTGTGTAACCGCTGAACCTGCTCCTCCTGATTGATGTCACGGAATTCCTGCTGGAACTCTTCCAGGCTTGAAAACTGCAATGCTGACATTGCAAAAAAATCATCAAGAAATTCAAGCAAAACAAGAAAAATAAGGAACAACTAGCTGGATAAAGGTTCTTAATTTTTTGTTCACTCTGGCCCATTCTCACAGCAACTGGTCAAAATAATAATGATGATAATTTCATTTTATTTTACTTTTAAGAACGCTTTCCCCAAAAATTGCCTACTTTTGCAACCGATGAACCCAGAGGAAAAAAAGGGAAACTCTGCACTGACCTTGCCTGCATCCAGAAAGTGCATCAGCATGAAAAGCTCGTCCAAATTATTCTGCAGATGGAAGATGTAGCACACATTGCCAAAGGTTCAAAATTAGCTTAAATGGGTGTCAGAAGGACACACATGGACATCAAAAGCAGCAGCACACAAGTTTCATCAAAATCTGTAAAAATGGACTCCCCTATAAGACAATGTTCTGCCACTTGGAAGTCCATCATATGCACAGAGAATATGTAACTTCAGCATTTCAAGCACTAATGCAAAGACCTGCAAAGCTCTCATTGTGATAAAAAGAAGATCCAAAAGAAGGAAAAAGATTTAAACACCTGTAATGGAGTGCCAGTAAGAAGAATGCGGTGTCGGGTTGAGAAAGTTTGGAGAGTCTGGAAGAGCTTGGAGTCCTTGTTTTTGAGACGATGCCCCTCATCCACTATCTGCAGCAACTCAAAACCTTTCAAGCTAAAGCTTTAAAGTTCACCACCAATATGTACATGTGGGTGTGCACACCAAAATACTGATATACTGTATTGGGTTTTTAGAGCAGTGGCACTGAAGCTCAATTTGCATGTGTTGGGTGTCGAGAAATGAAGGAATGGGCTACACGTACCAAACACTCCCAATGGAGTGATTTCAGAATGGAAGTGTCCAAATTCACCATCTCATAAGATGTAAGCAACACATCAAATTTGATGCGCTCCTGCTTGCTTTCCAGATAATTCAACTTCTTCTTCCCTTTTTCTTTCTTGTAAGCTGCCTTCTTGATTTTCTTTGGAAAGAAAAATTCATAGTGACGCAAAATGGCTCGCGCCTTAGAAGACCCAACATACATGACCTGCAACAAAACATTTAACAAACAGAACCAAATTCAACATCCTGCTGCTGCTGCACCAATTGCAGAACAAAAGCCATTACTGCAAACCAACCCATAGACCTCCCCTGATATGAACTAATGTTGATGAGATAACTAACAACATGTGCAGATCTCATCAGCAAGTCTTGTGCCCTTGCATAACTAATCCAAGGAAACTACTGCTGACAGTGATTTGTTTAAGCATACCACATTCATATGAGGAGCCCATGTAGCAAACTCCCGTTCCCAGTTCCGAAGTGTTGAGAGCGGGGCAACAACTAAATGCGGTAGTTCAACTACATCTGCTGCCGCCAATGATGCCAACAATGAGATGCTTTGTATTGTTTTGCCTGCAATCCATTCATCATATGCACTGCAGTGTCAAAGCATACCCACCCAATTGAATTTGTGTATTCATGTGCCACATGAACCACAAATATGAGTTAAGATGTGCAAGAGCGAATGAAAACCCAAAAACTTGTAAGAGTTGATGAAACAGGAACTAGAGTCTTGGATTGAAGTGCTGGACTGACAAGAGGTTGGAGATCGTACCAAGTCCCATCTCATCAGCTAAAATCACATGCTTGCTTTGCTGCCAGGCAAAACGTAAGAAGTTCAGACCTTCCAGCTGGTATGAGTGCAGTGATCCTGTGCACATGAATGCCCACAAAAACAGTTTGTAAGTAGAAACAAAAAACTATCATGTAACCAAAACCACCATTTCTCCATCACCCACCACCAAAGAGAGATACAAGCATGGCTTTCTCTCTCTCTGCACATGATCTCCCCCAAAGAGAAGTAGTTTCTAATATATACAAGTCAGATCATTTCTTTTTTTTATGAGAGAGAGAAAAAAAACCCCAGTTTTTGAGAAATTGAGGCTAACAATAACTAGCATGCAAACTGAATGGAAGTACCTCCGACCAAGAAGTTGGGTGTCTTTGTGTACGGCTTGAAGTCCTTGCGTTGCCGCTTCAAGTCTTTGTTGTTGTCGAGTGTTAGGCGTTTGCGCTTTTTGGAAGGGCGTGCCATGATGGATTTGTACTTGTCTATCTCAGCTTGGAAAGCTGTCACATCGTCTTCAACTTCCCATGTCACTTCATCATAACCAAGCTCCTTCCACTTCACATTATACTCTCTCACGTCCCCAACGCATCTACCCAAAAAATAAATAAATAAATTATCACTTTCACAGGCAAAAACCTTTCATAAATCTCACACAATGGGTGCTGCTCCAAGGCCTTCCAGCTTGCAGAACTACTACTACTACTACTACTACTACCCACATACACTTTGCATAACCTCTATTTGGAAACAGGAACAACAAAACCCAGTTAGTCCCTGAATACAAGAACATGGCTGCATTCATAAATTCTAAACATGAAAGCCTGTAGAGGGGAGCACCTTGTATCAAGGATCCGGTCAACAGTTGTCCACTCGGGTCGAATTGGAACCCAATCCTCATCCGGTGTATTCTGGTTCTGTGCAGCTTCTAGCTGCCTGTGAAAATGGTTGAGTTTCATTCGGAGGCCAGAGAACACTTTCATACTTCTCTCCAATTCAACTGCCGAAACCCTGCCATGTCAAAGTCCACAACTTTCTTTACGCATGCTCAAATCTGGAAGAGAACCAACTACTATTACTACACCCTAGATGTCTGCACAACATTTTTCCTAGGGGACAAAACGAGAGACAATCCTCCTCACCATGTGCAGTGCAAATAGGAGCGGGATTTCCACTTGACCAAGTAATGCTTAACAAGGCTTCCAGAGGTGGTGGGCGGTACTCCATTTCCAGCATGTTCTCTTCCAGCTTGAGGCAGTTGCAGAGGCCTCAATTGCATATCTAAGATTTTCTCCACATCACCGAGTGGGTCCAACTTCAAACACATACACAAACAGACAACAGCCAATAGAAAACAACAGTGTTACAACTTCTTTTTCCCACTTCTTTGCACACAACTCCTTGACTTCTTCAATACTTAGGGTTTCTCTCACCATTGGGCAACTAGGAAACAGAAAAAAAAATAGTGCACAGCTCTCAGGTCAATGTTGGTGGAAGGATAGAAGTGCAGAAAAAGGGCTTAGGAGGAGGCGCCTTACACATCTAGGGCAGCTCCATTTCCCGCGTGGGACAACCTTCAGGGGTGGACTAAGGCAACCGAGATGATAGACTGCTGTACAGTTGTCACAACATAGCAGGTCCCCACCCAGATGGCAAATACTGCAAAAGTCTTCACTCTGCAAACCAATAACCCAGCAGCAATCAATCCATCCACATGAGCACTCGCTTATTTCCAGTTGTGGGTATAAGTTCAAGCCCTTTGGGTGGGTGCAATCCATGGCTAGTTACAAAACACTAGAGTTTGCGATTGGCACTTTCAGTTCAAGACTATGACTTACTGTAATACATTCGTAAGTTTATGAGGTACCCAATGCAACTACCCAACAAATACAGATTTTCTGAAATACACAGAACTGCACAGAAAGGCAATTGCAAAAAAAATTCACATAGGTGTTGTTGTTATGGTGGACCTGTGTGTGTGTCATTTGGACACAAACCTGTTCCATTTTCAGAACCTCAAGAATCTCATCATCTGCATCAGCAGCAGCACCCTCCACAGCAGCCTCCTCTTCCTCCTCTTCCTCCTCCTCCACCTTCTCCTCAGCTGCCCAATACTCATCTTCTGCAGCTTCTACTTCTGCATATGACGGTTTCCGCCGATTCCTTGCTTTCAGTCTCTCTGCCAAACTGGTGAATTCCTGGCCCAAAGGAATAAAAAACCCCAGAGGGACTCGAAACCAGATCAGTTGCAGACTTCTGACTTTGGGTAGCCATATATACATACAGATGGACTCAAAACCTTGGTTTTGACATTGCAATCAATGCGGCTTGAACAAATAGGATGAAATGAGAGAAACACATGCATGGTTTCACTATGAAAAGCATGTGTCAGGTATATTCTTGTCAGCTCATGATTGGAATATCATAGTTTGTGATCCATGATCCTGATTGAATCTTTTCACAAGTGGAATCGGCATCCAGTCCACATCCACATCCAATGAAAAAGTTGATGTTTTTAAACATGCTAGAAGAATCACATGCTAGAAAAAGATCCTTCTCAAATCAATTGTAATGCACCAGGAGCATCGTGAAGAAGCCCCTGAGTCTCAAAGGGAAACAAAAATTTCTCAAGGAGATAATACTGGCACACATCTGTAAGAACCTAGAAGAAATATTATATTAGATGAGAGCCGGAAGAGATGGGACAGTGTGGTGGCCGATTGTGTCTCATTTTCCTACCAATCTTGCTACTGTGAAACATTTTTACTAGAATGAAATCACAAAGGAGGAGGAGGAGAGCAAGAAGAAGAGGGTTACTTACTACGATATCACCATCACCAGCATCAGTCACATCCATGGGAGCTTCCAAATCCTCAAGCTCCTCCATATTGGTTGGCATCTATCTATCTTCCTTCCTATGAAAACAACACAACTCCCCTGGCTTCTTTTTTGCTGAAGATTGGGCTTTGTGGTAGCTACTAGTTGAAGAAAAAAGCAAATACAAAAAAGAAGGTGATGGGTTTCACATTTATTCATGCAAAAAAAAAAAAAAAAGACTCCTCAGCAACCAACAAGTGTAAAAAAAATTAGACTGACAAAATTATGCAATGTGTCAGATGATGCCACTGTTGCTGCTGCTGCTGCTTCCAGTGTGAGTGATATGATTTGAAAGCAGCAAGCTGTTGTTGTTGGTTTCCAACATCTGGTTTCTCTGCTGCTGCTGCTGCTGCTTGAGTAAATTTTGTCATGTAGGATATCAGCAGAAAGCACTGAGCAGAGCTACTGACAGATTGATTCTCTGGAAATCAATGCTTTACTTGGAATGCTGAAAGTAGCAAGAAAGAAAGCTGTAGACAAGAAAACCCAACACCCAAAAGCTAGAATCTCTTGGTCTGTCTAGTCTAGATTGTAATGCATTTGATGAATGATCAGAAAAAGTGAAACCCTAGCTGCTGAGAGAGCTGCTGCTGCTGCTGCTGCTGCTGCTGTGCATCCATGCAGGAACACTAGAAGAATACTCACAGCCACTGACTGACTGACTCTCTCTCTCTCTCTCTGGATGGCGAGGTACTTGCAAATGCACAAAAGGCTCTTCCCACATGGATCGATGGATCACCCACTTCACCAAACAACAAACCTCATCATCTTCTTCTGCTTCTGCTTCTTCTTCTTCTTCGCTCCACCAACTAAAATCCTTGCAACCCACAGCACAGCATTCGCAACCTGTTAAGCTTCCTGAGACGGAAAACCAAATTTCGTTTGTGACCCAATATTGCCGAAGACAAGAAACCCGGGAAAGCAAAAAAAAATAAAAAAATAACAATAACAACAACAACAACAACCAATCTTGAGATCTGTCTATCTATCTGGGAAACAAAAGGTTGCAACAAAGAGAAAAATGGAAAAAGACAAGGAGGAGGAGAAGGAGGAAGAGGAAGGAGGGAAAAAAACCTAGCAATGAGAAAACACTAGAAAACACACTAAAAAGAAGGAAAAAACACCCAACAAGACAAAGACATTGAGAGAGCGAGAACAAAGACCCATCTCCCAAAAAACAAAAAAAAAACAAAAAACCAAAATAAGACGCCGCAGAATTGTTTATTCAGGAAAAGTCTCTGTTTTGATTTTGATTTTTATTATTTTTTGGTTTGTGGGTTTTGGGGCTTTCTTCTTCTTTCCTTTGGATCTTGCTGGCTTCAGTTTGGCCAAGGATCAGAATAATAATAACAACAATAATGGTTGGAAAATGGGGTTGGGGGGAAATAATAAATTCTTTTTTTGGTCTTTTTTTTTTCCCCTTCTGTTGCTGCTCATTTCTCTTATTCTTCTTCTTCTTCTTCTTTCTGCTTCTTGATGGTGGAGGAGAAAAGGGGGCAATAAAAACGAGGGAAGAAATGATGGGGTGTGCTGCAGCAGGAAGCAGATGGAAGAAGAAGCAAAAGCATCATCAATCAATCACTACTACTGCCAAGTCCAACAACAACAACCCAGCTCTTCTTCTTCTTCTTCTTCTTCTTCAGCGCAGGATCATATTGAAGAAGAAGAAGAGCTGGGTTGTTGTTCTTGTTTGTTGATGTGGGCTGTAGTTGGCTTTGATTTATGGGTCTGTGGGTGTTTCTTCTTTTGGGGGACAAGTTTGCAACAGGATGATGCATTCATGTATGGCAGAAAAATCTCTGAGGTGGTAGGTCAGTAGTGCAGTGGTGGTACTGGCCTCTCACACTTGTGGCTACTCTATCGGGAATAAGAAGAAGAAGAAGAGGAGGTTCATGCTTTTTTTTTTCAGAAACCCATTTTCTGCTGATGGATGCTAGAGACAGAACAAATCTTCACTCCTACAAAAACAAATGAAAGCTGCTAATTATACTGTATCCGATGATGATGATGATGATGATTCTAAGCTTGTTTCAAACTACTTCACTCTTGATTGCAGATTTAATTTGTTTGATCTTCTGAATCCACATGAATCCCATCTGAGTCCAACAAACAGTGGGAAATAAGATCCAGGAGCTGAATGCAAATGTGTATTGTGTGTGTGTGTGTGTGTGTGTGTGTGTGTGTCTCTCTCTCTCTCTCTCACTCTGTGTGCCAACAAGCATGTAATTGATGATCCTTGGACCTCTTCTTCTTCACCTTAAGACTAGTGATCTGGTTTTTCCTTCTCTCTCCTAACTGAATGCTGTAGTAGGCTGTGCATCATCATCATCATCATCATCATCATCACTCCCACAAGCAAGGAAGAATTAGCTCCTGGAGATCAGTGATAGATTTCTACTCTGTCTATGATTCTATGTGTTCAATGCTTGCTCAGTGAATTTGATCTAGTATGATGATTCTATGACCCTAAAGCTCAGCTCTAATAGAATATAGATCTATGTGAATTGCTTGCTCAGTGATTCAATTGATGGGTTTGAAGTGGAGAGAAAGCTAGTCTACCTGATATGATGAGTACCACATGTATCCTGTCTCTTCTCTCTCTCTCTCTCTCTCTCCCTCGCTCCCTCCCTCCTAATTCCCAACTCAAAAGCCTTCCTTTACATTTTACTCAAGGCATGTATCATGGGTAGGAGTTAACACTAACTTCATACTAGATCACATACCTACCAGGCTTCATTAACCCCTCTTCTTCTTCTTCTTCTTCTTCTTTTTTTGTACATGCATCATGAGCAAGAACGTGGATGGAATGGAATGAATTCTAAGGACTAGGTAACTGGTGCAGAGTTCATCAATCACCTATTTTTGGGATAAGCAATAGCCTCGAGGCGGTTTCTAGACATAACCGACCTTTCTTTCAAATGTTCTAGAGCAACAACATACCCCTCCTCTCAATGGATGAAAAGTCATGTAATCCTCGGAGCATAACAATGGATGAAAAGCTATGTAACCCTCCTAACATAACAATGGATGAAAAGTTATGTAACCCTCCTAACATAACAATGGATGAAAAGTTATGTAACCCTCCTAACATAACAATGGATGAAAAGTCATGTCACCCTCCTAACATAACAATGGATGAAAAGTTATGTAACCCTCCTAACATAACAATGGATGAAAAGTCATGTCACCCTCCTAACATAATGATGGATGAAAAGTTATGTAGCCCTCCTAACATAACAATGGATGAAATGTCATGTAACCCTCCTAACATAACAATGGATGAAAAGTTATGTAACCCTCCTAACATAACAATGGATGAAAAGTCATGTAACCCTCCTAACATAACAATGGATGAAAAGTCATGTAACCCTCCTAACATAACAATGGATGAAAAGGCATGTGACCCTCTTGTGGATGGATGAAAAGTTTCATATCAATGGATGAATAAAATGTCATGCGACCATCCTTACATAACCCTTTTGTTGATGGATGAAAAGTTGTGTAACCCTCATCTCAATGGATGAAAACTCATCATATCCTACATCCTATCTAGATGATGATGCATGCATAGGAAACAAAGGGCGAAGCAATATGGAGGCTTGGTGAACCTTGAGTGGATGACAAATCAAAAGCTCAAGAACCTTTGGACAATGGTAAATTATGTATGACTTGCAAAATGTTGGTGTAAGCATCAAGTGTGGTTGCAAGCAATTCATTACTTTTTCAAGGTATAACTAAAAGCCATCTTTACAAGATTTTAATTTTTTAGGGTTTAGTTTTCTCACCCACAATTTGGGTTTTTTTCTAGCAAAATCAAACACTCTAAGCATGAAGAAAGAAAGGTGAAAAATGATATATATTTACACAATAATTTATGAAATTTCGGCAATAAATAAATATAGGCAAACTTATTTGACAAGTTTTCTGGACTCTAAACCTCTAACATATTGAGATCATCAGCTTGAAGCAACAAGAAGATGGTGAATGGGTTTTCATTGATTTTTTATATTCTTCCCCTCTCCCTTAGAATTTCCTTAAAATTTTGACATAATTTCAAACAAATAATTAATTAAGCATTTTGAAAAACAATTTAATTATTACTAAACATGAAAAGGTACTATATGGTACTACCCTTTACATGGCCTAATTTTCCTAAGGGGTTCATCCATTCATAGTATAAGCTTTAAGTTCTCTAATATCTCTATAGGTAGTCCCCAATAGTTTTTAGTTGCACCTTGTGATTTCACTTTGTAGTTCCTCTTCAACTCACCTTTAGCCTCACCAATTTGGGGTAACCAATCTAAGGAGTGTAAATTAATCAATCCATGCCATTCAATGCACTTGTGATCCTCATTCCAAGTTCCAACTATGGAGTTTTGCATTCAACTTGGTGTTTTAGCCCCAATGTTTTTGTTTCAAACACTAGGGTCTAGTGAAAGGTGTGACATAATCCAATTCATCCTCTTTGTTTGTTCATGAGATGATATATGCGTTAAAATCTCCTTCTACATATATAATCATCACGATCACAAAATTGAATTTCACATCAATTTTTGGAGTGTCCGAATCATGCAAGTAAGATGCACAATAATTCAACATGTTTCATCACATCATCATCATCATCATCATCATCTTCTTTATCGTCGTCATAAGTATTATTATTATTGTGTTATAACACACTAATTAAATACACTATTCTTTGACAAATAATTTTTATGGGCTTTTAGGAATGTATAGAATGGTTGTGGAATTCCTAATTTTAAAATTTTTCTTTTTGTTGCCAAGTTGTGAAAAAAATCATCACCAAAAAATCCACCCCAAAAATAAATAAATAAATAAACACCCATTGTTCACAACAATAGTGTGAAAATACTTGTTATCAAATTCTAGAAGGATAAACATCAAAAGGAATAGATTGGGTATAGATCTTTTTTTCTCTCTCTCTCTATCTCTCTCTCTCTATATATGGTGACTAATTAGAGAGAACTTGTCAACATTGCATTATATAATGATTTAAGCCACAACATGATGGTTCTACATTGAAATCATGCTATAGCCTAGACTTGCTATTGTCATGATGCCAATTCTTTGTGTTCTTTCTAGTCCACCTAATGAATAATGATGTTGCCTTTTTATTGCTTTAAAGAAATATAATAACATCAAATGGGGTAGTACTACCTAATGAAAGAGGGTGGGAATTTCATGCCTCTCTTTCATTAAGTAATGTTTACACTTTATTTAGGAAAAAGAAGCATAGCATGTAAAAACTTTGCAAGGTTTTTAGTGTAGAGTAAAAGCCCCAAGGTGAGGTGAGGTGAGGTGGGCTTGGGGAGGGGAGTCCCACAATAAGGTGCCTAGGATGAGGTGATAGTCAAGTCCAACCCTAGGATATAACTCCTTAAGAGTAGGTGAGATCTTATACCTACTTAGTAGCCATAGTTTCCCTCCCACTCTTAAGGAGTAGGCATAAGATCCCTCTTGTTGCATAGGAGAGATATTGACGGATATAGGGTGCACTCTAAATGAGCATGGCTCTCATGTTTAACTACGGTTGACAAAAGAAGATCAATAATGTTTTTTTGTTATTAAAAAAAAATTAACCCATTTTACCATGATGGAAAATCTCCTTCATTAAATTTTTTTAATTTTTTTTTCCTAATCCAAATTTTTAAATTAATTAAAAAAGACCTAAAAAAAAAGATTCAATTACAATATAAGTTGTTGGATAGAAGTTAACAATGTGTTATTAATAAATAAGTATATTGTTATTGGCTTTTTGTGTGGAAAGATCATCATAGGAGGAGGAGTAGATGGACACAAGGCAAATAGGTAGGGGAGGAGACCAAGCAGGAGGAGGGTTGGGCAAGGGGGGAAGCCTGGCAAAATGCCTAAGGCACACTTGGCAAAGAACAATTTTTGTTCCTTTTTTTTTTTCCTTTTTTTTTTCTTGGGGGCACAAATGAAAGAATCCATGACAAAGAAAAAATAAAATAATATATTTCTTGCCCTCTCAAGTCTCATAAATTATTGCAAAGAAAATATTTTAAATTTTAGTGATAGTGGACGCTACATTATATTTGGCTATGGCCACCTTTTCATAGGCCCTTAATTTTGGCTATATTGCAGAAGAATAATAGGGTATTATTAGCAAAAGGCTCATGCTTTCCTTCTCAAACAAAATTGTAGCCATTAAAATTCTACCAGACATGGATTCTCTCAAACAAGAAGTGTAACTATGATCTCATAAATTAAGAAGTACCCATTATAACCAAAGAGTGAATATGGCCAATAAATCAAACTACTTTGCCTTACTATAGGGACTTGATAAGAGAATTAAATGAGGATAATCAAATAAGGTAATTAAACTTTAAGCCTAAATAATTAAGCTTACATCATATGAACATGTTGAAATTACACCATAATCAAGCCTTGGGTTAAGTGTGTAAGGTAATGCCCAAGGGGTGAGGCCATTATTGGAGTAAAGGGCTCACGCAATGCAAAGAGTCAAACGGGCTAGCCTCATTATGATTATGGTAATGCCCTCGCCCAAAGGCTTTTAACTTCGGTTAAAGTGGAGCTCCATTTTTTTTCTTTCCCATGCACAAAAACCATAGCACCCCCTTTGGATGGATGTCAATACCCTATGCCCATAATTATAGTTAGTGGGTTGTCCTTCAATCAATTCACTACTTAAGCAATAGGCACCTAAAAGCATCTCTAATTGTTTGAATAAATAAAAAGAAGAAAAACCTAGACTTTATTTCAATCAAGCTAACTAAGACCTTTTATTTGTGGCTCATAAATGTTTTACAAAGTCATTTTGTAAATTAAAATGTGTTTGAAAATTTTCAAGTTCTTTGGTGCCTTCCATGCATGGCTAAAAAATCAATCCTCTTGGAAACTATTCTACATTTCCTAGATTAAACAATGGTTTAGAATTGTTTATCCATCTTGTCCTCAATTACCATGTTGTGTAAAATCAAATATGAAATCATAATTTTGTAAATTATAGTCACTAAATTTATACTTAAATTAAAATCATTTTTTGAACTATTATTTTAAACAATAATAGGTAGTAAGTAGGTAAGTAGTAAATAAATCTATGTAGGTCAAAAAAAAACATTGATATAGATAAATGCTAAGCTAGCTTAATCTAACTTCACCAAATTATTTTAATCTAACCTACCTATTTTAGCCTTCTAAACATACACATAGGTTGCAAGTATAAAAAAATTGAACTCAAAACTTTCACTGATAAACCATTTTTTTATCAATGGACCATCAAAAGTGATCAACTTTTATCAAGTCTTTTATTTCAAATGTTTATTTCACATCATTAAACACGATGATCAAACTTAAGTGACAACTAATGATTAAATCGAGTGATTAAACTTAATGTTTACACTTAATGGTTTAATGTAATGGCTAAATATAAAAACTAAGTCTTGTCTAGACCTAATGATTAAATTTAATGGCTAAACTTAGTTGATAAACATAATGTTTAAACTTCATGGCTAAACTTTGACTAAATTTAATGTTTAAATTTAATGATTAATCTTAGTTAAACATAGTGATTAAACTTATTTGATAAATTTAATGAATAAACTTTAGCTAAACACAATGATTAAATGTAATGGCTAAATATAATGACTAGACTTGGTTGAACATAATGGCTAAACATAGTTATTAAATCTAATACCTAAACATAATGGCTAAACTTTGATTAATCTTAATAAATAAATTTTATAACTAAATATAATGATTAAACCTTTAGTTAAACATGGTGGCTAAACCTAATGGTTAAACATAATGATTGAACCTTGGTTAAATATAATGGTCAAATTTAGGTTAAACTTAATTGTTAAATTTTATGACTAAACTTTAACTACATATAATAACTAAATTTAATGGTTAAACATAATGACCAAACTTTGATGAAACATATTGGCCAAATTTAAACTAAACTTAATGTTTAAATATAGTGATTAAACATTTATTAAACATAATGGTTAAAATTAGGTTAAACTTAATGACTAAATCTAAATAGCAATCCACTCCTTATAAGGACTTGTTTAAGAGCATTTTGTGCTTCCTAATATAATGAATGCACCTTTGACCCTTTCACATATTTATATCACAAACTCACAAAATAAATATTAACAAAAATCTACATATTCCTCACATTCCACTTCATCCTTTAATTCTACATTGAGTCTTTCATCCAATTTTGATTCCTCTTCACATGGGTTTCAAACACCCAACACTTGGGTCATAAGGTCAATTTTTTAAAACAAAAATCATGTGAGTGTAATGAAGAATACAACAATAGAAAACAAAATATTTATTTCAATTTGGTTCATAGATTGCTTATAATTTGTATTGTTAAAACAATGTAATAATTAGAAATTTGTGCTCCCATATTTGCCCCTAAGTTAGGACACATAAATGCAATTTTTACCATTGACAAGATAGTAGCAAAACCCATCAAGTTGTATTGCCATTAATTGTTTCAATGTGTTTACATTTGTCCACATGGTTTGAAACAAATCAACACAAGTCCACCAACTATGAACCATCCATTTGAAGATCTTCAACCACACTTGGCATCAAAAACTTGTAACAATCCACCGAAAAAGGCAACAACAACAACTCATCATATTTAAGAATTAAAATTAATGCATACTAATCATGGCCCATGTAACTAATGTGGCCAAATACATGCTCTTGAACTTGGGATCCAACATCAAACTAACATTTTATGTTTTATTTCCTTTCAATCAATGCACAAAAGAAATGAAGGTTTGAAGAACTTTTAATACTTGACCCTTCGTGTGCTTTTGTAGTACCTCCAACTCTTTATCAAATACATTTACATTTCAGTTAGCCAAGTTATCAAGAATAGTTTAGTGGTAACGATAATCATGAAGCCCACAACATGTGGATATATTAAATTATAAAACATCTTTAAAAAGAAAATGACTATGCCTCTAATTCAACACATAGCTAGTCATAATTGGTGACAACATTTTGACCACACTCTCACAAACTGCCTATATTCTTTGAGAAGGCATGCAACTCTACATGGCCATAAACTATCAATTGCATCATAAAACAATGGTTACTCAATATCAAAGCACCATAAAATATCAAAGCATCTTGAAATAAGAATACTCAATTTATAATCATGTGCAATGTCAAAAAAATATCAAAAACACCCAAATAAACATGAAACCATGATGCATGGAAGATGAACAAATAATAGACACAAGAAGTAGGAAACAAAATGCACATGTACCTAGTTTTAGGCCTTAACTTAAACTCCATGCATGTTTTATCCCTTGCCTCCCTACCCTTGCTAGAATTTTTTGGCCATGTAATGCCCTTTTGAATAGCAACTTAACCAATTTTAATAACTGCATAATTTAGATCATCTTACTTTTTGATCAATTATAACATACTAGCACACTTTTGACAAAACATACCAAAAAGAAAAATCATCAAATGGTTCGTGCATGTTTAACATCTAGTGCAAAAAATCACTAAATTTAGAGTAGTTGCACACATTTATAAATTGGACCCCTTCATCCTTGATGTAAACAACTTTCTAAGCAAGTGAAAACATATTTAAAAGTTATTCCAATTTGAAAGGCACAACTACATATCTTGTATCATTGCTTCAACAAACCAATGATGATGTGTTTTGGCTATTAATCATTAGATTAAAAAATTCACCTTGATAACAAATATATTATGGCACCTTTTGATGTCTAAAGGTCAAAGGTTGCACATAAACATGTTTAGCTAAAGTTTTTGCACCAATGCAACATGATTTTTTTGATAAAAAGGTTGCTTAGGGCCACAATATGTACACCAACCTATGCAACCAAATGGATTCAATGTCATTTTTTATTACAAACAACATTGTGTAAAATCCAAGCCAATTTTTTTTTTGGTGTGTCACATGATCCTTTTTTAAAGGATTCATATTTTTTTGAAAAACTTTGCAATGGCACCTTGGTTTGCAAGTGGGATTTTCATGGCTAAATTTCTAGCAAGTGAACATCTAGTAGGAATGATTGGTATTAGTTGCCTCTTTTACATATTTTTTATACAAAACCTTATGTTCCATCGCAAGGTGTTTTTTACAGCTATATGTCATTTGATTTGTAATTAATGATGAAGCCTTCACAACATTTAGTGTGTAAGGTCGTAATTTTTAGACCAACCACTTCATTATGGCACTATCTAGTTGTGTTCAAGCACTACACCAATATGTGTCCAAGCTCATTATGTGTTCCACTAGATTTTGAGTGAAATTAGACAAATTACCACAGTGAAAATGACCAATCCCTTAGTAAATAGGGACTAGTTGTTACAAACAGTTGAATTCATTAATAATTAATTGAATTCACCAATTATCAAATTCACTAATGAGACTATGCACAAATGGGTGGACCAATTTGCCACAAAACCAAAGTCCCTATTTATTCAAAATCATGGTCAAATTTAGGAAATTACAACTAGTCTACATTAATTTACATTGGTTTCCTCCATATTTTTTCCATGTCATTTTAAAGGCACATTTAAAGTTTATATTTTTTTAAACATCTAAGCAAAAAAATCATAAAATATTTCTTCCTCCAATAGGATATGGACTTATGAAAAAATGCTCCTGATTAGCCCATTCAAAAGTCCATATAAATATAGTTTTAAAATTCAACTCATAATTTATTTTGTTCTTACACTTCTTTGATATGATATCTTATTAATTTTAAGTCCTTAACACACACCCCATTTGTCAATGGACTGTAACATAGTCTACATAGAAATGGAAGTCGAAGGTGTAATCCATGAATTTTAAGTTCAAAAGTCCATGGCTTTTATGATTTTAAAAATTTTGTTAAATGATTTTGTGCATCATGTAAGTATTCAAGTTAAGATATTTAAAGCAAGTCCATTTTAATGAATTTTAAGACCTATAAACCAACATGGGCATTACAATGGCAACCATAAGCAAAATTGGTTTGCACAACACCTAAATTGGCCCACCCAACCACACATTGACCCTAATAAGTAAATCATAAATAATAAGTTACTAATGGTTGATTCCAAACCTAAAATAAACATTTAAAAACCTTCATTAGGCTATTTAACCTAAACTAACAACCTAACCCACCTATACATTTAGCCCACCAATGTAGGGTGTAAATGTGAAGGTTTGAACCTTTCACCTCTTCTCATCACCATGTTTAAGGAGCAAGTCTTTAACTATTTAATCATTATTTAAATGAATGATTTTTTTTGGGTCATCACATATTATTATGCACATTCTTTTATACCCTAAATTATTTCTGACAATTATACTATACAATATTTTAAACTATTATATCATAGGTTATTGTTGGTTACTTTAAATTATTTACCATAGGCTATTATTGATTATTTACCATTGGTTATTATTGGTTATTTTATCGTACACTATTGTTGGTTATTTTAGCGTATTCTACCATAATTTATTGTTGGTTATTATAGGTTATTCTACTTTAGGTTGTTTTTGGTTAATATATTATACACTATTGTTAGTTATTTTATCGTAAATTATTATTGGCTATTATAAAATATTTACCATATATTATTTGGTTATTTTATTGTTGCCTATTTTACATTATTTTACTTTAAGCTATTATTAGTTATTATATCATAAATTATTAATGGTTATTTATCATAGGTTAATTTTACTTATTATTGGTTATTTTATCATAGGCTATTATTGATTATTTTATCATTGGCTAATATTGGCTATTTTTTAAAAAATTGATATTTTATCATTGGCTATCATTGTTTATTTTAAATTATTTTATCTTAAGTTATTTGTTATTATATTGTTGGTTATCATTAACTAGGCTATTTAAAGTTATTATATCATCATTTATTATTGGTTATTTTAAATTATTTTACCTTGAGTTATTTTTTTGTTATTCTATTGTTAGTTATTATTGGCTAGCTGAAAGCACATTAAGGTGTAATATTTTTAGGCATGTGTGGAAGTCCATAATTGTTTAATTAACATTATAAAAGCATGATACCTTGAATCACACAAGTCCTTTTATAAATTATCATTAAATTTTATCATTAAGAAAACTACAACCCTAGTTTACCTTATGGAAAACTTAAATATGAAATATGAGCTTTTAAATTATTATTTTCTTTAAATACAAAACTTAATAAAAAAAACCATAATTCAAATTACATATAAAATTTTGGTCATTGAAATCTTTCCAAAAAGTCTTCCTTGGTATAAATGTTATCACATCATATTACCATTGAGCCTTTTATACCCTAAAAAAAATTATATATGAAAATACATGGAATCCATATTCATTGGTTATGGATTGTTACAAATTTTTAGGTATTATTTTGAAAGTCCATTATGTTATGGCTATTCAAAAATTATCTATGAAATTCATATAATGTGATTATATTATATAGAACATTGTAGTGTTGAATTTTTTTTCAATTTTTTCAATTATCTTTAATCACATGGCCAATTAAAAATTCCAAAATCTTGTAAAAACTACTTTTGACAACATTTTATGGACAATGTAATGTACTTTAACCTGATTATTATAGGTTATTCTATCATATGTTATTATTGGTTATTTTATTATAAATATTATTAATTATCATATCGTAAGTTATTTTTTATTATTTTATGTTATTTTTAGCTGTTTTAAATTATTTTACCTTAGGTTATTATTGCCTATTTTTCATAAGCTATTATTGGTTATTTTAACTTATTATACCACAAATTATTTTTGGTTATTTTAAAATATTTTATCACAAATTATTTTAAGCTATTATTGGTTATTCTATCATAGGTCATTTTTGGTTATTCTAGAATATTTTATTGAAGCTATTATTGCTTATTTTAGATTATTCTATTCTAAGTTATTCCACCTTAAATTATTATATATAATTGTTTATTTTGGGTTATTTAAAATTATTGTACCTTTGGATAAAATAAATTATAATAACATATAATAAACTAACTTTAAATAACATTCGGTTGAACTTAAAATAACATATAATAATTTAAAGTAAAATAACCTACGGTATAACCTAATGTTAATTAAATAGTTTAACTTTAAATCACATAAAATGCCAAAAATTCCCTATAATAAATTAGGATATAAGGGTAGATGCAAATTAGGGTGTTTTAAAAAAAACAAGAAATCCCAATCCCAAAAGCTCATATTTTAACATTAGAATGGAAAAAATAGTTAAAAACCAATATTGAGTGGGCCTTATGTGGTGATTAATCAATTAATAAATTCCATAGGAAAGGCTGCCCATTAAGATAATTCTTTGACATACATGTTAGGAGGAAAAAAAATCAATTCAATAAAAAAATGACCAAAATAAGGACTTTAAAAAAAAACTCCAAACCTAATCATTAAAAATCCATAATTATTTGTTGGTTAAAGTTTTTTAAGAAAATTTCAATCCATTTTTTTCCCCCCATCATGTATCATATATTAATTGCTTATAAAAAAATATTGAGATGAAATTATAATTAAAAATGCATTTGATTGTTAATGCATAACTCAAAATATAATGCATATGTCCATTTTAAAAGTCCATTACTATGTGATTGGTGTATGTTTATTGAATTTCACCCCTCAATAAATATTCTTATTCAAGTTGACAATTTTAATCCATAAACAATTTTGTCAAATTGATGATTGTACAATGCGTTTGTGGCATTTGAATAGAGTACACTATGTAGAAAGTCCATAAATAAGCAAAAAATGACACACTATAGCTTACAACTACCCATAACCTATGATACTTTAAGGTATAATAACCTATAATAGTTTAGGGTATAATCTAAGGTATAATAATTTATTATAACTTATAATAATTTAGGGTATAACTTAAAATAACCTACAATAATTTAAAATAACATAAATAGTTTAAGGTATTTTAAAAACAACATAAAAAAACCTATTTAACATAATAAATTATAATAGTGAATTATGTCAACTAGTAGTTGTGAAATATGATGTTCATGGTGACCCTATAATGAAATAACTTTAACTAGGGTGAAATCATTAAGGTGCAATGAACCTATTTCACTTTTAAAGTACCATAGTGATTCAAGCTAATGAATTGCGCCCCACTTTTGTATTAGTGAAGGTCAATGGGTTGGTTATTGTTCATTTTGAAGAATGCCTATGTTTCTAGATTTTAACTTTGACATTTCCATGCAATGGTTTGTTTCCTCAAAATTTCCATGTGTAATTTTAAAATGCATGTTTCATCACCACCCCCAACATCGAAAGGAACTTGCTTTCCACAATCACCATGCCATGGTTGCAAATTGTGAAAATTGCCACTGCTAACACACCTTTCAAAACTAGTGAAAGACCAATGTTAGACCAATGTTAATAAAGTTTGCATTTAATTCCATGTTGTTGGTAGGACTTGTATAACCCATAATGCACACAAATGTTTGAAAAAATACAACAAAAATAATTGTGCACATGATAAGCATGACAATAGTTTATTTTTAGAGATGATGGTTAAAAAGACATAGACAAGTAAATCTACAATTCAAATTTAACTTCAAAGTTTAGAAGCAAAAGTGAAAGGCATTAAACAACAATGCAAATATGCAACTTTGAACCAAGTAAACTTGTTTTTGAAGGTGATGGGCATGAGAGGTAATAAGTGATTGTGCACTTTACACCAAAAGCACAAAGTTTCACATTAAAAACTTCAATTGAACCTTAAATTTTAATCCCAAAATCAATTGAATGTTATTTAAAACAAAAGGCATTGAACATATAAACACACCTTTGTTCTAATGCAAAATTGAAGAAATAAAATAAAAAGACAATTGTAACTGTAGAATGAGTGAATAATGTTAACAAATTCAATTGAACAAAAGAAAATGAAATACAACTTCATCAATGTGTTTTTTTTACGCAATTGACCAACATGTACTTTCGTTGTTTAATTGTCTTTTGTATTGATGTGCACCACAATAATAACAAACCTTGTAATCAAAGCATGCTACAATAAGTCATAATTTTTCAAGAGGTCAACTTGAAGTGTTATAAATTTATAACTCAAGTGTCTATAATGATTAAAGGGAATATTCACTTTGACTTAACACTTTGGGCATGAAAAAAATTGTTACTCTTGACTACATTTGATTAGAATGACATTTTTGACCAAATGTCAAATTGAACATTTAGTCAAAAAATACCCCAAAAAAAGGTCCATTGAAATGATTAAGGTTTAGTGAGTTTGAAAATATTAAATAATTAATGTTTAAGCAAATCAATCAAATTGGTTTGATATTGGGTCAAATCAACCATATTGATTTGACTAGCTAGCCTACTTGTTGGGCTTAATAGGTTAGGTAGGCTATGACCTAAGACTAACAAGGTAGCTATGTTAGTAGGTTAGATTAAATAGGTAGCCTAGGTTAGGCACTTGGCCATAGGTAAGCAATATAGTCAGCTAGTTAAGCTTAGGTAACCTATTAGGCCTACATAGGTAGCATGTAACAGAGTTACATACCTATTTAGGCCTACTTGGTTACTTGGGCCTATTTAACATATTTAGGCCTAAGTATTATAGGCCTACTAGGTAGTACATGCATATGTAGTTCATTAGGTCTATGCTTATGTTTACTTATATTTAATAGGTTATTTATTAAGTAGTAGCATATTTATTTACCTAGGCCTACATATGCCTATGGTATTTAAGCCTAAGTACTTACTAATTGGTATCTATGTACATGGTAACTCCTACCTACTTTAACTAACTTACCTACGTAAGTAGTGTAAAAATTTGAAATTCATTAATATAAATGTTGACAAATTTTCATATAAATTCATTACAACATTTTGATTTTTTTTTTTTAAACACCTTATGAAATGGTAATGTAATGGTAAAAAAGATTTGAACATAAAGGTGAAAAGATGAAGTCTTCACACTTGCAACCTGAGCTACTTTACCTACCTAGTTGGCCTAGGTTAAGTGGCTTAATTAACCTAGGTGGGGTAAGGTAGATAAATAAACAAATATATTATTATTATTTTGGGCATTAATTATTAAGTCAAATATGCAGGGTGTAAATAAATAATCATTTTCATATATATATATATATATATATATATATATATATATATATATATATATATATATATATATATAAATTAATAACCAATATATTTTTTTTTTTTTTAACTTCTAAAAAAAACACAAAAATATAAATAAAAACATAAATTATAAAAAA